>Ga0126369_10002451_pt1 | contig 13207 bp, 14 predicted proteins | sample PanSoiMetaPlot_1_FD_109646 | JGI IMG/M metagenome (GOLD analysis project Ga0126369, IMG submission 109646) | Tropical forest soil microbial communities from Panama - MetaG Plot_1 | ecosystem: Environmental > Terrestrial > Soil > Tropical forest > Bulk soil | place: Panama | collected 2016-02-17 | reverse complement strand
CAAGGGCGGCACCGGGATTAACGGCGGCATCGGGCGCAGCTCGACGGGCGAGCCATGGTCGACCTTCTACGTCGCGGCCGAGGACCCGCAGTCGATCCTGGACAAGGCGACCGAGCTAGGCGGCTCGGTGGCGATGCCGGTCACCGACTTCGGCGGGGTCGTGACGATCGCGATGTTCAATGACCCTGACGGCCTGCTTGTGGGCGTGGTGAAGGCCGAGGCCGGCTCGGACAACGGCGCGCCGGCGCCCTCTGCGGGTGACGGTGCGGCCGTGGACTGGTTCGAGGTGCTCGGCTCGGCGGCCGAGGGCACCCAGCGGTTCTACAGCGAACTGTTCGGCTGGACCGTGGACACGAGCGGGTTCCCTGGCTATGGCTTGGTGGATACAGGTGCCGGGCAGGGCATCCAGGGCGGGCTCGGCGGGGCCGACCAGACCAGGTGGGCGACCATCTACGCCCGGGTGCCCGACGTCGAGCAGGCGCTCAGCCTGGCCGAGAAGCTGGGCGGATCCCGCGTGTACGGGCCGAACCCGGTGGGCGAGAACATGAAGACCGGTGCGATGCGCGACCCCGCCGGCAACATTTTCGGCGTCTACCAGGGCAGCGCCTGACCTCGGCGAGGGCGGCGCGCCGGGTTCACCTGAGGGTGCACGATCCTCAGTCACAACAACTGAGGATCGTCCACCTAAAGTCCCGCGGCCACGTCGAGTGCGGGCGGCTGTTGGTCCAGGCCGGTCGGGGTCACGCCGCTACCTGCGAATCGGCGAGAGAGCCTCGACGACGCGGTGGAACGCGGCGATGTCGTCGGCTACCAGGCCCACAAGCGCCTCCGCCTCGATGGTGGTCATCGCGTCGCGGGCCGCCAGCGCCGCCCGTCGCCCGTCGCCGGTGAGGTGCAGCAGGAACGAGCGCCGGTCTGCCGGATCGAGCTCGCGGGTCAGGTAGCCGCGCCCGGCCAGCCGGTCGAGCACGCTGGTCAAGGTGGTCGGCCGCGTTCCGGCCGCGACGGCGAGCTGACCGACCGAGCGAACCTGCCCATCGGCCAGGTTGGCGAGCGCATTAATCTCCGAGCTCGTGAGGCCCTCGTCGGTCAGCCGCTCGGCGAGCAGCCGCAGCGTCCCGTGCGCGGCTCGCTGGAGCGCGAGGATCACGCCGGGCGGCGCGCCATCGGGCGTCTGTTCCGTCCTGGTTATCACGAAATCAGGATATCGCACATGGGATTGTCTGCGCGGGCTAGACGGGGCTTGACTGGAGGCAAGCGCCTAGGTGGGAGCTGCGCCGGGAGGCAACTGTGACGGTGATCGGGGAGCGGGCGACGAGCGGGGCCAGCCCTGTCGACTTCGAGCGGTATGGCGATTACGGCGACTACAAGAAGGGGGAGCAGCGAGCCGAGTTCGTGCGGGCGCCGTACCCGTTTCAGGGCCGGATTACTGCCGACGGGTCGAGCGGTTATCTGGCCCAGGCCGGGCGGTACCACCTCTACATCTCCTGGGCGTGCCCGTGGGCTAACCGCGCGGCGATCGTGCGCGGGCTGCTTGGCCTTGATGAGGTCATCTCGCTCTCGGCAGTGGACCCTGTCCGGGATGGCCGCGGCTGGGCGTTCCGTGAGGGCAACGGGCACGGCGTGGACGAGGTGAACGGATTCGCGTTCCTGCGCGAGGCGTACGAGGCGACCGAACCCGGGTACCCCGGGCACATCTCGGTGCCCGTGCTGTGGGACAAGCAGGCTGGCCGGATCGTGTCCAATAACTTCCCCGACATCACGATCGACCTGGACACCCAGTTCGGGCAGTGGGCGAATCCGGCGGTGGACCTATATCCGGAACGGCTGCGTTCTGAAATAGACGAGGTCAACGACTTCGTGTACGAGCGGGTGAACAACGGGGTCTACCGGTGCGGCTTCGCGCGGTCACAGGCCGCGTACGACGCTGCGGTCGGGGTCCTGTTCGCGGCGCTCGACGAGCTTGAGGAGCGACTGGCGTCGCGCAGGTACCTGGTGGGGGACGCGCTCACCGAAGCCGACGTGCGGCTCTGGGTGACGCTGGCGCGGTTCGACTCGGTCTACTACTCGCACTTCAAATGCGCCATCCGGCGGCTGACCGACTATCCGAACCTGTGGGGCTACGCGCGCGACCTGTATGCCCGCCCGGCGTTCCGTGACTCGACCAACTTCGATCACATCAAGCGGCACTACTTCATGACACACGGCGGGATCAACCCGACCAGGATCGTGCCGCAGGGCCCGGTGCTCGACTGGGACCAGCCGCACGGCCGAGACGCGCTGTAGGGGGCCGTGCGGCGCAGCTGGCGAGTCGACGAGCCCGGCTCGGGCGCTATCGCGACAGCATCGTTGGGCCGTTGATGCTGCTAGGGATACATCGGCGGCCCGTCGATGCAGTTGCTTCCGCCGCGGTGCTGGGGACGACCGGCGGCTTTGCAGCGCACATCCCATGATCCCGATGTTGCGTTGAACGCAACATCGGGACTAACTTGTTTCGGGTGCCCTCGAAGGAGATAAGGGCGGCGATCCGCGACTTGCAGGCAGCGAGCTGGCGCATCGTCCTGTCCGCGGGCCGCGCGCATGCCTATGCCCGTGCTTACTGCCCCGGCGCCGCCGACGGCTGCCCTGCCCTGACGATCTACGGCACGCCTCAGGTGCCGGAGAACGAGGCAGCCAAGATCAGGCGAGCATTAGCCAGGTGCGAGCACGGAGAGGAGTGTTGACCTCGTGGAAGTGTTCTGGTTCGACATAGATGTGGCTGGGCCGATCACGGAGATACAGGTCGAGGCGCTCGGCGAGGTGCTATCCGCATCGGACGGCATCGACGCGACGGTACAGGCTGACCACCGGGGCGGATCGGTGATGTTCTCCAGGTCTGCGTGCGACGCCGTGCACGCCATCGTCTCGGCGGTCGATGACGTGGAGAAGGCTGGTATGACCGTGATCAGCGTCACAGAGGATCTTGTGGACGTCGACGAGATCGCCCGGCGCGCTCGGGTCACGCCGGCGGCAGTGCGCTACTGGGTCAGCGGCCAGCGAGGGGCCGGCGGATTCCCCGAACCAGTCATGCGGCGGGCGAGGGCGAGCTTGTACTCGTGGTCGGCCGTATCAAGTTGGCTGACGCGATCCGGGCTTGGCGCCGTGGACGATGCCGCAGTTGCCACTGCGGAGGCATGCGCCCTTATTAACGCCGCTCTGACGGTCCGGGCTGGGCTACGCGATCTTCCAGAGGGCACGCGGCCCCTGGTGACGCGGTTGGTGGCCTAGAGGGTGGGCCGGCTTAGTCAGCGCGCGCCAGGCACTGCGGCGGGAGCGTGAACCAGCGCAGCTCCTCAAAATCGTCGGGCAACCCGGTCGGGCCCACATCCACCTGGCCGGCAGGTCGTTAAGCGTGCTATGTACCGTACAGCGGGCGATGCATCCCAGATTGATGACATGCTGAATACCAATCTGGTACCATCGTCGTCATGAGCACGCAGATCGCGGTGCGGCTGCCCGACGAGATGGTGGACTACCTCGACCAGTTGGTGGCCGAGGGCAAGGCGACGAGCAGGGCATCAGTTGTGGAGCAGGCCCTGGCCCGGGAGATCCGGCGCCACATCGCGGCTCGAGATGCGGTCATCCTGGCCGGCCTGGGTCCCGATCAAGACATGGAGAGCCTTGCGGCATATGCCGTGCGCCTGCAGATGGACCTCGATTAGTGCGGCCGATCCATGTCGCTCAGCTGGACAAGGTACGTCCGGTCGTAGTGCTGACACGGGAGCTGGTGCGGCCGTACCTGGCCGAGGTCACGGTAGCGCCGATCACGACAAAGATCCGCGGGTTGTCGACCGAGGTGGGGGTCGGGCAAGCCAATGGGCTCGATCATGCCAGCGTCATCAGCTGCGACAACGTCGTGACGGTTCCCAAGAGCGCGCTTGGCCGCAAGATCGGATACCTGCTGCCATTTCAGGAGGCCGATCTCACCAAAGCGATTCATGCCGCGTTCGACCTCGATTAGCCGGCTCTGAAGCGCGCCATCGGTCACGACGCCAGTCGGTACACGCGCTCGGCGTTCCCCGATCCGATCATCTGGGCCACCCGGTCGGCATCGGCCGCCGACCAGGCGCCGTCGGCAACGAACTGGCCGGTGACCCGGGTGATGTCGCGGCGGAAGCGGACAGCGCCGAGGTAATGCAGTTCGGGCAGGCCGAATGCATCCGATGAGTAGAGCATTTTGTGGAACGGGGTCAGCTCGAGCGCCTCGGCGAGCACGGCCGCCGAGCGTGCCCCGACGTGGTTGAGTGCCTCCCCGACGTCCGCGTACACGTGCGCGAACACGTTCGCGAGGTACCCGGCCTCGCGATGATAGGGATAGCAGTGCAGCAGCATCACGGGCGTCCCGGCGGGCTCGGTGACGCGCAGGAAGTCGTGCAGCAGCGACGGGTTCGCCCGATGCAACCGAACGTCGGGATCGCCGAAGCCGGTGTGGAACTGGATGGGCAGGCCAGTGTCGATCCCCGTCCAGATCAGATGCCGCAGCAGCACGGGATCGGCCAGGCGAGCGCCCGGCTCGGACTCGACCGCGCGCAGGAAGCGCCCGGCGGCGGCGGCGACCTCGGCCGGACCCGGTCGCGACGGGTCGAAATCGAGCCCGTGCCGGTAGGCGACGATCGACTTCACCGCCACCGCGCGTCCGGCCGCGTCCGGCCCGTCTCCGGCGATCGCCTGAGCCAGGGCCTCCGCGAACGAGCCGGCGAAATCCCCGGCGCCGGTCCCACCGCGGGCGACCGCCTCGGCAACCGCCTCCAGCCGCACGATCTGGCGCGCGGGCGAGACGCTGGCCTCGGCGAGCTCGGCCGGGCTGGTGAGGTGGCCGCCGAGCAGCTCAGGCTGGTAGCCAGTATCCACGAGCCACATCCGCACGCCGGCCGCTCGCAGCAGCCGCCGGGTCACCTCGCTGGCGCCGACCTCGGCCCGGCGCGTCAGGTAGCGCTCGGCGGGGGCTTCAGGATCCAGGCCCAGCATCGGCGCGCACCAACGCCGCACCGCGAACCCGAGCTGGGTGTCGAACACGGTCGCGGGCGGCACCGCGGGCCTGCCGGCCTCGGTAAGCAAGGACTCGAACGCCTGCGGGTCAAGCTCTGCCGTGGTGACGCCGTGCACATGATGGTCGACCAGCGCGAGCGGCTCGGCCTGCGGCACTGGCGTCACCAGCGCCAGCGGGTACGCGCGGCCACGTCCTCCGGGCTGGAGTCCGCGAACAGCTCGATCTCCGCGCGCCGGACCGCCAGGAACGCCTCGAACAGAGGCTCGCCCATGGCCGCGGCGATCAGCTCGCTGCCAGCTAGCTCGGCCACCGACTCGGCCAGCGACTGCGGCAGCCTGTGGACCCCTCGCTCCGCGAGGTCCGCAGGGTCCTGACCGGCCGGGTCGCCCTCGACCTCGGCCGGAAGGGCCGCGCCCGAATCAAGGCCAGCCATCCCGGCCGCCAGCAGTGAGCCGATCGCCAGGTAGGGGTTGGCCGCCAGGTCAAAGCACTTCACCTCGAGATTGGCGCGGACGGCCCGTTCTCCCGCCGATCCCGTGATCAGGCGCAGCGCGGCCTCCCTGTTCTCGCGCCCCCAGCACTGGAACGCTCCGGCCCAGTGCGACGGGACCAGCCGCAGATAGCTGGCCACGCTCGGGCAGCCCACCGCGGTGAGCGCGGGCAGCGCGGTGAGGATCCCGGCCGCGAAGGCCTCGCCCTCCTCGGTGAGGCCGTACCTGCCCGGGCCGCCGGCTAGCAGGTTCGTCGCGTCGCGCCAGAGGCTCAGGTGCACATGTCCGCCGTTGCCCACGAAGCCCGCGATGACCGACGGGGCGAACGAGGCGCGCAGGCCGTATTGCTGGGACACTGCCCGGATGGTCTGCCGGACCAGCATGCTGTTGTCGGCGGCGCCGACCGGATCGCTTGCCGCGATGGACAGCTCAAGCTGCCCGGCCGCGTACTCCGGGTGGAACTGCTCGACCACCAGCCCTTGCCGCTCGATCGCCTCGACCACGTCGCGCGAGTAGTCGGACAGCTCGATGACGCGGGTCATGCCGTAGGCCGGGCCCTCGCAGGCAGCCACGAACCGGCCGTCGGACTCGGTGCCGACCGCCCATTCGATCTCAAAGCTGGCCTTTACCGCCAGGCCGCGATCGGCGACGGCGGCGGCCATGCGCTTGGCGAATGCACGCTGGCAGGCCACGTAGCGCTCGCCGTCCTGGGTGTACCGGTCGACCGGCGCCCACGCCCAGCCCGGCTGGGCTGCCAGCGGGGTGACCCGGTCCAGGTCGGGCAGCAGCCGCAGGTCGCCACCGGGTCCGCCGATGTGCTTGCTGGTGGTGATCGAGTCGTCGACGAGAAACACGTCAAACACGGGCGACATGCCGATGCCCCAGGCGGCGGCGCGCGGCAGGCGGCCGACCGGAATGGCCTTGACCCGGGTGATCCCCGCGTTGTCCACCCAGCACAGCGCCACCACGGAAACCCGGGCCGCGCTGAGCCGCTCCGCGACTCCCTCCGCCCGCTCGGCGAGCACCTCCCGGTCCTCGTCGCCGAGCAACGCTGGCTCGTCAGTGGCCTGAGTCGTCATGGGCACCTCGCAACGGGTGTGCGAACGGTGGGGCTAGGCAATGGTGGAAAGGTCGCACAGAGGGCATGGTGCCGTCAACGCGGCCTTCGGTTGAGCTGGTCCAACAGCATGGCGCAGGCATGGACGGCCTGCACGCGGGGCACGGCGACGCCGAGGCGGCCGGCCAGTTCAATGACCGCCCCGGTCATGCAGTCCAGCTCGAGCCGCTTTCCCGCCAGCAGGTCCTGCAGCATCGAGGTCTTGTGGTCGCCCACGGCCAGTCCGGCTTGCAGCCGCCGCTCGAGGGAGACCGGGAAGGTGACCCCGAGCCTGTCGGCCACCGCGGCGCACTCCGCGAGCAGCGCCCTCAGCAGGTCGGCCATCTCTGGAAGCCCCCCGAGCTCGCCCAGCGTCGCCCGGGTCAGCGCGGTGACCGGGTTGAACGCGACGTTGCCGATGAGCTTGAGCCAGATCTGGTCGGCCAGTCGCGAGTCGACCGGGGCCTTCAGCCCCCCTGCCCCGAATGCCGCAGAGATCAGCTCGCAACGGTCGCTTCGCGCCCCGTCCGGCTCGCCGATGCTGAACCTCGTCCCTTCGATGTGCCTGATCACCCCGGGCTCGACGATCTCGGTGGAGCAGTAGACGACGCAGCCGACATTGTGCTCGGGGCGAACGGCCGAGGCGATGACCCCGCCCGGGTCGACGCTGTGCAGGCCGACCTGCCCGTCGGCCGCCGGGACGCCGGCCGTGGCCGGGTACCACCACGGGATCCCGTTCTGGGCCCAGATCACGGCGGCGCGCGGTGCCAGCAGCTCGCCGAGGCGCGGCGCGATCTCGGGCAGGCTGTACGCCTTGAGCGCGACGAACACCACGTCGGCGTCGGCCACCGCGCCGATATCGTCAGTGGCGGGCGGATCCGCGGCGAAGTCGCCGCGCGGCGACAGGACGCGGACCCCGTGCTCGCGCATCGCGGCCAGGTGCGCGCCGCGGGCGATCAGCGTGACGTCCGCACCGCCGCGGGCCAGGGCCGCTCCGACGTAGCCGCCGATCGCACCGGCGCCGAGGACAGTGAATCTCATGGGGGTGGTCGACCCGCGGGCCCGCCGGTCAGCGACTCGGCCACCCGCCGCCGCTGGATCTTGCCGGTCGTGGTGCGGGGGATGTCCGGTACCAGGTAGATGACTGACGGCACCTTGAACGCCGCAAGCCGCTCCCGGCAGTAGCCGATGAGGTCGCGCTGGGTCACGTCCTGGCCGAGTGCCACCGCGGCGGCGACAACCTCGCCGTACTTCTCATCGGGCACCGCGAAGCAGACCGCGTCACGGACCGCCGGGTGGGAGAGCAGCACCTGCTCAATCTCCGCGGGGGAGATGTTCTCCCCGCCGCGCAGGATCATCTCCTTGATGCGCCCCTCCAGGTAGAGGTAACCATCGCGCAGCACCCCCCGGTCACCGGTGCGGAACCAATCGCCGAAGAAGGCCTCGGCGGTCGCCGCCGCGTTGTTCACGTACCCGTCCATCACCCCAGGGCCGCGGATGACGACCTCGCCCGGGCTCCCGTCGCCGAGCATGCCTCCGTCGCGGGTCGCGATCCCGATCTGGGTCCCGGTCGCAACGCCCACCGAGGCGGGCACCCGGGCGGCGGGCGGCAGCGGGTTAGAGGTCATCTGGTGGCTCGCCTCCGTCATGCCGTAGGCCTCCAGCACGGGCACGCCGTAGACCTGCTCAGCCCGCTCGAGCAGCGCCGTGGACAAGGCCGAGCTGCACGAGCGGGCAAACCTGAGCGTGGGAATGGAGCCATCGCCGTCGGCCCGGTCGAGCAGCATCTGGTGCAGCGTCGGCCCGGCCGAGAACCAGGTCGTGCCGTGCTCGAGGGCCTGCGGCCAGAATGCGCGCGGCGTGAACCGGCGCGGCACGATCACCGAGCCGCCCGCGCTCAGCGCCGCGAGCCCGGAGGCGACAAGCCCGTGCACATGGAACATGGGCATGATGCAGAACGAGACGTCGCGCTCCCCGAGCCGGTAATGCGCCGCGATCGTCCGCGTGGACGCCATCAGGTTCCGCTGCCGCAGCGGCACCTGCTTGGGCCGGCTGGTCGTCCCGCTCGTATGCAGCACCACGGCCACGTCGTCAGGCCCGCCGCGCTCGGCGACCGCGGTCGGCCTGACCGGCTCGTCGGCTGCGACCAGGGCCGGGGGCTCGTTCCTGGCGGTCCGCAGGGTTAGCACGGCAATGCCCGCTTCGCCCGCGACGCTCTCGACCGCCGCGATGCCTGCGGCCGGGACGACGACCAGGCGCGGGGCGATATCGCCGAGGAAGAAGCCGAATTCGGCCTGCGTGTAGGCCGGGTTGAGCGGGGCGGCAGCGGCGCCGAGCGCCGTGATGGCCAGCAGCAACTGAATGACCTCGGGGCCGTTCGGCAGCGCGAAGGCGACGCGGTCCGCGGGTCGCACGCCCCGCGCGGCAAGGGAACCCGCCAGCGCCTCGATCCGCTCCGCAAGCTGGGCAAAGGACACCGCCGCGCCGTCCTCAGGCACGATCAGGGCCGGGTCGTCCGGCAGCCCCCGAGCCAGGATCGCTTCCAGCGATTCGGTCATCGGCCGGCCTCCCTCGCGCTGCGGCACGCTACCGCCGAGGGTAGTACGCTGCCGGCGTGGCCAGTCTGGACGATGCGGCGGCGGCGGCGCTGGGGCTGCCCGAGGTCACCGAGGCCGAGCGGCACGGCAATCGCTCCTGGTCCGTCGCCGGCAAGGGTTTCGCCTGGGAGCGCCCGTTCAGCAAGGCCGACATCAGGCGATACGGCGACCAGGCCCCTCCGGAGGGCCCGATCCTCGCGGTCCGGGTCGAGGATCTCATGGAGAAGGAGGCGGTGCTCGCCGCGCACCCGCGGGCGTTCTTCACGATCCCGCACTTCGACGGTTACTCCGCGGTGCTCATCCAGCTTCGGCTCGTCGAGGACGACGAGCTGCGGGAGGCGATCACCGATGCTTGGCTGGCCTGCGCGCCGCCCGCGCTCGCGCGCGAGTACCTCAGCCGCTAGCGCCCTCACGCCCCGCCGAGACCATGATCGCGGGCAATTTTCAGCGGATATCGCTGAGGATTGCCCGCGATGTCAATGTCAGTCGGCGCCGAGCCCGAGCGGCGACGGGTGATGCGGCTCGTAAAGGGAGAATTCGCTGCCGTCGGGCAGGCGGATCGCGGCGAGCACCCCCCAGCCCTGATCGGTCGGCTCCCGCGCGACCTCGACGCCCTTAGCGGCCAGGTCAGCAAGCGTGGCCCGGATGTCGTCGCACATCAGGTACAGCTCGTGGCTGCCGCCGTCCGCCGGGTGCACGGCAAGCTCGGCGGGCGGCAGCGCGAAGATCAGCCAGCCGTCGCCCGCGTCCACCGATGGCATGCCGAGCACGTCGGCGAAGAACGCGCGCACCTGCTCGGCCCGCGGCGAGAACACGATCGCGTGCATTCCGGTGATCACGGCGAGAGCATAGACCAGAGCATCGGTGGCGCCGCGGGTGGCTTTGGCCGAAGCGGCGGGGCGGCCCGGACCTCGGGGGCCTCTCGGGATGGAGCTGCTTACCGGGACGCGGGTTCGGGCAGCGCCGAGGGCGGCCGCGTGGCCCGCCAGGGAAGCTCGGCTTGACCCATCGGCGTCGACGGCGGCCCCTGCACGAATGGCCAGATCTCCTCGGCGATCATCCGCCAGTCGGCGGTCGCCGACAGGTCGCCGAGCACGGCGAACAACCCGAGGTTGATCCGCTGCAGCACGACGTAGGACCGGGGGATGGCCACGTACTCGGCGACCGGGCTACGCACGTCAAAGAACCGTCGCACCACCGAGGACGCGTAGTCCGGGGTGAGCGTCACGGGCCCGGGCTTGCGGATCGTAGCGTAGAAAACGGCCAGGTGCTCGATCACCGTGTCGGTGCTCAGCGGCGCGTCCGGCCGCAGGAACCCTGCCTCCACCATGGCGCGCCGGAAGCCTTCGGGATCGTCGCGCACGCACAAATTCCGCGCCATCGCCGCCAGCGGCATCAGCTCATCCATCGTGAAGTGCTTGACCAGGCCGAAATCGAGGAAGGTGACCCGCCCGTCGCCGTGGAACAGGTAGTTGCCAGGATGCGGGTCGCCGTTGAAGGCGTGCACCTCATAGAGGCTGCGGAACACGAACCGGTAGATGGTCTCGGCGGCCAGGTCCCGTTCCCGCTGAGACCAGCCGGCCAGCTCGGCGAACCTCGCGCCATCGGCGAGCTCGCTGGTAACTACCCGCTGGCCGGACAGCTCGGGAAGGACCGCTGGCACGCAGATCGTCGGGTGCCCGGCGTAGTAGTCGGCGAACGTGGTCTGGTTGGCGGCTTCTCGCCGGTAGTCGATCTCCTCGAGCACCCGCTCCCGCAGTTCAGCGAGCAGCGCGTCCACATCCTGGCTAGGCGCGGTGATCCGCAGCATCCGCCGCAGCAGGCCGACATTGTCCAGGTCCGCAGTGATGGCCTCAGCGATGCCCGGATACTGCACTTTCACCGCGACCGCGCGGTCATCGTGCGTGATCGCCCGGTGCACCTGGCCGATCGAGGCAGCGGCGATCGGCTCGGGATCCCAGCGGGCGAACGCCCGCTCGGGCGGCAGGCCAAGCTCGGCCTCCACGACGCCCCCGGAAAGCTCCGCGCTCATGGGCGGCACGCTGTCCTGGAGCCGGGCCAGCGTCCGGCGCACGGCGGGGGATAGGCCCTCGTCGAGGTAGCTGGCCATCTGGCCGATCTTCATCAAGACGCCCTTCATCGCGCCGAGGGTCTGCGCGACATCCTCGGCGGTCCGCAAGGCGAGATCCTGGCGGAGTCGCTGCCTATGCTCCCCGGCGGCGGCGAACAGTCGGGGCGCGTTCCCCGCATACCGGGCTCCGCCGCGGGCGAAGAGTCCGAGCGCGGCCAGGCCGCGCCGCAGCCTCATGTGGCCAGGGCCGCGAGCGGGCCTCCTCATGCCCGCTGCGCCGCGCGGACCCGGGCCGCGATCCGCTGCCGCGCTTCAAGCACGCCCGGCTCGCCGAGCATGACTGCGTCGAGCACGCCGAGCGCCTGGCGTATCTCCGTCCGCCGCTGCGGCGTGAGCGGATCGGCGGGCAGGCCATACATCTCCCGCGCCCACCCGGGCAGCGAACCGACCGCGCCGGCCCGGATGTCCTGCCAGATCTCCGCGATGTCCGCATCCAGCCCGGCCGGATCGAGCAGGTAGGCCATCGCCTCGCGGGCCGGCGGCGTGCACAGCAGCTCGGGCCTGACCGACTCGAGGTACGCCCCGAGCGCGGCGACGCTGGCCGGAACCCGTTCCCGCGGTACCCCCACCAGCTCGGCCGCGACGACCATCTCGGCGACATAGCGGTCGGCGTCGGCGGACGTGAGCGCGGTCCCGAACAGCTCGCGGGCCACCAGGTAGGAGTCGACGAGCGCCGCGTGGATCCACAGCAGCAGTGCCGGGTCGCTGGCCGCGTACGGCCGGCCAGTTGCCGGATCGGTTCCGGTGACGTGCTCGTGGATCTTGCGGACCCGCGCGGCCGTCCGCTGCGCCGCCGCCGCCTCGCCGAAGCTGACCGTGGCCAGATAGCCCGAGGTCGCCGCCAGCCTGCCGACTGGGTCCTCGCGCCAGTTGCTGTGCTGATCCACGCCGGCCATCGCGAGCGGGTGCAGCGCCTGCAAGAGCAGCGCCCGCAGGCCCGCGACCGGTGCGGACAGGTCTGCGCTCGTGCGCCAGGTGATGCTGGAGGGCCCGAACAGGCCGTCGTCGGCCGGGTGCTCGGGCACCCCCGAGGCGTAAGCCGCCGCCGACCGGGTCACCAGCCCGGCCGCGTCGGCATACAGATCTAGGTCCGGGTTCGTCATAGCAGCCAAGGTACCCGTCGTTAGGCTCGGCTCCGATGGACGATCCCTACGATCTGCAGCGGTTCGTGACGGCCCAGGAAGCTGCGGGCAGCTATGACAGCGCCGTCAGCGAGCTGCGCGCGGGCCGCAAGACGGGCCACTGGATGTGGTACGTCTTCCCGCAGATCGCCGGGCTGGGGCAGAGCCCGACGTCCCGGATGTTCGCGATCAGCTCGCTCGAAGAGGCCAGGGCATACCTGGCGCATCCGGTGCTCGGTGTCCGGATCGCCGAATGCGCGGGCATCCTGACCGACCTGGCGGGACGCAGCGCGGAGCAGATCTTCGGCGGGCTGGATGCGCTGAAGCTGCACTCTTCCATGACGCTGTTCGCCCGGGCGGCGCCCGAGGACCCGCGGTTCGGCGCGGTGCTCGAGCGGTACTACGGCGGGGTGGCTGACCCGGCCACAGATGCCCTGGTGCGGTCGACCTCGGGGTGAGCGACTCCTATGACGTGGCGATCGTGGGCGCCGGCATCGTCGGGCTCGCGGTGGCCAGGGAGATCAAGTGGCGGCGCCCCGGGTCCCGGCTGATCGTCATCGACAAGGAGGACGCGGTCGGCCAGCATCAGACCGGCCACAACTCGGGCGTGATTCATGCGGGCGTGTACTACGCCCCGGGCTCGCTTAAGGCGCGGCTTTGTGTGCAGGGCGCGGCACTGCTACGGGAGTTCTGCGCCGAGCACGAGTTACCCGTAGCAGCCTGCGGCAAGCTGATCGTCGCT
>Ga0126369_10002449_pt1 | contig 13215 bp, 7 predicted proteins | sample PanSoiMetaPlot_1_FD_109646 | JGI IMG/M metagenome (GOLD analysis project Ga0126369, IMG submission 109646) | Tropical forest soil microbial communities from Panama - MetaG Plot_1 | ecosystem: Environmental > Terrestrial > Soil > Tropical forest > Bulk soil | place: Panama | collected 2016-02-17 | reverse complement strand
GGCTACCCCTGGAATTCTGGAACGCGAGAAGATCGCCGAGCGGGTCGGCATAACCGCTTACCAACGCGGCTTGCTCGATCCGAACCGTGGGCCATTGCATCCAGGGAAGCCCGTGACTTTCTTCAAATCGCTGCACAAGACAGGGCGCGAAGATTTGCGCGAAGGCACAACCATCACATGTCGATGAACGAGAAACGCTCCTGCTGACCATGCGGATGGAAGAACTACGGACGCAGAGCTGGAAAATCCGGAAGGCGCAGCAGGACGCTGCGATCCGATGCGCAGGGAACGACTGCACGCCTGGTGCTCCTTGGTCGGAGTACCTTTGCAGATTGGCCGGTGTAGAGCTGTGGATACCTCGATTGATCGAACTTGAGGAAAAGGCGTGGGTTGGTTCGCTATCTCGGCCGTTTGCCTCCTTCTATGCCCTATGCCGAATGAACCGTTTCACTGGGTGTGCAAGCCGCTTGGGGATACTCTAAATCGAGTAACAGACGACTTTGATTCGGGGTTGGGGATACCCGCGTCCGTGTCCAGGTACTTCTTGACGGAGGACACGAGACGCGGACATTCCCTATGGTTCAGAGTAGAGGGTTAGTTCGCTATGGTGGAGCGACCCCTCCTCTGTGGGACCGCCAACCTCGGCATGTGGGACCGAGGGATGACGGTTGGTGCTGTCGAAAAGGATGGGAAAAACAGGATGCGGCGTCAAACGAACTGGCACTGGTTCATTTATGAACCATTAACTCCCTAATTTCGACGAAGATAAAGCTTTCTATCAACTCTTTCAGTGCGGTACAATTACCGGTCGCGAGGGTGAATGAGGTGCTCGTGCCGACCACGCCCGAACAAGATCGGCGAGTTTTCCGCTTCGGCCTCTTCGAGGCGAATTTGGAACGAGGAACCCTGAGTCGTCAGGGCACTCCGGTTAAGCTCCAAGAACAACCCTTCCGCATCCTTTCCCTCCTGTTGGAAATGCCTGGTGAAGTATTGTCTCGCGAAGAATTGCGGAGGCGCATCTGGCCAGAGGGAACCTTCGTCGAGTTTGATGGGAGTCTGAACACCGCCCTGATGAAGCTTCGCGCTGCCCTGAACGACAATGCGGAGAACCCGATATTTATTGAAACGGTGCCCAAACGCGGGTATCGCTTTATCGCCCCTGTCGAGGTAGCCCAACTGGACTCAGCCGCGGTTGTGACGGCAATCCGGATCGAAGGCGCGGAGGGTCAGGAGTCACTGGAGCTGCCGCTCGCCGAAGACGAAACTCCGCCAGCAACGCATCGGGTTGCAAAGCAAGAGCCCCCGGTTCAGCGTGGCCCTGGTTGGTGGCAGGTACTGGCGATGCTCGTTGGACTCGCCGTGCTTTTGCTGTTTTTCCTCTGGCCGCGGACGCAACCAATGGTCTTGGCGGTGCGACAGCTCACACATATCGGACAAGTCGACCCCTGGGGCAAATTGGTCACCGACGGCAGTCGAATTTATTTCGTGGTGCGCGATGTGACTGGATGGAACCTGATGCAGACTTCGGTGGAAGGCGGAAATATCCAGCGGACCCCGACTCCTTTCGATAACACGCGCATTTTCGATTTATCGCCGGATCATTCCCAATTTCTCATTGGACAACTGACCCACCAGGGAGAAGAAACCGCGCTTTGGTTTTGGCCCGTGCAGGGTGGGGCACCACGCCGTGTTGGTGACGTTATGGCCAAAGAAGCGGTGTGGTCACCAACGGGAGACCAGATAGCCTACGTGCGCGGAGACTCCATCGAGATCACTGACTCGCAAGGCGGCCATATCAGGCCGGTGGCACACTTCGTGCCCGCACCACATTCCTTGTTGTGGTCACCGGACGGAAAACGGCTACGTTTCACACAGTCGAATCTTGTCGAAAGCACCGATTCTATGTGGGAGATCGGAACCGATGGAAAGTCCCTGCGGCGCGTGGTGCCCGAGGATCAGGGTGGCCCACACGAAGGCAGCGGCACGTGGCTGGCAGCCGGGGGCTATTTCGCATTCTCTACCGGGCAGGACCTTCGTGCGAACCTCGCCGTCGATACGCAAGCCGATCTCTGGTTGTTGAAGGAGAAACGCGGCTGGTTTGGAAGGCGCGGCGGTGATCCCATTCAGCTGACAAAAGGGCCGATCGCGCTCGACCACCCGACGGCGACGCCAAACGGCTCTCGCGTATTTGCCATTGGCTCGCATAACGAATACCAACTTCTTCGGATTGACCCGAAGACGCTAACAAAAACGGCTATGCTCTCCGAATCTGGCGCCACAGATATGGATTTTTCGCTCGATGGCCAATGGGTGGTCTACGCAGCTCGGGAATCTGGCACCTTATGGAAGAGCCGCATCGACGGCAGCAATCGCGTGCAACTGATGGCCGGTGCGACCGGAGCGTTCGCGCCGCATTGGTCCCCGGACCAGAAACAGATTCTGTTCACGGGTTTTCTGCTCGACAAGCAGCCTCGCTTGTACGTGGTCTCCGCGCAGGGCGGCTCGCCGAAGACGGTACTGCCGATGGATAACCGCTGGGCTTCGGTTTCCGGCGATTGGCGGACCGATGGGCGGCAGATTGTCGTGGACGTGCAGGATACCGCTACGGGGAGCGAGCCCAATATCCGAATTTTGGATTTAGAGACGAACAGGCTCTCATCCATTCCCGGCTCTGAAGGGCTGATTGAGCCGCGCTGGTCGGCCGACGGCCGCTACATTGCCGCGTTGAATCTTAAGAAGAAGCAGATCTTTTTGTATAATTGCAAAACGCTCGCCTGGTCCGTGCTTGCGGAGGCCAATTTTCCATCCACGCTCCGCTGGTCTCCGGGCGGGGACGCATTGTATTACCAGGATACCGATGAAGTGGAAGAGTCGGTCTTCCGCGTGCCGATGGCGACAAAAGAATCCGAGCGAGTAACGCGGTTTGGGGATTTACTCAGTTCTGGTGCGGCCCGCTGCATCTTCACGGGGCTGAGTCCTGATGGCTCGGTCTACGTAACGGTGGACCACGGAGATGTGGATGTGTACGCCATCGATTTGAAGCTCCCCTAATTCATCGGTTGCCCTCTAGGACAGTTAAAGACTGCAGCACATTCCAAGGGCGTGTTTTCCGGAGGAGTGGCAAAAACCTCTACACTGAAGTTGTGTGACAGGAGCGCCCATGATCCGGAAATTCGGTTTTACTCTCATTCCGTGGCTTGCCCTGCTTCTCGCGCAACCTGTGAGCGCGCAAGCGCCGAAGAAAAATGGCGCGACCATATCGGGCATGGTGCTGGGTGCCGATGGAAAGGCCGTGACCGGGGCGAGCGTGACTTGCGAAACTTCCAGTGGACTGACGCCGCGTGCTGTACATACAGACGCCAAAGGAAGATTCTTCATCACCGGCTTGAAGCAGGACAGCTACGATATCCGGGCTTCCGCCAACGGGGCGTACTCCGGCTGGGAACGGAATATTCCCATGCGCAAGAATCAGACCAAGGAAGTAACCCTGCAATTGTTGAACGGGAACACCGCGATTTCCGGAATCATTCCTGCGAAGAAAAAGCATTAAGCGGTTTTTCTCAAGGCACACCTGCCAAACATCAAGTCGCTAAGACGACCGGCGCCGCCGTCAGCAAGTGTAGGACGGCAGGCTGTCGACAAGCGGCAACGGCGAGCATTATGTCGAAAACCGCAAAAGCTGCTCACTTGCGTGGCATGGTCGCCCCGGAAAGTTGCGGCGCAGGCCAGAGCCGGATCTATCTTTCGCAACCGCCATCGTGCGATAACACCTTTAGTATGTGTTAAATAAAGACCTCCAGGGCAGCTCCTAAAAGTACTAAGACCCCGGTACCCTGTTTTGTGGGGCTATTGGGCCATTGTTCCAGTAGCGGAAGCGCCGCTAATCTCGATTTACGATGGGTTGGGGGCCGCGCGGGGACAGCGGTCCCGCAAGGGGCCGTGTGCGAGCTACCCAACCCACCATCCATCTAAGTCTCGTCGCTGAAGGATGTTACCGGCCCGCACTACGATTTAACTGGTAAATTTCGCTAGAAATGAACTCGTCAGAAATGCCAAGCGGGGACGCGGCCTTAGCTTCCAGGAAAGGCGCCGGTGACGCTGCCGTTATTGGCCATGCGGCGCTTCAGCTAGCCTTCAGGCCTTTTGGGGAATCGCTGGCCAATTTGGTCGTATCCGCTGAAGCCAGAACTGCGCGATTGGGTGGATCAAACACAAAGTACCGGCCGGGCCTCTCGCGAGCGATCTCGTCCATTCGTTGCTTCGCGGCTGCTAACCCCTCAACGCATTCCAGCCATACGGCGTCTTGGTTTCCGAAAAAACCCAGGAAGATATCGAACTTGGGTGCAGTCATAAGTCCTCCGCCACGGTCTTGGTTGGCCGGATGATTGCGGCGACCCGGGATTTCCTGTTCTTGGTTAGTTTTGGCGTCCTGATCATGGGTACTTTTCCGCTCGATCGCTCTGCGGGTGGATTGATTTCACGAGTTTCTGCTTTCTCGACGACTTCAGTCACGTATGCCAGCGGAACCTGTTTGATGCGAATCTTCTTCATGATCGACCCCCAACGGGGAGGCTACCAACATTCCGTCTTTACGTGGAGAATCTTTAAAACAGGCATTAAGTTCTGTTCTTGGGTCGCTTAGCTAACGCAATACTTCAAATCCCTGTAACGATTTCCGGGTGCGGCTTCACTTCATTTGTCGTTCTGCTTCAACTTGACTTTTGTAATACGGTTCGATACGCTTTCTTCACTTTAGTTTAACGCGAGGTTTGGTTAAACTTATGGGAAAGCGATACAAGACCACACTTCGAATCAACGTGCCGGTGGGCCGCAACGGCAAACACAAGCTGGTTGTCACCCGCATTTTGAAGGAACTCGACGAATTGAAAGACGGTTCCGCGCTGGAAATCCCACTTCAGGATCTGCCCGATACCAAGGAAAAGATTCGCTCTGCGCTAAACCGCGCTTCCCACAAAAGTGGGCGTAAAGTCGCGACCTCAGCGGATGGTACTCGCTTGTTTATTTGGAATGCCTAGTGTCACCCTGATTTGCCCTTGGGACTCAATGACACGGCCGGCAAGCTCGAGCGCTAATCTCTTTTTGCCGATTTTGTTTCCCGCCCCTGAGGCTAAAGCTCGTGATTGTGAAGAGCTTTGTCGAGACCGAAAAGGATAATCTGCCGGAAGGAGTAAGACTCGTAGTACCTGGATCCAAGGTCCTGTATCTTGACTTGTCGCAAGATTCTCTTTACTCTGTGAAGAAGTTTGCATGTTCTTTTGCCCCCGAAGAATCTCGAATCGTTTCGGGTTCTGACGAGATGCTCATCGTCTTAACTCTGAAGAGTGCTTACCGCGAAAATTTAGTCCCCTTGGAAATCGTTGCGGTACAGAGATAGGCCTTGTGCGCACCCACCCAGTTCATAAGGAGCTGATCTAATGCGGAATATCCCGGCTAAAGCGCAATCCCGTTGGGCCTTGGGTTTTCTCCTAGCCATTACTTTTGCGCAAATCGTGTTCGGCCAGACGCCGACCCCGTTGCCCCTGGCTTTGAACAACAATTACATGGTAACCGGAGACTACGTCGTTGGCGGATGGAATAAGGTGGGGCCACCGACGACGATAAACAATACGCCCATGTCTACCGGAACCATTTCCATACCCGATTCACAAGCCTATGCGCCAAATATGGCGGAGCAGGTACCCGCTGGCGCCGATATTGTCGCGGCGTTTCTGTACTGGCAAACTGTCGAAAATACGGGAGTTCATTCTGGGCAGAACGGAGTCTTCAATACTTATCCGATTTCTGGGACCGTTCTCGGCAATCCGAAGGCTCCCGTCTCCTGGAGTGCGGGCGGCTGCGCAGGTTCAGCGAATGGTTCCAAAACCATCGTCACTTATCGCGCTGACGTAAGCGGCCTCATACCGGTCGATGCGAACGGAAATATCCAGCCGAACAATCGCCAGTTGAACACACCTGCCTACCAAGTGAGTCTGCCCGACACCGGAAAGGCAGGGCAACCTCCGTTCACCGAGGGCGCTACGCTTGTAATCGTTTATCGCCTCTTGGTGCCGACAGTTCCGCTCAAGGCGGTCGTTATTTATGATGGCGCGTATGCCCCGAGCAATGCGGCGCAAACTGCAATCCATCCGATGGTGGGCCTCTATCAGGCCGGAAATGATCAGGGTGCTCTTATTGCGAGTAAAATCACCCATATCGTTGGAAATGGTCAGGCCAACAAACTCCAGCAGGTCTATTTGAACAATAACGACGCTAACTCGGGGCACAGTACATTACTTAGTTCTATCTACGGGACCGATCCTCCCTTCCCGGGAAAGTATAACGGCTCGTGGGACAATCCGACGTGGTTCCCGAATGCACCAAATCTCTACCAGACGACTCCGGCTGGTGATACTGCGGTTCAGGCTGGCGAATCTTCGGAAACGACGGTTGTCGTGCCGAACGGCAGCAACAAGGGCTGCGTGACGTGGGGCGCAATCGTCATGAGCACGACGGTTCAGGACAGTGATCACGACGGCCTAGTCGATGTCTGGAAGGGCCCAAACCAGGGATACTGCGATGCCGGGGCCAACCGGGGAATGAGCAACCAGGGAACCTGCCCTAACGGGACGAACGATCCCTTCTGGGTGGCTCTTCCGGGGGCCCAGCAGGGCAAGCAAGACATCTTCATCCAACTCGATTATATGTGCAGCAAAGTGATCAACAATATGGATGGAACGACTACCTGCGACACGGCCAACGGGATTTCCTACGGGCCAGATGCGACGACCACGGCTAGCGTTGCAAGTGCTTTTGGGGCGGGTCACAACATCGCCGTACATATCATCCCCGACGACAATAACGTGATCCTCGCGCAACCCTGTACCGACGATTTTTCTGTCTCGCCAGCGCAGTACTGCCCTTATCCTGGGCAAGTCGGAGTGGTTGGCTGGGAAGCAGGCTTTTCCTTCCTAAAAACCCAGCCGCTGAACTATCCAGACGAGATTTCGTGCGAGACCCAAACGCCTGCCGGCGGAGCCGCAGGAACAGGTCCCCAATGTATGCGGCGTTTTCAGCCGGGAAAGAACAATAGCTATCACGAGGTCATTTTTGGAGTAGCGTCCGCGTCGCCGAATTGGGGTTTCTTGGATGGAAGCCTGACCAGCGTCGTGGTTGCCGGTACCACGGTCACTTTCACCACGAAGGCTCCGCATGGGCTTGCTCAAGCTACGAGTATTAGTGACACAAACCCCAACGCGCGTGTGACCATCTCCGATGCCATTTCCAATCCTAGTCTGAATGGGACTTATCTTGTCTCGAGTGTTTCCAGTTCCAATTCTTTCACGATTCAAAACCCCGTTGCGACGACGGCATCTTGCACCAAGGCGGCACCTTGCAGCCAGGCCACTGACCCGTTTTTTGCCGTTGCCTCCGGCGTTGCCAGCACTCGGTCCGGCATTTCTGCCATTGGTGGGGCAGACTCCCTGGTGAGTCTTGGTCTTTGGGGGCCCGACGGGCAAACGGACCAGGTACAGAGCGGCACCTTAATGCATGAGCTCGGGCATTCGCTAGGCTTAACGCATGGCGGCATATCCCGCACTCCAGTTGCGGGAGGCTACGCCTTCACCTTTGAGCCCAATTGCAAATCGAACTACCTTAGCGTGATGAATTACATGTTCCAGGTTGACCTGCTGGACGGGAATTTGGATTATTCCGAGCAAGCGCTGAACAGCCTGAATGAGACCGCGGCGTCTCCATCCGGCGTGCTGGGAAACATCAATCAAACCACTAAGTGGTATGTTCCAAATCAAAGTGTTGGAAGTGCCGCAACGAGCCATTGCGACGGCACGCCCATCGCAGCAAACGATCAACCGAAAGTCCAACCGATGTTCCGTTTGGAGGGCCCGGCCAATTCGATTACCTGGTCTTCCAACCAGGACATTAATTTCGACGGCCAACTTGAGGCTAGCTTGGACGGCTACAATGATTGGGCCAATGTCGACCTGCGACAGATTGGCGCCACCGGCAACGATTTTTGGGCCGCCGGCGGAGTCGGAAGCTCGCGGACGGGCGGCGGAGTCGGAAGCTCAAGGACGGGCGGTGGAGTCGGAAGCTCAAGGACGGGCGGTGGAGTCGGAAGCTCAAGGACGGGCGGTGGAGTGGCGAGTTCAAAGACCGGCGGCGGCGTAGGGGAAATAAACACCCAGACGGCTAACTCCGTTGTTCGTACCTCAAAGATCCCAAACACGGCCAATGGTCTACCGAATCCGTCCCTGACGAGTGCAAATTATGTGGCGCTAACCTTTACGGCCCCAAGTTTCGGTCAGAGCCAAATCTCCTCTTTTCATATCTACCGGAGTGTCAACAACGTCGCTCCCATCCTTTATGACACCGTTCTCGTCGCCGCGGGCACACAGCTACCCCTGCAGCCCTTCAACTACGTCGACCAAAAAGTTGCCTGTGCTACTTACACGTATTTCGTGACCACCGTTCTTGCGGATGGGAGAGAGAGTGTTTTTTCGAATGCTTCGGCTACTATCGCGGTGCCTTGCACTTTTGTCGGCTTCCTATCGCCACTGAGTACCGCCGGCACGATCACTGCGCCTAGCTTCTCGGGCTCGGTCAAGCAAGGCTCGGCCGTTCCCCTGAAATGGCAGATTCTAGATGCGAATGGAAACCCGATCAGCGACTTGAAAACCCTCAAGCTGATTCAGGCTTGCCCGACCAGCAGTAGCACTGCTCCACCTGCGTCATCCGCCGTTCCGCCTTGCGTATTGCTGTACTCCCCAACGACCGGTGCAAAAGGTAAGAGCACCTACCGCTTCAGTAGTCCCCAGTTCATTTTCAACTGGGATTCGGGGTCTACGATCGGTTCAGCCGCCGGCTATTTCACAATTGAACTGACATTGAATGACGGGAGCGTGGTGAAGGCAACAACGGTTCAGTTCCAATGAGGCGTGGCGCTGGCTCTTCGTGGGTAAGCCCCGCTTCCGCGAAGCCAGCCGACGTGCCCAAATCGACCGAATGCCTGGTTGCGAAAGACCAGAGTGTTGACGCTTTTCTATCCGCCGAGACGCCGGCGGATTTCGGGAAGCAATGGGTCTTCTCCCGCTTTCTCACGAATGCTCAGATAGGTGCGATAAGATTCGCGGAAGCCGGGGCTGTTCAGGCCCTCCCGGGCATGTCCCTGGTAATAGTAAACCTCGGGCAAGAAGCCGTAAGTTGATACGTAATCGAAAAGATCCAGGGTTTCGCCGCGGCGTTTGATGCAGCGGTCAAATTCGGAATCGGCTTCCGGGAACAGGCCGGCATCCAGATAGGCGCGCCCGAGGTCGAACCGGCCAATCCAGGTATCGAGTTGCTTGTTAGCCTCATTGAACACCTGAATGGCACGACGCGGGTCTTTCTCCTCTAAGGCCACTTCCCCTTCAATCAATTTGGCGTACACCGGCGCCTCAAGCTGGGGTTCGGAGCCGAGACCCTCAGCCAATTTGCGCGCTTTCGCGGTTTCGCCGACTGCTGCATAAATGCGCGCCGCCGCGAAGCGCGCAGAGGTCGCTTTACTGTTAGCAAGCGCCTTGTTCAAAGCCTCCAAAACCGCAGGTTTCTGTCTTCGCAAAAGCTGCGCATAAGCAAGAAGAGTAAAATCGGCGGCAGCAGAATCGAGTCGATCGGCTTTGAGATCGGCACTTGCACCTGACTCCAATAAATGTACAGCATCGGTCAGGCGCCCTTCATAGAGAGCTATGTCGGCCAGTCCAGCTGCGGCCATCGACTGGCCGAAGCTGCTGACCTTTTCTAGTTGCTGATAAGTCTTGACTGCCTCATCGAGCTGACCTTGCCCGACCTGAGCGTAGGCAAGAGCAGCGTAGCCTGTGTCAAAAGAAGGGTTGGCCTGCAATACCGTCCTCGCCTCTTGCTCGGCTGCCGGAAAGTCCCCGGTGTATGACAGATACAATGCGAGATTTACGCGCAGTTGGTTATTATTGGGCGAGACCGCTAGTGACCGTCTCAGTTCCTCAATCGCTTTGGGGGTATTGTGTTCACCCTTGTAGCAGATCGATAGATTATTGTGCCCGACATTGTCCGCCGGAAACTGCCTGACCAGCTCGCTGTTTTCCTCGATACACTTGTCCCAATTCCCGACCGAGAGGTAGTACAAGCCTCGGACGCGGTATCGTTCCCGTTCCGTCATGCGATCGACGTGCTGCATCGCCAACTTGAAGTACTTCTCGGCGTCCTGGTCATGGCCCAGGTTTGAAGCGACCGCGGCCATGCCGGAATATGCGCGGGCGAAATTTGGATCTAGTTCTGTCGCTTTTGAAAAGCCCGCCATTGCCTCATCCATTTTTCCGGCAAGTTGCTGATCCATGGCAACGCCGTACTGATGGACGGCCTCCAGTGACGCGGCTTGGAAGGCTCCGCCGGCCGTGGTGATCTGCACCGATTCGGGTGTGGTATCGCCGAGCGCTTTGCGGATAGGCGCTGCCAGTTTAGGGATAGAAAGCAGAACATCATCTTTATTCGCGGCGGTGATTTCCGATTTTGCGATAACGTTGCCGGTTACTGCATCCAGTGCGGTTGCCTCGACACTGTATTTGTCACCGCGCCTGCTTAGCTCGCCCGTGACGACCGCCCCTACCCCTTGACCGATAGCCACCAGCCGGGCCGGCTGCTCATCGAGTTTGTCGCTGGGATTTTGCAGCTTCTGGGCTAGTTTCCGTGCGCTGCCCCGATTGTAGGCGTTGATAAAGCTAGCGCCTTCGAGCGCCAGGTTGAACATCGGTTCGAGGGTGCCATCAAAAATTGGGTCGCCCGTGTGATTTGTAAAGTCCGCAACCAAGACGCTTACGGGGGCGTGAGGTGCTTTTGGCTTGGAAGAATTTTTCCACCAAAACGCAGCGCCGCCACCTGTGAGCAGCAGAGCGAGCGCAACGGAAGCCCATTTCCAGTAAGACACGGCATGCGGGGCTGGGACAAAAATCGTCGAGGTTCCCGCTGAGGGCCCAAGCCATAGCTCCAATTGCTGTGCCATCTCTCCGGAGCTCGAAAATCGATTTTCCGCTTCGATCTCGAGTGCCTTCATTACGATATCGTTCAGTGGCTTTGGCACTTCCGGATCAACTTCGATCGGAGGCGTTGGTTTCTCCTGCATCCGCTTCCAAAGAGTCGCCAGAGGTGCGTCCGCAGGATAAGGAGACTTGGCGGTGAGAAGCTCGTAAAAAATGACCCCTAAAGAAAAAATATCCGAACGCTCTGTGAGCTTTTCGCCGCGGGCTTGTTCCGGAGACATGTATTCGGGCGTGCCGATGAGTGCCCCGGTTTGCGTCATTCCGGGAAGGTATGCGGAGCGTGCGATGCCGAAGTCCATCACGTATGCTTTGCCGCTGGGATCCACCATGATGTTCTGCGGCTTCAAATCGCGGTGAATTACCCCTTCGTTGTGGGCCGCCTCCAACGCTCGGCAAATCTGCAGCATGATCCTGGCTGCTTCATCGGCAGGAAATTTTCCTTTTTCGAGCAGCAAATGGCGAAGATCCTGGCCCTCCACGAAGTCCATGGTGATGAACTTGATTCCGCTGGATTGCCCGAGATCGAAAATGCGAATGACATTTTTGTGGGTCACCTGGCGCGCAAGAATCAATTCTTGCTTGAAGCGCCGCAGCATTTCAGGATTGCGGGCAAGCTCGGGACGGATCAATTTGAGGGCCACGATGCGGTCAAGCTCGGTGTCCCGTGCCTTGTAGACCGCCCCCATACCACCCTGGCCAAGCAATTGCAGTATTTCATAGCGCTCAGCTAAGAGTGTTCCTATCGCTAGTTCGCCGGAAACTCCTGGTAGCGAGGATTGAGGAGTAACCGCAGCGGTCCAGTGTTCGGTCGCTTCTCCTGGATTTAAGGTTTCTTGGGAAACTGGTCCCTGAAGCGGCGTGTTGCACTTCGCGCACCGCGAAGCCGACTCGATATTTTCTGCCCTGCAAACAGGACATTGCATGAGGTTGGGCGGCATTCTTCGATTCTGTGCTCAATTATGACCATTACGGTTCTGAAAGCAACTCGGATGGAGTAACCTGAGACCTATGGGTAGCGCATGTGACCCCGCCAAGCCACCGAAAATCGGCTAACGTTTCCGGTAAGCAATACCATACAAGGCATTTAGGGCCTTTCCATCTAGTCTGGGGCCAGGTTAAATCCCGCTCCCAATTCGCTTTCGTTTCGAACCGTTCCTGGGTTGCCCGAGTCATTCCGCCTTTTGAGAATCTGGTAGGGTGGCCGTTCCACCCGCTCTCCAAAAGTTCGCTCTACCGTGGCGTTTTCGATCCGTCAATGACCACCCGATACCGCCGCTCTAAATCCAGTTCACGCTCCACCGGATTTCCAACGATCCTTCCGATAACTTAGGAACTGCTCGTGCATCCATTTCTAGGAGTGATTTTCTGCAGTTGAGATTTGGGACAAGGATGCACTTTGCTTCGAGGATATTGCCGACACCTGACGCAGATTCCTGGCAGGTTCGCACTTCTCTGGTTGGTCTTGTTGCTTTCGCTTTGCGCCGCGGTCGAGGCCAGCAGTGCCGCACCTGAATTTGTCGAACTGCGTGAGACCACATTGCTGAGTTTTCGCAACTACGTCGCCGGCGTCGAAAAACGGAACAACGACAGCCTCAGAAACAGCCGTTTCTTGTGGATTGATGAATTGCCGGAAAGGGCCCGGAATGAGGCTTATGCAAAATTGAAGCGAGGAGACGTAGTCCTGCGGCGGCTGACCTCCAACACGGGCGGCAAGACAAACGAAATTCCAGGGGGGATGATCCATGACTGGGAAGGCATGGTCTTTATTCCCGGGGCAACCCTGGAACAAGTTTTAGCGGTGTTGCAGGACTACGACCATCATTCCTCGTATTACGCGCCGGATGTGGAACGTGCCAAGATCGAATCGCGGGACAACGATCATTTTCGGGTTTTCATGCGATTCCGCCGGCGGAAGGTCGTCACCGCGGTCTTCAATACCGAGCAGGACATCCTTTACTTTCAAGATTCAGCGGTGCGCGCGCACAGCCGCAGCACGGCCACGCGAATCCGGGAGGTGGCTGACCCCGACACGAAAAACGAGCGTGAGAAGGCCACGAACGAAGACAGTGGCTTTCTCTGGCAAATGGAAACTTGGTGGCGCATGGAACAGCGGGACGGCGGCGTTTACGTCCAGAACGAAGCGGTT
>Ga0126369_10002447_pt1 | contig 13219 bp, 11 predicted proteins | sample PanSoiMetaPlot_1_FD_109646 | JGI IMG/M metagenome (GOLD analysis project Ga0126369, IMG submission 109646) | Tropical forest soil microbial communities from Panama - MetaG Plot_1 | ecosystem: Environmental > Terrestrial > Soil > Tropical forest > Bulk soil | place: Panama | collected 2016-02-17 | reverse complement strand
GCCGTGCGGCAGGATGTCGATCAGCCGCAGCAGCGCGGCGACGTTGTCCACGTCGGCGTCGATCGATCGCGCGACCCCGGGATACTGGACCTTCAGCGCAACCTCGCGCCCGTCACGAGTGCGGGCGTGGTGCACCTGGCCGATGGAGGCCGCAGCGATCGGCTCCTCGTCGAAGCGCTGGAACCGGTCTCGCCAGCCCTTGCCGTATTCATGCCCGAGCACGCGGTGCAGCTGGGCGAGCGGCATCGGGTCGGCGCCGGAGCGCAGCACGGCGAGCGCCGCGGCCGCCTCGCGCGGCAGGAGATCGTCGCCTTCGAGGGACAGGAGCTGGCCGAGCTTCATCGCGGCGCCGCGCAGGCGCGCGAGCCGGGCCGCGAGGCGGCGCGCGTTCGCCGCGGTCAGGAGCGTCTGCGCGGCGCCCAGTCGCTCGCCCTCGGCGAGCCGCCGCACGCTTTCCGCCATCCCCCCGAGGACAAGCTCCCCGGCGGCAAGCCCGAGACCGAGCAGTCGGCCAAGCCGGGTGCCGGGCACGCTGGACGGCCGGCGCGATTTGCGCTCGCCCATGCCGGGGAGCCTAAGGAGCGGCCGCACCGGGCGCAAGCGCCCCCGGGTGCATTCCGCCGCGGGCTAGGGGTTGGGAACGAGCCGCGGTGAGGTCTTCGCCTCGCGCGGGCCGTGCCACGCGGAGAGCGCACGCCCGAAGCTCTCGGATTGGTGCGCCTTCGGTCCGAGTGCGCGCAGGCGCGCGCTGATCGCCTTGCCGAAGTCGGCGACCGACATCTCCCGCCATGGAACCGCCCGCTGCGCGGCCGCGCAGCCGCGCAGGGACCCGCCCACGACGACGCTCTCGACCATCGAGTGCCGCTGCACCGCCACGGCGTGGGCCGCCCAGTCGAACACGCGCGAGGTGTCGGGAAGTTCGACCGCGAGGGTCTCCATCCATTCGAGCCAGAACTCGATCGTGGCTGCGAACACGCAGCCGGTCGCATAGCTCGCCATCTGGCCGAGCGCGCGGTCGGCCCACGGCAGCGCGAGACCGGGGCGAAGCACCGCGAGCTTGCGGTTCACGCCGTCGTCGCCGAGCGCGAGGAGGCCGCCGAGCGCGGCTCCCGAATTGAGCACCGAGCCGGTGACCACGAGCTTGAGGACCCAGTCGGCGCCGCGCGCACCGGCCGGCTCCTCGGCGAGGTCGAGGCATGCCACGTCGCGGGCCGCGGCCGCCACGATGCTGCGCTCCGGGTCGTGCCAGAGGAAGTGGAGCAGGACTTCGGGCTGCAGCGCGCCTTCGAAGACGAGCGTGCGGATACGGTTGAAGACCTGCGCGCGGCGCGCATCCCCGACCCGGTTCGCGTACTCCGGATAGAACGCCGCGAGGAGCGGGGTGATTTCCGCGTGACCGCGGCCCGAGAGGAACAGCGCGTGGTGCGCGAGGCGGGCGATCGCATCGCCTTCGAGGCCGCCCCAGATCGCGGTGTGTTTGAGGTCGGTGAGGACCGTTTCGGGAGTGAGAAAATCGTCCATCTTGGCTAGCTCACGGCGCGGCCCGCTTGGGCGCTTGCGTTGAGATGTGCGAGAAGATACGGTCTGGCGTACGCTTCGCCGCTGGCCTCGCCCGCCAGAACCTTATCCCTCGCGGCCACCGAATAGATGGAACCCTCGAACCCCGCGACGACCGCGACCGCGCTCGTCTCCCCCGCGCTCAACGTTTGGCGCGCGCTCGAGGCGCGCGGCATGGATCCCGCGCCGATCTTTCTCAGCGCCGGGGTCGACCCGGCGCTGCTCAAAGTGCCGGGGAAGCGGCTGCCGGTGCGCGCCACGCAGCGGCTGGTACGGAGGGTCGACCAAGCGGTGAACGACCCGACCTTCGGCATCGACGTCGCGAAGACGATGTCTGGCACGGCGATGCATGCCGTCGGGTTTGCGTGGCTTTCGAGCGCGACCCTCGCGGACGGCTTGCGGAGGCTCGCTCGCTACTTACGCGTCCTGAGCGAGGCGTGGTCGTTGGAGCTCGAAGAGACGCCGAGCGGGACGCGCGCGTCGTACGCGTTCACCGCGGCGTTACCGCAGCCGCCGCTGTGGCTCGACGATTGGTTGTGCGCCGGTCTAGTGCGTCTGTCCAGGCTGTCCTATGGCGAATCCTTCGCGCCGCTCGAAGTCGCGCTCGTCCGGCAGCCGCCCGACGACGCCCGGCCGTTCCAGGAGTGGTTCCGATGCCCGATCGTGTGGGGCGCGGCGCATACGAGTGTTCTCTTCCGCCGCGAGGACCTGACGCAGGCCCTGCAGACCGCGAACCCCGATGTCGCCCTCGCCAACGAGCGCGTCGCCCTCGAATACCTCGAGCGCCTCGACCGGGCCGACGTGACCGCGCAGGTGCGGCGGCGGATCCTCGATCAACTGCCCTCGGGACCGCCGACGCAGACCGAGATCGCGCGTCGGCTCGCGCTCAGCCCGCGCACGCTGCACCGCCGGCTCGCGGACACCGGGACGAGCTTCGCCGATCTCCTCGACGAGATGCGGCGGGAGCTCGCCGCCGGCTATCTTCAGCGGACCGAGCACTCGGTGGCGGAGGTCGCGTACCTGCTCGGCTTCGCCGAGGTCTCGAGCTTCAACCGGGCGTTTCGCCGCTGGACGGGCAGGCGGCCGAGCGAGTTCCGCGGAGCGGCCGCGGCGCCGAGCTAGATCCACCCCGCCTTCCGGAACTTGTAGAAAAGCCAGGCGTCGATCACGACCATCACGCCGACCGCGAGCGGGTAGCCGAAGAGCCATTTCAGCTCCGGCATGTGCTCGAAGTTCATGCCGTAGATGCCCGCGACCATGGTCGGCACCGCGACGAGGGCCGCGTACGCCGCGAGCCGCTTGGTCATTTCGTTCTCCTGCAGCTGGATCAGCGACAGGCTGACCGACATCGCGGTCGTGACCGACTCGCGGAGGCTGTCGATCGTCTGGTTGATCCGGGCGAGGTGGTCGTAGACGTCGCGAAAGTACTCCTGGGTCCCGGTGCAGACGTGCGGGACCCGACCTCCGTACAGCTTGCCGATCGCGTCGGCGAGCGGACCGGTGGCGTGCCGGAGAATCATCTGCCGCTGCTTGAGCGCGTAGAGCGCCTCGATGTTGCGCTTGGAGAGCCCGCCGCCGAAAATCTGGTCCTCGATCGCTTCCACCTCGCCCTCGAGCAGATCGAGGGCCGGGAAATAGCGGTCGACGACGGCGTCCAGGAGGCAGTACAGCACGAAGCCCGAGCCGTGCCGCAACAGCTCGGGCTCTTTCTCGCAGCGCGCGCGCACGTCGGCGAACCCGCGCTTGATCCCCCTGCGGACCGACAGGATGTAGTTCGAACCGGCGAAGACGTCGACTTCACCTACCTTGAACTCCTTCCCGTCCAGGTCGACCGGGTGGAGGACCACGAAGACCGAGTCGCCGTACTCCTCGATCTTCGGCCGCTGATGGCCGGTCAGGGCGTCGTCGACTGCGAGCTCGTGCAGCCCGAACTCCTCCTGCATCTCGACGAGCTCGTGCTCGTCCGGCTCGTAGAGCGCCACCCACACGAAGCAGCCGGGCCGCTTCAGGTACTCGCTGATCTCGCGGCGGTCGATGTCCGCAATCTTCTTGCCATCTTGGTAGGCGACGCAGTTGATGAGCATGGCGCTCCCTCCGCGGGAGCGGCAAGGATACCGAGCCGAGTCCGCGAGTGCGAGCCCGGCGTTGGTCGGTCCGCCGGCTTGACCCACGGCAAGAGCACCCGGCTACCCCTGCGTAGGATGGGACACGGTGACCGGCTCGACCAGCGGCGGCTCCTTTGGATCGGCGGAAACGATCGTGGATTGCGCGCAGAGGTCCGGGTGCGACATGATCCACATGGGAACGCGCGGAATGACCGCGCTCGCCAACATGGGCATGGGATCGATCGCGACCAAAGTGCTCCACCTCGCGCAGGTCCCCGTCCTGCTGGTCCCCTGAGGCCGATTTCCAGCGTCGCTGACATTCACTGCTAAAGGAGCCATGCATGTTCAAGCACGTGCTGCTGCCCACCGACGGTTCGAAGGTCGCCCGCAAGGCCATCAGGGCGGGTGTCGTGCTCGCGAAGGAGCTCGGAGCGAAGGTCACCGCGTATTACGCGCTAGATACCATGCCGTACCTCTATACCGACGGTTACGTGATCAACACCAGCGTTCTGAAGGACTACGAAACCCGGGCAGTGGAGCGGGCCAAGGAGTATCTCGCCGAGATCGAGAAGGCGGCGAAAGCAGTCGGGGTTCCGTGCCAGACGATGATCACGAGGCCCGCGACGGCGGCGGAGGGGATCGTCGCGGTGGCGAGGAGGCAGAAGTGCGACGTCATTTTCATGGCCTCGCACGGCCGTGGCGAGCTCGCCACGCTTGTCCTTGGCAGCGTGACGCAGAAGGTGCTCGCGCATTCCAAGATCCCGGTTCTCGTCTACCGTTAGCCGGGCCGATTCCAAATAGCGCGAGCCGAGGCCGGGACCCCGCAGGGTCACGCCGCGCGGCGCATCGTTGCGGGCTGCCACGGCCCGACGCCGAGCCGCGCGCCGAACGCCAGGGCGCTTACGCGCAGGCGCTCGGGGCCGCGCCGCGTGTCGATCGCGACGGCGAAAGTGCGCTCCGCGGCCGAGAGCGGCTCGGCGGCGGCGAGTTGCCGCCCTAGAACGTCGAGGGTCGCTTCCGATGCGTCCGCGCCCGAACGGCGCCGCGCCGTGATCCGCTCGCGCAGCACCGGCTCCGGCGCGTCGCACGCGGCGATCCCGAACGGCGTGCTCAGCTCGCGCGCCAGCCCCCGGAACGCGTCGCGATCGGCGCGCACTAGGAACGCCGCATCGACCACCGCGGGAAACCCCGCCTCGATCACTGCCCGTGCGACCTCGCGCAGTCGCTCGTAGGTGCGGCGCGTCGCCTCCAGCCCGTAGATTCCCGCGCCGACGCCCGCGCCGGTCCGCTCACCCGCGGCGAGCCCGTGCAGGCGTTTCCGCTCGACGTCCGAGCGCACGCGGATCGCACCGATCTCCTCGGTCAGGAGGCCGGAGAACACCGTCTTCCCCGAGCCCGACAGGCCGTGCGTGATGATGAGCGCCCGACGGTCGAGTGCCGCGAACGCCTCCGCGAGCCGCAGATAACCCACGAACTCGCCCGCGGCCCGCGTCCGCTGCGCCGAGCCCTCGGGAAGCTGCTGCGCGCGCAGCAACGCGATCTTTGCGCGCACCATGGCGCGATAGACTAGGTAGAAGCGCAGCACCGCAAGCGCGCCGTAGTCGCCGGTTTCCGCGAGGTAGGCGTCCAGAAACCGCCAGGCGTGCACGGTGAGGCCATGATCGACGAGATCCATGACGACGAATGCGACCTCGGCCGCGACGTCGATCCAGCGCAGCCGCGGGTTGAACTCGAGGCAATCGAACGGCACGATGCGCCCGTCGAGGCGGACGAGGTTCCTCAGGTGCAGGTCGCCGTGGCACTCGCGCACGAAACCGTCGCGGCAGCGCATGACGAGCGCGTCGCGGCAACGCGCAAACTCGCGCTCGGTCCACTCGGCGAGGCGGCGCAGCGTGGCCTCGCTCTCGCGGTCGGCGACGAGCAAGCCGATCTGGGCGAAATTCTGCCGTGCGGGGGCGACCACGGCGTCCGGCGCGCCGAACTTACTCAGCGGTTCCGCCCGCGCCGCGCGCGAATGGAAGCGCGCTATCGTTTCGGCTAGCTCGTCCATCTCGCCGGGTCGCAGCTCGCCGCGCGCCGCGAGGCGATCGAGCAGCGCCGATTGCGGGAACTCGCGCATCTTCACCGCGTATTCGATCGGGCGCCCGGTGCCGCCGATCGCCGGCTCGTCCGGCGTGCCGGTGACCGGCACGACCTCGAGGTACAGCTCGGGCGCGGTCCGCCGGTTGAGCTCGAGCTCGGTCTCGCAAGCCTCGCGCCGGCGTTCGAGCGTGCTGAAGTCAAGAAAGCCGAGGTCGAGCGGCTTTTTCAGCTTGTAGGCGTAACGTCCGGTCAGCAGCACCCAGGAGATGTGCGTCTCGATGAGCCGGATTCCCTCGACCGGATGCGGATAGCGCTGTGGGTCGTGGAGCGCCGCGAGGAGCGCATCGGGTCCGGTAGACATGGCAAGCGGGCGGGCCGAGGAGTCGTGCAAGCTGGCGATCATCGGTGTAATTTCACCACCAGCCCAGCGTACTCCGCTTGCGCGGAATCAAGTTCATCGTTCGAGCACCGGGAGCCGGGGTCTTTGACGAGCGTCAAAATCCGGTGTCGGGAGGGCGGGTAGCGTAGGACGCATCGCAACTTCTCGGAGAACAGCGATGACCGTTGGCCAGTTCTGCAGCCGTGAAGTGGTCTTCACGTACCGCTCGACGCCGCTTACCGAGGCGGCGAAACTCATGCGCGAGCGGCACGTCGGCAGCGTCGTGGTGGTCGAGGAGAGCGCGAAGGGCCGCATACCGGTCGGAATCCTGACCGATCGCGACATCGTGGTTGCCGTCGTTGCGGCCGAAGTCGACCCGCGCAACCTGACCGTGGGTGAGGTCATGCAATCGGAGCTTGTGACCGCGCGCGAGGAGGACTCGGCCCTCGATGTCCTCCGAGTGATGCGGCGGGCGGGCGTCCGCCGCGCGCCCGTGCTGACGATGGCCGGCACGCTCGCCGGGATCGTCGCCATCGACGATCTGCTCGGCACCGTCGCCCGGGAGCTCGACGACCTGGTGCGCGCGATCGGGAGCGAGCGTGCGCACGAGACGCGGATCCGGAGGTAACCCCTCCTCGCAGCGAAACAGACCTCCGCCGATCTTCGGGTGACTAACCGGGCAGGAACCGTCAAAGGAGAACGCGATGACCTACAAGACCATCCTCGTACACGTCGATAGCGGGAAGCGGTGCGTGACTCGGCTCAGCATCGCCGCCCAGCTCGCGCAGCGCTTCGAGGCCCATCTGGTCGGCCTGCATGCGTTGACCGTGGTGCGTCTGCCTGGCTACGCGGCGGCCGAAGGAGGGGTGGTGGTCCGCGAGGAGCAGAGGCGCCTGGCAACCGAATATGCGAAGCAGGCGGAGGGGGTTTTTCGCGGCGCTATGGAGCGGGCGGGGCTCGCGAATGCCGAATGGCGGGCATCGTTCGACGACGTGCTCGAAGCCGTCACGCTGAATGCGCGTTACGCCGACCTGGTCGTTGTTGGCCAGCCCGATCCGGACGAAGGCTCAGGCGTCGAGCCCGCCTTCGCGCATCGGCTGGTCCTCGCGGCGGGCCGGCCGATGCTCGTGGTGCCGTATGCGGGGGAGTTCAGGACGGTGGGCAAGCGCGTCCTGGTCGCCTGGAACGCCGGGCGCGAGGCAACGCGCGCGGTGACCGATGCCATCCCGTTGCTGCGGACGGCCGACGAGGTGACGGTGACCGCGGTTCGTCCCGGCCGCACCCCGGGTCACGGCGAGGTGCCGGGAGCTGACATCGGCCTCTATCTGTCGCGGCACGGTGTGCGCGTGAAGGTTGCGGCAATCGAGGCCACCGATATCGACGTGGCCAACGAGCTGCTATCGCGAGCGGCGGACCGGTCGTGCGACTTGATCGTGATGGGCGCGTACGGCCATTCGCGGGTGAGCGAGCTCGTCCTTGGAGGCGTCACGCGCACTCTGTTCGATTCGATGACCATACCGGTGCTGATGTCCCACTGAGCGGCCCAACTCGGGGATCGGCGCCACGCGAGGGCAATCATCGCCCGAAACCGGGCGAGTGCCTCCGCGCCCACTCCTTGGCCTTGGCGATCGCGATGCGGATCGCCTTGCCCTCCTCGTAGCCTTCCTGGAGGAGCGCATTGGCAATCTCGATCGCCTTCCGCCGAACGTACGGCGGCAGGCGGGCGCATCGATGTCGGGTAGCGGGTTTCGTCCCAGGGCATGACGACGCAATTTCGCATCGGTCCGGTGCGAGGGGACTTGATCTTCCTCAAGTGGCCGCACCCACGCGCGCGTAAGGTGAATATGCAGTCTGACCGGCTGCGTATTCACGGAGCTGAAGATGGCACTCATCACTAGATTCGATCCGTTGACGTTCGAAGACGTGTTCCGCAGCATGCTCAAGCCGACGCGTTGGGAAGTCGAAGGGACGCCGGTGGAGATCAAGGTCGACGTCGAGGAAAACGACAGGGCGTACACCGTGAAGGCAGAGATGCCCGGCCTCAAGAAGGAGGACATCAACGTCCGCATCGAGGGCAACGTCGTGTCGATCGGCGCCGAGGCAAAACGCGAGAAGGAAGTGAAGGAGCAGGGCAAGGTGATCCGCAGCGAACGCTACTACGGCTCGCTTTTTCGCAGCTTCTCGCTCGGCCACGACGTCAACGAGGCGGAGGCGCGCGCGAAGTACGCCGACGGCATCCTCGAGCTGACGCTGCCCAAGAAGACGGGCGCCGCGGCGAAGAAGCTCGCCGTCCAGTAGGCGTTCGCCGGACCGCGGGACACCTGCGCCAAGTCGTTCGGCGAAGGCGCAGGGATGAAGGCCGATCGCGGGAGTCGGCGTCCCGTCCGCCCGGCAAGTCGGGCGCCCCCAGGCACCGATCAGATCGCGCCGGGGGCGCCCTGGGAACACCGACCGGACCGTGACGAAATGGTCACTGCGTTCGGCTCTAGCCGGAACGCACCGCTTGTGATCGCTCAGTCGATCGCACTATTGCACGGGTGGACGCGCGCGAGTCAGGATAATCGGCGCAGACCTGCCGATAATGCGAATTCATGGGCAATCGGCATCCGTCGTGAGAGAAATCATCGCGGTCCAGGATCTGAAGCTCGGCATGTTCATCGCCGAGCTCGATCGGGCGTGGCTTGGCACGCCCTTCGCGATCCAAGGCTTTTTGGCCACGGACGAGGAGCAGCTCACACAGCTCCGCAACCTCTGCCGGTTCGTCTATGTCGATCGCGGCCGGTCCGTAGGCGAGCACTGGGCCGAGCCTGAACGCGAGCCGCCGCAGGCTCGCGGTCGTCGGGCTTCGCTGCCGCGGCAGTCGGTCGTCACAACGACCGCCGCTCAACGTCGCCCGACGACGCCCGACGTCTTCACGATCCTACGTCAGCTTCGCGGCGGGTCTCTGCCACGGCCCACGACCGATCGCGCCGCGAGCGCCGCGGGGCGTGGTGATCTGGGCGCCGAATCCCCCCGGACTTCGCGTCCCGCGGCATCGCACGCGGGCCGTGCCACTGAAGTGGGCGCGACGCGCGCAAACGGCGAAGACGGCGATACGCTCGTCGTCGGAGCGGGCAGCCTGTTTGCGCGTCTCGCGGGGCTCTTGAGGTGGGACTCTCGGGACGACGAGCTCGACGGCTCGTCAAGCGCAAAGCTCGCCAACGGCGTCGAAGAATCGGCCGAGGTCTACCCGCCGCTGGCGAGCGTGGAGGAAGAGCTCATCACCGTCGCGCCGGTGTTCCAGGAAGCAAGCGTCGTCGTCGAAAAGCTGCTCCACGACTTCCAGCGCGGGGCGACACCCGACTTGAAGCAGGTCACGACCACGGTTGGCGATCTCGCGCAGAGCGTCGTCCGCAATCCGGATGCGCTGATCTGGCTGACGCGTCTCAAGCGTACCGATCAGTATGCGTTCGACCATGCGCTCGATGTCTCCGTGCACCTCATGGTGTTTGGCCGCTTTCTCGGTCTGCCCCAGGCGACGCTGGAAATGCTCGGCACCGTCGGCTTGATGCAGGACGTCGGGCTCGTCAATCTGCCGCCGGCGCTGCTGCACAAACAAGGGCCGCTCACGCACGCCGAGATGAAGATCTTCAGCGCGCACGTCGAGCATTCGGTGCAGATCATCCGCGAGCGGTGCGACATGGCTCAGGAGGTGATCGACATCGTCGCGCGGCATCATGAGCGCGTGGACGGCAACGGTTATCCCCTCGGCCTGAAGGGCGAGGAGATCGGCGTCTATGGTGAGATGGCCGGCCTCGTCGACAGTTACTGCGCGATGTTGAGTCAGCGTCCATATCGGAACGCGCTCTCGGCGCAGCGTGCGCTCGAGCAGATCAATCGCCTGCGCAACCGGAAGTTCAGTGGCGCGGTGATCGACCAGTTCATCCAGTGCCTTGGCCTCTATCCGGTCGGCACGCTTGTCGAGCTCGAATCCGGCGACGTGGCCGTGGTCATCGCCCAGAACCGGATCCGTCGGCTCAAACCGAAGCTGATGATCATCCTCGGACCCGACAAGAAACCGGTCAATCCATCGACGGTCGACCTGCTCTTCGACCCGTTGTCGCCGAGAGGCGAGCCGCATGCGATCCGCCAAGCGCTGCCCTCCGATGCGTACGGCATCGATCCCAGGGAGTACTTTCTCGCGTGAATACCGCCGCGACTGCCGTGGGTGAAGCCGAGGTGGCCGAGCGCGATCCGACGGCGCTGCGCGAACGCCTGGCCGAATTCGGCATCGGGGCGGCCGAAGCGGCCGCGCTCCGTGCGCTCGGCCGGACCGTCGTCGCCGATGCACTCGGGCGTGCGGTGCTCGCCACGATGGGGCAAGTTCCGGACGAGCCGCCGACAGCCGACGAACCGGCCGATCGGCGCTTCTGTCGCGCGATGGCTCGGCTCGCGCGCTGGAATCTGGAGCCGGACGTCTTCAATGAGATCGTCGATGCGTGGCGCGACTGCTGCGCCGAGGGCGCGGATGCAGCTTACAGATTTCGCGTGGCAAAGGCGCTGCTCGACTGCTGCGCGGAGGCATTGTTCGGAGACGGCAAGAGCCTGAGCCAGCCGGAGTTCGAAATCCTCACCGCGCTGCAGCGCGTGGCGCTTTGCGTCGTATCGCTGCTGGGCGACTCGACAGGCGGCGAAAGCGCGATCCAGCCCGAAACCGAACCGTCCGATACGGCGTTCGGCCTGTCGAATGGCGAGCGTTTTGCCGCATTGCTCAACGAGCAATTCGCCGCCGTCGGCGATGCCAAAGTCGGTTTGATCATCGTGCAGGTCGATCATGACAAAGCCGCCATGCCGATTCTCTCGGCTAGCGATCGCGCGCTCGGCGCAGAGCTCGCGGAGCGCATGCGCGCGTCGCTGCGCGAGCAGGACACGCTTTGCGTTCTCGGCACGTTCGAATGGGCGATCGTCCTGCGGGACTTGCGGGCACCAGCACAGGTGGGATTGGCGTGCAGTCGCGTGGTCGAGGCGTGTCTGACGCCGCTGCGCCTCGGTGAGCGCAAACACCTCGCCATCGCCCGAGCCGGTGGTGCGTGCTACCCCGATGATGCAACGCAGGCGGTCGGGTTGGTCCGCGCCGCACGCTTGGCGCTCGACGCAGCACAGCGACACAGTACACCCTACGAGCTATTCCACAGCGAAACGGGTGAGGTCGCACGGCGCGAGTCGGAGCTTGAAGAAGAGTTGCTGGAAGCCCTGACCTGCAATCGCTTGCTGCTCGAGCTGCAACCGCAGGTCGACTGCGCCACCGGCCGATGCGTCGCCGCCGAAGCGCTGCTGCGTTGGCAGCGGCGCTCGGGGGAGTGGGTCGCCCCCGCACTCGTCGTCGCCACAGTCGCACGCCTGGGTGCGCTCCGTATGCTCAGCCGCTGGCTGATCAATCATTCGGCGCGCGTCCTTGCCGAGTTGCAGCGCAATGACATCGACGTTCGGGTCAGCATCAACCTCACGGCATCGGACCTGCAGGATGTCGAGCTTCCGGACTTGCTGCAGCAGTCGTTATCGACCTGGGCCGCGCCACCGGGTCGACTGGGTGTCGAGCTCACCGAAAGCGCCGTGATCGCCGACGAAGCGCGGACATACGAGGTCCTGTCGCGCCTGCGCGATCTCGGCTGCTCGGTGGCGATCGATGACTTCGGCACCGGCTACTCGTCGATGATTTACCTGCGCCGCTTACCGCTGCACGAGATGAAGCTCGACCGCACGTTCGTGCGGAGCATCGCGAGCTCGCCGCAGGACCGAGCGATCGTGGGCGCGCTCGTCCAACTCGCGCACGGCTTGGACTTGGAAGCTGTGGCGGAAGGCGTAGAAGACGAAGCAACTCTCGCGATCCTGCGCCAGCTTGGCTGTGAGCGCGCGCAAGGTTTTCTCTTCGGCATGCCGATGCCGGTCGCCGAGTTCATCCCCTGGTGGCACGCCCGACAAGGCGGATTCGCTCTAAGCACTGAATAAGAAGTTCGCCGGAGTTGCCGCGGTGGGTCCCGAAGGCCGGCGTCATCATCGGGCGGCGGCTCGCCAGCGCCAGGCGGCCGTGAGGAGGTGGACGAGGTGAGCGCCGCGCGATATCGTGGCCCGGCGGCGGAGGCTCGCCCGCCGCATCGACCTCGCCCGTGACAATCCGCAACCTCGAGTTCCTGTTCCGTCCGAAGTCGATCGCTGTGATCGGCGCGTCCGACCGCGAAGGAAGCGTCGGTGCGACCGTGATCCGGAATGCGCTCGCGGGCGGGTTTTCCGGGCCGATCTACCCGGTCAACGTCCACGATCCAGAGGTCGCCGGGCAACGCGCCTACCGCGACGTGGCGAGCCTGCCCGCGGCGCCCGACCTCGCCGTCATCGCGACGCCACCCGCGACGGTGCCGCGGCTGATCGAGGAATTGGGTGCCCGCGGCACTCGCGCGGCCGCGGTGCTCACCGCCGGCCTCGCCGCCGCGAGCGGGGGTGAAGGACGCAGCCTCACGGAGGTGATGCTGGAGGCGGCACGGCCGCATCTCCTCCGCATCCTCGGCCCGAACTGCGTGGGATTGTTGGTGCCGGGCCTCGGGCTCAATGCGAGCTTTGCGCACACTTCCGCGCTGCCCGGGAATCTCGCCTTCGTCTCCCAGTCGGGCGGCCTCACGACCGCAGTGCTCGACTGGGCGCGCTCGCGCGGCATCGGGTTCTCGCATTTCATCTCGCTTGGCGACGCTGCGGACGTCGATTTCGGCGACGTGCTCGACTATCTCGCGAGCGACCCCTCGACGCGCGCGATCCTGCTCTACATCGAATCGGTGCGCGCGGCGCGCAAATTCATGTCGGCGGCGCGGGCGGCGGCGCGCAACATGCCGGTACTGGCGGTCAAGGCAGGCCGCGCGCCGGAGGGGGCGCGCGCGGCGGCCACTCACACCGGAGCGCTCGCCGGTGCGGACGAGGTCTACGACGCCGCGATCCGCCGCGCCGGCATGCTCCGGGTGGACACCGTCCTCGAGTTGTTCGACGCGGTGGAGACGCTCTCGCGCGCGAAGCCGCTGCACGGCGACCGTCTCGCGATCATGACGAACGGCGGAGGTCCCGGGGTGATGGC
>Ga0126369_10002446_pt1 | contig 13219 bp, 17 predicted proteins | sample PanSoiMetaPlot_1_FD_109646 | JGI IMG/M metagenome (GOLD analysis project Ga0126369, IMG submission 109646) | Tropical forest soil microbial communities from Panama - MetaG Plot_1 | ecosystem: Environmental > Terrestrial > Soil > Tropical forest > Bulk soil | place: Panama | collected 2016-02-17 | reverse complement strand
TTCAAAGTCCGGCGATAATCTAATTGTCCAGAGAGGACAAGACGGAACGAGTGCTGCATCACATGTTGTGGGTAGCACTGTTGAGATGCGTAACAATGCCGGACTCTGGAATGATGCATATAAAGCAATCAATAGTGTAAGCACCGATGTAGGTACTACGGCTTCCAATGTTACTAATAAAACATTGATGCCGACAGACACAGTATATCTAGCTACTACTCAGGAGCTTACTCATAAGACAATTGATTTAACTGATCCGACTAAGGGTAATGTTATCCTTGGCACGGTTCAGCCTGATCCATCTGCATTAACATACGTAAACATTCTGAGCAATGGCGGATTTGAGGAATGGAACTTTGTTCAGTCTACTACATTGGCGGCTGGCACGCCGACCAGTGGCGGTAGGTCTGCGCCATTTGCATCATATTGGTTTTGCAATGGAATTAATGATTCCTCCATCACCGTAGCAAAGGATATGTCGAATGGTGATAATTCTGGCGTAGATTGTCTTATCAATATTACGACAGTCCAGGCTAATGATGCAGTCTCCATTTATAACACACTGACAGACATATACAATACAACAATTATCTCTCCTATTTCTCCGAACAAAGCATTAGAGCTTGTTAGTGCCCCATTGTCTGCTTCCGTCAGAATGAAGAAACTTTCTGGCACTACTGTTAATTTTAGAATAGTTTTTAGTTGGAATGGTGCTGCTGGCGGGAGCGCACTAAGTCCCTGGACTCCTGTTGGGACTAGCTATGCAACATATAAATTTGAGAATCAGGTAGTATTTCCTGTAGGTACTACTCGCATTGATACTTGGTATTTCCAGATTCAATTTCAGGGTGTCGGCCAAGTTGCAGTAGATAATTGTATGCTGACGCAAACAGCTACTGCCGTTAATTACCGCCCGAAAATTGAAAATATGTCATTGTATCGCCCACGCAATCTACTTACCAATCCTAGCTTTGAGATCTGGCAGAGGGGTAATGTGAGTGGCAGCGCGTCTATTATACGTGGCCCCGATATGTGGCAGTTTAATAATGGTGCTGGATCATCTGTAACTGGAATTAGTGCAGTATCTAGATCACCAATTGACAATACTGGTCAGGGTAACACCGCCGGTATCACATATGTACATAGTAACCCCTCACAATTTCTACAATATTTCAGCGATCAGTTAGCAGTATTTACTGGCAAGATTCTAACATTCAGTGTGTTTGTTTGGTGTAATAACCCAAATGCGGTAAGAGTTGGAATATATGATACTGTTTCTGGATTTCAATATGGTGCATTTCATCCGGGCGGTGCCGTATGGTCTAGAATGACATTCTCTAAGATCATTGCATACAATGCTACTAACATTGCTATTGGCATTGAGTTTGATGCCTCATGCTCTGCCTATATTGATGAGGCAATGCTCATCTTTGGATACTCATTACCAACAGCAGTAGAGCCACTTACATTTGCTGAGGAATTGGACCGATGTTATAGGTACTATCAAAAATGGGTTCCTGGGCAGAATATGGTCATGGGTCATGGGTGGTCATACTCAACGGGTAGTTGCTGGATATTTATTCCTACAAAATCCAAGACTGCTTTTACTCCATCATTTTCATATAGTTCTAATGCAGATTTTGGAATTAACTCAGGCGCTGCTGCGGCAGTCGGTGTATCTGCTTTGAATTACCAATCTGCTGTGAATGGAATGGGACCAATCTCATTACAGCCAGCTGCTACAGGACAAACTACTAATGCAGGTTGTGGATTACAGGCAATTACAGCAAATGCCTGGTTTGCTATTGAGTGTGTACCATGACAGTTACTGTTACTAATTTCGGCGGCACTGTTTGGACTATCGAATGCCATAATGGACATTCATCAGACATTGATCCGTCAGCTGCAACTTTTATTCCCACAATAGGTGGGGAGATTCACGATCTTATAAATATAGAATGTCCTGTTTGCGGGACTGGTACTACTCACCCCGCAGGTGGAGGCATTGCGCCGGAATCTGTCCAGCAGATGTTTGTGCTTAAAGCACAATTAGTGGATTGTCCATGTGGTAATGTGACAGTGGACGATACAGAATCTCTTATTGAGAGCCATGTAAGATTGAACTGCAATCGCATGGATGGTCCCGGGCGCTGGCGATTGGATCAAAGTGCGACCCGCGTTGATGATATGCGAATGAATGGATTGGGAACAAGAGAAAATCCCAATATCATGTTCCAGACAGTGAGCCGCAAATCAGATGGGCTCATTCTTGGGATGAATGCTAAGGGTGGTGTTGGACCCGATAACTCCATGAACACATGGCATTCTGAGCAGGATTACATTGATCTAATGAGTCATAATCCTGCATATGTGAATGCCGCTGGTGATAAGATTGTGGGGGAGCCAGGGTTGTGATTAATGAGCCTCTGGCTACTTCGCCTGTCAGCATCACATTTCCATTAAACCAATCTGGGAGCCAACTTGCTACAATTGAGAACAATCAAAATTCACGTCTAGATACTGATGAGCAAAACATCTCTGCAAACACATTAAACATTACTAGTAATACCAACGCGATCACCGCTCTGCAAACTGACAATACCACAAACAAAAATAATATATCTACGTTGCAGTCTCAAATGACGACTGCAAACACAAACATCACTAATCTTCAGACTGCGGTGAATACACTGCAATCTCAGATGAACACCGCAAATACAAACATAGGGAATAATACCTCTGCGATCACAGCATTGCAGGGTCGAATGACCACCGCAGAAACAAACATTACAAATAATACTAATGCTATTGCATCTATCAATAGCCAGCTAACTACAATCAATAATACGCTGACAAGCCTACAGAATCAAATCAATACAATTAATACTACTCTGACTGACTTGCAGAATCAAATCAATACTAACGCTACAAATATTGCTTCTATTCAATCACATGACAATACCCAGGATCAATCCATTGCAGACTTGAATACAAGAGTGACTGCGCTAGAAACTGGCGGACCATCACCCGCACAGTCTGGCCCATTCATTGGAGACATTGTTCACATCATAGATAGGAATGGGCATCACCAACCTGCGATTGTTTATGAAGATTGGGATGGTAAGAATGCCAATGGCCTTGTCTCTGTTGCAGTGCTGAGTCCCATTCGATTATCTGAATCTCCCTGGGATTCTTTCATTGAAGTAGAGCGTGACCATTTGAACGCCCCTCCATATTCTACTTGGCATTGGCCTGAAGCATCATTTACATACCGGCGCAATCTTTATGGGAGGATAGCTGCGCGTGCAGGATAGTCCAGAAACCTCTGTGCAAATCAATCAATTGCAGCAGCAGCAAGCAATCTTTACTCAGATTGTCAAAGAGATGTTGCAAGGTAAATGGTCGGGCGGAGCAGATACAGCCGAAGGATTGTTGTATGCTCTCGATCCAAACATGACAGGAACATTGGTTCTTGATACTCCTGTTGTTCATTCAGAGGCGACAGAACCCCCAAAAGCATAATATGGGACCAAGATCTTTATATGGCCCCGCAAGCCTATGATTGGACTTGCAGCGTCTGCTCATCTACATGGGTACTTCAATCTCTTGGAGTTATTGATCCTGCGATAGATTCATATACTGCACGATCAGAAGTTGGCACAAGAATGGGCTACCCGAATTGTGTCAATGAAACCTATGGCTGCATGAGCACTCAGTGTGTCAAGAATGTTCTTGAGGCATATGGTATTTATACCAAGTCTGCTTACTGTACATTTGATCAAGCCTATGCCATAATGTCACATACCACCGGCACGATTAATCCCCAAGGAATGTACCACTTTATGGGAATTCGGGGCGTTGATTATTCTGATACTGGTACTCTTTGGGTTGCTAATTCTGCTCTTGGTTATCGCGGCGTTTATGAAGAAGTGAATAGATCGCAATTTAATTCTCTAGGGCCGGTGGAGCTAGTTTATGTGGTGCCATAATGCCACAAGAAGAAAACAGAGACTCTAGTCTCCGAGTTCAATTAGTTGTTGGTATTGAATATATCCGCAAGAAGGGTGAGGATAACGATGTTTGGGAAGCCAGAGTAACCACCGCAGGATTGTTTATTATGGGTGCAATCGCTGCTGTGATATTGCTTGTAGTCATTCTCCCTAAACTTCTTGTTCTTGTGGGGTTATAATGCCAAATCCAACTAATACTGACCTGCTTAATTCTGAATTCCTAAACCAAGACATTATTAATAATTGGAGCGGTCAGGCTCCATGCGAAGGAATGACATTGCTTGATTTCAGGATCAGGTTAAGGAATGAACTTTCCGGCTACATGGAGAACACTCTAATCCCTGACGATATAAACAATGATGTTGAGGCTCAGTGGATTAATGATGGCATTGGGCAGCTGTGGCCGCATGATTGGCAGGCTGTTGCCAAGTCATTTCAGATGATCCCTAATCAAACCGTGTACTATATGCCAGAGGATTGCGAGCAGGTAATCTCTGTTCATTCTGCTACTAATGATGTGAACTCTCAAAATCTCCGACTCTCAAAGATTCCTCACTTTGATGGGTGGGTATATGATAATAGTTTCTTTGATGCTGTCACACTTTCAAACCTAGAAACACACCAGCCCTGGATTAATGAAATTAAAAAAGCGGTGGTGATTCGTGACCCCGGTATTTTATCCCCATTGGCGCTTACGTCAGTTACCCCTTCTCGGCAAAGTACCGCCGCGCAAACAAATACCTATCCTTGGGTCATTGTTAGATACGCACGAAGGTGGGGACCACTCCTTAATGACAATGACTGTATTAACCCAACTCCTAACAGAATACAGGCTATTATCTTTTATGCGTGTTCACAATACTTCAACTCGCAATTCCAAGTTTCGACTGAGTCGATTCGCTACCAAAACTACTTGCAGATTTCACAGAGATTTTTGCAAATGTCACTACAGCAGCTTGCTAAAGACAGTAAGCCCATCTATTTCTCCTGATGCTAGACAATAGCCTGACAATCCAGTCTTTGCCTAAAGGCACCCCGCCGAATTCACAGCCAATCTATAATGGCCCGTGGATTGTCGGAGAGAATTGCCATATCATTATTGATGGTGTAGGGTATATCATTGCGGACAATATATCCTATGCACAAGAGTCAATGCGAGCAATGGGCAGTGAACAGACTGCTCCATTCTTTGGCGACCCAGTAAACTTCATTGATCCACAAAGCAGTGACATGACAATGTTGTTGCCTATAGGACAGAATGATTTTACGGATGGCATTGGTTCGGCTAAGCTAGAGATTGATCCAAAGGGTTATGAGCTATCTACAAACCTGCAACTCACTCCGCAGAATACTCTTTTCAATGGCCCACAAATTAAAGTAGAAACAATCAATGCCGCATCTCCTACCGATTCTTCTCAGTATTGGACTGAGGGATATTTCGGTGGTATGACTTCGGCTGGTACGGACTATGATTATTTTTCTATAGGGTCTAATTTATTTCATAGGCAATCAGGAGTATGGCAACCATTAACAACTCATGGTCCAGTCCGCAGTCTGTTTGGATATGCCGGATATATGCTGGCATCTTATGGAGATAGTGGAGGGGATCTATTTAATTCGGCTAATGCATCTTGGCCAATACTCTATAATTCTTGGAGAGCATTTCGTGTAGACGGTCAGCCATTTATAATCTATAAGGATGGCAGAATCTACTCCGCATTTTTGAATGCCCCGAATACCCCGGTGTCTATTCAATTACAGACTGGCCCTGATACAAACTATCTTTCTTGGGAATACTGCGTACAATATCTTATTCAACTCCCTGATTCTACATTTATCCATACATCTTTAGGGCCGGCTTCAATGATAGATAAGCCTGCCAATCAGGAAACAGTAGTAGAGCTACCTACAATCCCCTGGAAGAGTGGGCCTGTACTGCGGCAATTGTACCGCTCAAAAAATAATGATCCAACTAATCTTTACTTGTTGGCAGATACACCGGCTCTCGGAGCATTGCGTTCTCAATGGGTGGATACTGCAACAGATGCATCATTGACTGCTGCTTGGGATTGGACAACCACGAACAATACAGCAATGACTATCCTCCGCGCTGGAACATTGGCCCATAATATGTGGCGAAGTGATACTCAGCCAATCTTCATGCCAGAGGGTAATGCTCTACCAAACTCCGGAGATTTTGTTTGGCACGCTGAAACATTCAGGGATATCTCCGGCAATGAGGCAGTTATCTTAGGGACCACCGCAGGATTGTTTGAATGGGATGGTGCCACAGATACTACTAGAACTCTCCGAAAAATGGACCATGATTTTTTCAACTGTCATAGTCTGGCAGTCAATCACGGTCAGGTCTACTTCACTTCTTCTGTCAGACAAGTGGTTCATACTTGGACAAACACCCAGGAATCATTCCTCAATGGACCCTGGCAAATCCAATATGAATTGCCTTATGATATCAGGCTAGTATCTTCCGGTGAGTATGTTTATTTCGGGGTGTGCGGCCAGTCAAAGTACGGTGATTACCGGCAAACAATCTATCGCTACAATGGTAATATCTTTGATTGGCAAACAAACATTCCAACAGCAGCAAGTGGAACAGTCTGTCCAGTTATTGGCAAAGTCTATTCCGAAAATTCTTTCGGATGGTATCCCAATAATGGTCAGGCTCAAGTTAATCGTGTATCAATGGACCCGCGATACACTGACTTGCAGACTAGTAATCTAAGATTTCGATCCGCACTTTCTGATTGTGGATTACCTAGACTTCGTAAACAAGTCTTTGCAGTAATGATCCGCTATCTACAATTGTCTGCTCCGACTATGCAGACTACATTAACACAATCAGCTAATCCCGGCGATGCAATGATCCATGTAGGGAGCACCACCGGACTTAATGTAGGTGATTGGATTGCTATTGATGATCCATTCCCTAACTTTCAAGAATACAGACAGGTCACTGCTACCACTGGAACTACTATATCCTTTTCCCACCCACTCACTAATGGAGCTTTGGTTCAATCTCATAATAGCGGCATTGGTGTTTTCAAATCTAGTGCTGTTGTTACTCTCCGCAATGTCTTTACAGCGGATAATCCAACTCCAAGAGATATTCAGATTGGTGGACCATTTCGATCTGATTATCTTTTTGCTTATATTCATCTTCCTGTGCCTGTGTATACTTTCCTTGATGGTATTCAGATTGATTGGAACAATGGCACAGTCATGGAGTTGATTGGCTGGTCAATGCTGACTGCTCTCAATCCTCCATACTACGGCCTACTTGATCTGAATATTCGCGTGCAGGATCAGGTAAAGCTACCCAATAATCTTTTCCATCCATACTCTGGCAATGATCTAATCAATGCCTTGAGGACAGCCTATGATAAGGGTGCAGTAACTGTTATTGACCAATTCAATAACCTCCGGCAGATGAGGGTGCAAAGAATGTCGGTAGATTATGAAGAGCCAAAGCAAAGACACCCCGGACAATATCAGAATCAAGCGAGCGCACATATAAGATTGTTGGATCAGGATAGTGAACTATTCAAGCAAGAAGCTTTAGTATTGGGGATTCCTACAAACCAATGATTAAGTTTGGACCGAATGCACCCGCATGGCTATCATTGGGATGGATCATTGCATTGATAGTCTTAGTGCTCGACATTGTATTTATTGCACTCAATCAAATAGACACAAAAATAGGGCTACTCATTGGTGGAGTAGCCCTAGCTGTGTTGCTTTAGATTAGATTATTCTTCCTCTGCCTCTTCGGCCTCACCATTCATTGTCTCGTCAATTGAATCAATCCAGGCAGCTGCCATAGCTGCTACCTGAATAAGCTCACTTCGTAGTTCGTCAATATCCATCTCCGAATCATACGTGAACCAATGGGCTACCTCTCCTACCTCTTCAACTAGGACTGGTAGCCATTCTTTATTATCCCAGGAAGCATCTTCCCGGCTATTGTTTGCGGCCCCATGTTTGCGGTGAGCCTTCACTCTTTCCTGGTGAATGTCACCATAAACATTGCTCTCGATTGCTGCGCCCAAATCTTCTGCTTCTTCGTCAGTCGGGTTACGTGGCATTATCTGTCCCCTCTGAATTTGCCCCGCTTTAAGAATAATTCAATCTGTGTTTCCATAGATAATTGTCTGCGGGGAATGATGGTATGTGTTCTCTTTGAGTGTGATTGTGCCGGGCACCAATTTTTCACACGCGGCCGAGAGCACATAATGCACCAATACTTGTCATGGTTCATTGTCAAAGAAGAGCGTGCTAACTCTTCTTCCGGGCTAGTGGGTTCCATTCCTCAAATGCTTCCACAATCTTTTGCCCGTTCCGGTTTCATCTAGATCAAACTGTTCTACTTCGTCGCGTCTATCTGCAACCTCCGTTAATTGATTGGCAAGATTCTGAGCGGCAGTATCTACATTGTATAGACTTTCGCCCTGAATAAAATGCCGTGAATATTCTGTCTTGACTAACTCCTGAATGTGACCATCATCGAAAAGAGTTTGCAGGAAGGGCAAGAATTCCTCAGGCATAGGGCATCTATCCTTGCGATAGATAATAAAGGTTTTCATTCCCGCCCAATTCCAGAATGTGAGGAAGCATCCATGATATTCTTCCGCTTCCTCCAAACTCTTAACGTAGAAATCTTTTGAGACATGGCGAACAATGCCATACTTAAATCGGAGCTTATCGCAAAGCTCAATTATTTCCGGCGGCACCTGCATTAGTCAACTCCATTGCAAGAGCCCTTGCTTCTGCGATAACTGTGTTCAAATCTTTTAGCTCATCTACGGCTTTGTCCCTGAACTCCATACTATCAAAGAGCGTGTTTAGAATCTTTTCTACATCTCGGCTTGCTACTGCGCTCCGCAATTCATCTTTGACCACTTTGATCCTCTCCAGTAAATCTTCCTGCTTCTCCCGCACATATGATGTTTGGAGAGTACCATAGGCCGCAAAGCCCATTACCCGATTGATTGATTCGATGAAGTTTTTAGATTCTGAGCGTGGGATTAAGAAATGTGAGCCAATCTTCTCTACGACATTGCCGACGGTGCTGACATAATATTTATCCGACAAAACTGCCATAGCAAAAATGCCGTCCGAGTATGTCACAGTTTCATTGTCATAAACTCTGGCGGATTCAACCCATGTCCAATCTTTCGGGTCAATCTGCTTCTTGAGATGTGCCTCAATGACCACCTTCCATTTGAATGGCAGAGATTGGCAGTCTTGAAGATAATAAACATGGCCTTGATCAGCAGGCTCTAATCCATAATTCGGATCGTTGCCCATTGTTACCATGTTCTGATTGCCCATAGTTAGAGACATTGGAATGCGGTGCTCAATCTCGCAGATGTATGTCTCCGGTTTTTTCTTGAGAATGAGGTACTTGCTCTCGCGGAATTGTACCCACCTATGATCTGTTCTAATGGCAGGTATCTTTTCCTGCGATGGAGCACCATTGTATGATTGTAGCACGGTATTTAAAATGTTATGATTCTCTGCGATTGCCACTGCTCTCACCTTGTAGCGATTGTTGTTCACAATCGTAAATATGCGGTGTCCATCTTCCTTGGCACCGGGAGGTCCGAGTCGGAATAAGACATATGAATACCCATCATCTGTTGAGTATTCAATGTGAACGTTAGGCTGCAAGCGTTTTTGACCGAGCCAAACATTAATACTTGCAGCCGACCATGATTTCTCAACGTATTCAATCGTGCGTATCCACCGGAATTCTTCAATCCGGGTTACGCCCTTCTTATAATCCTCCCAATCAGTTTGATCTTTTGATACTTGAACTTCCGTTAACATTCGGAAGCAATACCTCTCGTACCTGATCTATCTTGGCGTTTGAGATTCCCTTGATTTGCTTAATGTACCCATGAAATGCCGGGTTCTGGAATGCCTCAAAAACATTCATCGGGGAGCCAAACATTTCCAGCAAGGGTTTCGCCAAAGATACTCCAATCCCAGGCAAACCCATAAGAAGCCATAAGGGATCGTCTGCACGTCCAGTTATAGTGTTTACCCTTGATCGGGCATTCAGTAAGGAATGCTCTTTTTTTTGGGACCACGCATATAATCCCTTAATCAATCTTGCGGTGGTATTCTGATTGTTGGTGTGCATATGAAATACCCCCGCAAATTGAAGTTCCAATAACGACGACTGTATCGTCATAAATGGAACCTTCTTATTGAGAACGTGATTATTTGCGGGTATTGTTACCATTCCATCGGGGTTACTATTGAAGTTCCCCTCAGTGAGAAGAATGGGATAGTCGAATGTTTCAACACACCGAGAAAGTTGCTCAGACAATCGTCCGGAAGTTAGGCTATGAATAAAATCTCCAGCCTCCTTCCTTTCAATGCCATATGTCTTTCCCTCAATGTCTACCCAAAAATAATCGCCAGTCTCTAATGGGACCACCATACCCATTTCGCCCAATGCCACTTTTATAGCATTAGGCTCATAAGTATCAATCATGATTTCAGAGGACATAGCCGGTGTAGTCCTTCCAGAAATCATTAATAGCGAGTGGCTCTTCCAATGGAATCCATTTGCGCCGGCCTGATTCTTTGAGTGTGCGGACTCTGAACAGGTCTTTTTCCACATTGTCAAAATAAAGACAAGTGTGGAGATAGTTTACTGTGTCTTTGTGACTGTCAGGAACCTGACCAAGTTTCTCAAAACGATCAGTGTATTCAGTCGGAGATTGCGGTGCCCATGATCCGGGTGAATTGTGTGTGCTCCTTGCATGGGCAATGACGATTGCATTGTTTCCTGAATACTGTACGAGCGGGCAATAGAATTCAGTGTAGAAAGCTCGTCGAATAAACGGCCATTCCTTTCCAGAATATCCATCAAAAGTGAATTGCTTATCTCCGATTCGTTTTTCTTTGAGCGCGTCGGCCATAACCCCGTAAGTTCTGAGAGTCCAAACATTTTGAATCTCCCGGTAGCAGAATCCCACCGTGTCAATGATGACCCAATGTTCTTCCGGATGTTCTGCATTCCGCAGAGTTGTTATTATCTTATTGCGAGCTTCCTCAAACTGCTCGAATGTGAATGCCTTGTATCGCTCCAGATTGTAAAGTGGCTCATTGAACCAATCCAATACTGGATCGAGAACTCTGTCGCATTCAAGATAATGGAAGATGTTATCAGGGTGCGCTTCCACTATCTTCATTGCCCCCAATGTTTTCCCCACTCCGGGTCCGCCATAAAACATCAGGAGTTCGGAGCGGCGTGATTGTGCCATCTTCGACTTCCTTTATGGAATTAAGAGCTTGAAGTGCAATACCCCAAGCTTTGTACGATCCCTCACACCCGCCGTGAGGACATTCTGGAAATTCCTCGCAAACAATGCCACAATACTCCACTATTCTATGCAGGGCCGCAAAAACAATGGAGTATTTATATTCAATTGTCTGTGCCCTCCTCATGTTCATATCTTCCACGGCAGACTGACCACCATTTACAATATTTGCTGCTGCACCACCATCCTCCAACATTCATTGGAAGAATGCCGTGCTCCATCATTTGAATTGACTGTCGGAGCCTTTCATACAGCCAATCTAATTGGTCAGCTTCTACCGGGATATTATGTTCCATTAGTCGGCCTCTTACTACTTCCAGATATGTGAACGAAGTTTCATACCCGTAGTAAAAACCCGCAAGTGCGTACATTGATGATTGTGCGCTGGCTTTGTTACGATTAGGATTGCTCCGTCCTCGAAACTTGTAGTCAAAGATTTTAAGCGTCCGTGCGTCCTCATTGATCTCTGCCAAATCCATTCGTCCAGCCACAGCCCAAGACGGATCGACATTGTCGCCAATGAGATCGCTAATCTGAGGAACAAGAAATGGTTTTTCGTCGTGCAGGTTCGGTAATTCAAGGTGTGTGAGGACATACTGTATGATAACGTCATTATTCACCAACCATTGTTTGCCAATGGAGTTATAATCGTCATCTGACGAGAGTGCAGGGAGAATGTGTTCGTTAAATAACTTATCGCGGAGTTCTACAATCTCCTTTCCCGGCTGAACTCTGCCCCCAATGATTGCAGATAATAATTCATGCGATGCAGTTCCTAATGCCATTGGAAGATTTGGACCAGCTGCTTTTCCTGATGGCATCTCTCCCCGCAGATGTTCCCATTCAAACTTCTTGGCACACATTGCTGTAAGTGTTTCAACGTGAGATTGATGTATCTGCCGCGTGATTAGTGGGTTGCTCCACGCGGTAGTGATCTTCATTTCATTGTCAATGCCCAAATACGGCTCTCGCATTATAAATCCCTTGTCTCTTTTACAGCCCCATTTCCATTCATACTCTGAATGATTAGACCATGACTGATTGCAAATATAGCAAGACTTTGTAGCATTGAACCGAGTTTGGGCACGCCACTCATTCCTGGGCACCGTAGGAGAGCCCTCTGAGAGCCTGCTGAGCTAGGGTCCGATCTGACAGGCTCAGGTGTACCAAACGACAGGGTGAGGCGGCTGTAGGGGCTGGCATGTGCCGTTCCGAGCATACCATGCGGTTCCGTACCTGTCAAGTCAGAGCAGGTAGGCCGGGCTCTGCTGAGCCTCAGCGTGCCAGAACAATGTGACATTCTTTCCCATTCCTTCGGCTACTTTGATCATATCTTTAGTACCTTTGGATGATCGAATATCATCATGGAATGCCCAAACAAAGTCAGGGTCTTGGGTAATCATTTGACGATTACGTATTGGCCCCGCACTTTTATGATAAGTTTTCCAGTCTGCGGGGAATTCAATGACCTCAAGTCCGAGTTCTTTTGCAGCTTCTCCGGCAAGAGTGTCAGCCCCGCGTGCGGCTCCGTGAATGACAGTAATAGAATCATGCAGCAACATTGTTTTTTGTAACTGCGATTTTATCAAGTTCTTGTCGGTCCAGTTCCGATCCCCGCAAATCAAAATCTTCATCGTGTGATATTTCCCTCATCATTCGTGCTGCGTCGTTATAATGGTCAGCACAAGCAAAAATTCTCTGCTTCTTTGTGAAGTAGAGGAAATAATGCGCCCTGTGAGGCTCAGTGAACATATCACAGGGCTCCATCCCATAATAATTGTGGGCCTTGACGGTTCTCATTTGAAAATCGAATCTCCAAAAGCCCACACATGAAAAATTCTCCAAAAACGATCAAAT
>Ga0126369_10002445_pt1 | contig 13220 bp, 12 predicted proteins | sample PanSoiMetaPlot_1_FD_109646 | JGI IMG/M metagenome (GOLD analysis project Ga0126369, IMG submission 109646) | Tropical forest soil microbial communities from Panama - MetaG Plot_1 | ecosystem: Environmental > Terrestrial > Soil > Tropical forest > Bulk soil | place: Panama | collected 2016-02-17 | reverse complement strand
CGAGCGCCCGCGTGACGGAGATTCGCTGTCGGCCAATATCGTGGCGGTCCCCGGCGAGCGGGCGGCCGACTTGTTCCCATAGGTTTCAGGTTCCGCCCCAGCGATGGCGATACCCTCAGACCCCGCGGCCGCTCTGCTCGGTTGGGCCAGCGACGCCGCCCTCCCGTTGTGGGCGGAGGCGGGATTCGACCGCGAGCAGGGCCGCTTTGAGGAGCGGCTGACGCTGCGGGCCGAGCGCCTGCCTACCGTGCCCCTCAGGCTGATGTCCCAAGCACGTCAGGTCTACGCCTACGCCGTGGCGGACAAGAGAGGCTGGTATCCCGATGCCGGCGCCCTGGTGGAACGGGCCTATGCGTCGATGGAACGCGACTACCATCGACGCGATGGTCGGGCGGGCTGGATTTTCTCGATCCGGCGCGATCGATCCATCGCCGATCACCGGCGCGATCTCTACACCCACGCCTTCGTGTTGCTGGCGATCGCGGCCTACGTCGAAACAACGGGGAAGCGCGAAGCGCTGAACTTGGCCGAGGAGACGCTCGCCTTCGTGGAAGGGCGCATGGCTGCGCCGCAGGGCGGCGGCTTTGTGGAGGAGTTGCCCCTGTCCAACAGCGTGCGTCGGCAGAACCCGCACATGCACCTGTTCGAGGCCTTGCTTGCGCTATGGGCGTGCTCGGGCGACGACCGCTATCTCGACGGGGCCGGCCGGCTGTTCGAGCTTTTCGCCTCATGCTTCTTTCGGTCCGACCACGGCGTCCTGGGCGAATACTTCACCGCCGATCTTGCCCCAGCCAAGGGCCTGTCGGGCGAGCTGGTGGAGCCGGGTCATCACTATGAATGGATTTGGCTGCTACGCCGTTTCGAGCAGGCCAGCGGTCGCTCGACGCAACCATTCGTCGACGCGCTCTATTCCATGCCGACCGCTTCGGCTTCGACGAGACCGGATTGATCGTCGATGCGCTTCGCATCGACGGCGCCCATCACGCGCGATCGCGCCGGGTCTGGCCCGTCGCCGAGGCCATCAGGGCCAACCTCGTGGAGGCGCGGCGCGGACGCTGCGACGCCGCAGCGAAGGCGTTGGCGCTGGCGGACGTCCTGCGCCGACATTTCTTCACAGTCGATCCGGCCGGTGGCTGGTTCGACAAGCTCGACGCCGATGGCACCTGCATCAGCAAATTCATGCCGGCGAGCACGCTCTATCATCTGATCGGTGCGATCGACGAACTCAATCAGCCGGTTTTTGCGACCGAGGCTGCCGTCCCCGCCAACCAAGGCGCCTGATCGAGGCTATTCAGGCCGATGCGGCTCGGCCTGGGCCTGGTCGCGCTGGGACAGGATGGGATTCTGGATCGGCCACCAGATGTTCAGCGTCGGATCGTTCCACATGAGTGTGAACTGGCTGGCGCGGTCATACTCGGTGCTTTGCTTGTAGTGGAAGATCGCCCGCTCGCTCATCACCAGATGGCCGTTGCCGAAATTCGGCGGCACCAGGACCTGAAGCCGATTGCTCTCCGACAGGGTGAACGACGCCCATTCGCGGTACTGCGACGAATTGGCATCGTTGTTGACCACCACGAAATAGAAGCTGCCTTGCAGGCAGGTGATCAACTTCCAGGTCTTGGTGTCGCCGTGAATGCCGCGCAGGACGTGGCGGTGCGACACCGAGATGTCGTCCTGGACGAAGTCGATGGGAATGCCGGCGGTGAAATAGGCGGTGCGATTGTAGGTCTCAACATAGTGGCCGCGGAAGTCCTCGAATACCGTGGGCGGCTTGATCAACAGGACCGATTCGAGCTTGGTCGTGAACACTTCCATTGCTGCTGACATCCCGCTGCTCCTTCATTCATGTCGTCCTTGGCTTGGGCTTTTGGACGACAACGACCTTCACACCCCGCTCAGGCCGCGTAGTTCTTCCTTGCGATAGACGATGGTCGATCCGGTGAAATCTGCCGAGATCGGCACCATGATGAGATGCGACAGCGCGGCGCGCACCGCGGCCTGCTTCTCCGGGGGCACCACGAACACCATGAACCCCGTGCCGCCCGCGCCCAGCAGCTTGCCGCCCAGGGCACCGGCCCGCCGGGCATCGTCGTAGATGCGGTCGATGGTGGTCGTGCTTGTGCCGTCGGCGAGGCTGCGCTTCAGCCCCCAGCTCTCGTGCAGGAGCTCGCCAAACTCGGGCAGCCGGTTGGCGTGCAGGAGCTCGGCGGCGACCACGACCATCTTGCGCATGCGCTTCAGGTGTGCGGCGTTCGCGTCGAGCTTGCTGATCAATCGCTTGGCGAAGTCCGAGGAGAGCCGGCTGCTGCCGGTGTAGAACAGCATCAGCCATTGCTCGAAGCCCCCGCGATCGCCCTCGCTCAAGGCCAGCGGCGTGACCGAGAAGGAATCGTCGCGCTCGAACTTTATGACGTTCATGCCGCCATAGGCGCTGGCGATCTGGTCCTGGCATCCTACGCTTTCCCTGAGCTTGTTCTGCTCGAGGTCGATGGCGCTTGTCGCCAGCGTGTGGGCGTCGAGCTGCTTGCCGCGCATGGCGGTGAGCACGTTGATCAAGCCCACGGCGAAGGCCGAACTCGAGCCGATGCCCGATCGCGCCGGCAGGTCGCCCTGATGGAAGAGTTCGACTCCCTCCTGATCGTTGAAGCCCAGCACCTGCAGGCCGGCCCGCACTGCCGGATGCTGGATCTCGGCAATCGCGTCGACCGGCTCGATGTGCGACCAGATGATGCGATGGCGGATGCCGAAGAAGGGCGGCAGGAAGCCCGTGCCGATATAGCAATACTTGTTGATGGCCATCGACAGCACGGCGCCGCCGTGCTTGCGATACCAGGCTGGGTAGTCCGTTCCGCCGCCGAAGAAGGAAACGCGATAGGGCGTGCGGGAAATCGCCATCAGCATGTTGAAAGCCTAAACCTTCCTGACCGCGCTGTGCTGCCGATCTGCCGCGCTCAGCGGGTCAGAAAACGGTCGCCTTCGGTTGCCACACGAGCCCGCCAATAGTCCAGCAGGTCGCGCAGGGTCTTGTCGTAGGGGATTTCCGGCTTCCAGCCGGTATGGGCCGTGAATTTGCTGGTGTTCGGCACCTGAAGGTCGGCATCGATCGGCCGCAGGCGGTCCGGATCGACCTCGATCTTGATGGCATTTTTGGCCGGCGAGAAGGAGATCAGGGTGTCGAGGATGTCCTTCACCGTGCAGGAGTGGCTGCCGCCGATGTTGTAGTAAGCGCCCGCTATGGGGTTGACCGTCACCAGCATGTAGTAGGCGCGCACCGCATCGCGCACGTCGGCCACCGTGCGCAGCGAATTGAGGTTGCCGACTTTGACGACCGGCGGGATACGGTTGTGCTCGATCATCGCAATCTGCTTGGCGAAGGTCGACTCGGCGAATACATCGCCGCGCCGCGGGCCCGTATGGGTGAACATGCGCGTCGTCATCACCGTCATGCCGTAGGCCTCGGCATAGAAGCGACCGACCAGGTCGGTGCCGACCTTGGAGATGGCGTAGGGCGAGGCGGGATGGAAGGTGCATTCCTCGTCGATCGGCAGCTTCTCCTTCGGCACCCGACCGAACACCTCCGACGAGGCACAGACGTGGATGACCGCCTTGGGCGCATGCTGCCTCAGCCCATCAAGCACGCGCACCGTGCCCTGCACGTTGGTGTCCATGGTGTCGAGGGGCGAATCGAAGCTGGTGCGCGGAAAACTCTGGGCGGCCAGATGGAAGACATAGTCGGGTCGGGCATTGGCCACGACGTTCTGAACGGACATGGTGTCCCGCAGGTCGCCGTACAGCAGCGAGACGCGATCGCGCGAATTGATGCGCCAGGCGATGTTGGCGAGATTGTCGAGGGGACTGCGCCAACGGCACATGCCAATGATGTCCCAGTCGGTGCGCTCCAGCAGGAATTCGGCCAAGTGCGAACCGACCATTCCCGTGATTCCCGTTATGAGCGCGCGTGGCGCAGCCATCATCCCCTGTCCTGCTGCCGCTGACGCGGCCTACTTAATTGAGCCGGGGGCAAAACACCACCCCGGCGGACCGGTTGCCTGCCTACCTGTGGGCCTCTATGTTCCCGCCCCACCATTATAAACGCAGTCACGATGACTCTTGCCCGCGCGCCCTTGCCCAAAGCCACGTCGATACAGTTGTTCAAGAGCCTTTTTCTGGCCCGGCGTTCCGAAGAGTACATCGTCAAGCACTATCCCGAGAATCGCATGCGCACGCCCATGCACATGTCGATGGGGCAGGAGTTCGTCTCGGTTGGCGTGTGCGCCGCGCTGGAGGGCAAGGCTGACGTCTTCGCGTCCTATCGCAGCCATGCGGCCTTCCTGGCGCAGACACACGACACCGACCTTTTTTTCTCCGAACTCTATGGCCGCACTTCCGGCACCGGCGAGGGCAAGGGCGGCTCCATGCATCTTGCCGCTCCCGATCAGGGGCACATGCTGTCGAGTGGCGTCGTGGCGACGCAAATCCCCGTCGCAGTGGGCGCTGCCTTTGCCAACCGTCAGCTGGCTACCGGGCGCACCGCCGTCGCATTCTTCGGCGATGGCGCGATGGACGCCGGCGTTTTCTGGGAGAGCCTCAACGCCGCCGCGCTCTATCGCCTGCCCGTGATGTTCGTATGCGAGGACAACGGCTACGCGGTCGACACCCCGCGCGAGTCGCGCCAGGTGGCGACCTCCCTGACCGAGGCGGTGAAGCCGTTCGGCTGCGACAGCTATGACGACGACAGCGGCGACGTTGAAAGCGTCTATGCGCTGGCGCGTGCCGCCGTCGAGAAGGCGCATCGGGACCGCCGGCCGGCGTTCCTCAGCATCAAGTGCTGCCGCTATCTCGAGCATGTCGGTACCAGTGAGGATTGGCATTGGGGCTATCGCGACAAGGCGGTGGTCGAGCGCGAATGGATCAGCCGCGATGCGCTGGTCCAGCAGCGTGCGCGGCTGTTGTCCCATCAAGTGAGCGAAAGCGCCATCGCAGCGATGGAGGACGAAATCGACAAGGCGATCAGGGCGAGCGTGGCGCGGGCTGCCGAGGCGCCGATCCCGGCGCCGGAGCGGCTCTACGCAGGTGTGTTCCATGAGAAAGCTTGATTACGCCGGCGCCATTCGCGAGGCGACCTGGCAGGAGATGGAACGCGACCCACGGGTGTTCGTCTACGGCATCGGCGTGCCGACGTGGTCGTCGATCTTCGGCACCACCAAGGGTCTGCCCGAGAAGTTCGGCAAGGAGCGCTGCTTCGACACGCCGATCTCGGAAGATGCGATGACCGGCTTCGGCCTTGGCGCGGCGCTTCGCGGATTGCGGCCGATCCACATTCATATCCGCGTCGACTTCATGATCTTGGCGACCAATCAGCTCTTCAACATGGTCTCCAATTACATCTACTCGACGGGTGGCAAGCTCAAAGTGCCGCTGGTGGTGCGCGCCGTGATCGGCCGCGGCTGGGGGCAGGGAGCACAGCACAGCAAGAGCCTGTTCTCGAACTTCACCCATATTCCTGGGTTCAAAGTCATCGCTCCGACGACGCCGTCCGACGCCAAGGGCATGTTGATCGCGGCGATCCGCGACGACAATCCAGTGATCTGCTTTGAGCACCGCTGGCTCTATTGGGCTGAAGAGGACGTGCCGGAGGAGCCTTACGAGGTGCCGCTGGGGGTCGGCCGCATTCTGCGGCCGGGCCGCGACGTCACCGTGGTCGGGCTGTCGTGGATGAATGTCGAAGCACGTTTGGCGGCCGAGATCCTGCAGAAGCGGGGCGTGTCGATCGAAATCGTGGATCCGCGCACCTTGGCGCCGCTCGACGAGGATCTGATCGTGGATTCGGTCAAGCGGACCGGGCGCTGCATCATCGCCGACTGCGACTGGGTCAACAGCGGTTTTGGCGCGGAGCTCTCGGCCCGCATCAACGAGAGGTGCTTCGGCGTCCTCAAGGCGCCGGTCAAGCGCATCGGCTTTGCCGACACGCCCTGTCCCACCGTGCGCGAGCTCGAGAACGAGTTCTATCCCAATGCGCGCACGATCGTGCATGCGGTCGAGGATATGCTGGGGCTGGAAGCGGCCAATCTCGACGGCGAGGATTTCTTCAGCCACGAGCGGCGTTTCAGGGGTCCGTTCTAGATGGATCTCGGGCTTCGCGGAAAGTTCGCCCTGGTGACAGGCGGCAGCCACGGCATCGGCCTCGCGACCGCCAGGCACCTCGCGACCGAAGGCTGCAACGTTGCGGTCTGCTCGCGGTCGCAGGAGAGGCTCGACGCGGCCACCAAAGAACTGAAGGCCTTCGGCGTTCGCACCCTGGCCGTGGCCGCCGACGTGCTCGAACCGGAGGCGGCTGATCGCGTCATGGACATCGTCGACCGAGATTGGGGCCAACTGCAGATCCTGATCAACAACGTCGGCGGCGGCGGCCGTTGGGGCAAGGACAGCGTCGAGGAGACCGAGCTTCGGGTGTGGAACGAGGTCTACGAGAAGAATGCCATGGCTGCGGTACGCTTCACGCGGCGGGCGCTGCCGCACATGCGACGGGCCAAATGGGGCCGCGTCGTCACCGTCACCTCGATCTACGGCGGCAAGGAGGCTGGCGGGCGGCCCTGGTTCACCATGGCCAAGGCGGCCGAGACCAGCCTGATGAAATCGCTGTCGACCATGACCTACCTCGTGCGCGAGGGCATCACCTTCAATTCGGTGGCCCCCGGCGGAATCTGGATCGAGGGCACGGGCTTTGAGGACGAGCGGCGGCGCGACCCCGCGCGCTTCCAGCGCATCATCGAGGAGGCCTATCCGCTGGGTCGGCTCGGCACGCCAGAGGAGGTTGCGGCCGTGGTGGCCTTCCTGTGTTCGGCCCAGGCGAGCCTGGTGAACGGCGCCAATATCACGGTCGATGGCGGCCAGAGTCGCAGCTTCTAGCGGCATGATGGCGATTGCCATACCGTGCCGCCTCCGTTAGCAGTCGGCGACCAAGCCAAGCGCCAGGGAGCGTGTGCCTCTTGAAGGATGAAGCGATCTATCGACGGCTGTTTCGGACCGCCCTGCTGATCAGGCTGGTCGAGGAACGGGTCATCGAGCTCTATCCGTCGGACAAGATCCAGAGCCCTGTTCACCTATCGATCGGCCAAGAAGCGGTGGCGGTCGGCGTCTGTGACGCGCTTGGCCCCGACGATCTGGTATTCGCGACCTATCGCTCGCACGGCTTCTATATCGCCAAGGGCGGGCGCCTCGACGCCATGTTCGCCGAGCTCTACGGGCGCACGGGCGGCGTGTCGGGCGGCAAGGCCGGCTCCATGCATCTGGCGGCGCCGGAAGTCGGCTTGATGGGCTCGTCGGCCGTGGTCGCCAGCACCATTCCGCATGCCGTCGGCGCCGCGCTGAGCTTCAAGCGGCACGGCAGTTCGCGCATTGCCGTCGCGGTGTTCGGCGACGGCGCGACCGAGGAGGGCGTCTACCACGAGAGCCTGAACTTCGCCCAGTTGATGAAGTTGCCGATCCTGTTCCTGTGCGAGGACAACGGGCTTGCCGTGCACAGCCACCGTCCGGTGCGCCAGGCCTATCGCTTGACCCAGCACGCTGAGGCTTACGGCATTCCGGGCCGCCGCCTGGAGCAGGGGTGGGACATGCTGGCGGTCCGCGAGGCCACTCTGGAGGCCGCGGCGCGGGTGCGCGCCGGTGCGCCGTTCGTGCTGGAGATCGCCACCTCGCGTTACAAGGAGCATGTCGGCGTCGGCGACGACTTCCATTTCAACTATCGTACCCGCGACAGCGTCGAGGCGTGGAAGCGCCACGATCCGCTGATCGTCGAGGCGAGCCTCGCCGCCGCGCTCAGGCCCGAGCTGGAGCGCGAGATCGAGGCGGCCGTCGCCTTCGCCGAGGCCAGCTCCGCGCCTGGACGTCCCGAACTGCTGACGGACGTGATCTGATGAGCGTCGCAACCGCCAAGCCGCTTGGCCAAAGCGCGCGGGTACTGTCGTACGCCGGCGCGCTGCTCGAGACCATGGATGCAGCGCTTGCTCAGCATCCGAGTGTCTTCATCATGGGTCAGGGAGTCGACGACTTCAAAGGCATCTTCGGCTCGACCACCGGCCTTGCCGAGAAGTATGGCGCGGCACGGGTGTTCGATGTGCCCCTGATGGAAGAGGGCATGACCGGGATTGCGATCGGCTCGGCCTTGGTCGGCGACTATCCCATCACCACCCACATCCGCGCCGACTTCTCGTTCCTGGCGATGAACCAGATCATCAACCTCGCCGCCAAGTACAGCTATATGTTCGGCGGGCTGATGCGTTGTCCGATGCTGATCCGCATCGTTGTCGGCCGGAGCTGGGGGCAGGGGGCGCAGCATTCGCAGAGCCCGCAGGCGACGTTCGCGCACTATCCGGGTCTTACCGTGGTGATGCCGTCGAGCAGCCAGGCGATCCTCGACATGTATCCCGCGATCATCAACCGCCACCCCGGCCCGGTGATCAGCATCGAGCATCGCCTGCTCTACAATCTCGAGTTCACCGTCTCGCCCGCCGCTCAGCGCGTGCCGCTCACGACCTACGTCGCGCGCCGGGGCAACGACGTCACGGTCGTTGCGACCTCGGTCATGGTGCTCGAGGCTCTGCGCGCGGCGCAGTACGCAGAGGACAAAGCCGGTGTCTCGGCCGAGATCATCGACCTCAACTCGATCAGTCATCCCGATTGGGAGGTCGTGGCTGCGAGCGTGCGCAAGACCGGAAGGCTGGTGATCGCCGACACGTCGTGGTTGGAATATGGCGTCGCTGCCGAAGTCTGCCGTCAGCTGATGGTGCGCGATACACGGCTGCTCAACCAGCCGCCCACCATGCTGGGCATGGCGCCGGCACCCTGTCCGACCGCCAAGAGCCTGGAAGATATCTACTATCCCAGCCAGCACGAGACGGTGGACGCGATCCTGACCCAGGTGAAGGGCCGGGACCACGGCATCGACCTGCCCGTCGAGCGCTCCATGACCGAAGGCTACAAGCGCTTCCGCGGCCCGTTCTGATCGCGGTACCAGGCGATGGTGCGGCGCAGACCCTCTTCGAGGGAGGTTTGCGCCGCGAAGCCGAAGGCCAGGCGTGCCGCGCCGGCGTCCATCAGACGCACGGGAATGGTGCTGGGCTTCGATGCGTCGAAACGGACCTCGGCGTTCTTGTAGCCGTCGACCTCGAGGATCGTCTGCAGGATCTGGCGTATTGTGTGACCGGTGCCGGCGCAGATGTTGACGGCAAGATACGGGCGGTCGGTGGCGAAGGCCGCCAGCAGCCCGTCGATGAAGTCGTCGATGTAGATCAGGTCGCGCACGTCCTCGCCGGTTCCCCACACTTCCAGGGGATTGTGCCGTTCGACCACGCGACGGATGAGGGCTGCAGTGACGTGGCTCACCGCAAAGTCGAACTTGTCGTAGGGGCCGTAGACGTTGGAGGGGCGCACCACGACTGTGGGCATCGGCGAGGCGATTTTTTCGGCATAAGTACGGCACAGGATCTCGGCATAGCGCTTCATCCAGCCGGCGGCGAAATAGACGTCATGCGGCTCACCCTGGAGCATCTCGTCTTCGCGCACCGGCCGTTCGCCGGTCGGCGGATAGGCTGCGCCGCTGGAGATGAAGGCGAATTTCTTGATGCCGGCGCGATGCGCCGCTTCCAGCATCAGGGTGTTGATCAGCACGTTGGGCGTGATGTGCACCAAGGGCGTGGTGCGGATCACGGCCGCGCCCGAGGTGTGCGCGGCGCACAGGAACACATAGTCCATGCCCTCGACGGCGCGCGCACAGTCCGCAGGCTGGCGCAAGTCGGCCGCCACGACTTCGGCGTCGGGGATCGCGACTTGGAGCGGCTTGTCGTGGACCGTGAGCCTCAATCGGGCGTTTCGTCGAGCCAGGGCGAGGGCAAGATTGCCGCCGATGAAACCTGCCCCGCCGGCCACCAAAACTTTCTTGCCGGCAAAATCCATTCCACGTCCGATCCTGATATGGCGAGACAAACCACGATTACGGCTTCAATCTCAAGGCCTTACATGCGGCACCTCGGGCAATTGCGTTGTGCGGCGCACTGAGGCAACTTACTTCTACGCCGATGCCTGCGACCGATCGACCTGATATGAGCCCGCCCGCCGCCGGCGAACGCGCCGTGCCGGCTGCGCCCGTCGTTGTGGGCCTGGTTCAGATCAACAACTCCTTCTCGGGCCAGAACTACCTGCCGTATTCGGTCGCCCTGCTGCAGACCTATGTGCAGAAAATGTCGGCCGACCCCGGCCGCTTTACCTTCCTGCCGCCGCTCTACAAGCGCCTGCGCATTGCTGATGCGGTGGAAACGTTGAAGGGCGCCGACCTGGTCGGTTTCAGCACCTATGTCTGGAATGGCCGCATTTCGCTGGAAATCGCCCGCCGATTGAAGGCGCTGAATCCTAAGATTGTCATCGTCTTCGGCGGCCCACATGTCCCCGACCAGCCGGAGGCGTTCCTGCGCGCCAACCCGCACATCGACCTTGCGGTCCACAACGAAGGCGAGCGCACCTTTCTGAACCTCCTGGAGGCGTTCCCCGCCCGTGAAGCATGGGCGGCGTTGCCCGGCGTCAGTTTGGTAAGGCCTGACGGCCGCTTCGTGCGCAACCCAAACATCGAACGCGTGCGCGACCTCGACGAGATTCCCTCGCCGTTCCTGGAGGGGGCGTTCGACGCCATCATGGCGGCCAATCCGCAGGAAAGCTGGATCGGCCTGTGGGAAACCAATCGCGGCTGCCCGTTCCGCTGCACTTTCTGCGACTGGGGCTCGGCGACGGCGGCCAAGGTGACCAAGTTCGGCCAGGACCGGCTCTATCACGAGGTCGATTGGTTTGCTGCCAAGAAGGTTGAGTACATCTTCTGCTGCGACGCCAACTTCGGCATCCAGAAGCGCGATGTAGACATCGCCAAGTACGTCGCCAAGATCAAGCAGGCGACCGGCTACCCGGTGGCGCTGTCGGTGCAGAACACCAAGAATGCGACCGAACGGGCCTACGAGACCCAGAAGATCCTGTCCGACGCCGGTCTCAACAAAGGTGTGGCGCTGTCGATGCAGAGCGTGGACAGGACCACGCTGGAGGCGATCAAGCGCGACAACATCTCGCTCGGCACCTACATGGAACTGCAGCGACGATTCACCCGCGACCGCGTCGAGACCTATTCGGACTTGATCCTCGGGCTGCCCGGCGAGACCTACGCTTCCTTCGTGCGGGGCGTCGACCGGCTCATGGAGAATGGCCAGCACAACCGCATCCAGTTCAACAATCTGTCGATCCTGCCCAACGCCGAGATGGGGGATCCGGGCTACCAGGCCAAGTACGGCATGGTCACCGTCGAATCCAAGATCATCAACATTCATGGCGAGCGGGTCGAACTCGACGACGACGTTCCCGAAGTGCAGGACCTCGTCATTGCGACGGCGGCCATGCCGCATGCGGACTGGCGGCGCACACGGGTCTTTTGCTGGATGACGGCGCTGCTGCACTTCGACAAGCTGTTCCAGATTCCCTTGATCCTGGCGCACGGCGTATCGGGCATCGCCTATCGCGACATGATCGAGGCGTTCATGGAAGCCGACCCCAGCCGCTTCCCCCTGATCGCCGAGATCAGCAACTTCTTTCACAGCGAGGCCCTGTCCATACAGCAGGGCGGGCCCGAGTACGTGTTCTCCAAGGAGTATCTCGGTATCTACTGGCCGGCCGACGAATTCATCTTCGTGAAGCTCACGGCCGACGGGAAATTCGACGCCTTCTATGGCGAAGCCGGCCGGCTGCTGCACGAGATCGTGTCGACCCGCGGCGCGGGCTTGCCGACCGAGATCATCGACGAGGCGGTGCACCTGAACCACGCGCTGGTGCACCAACCCTTCGCCAGAAAGGATCTGAAGGTCCGGCTGAATCACGACCTGCTCGACTACTGGCACAAGGTACGCAACGGCGAGGCGGCGGTGTTGCGCAGGGCGCCCCAGGTCGTGGCCGTCGAGCGCACCGGCAAGACCTATGACGACTTCCAGAAATGGTGCCGCGAGATCGTCTGGTGGGGCAACAAGAAGGGCGCCTATCTGTATTCGCCGCGCACGGCCGCCATCACGCCGGAACTCGCCGGCCACTACTGAGCCATGAACTACAGGCCGCTGGGCAGGACCGGCCTTGTCGTCTCCGAGATTGGTTTCGGCGCCTGGGGCATTGGCGGGCGCACGGTCGAGCAGACTTCATACGGCGACACCGATGACGGTGTTTCACTGGCGGCCTTGGCGCGCGCCCTCGATCGCGGCATCACTTTCTTCGACACCTCGGCCGCCTATGGCGACGGCCACAGCGAGGAGCTGATCGGCCAGGCCGTAAGGGGCCGGCGGGGCGCCGTCGTGATCGCCAGCAAGGCCGGCTACGACTCCTGGGACCGGCCGCCCGATTTCTCGCCTGCGGCCATCGTCGCCTCGACCGAGCGCAGTCTCCGCCGGCTCGGCACCGACTATCTCGATCTCCAGCAGCTTCACAATCCTCCGCTGGAGGTTCTGACGGCACCTGAGGTGGGGGAAGCGATCAAGCGACTGCTTGACAGTGGCAAGATACGGGCCTGGGGCGTGTCAAGCAAAGGTCCGCAGGAGGCGTTGGACGCCCTACGCCTGGCTCACGCGCCGGTGCTGCAGGCGAATTTCAACATGATGGACGTTCGGGCCATCACCTGCGGGCTGCTGGACGAAGTGGAGCGAGCGGGCGCGGGATTCATCGCCCGTACACCGCTCTGTTTCGGCTTCCTGTCGGGCACCATCGAGCCCGACACCGCCTTCCCGCCGGGCGACCATCGGGCGCGCTGGTCTCGCGCCCAGCTCAGGAATTGGATCGACGGCGCCGGCGATCTCATGGCGACACTGTCGGCTTCGCCCGGGCAGGCGGCGGTCCATGCCGCGCTTCGCTTCTGCCTGTCGTTTCCCGCAGTCTCCAGCACCATCCCGGGCATTCTGCGCCCCGAAGAGGCCGATCAGAACGCGGCCGCATCAGGACTGGGAACGCTCGACACCGCTTCGGTCGCGGCGGTTCTCGACATCAATCGAAGTCGGCAATTCTTCGTCTCGGCGCCGCGAGCGTCGTGACGAAATCGTAGAGATTGCCGCCCGCGAAAAGGTGGCCGCGAATGCCGGCGGCTTCGGCAGCCCGCAGGTCGCTCTGCTGATCGCCGATCAAGAAGGAGCGCGCGACGTCCACCGGCCAGTCGG
>Ga0126369_10002444_pt1 | contig 13225 bp, 10 predicted proteins | sample PanSoiMetaPlot_1_FD_109646 | JGI IMG/M metagenome (GOLD analysis project Ga0126369, IMG submission 109646) | Tropical forest soil microbial communities from Panama - MetaG Plot_1 | ecosystem: Environmental > Terrestrial > Soil > Tropical forest > Bulk soil | place: Panama | collected 2016-02-17 | reverse complement strand
TCCGCCGACGACATCCTGCCCACGGCGCTGCACTTTCTCGGCCGCGATCCCAATTCGACCGATCCGGGCGACCTCGAAAAGGCCGCCGACCTTGTCGCCAAGGTGCGGCCTGCGGTGCGCAAGTTCCACTCCTCGGAATATCTCAACGCGCTCGCGAGCGGCGAGATTTGCCTCGTTGTGGGCTGGTCGGGTGACATCAAGCAGGCGCAAAAGCGCGCCGCAGAGGCAAACAACGGCGTCGAGATCGGCTACGCCGTGCCCAAGGAGGGTGCGCAAATGTTCTTCGACAATCTCGCTATCCCGAAAGACTCCCGTAATCCTGTGGAAGCGCACGCCTTCATCGACTACCTGCTGCGGCCTGAAGTAGCGTCGAAGAACACCAACTTCCTGTCCTATGCCAACGGCAATCTCGCCAGCCAGTCCATGATTGATCCCGCGATCCTCAATGATCGCACTGTCTACCCGGACGACGCCACGATGGCACGGCTCTACACCATCAATGCCCACGACACCAAGACAACGCGGCTGATGAACCGGCTGTGGACCAAGGTCAAGACCGGCAGATGAGAGCCGTCCCAATCGCAGCATGGAGCGGGCAAAAGGCGTGAGTTAAGCAATGACAAGCAAGAGTGGAGGCGACAACGATCGCGCCTACAGGGTGGCGACCCGGCTCGCCAATTCCGGGCGCAATCCCTTCGCCCATCATGGCTATGTCAACACGCCCGTCTATCATGCTTCGACATTGCTTTATCCAAGTGCGGAGGACTACATTGCGCATCGCGGACGCTACCAATACGGTCGACGTGGCACGCCGACCTCTGAAGCCTTGGAAACCGCACTCGCCGACATCGAGGGATCACAATGCGAGGCGGTCGCATTGTTGCCATCAGGGCTCGCCGCCATCTCGGCGGCGTTGTTATCGGTCGTCCGAGCCGGCGACCATATTCTCGTGACCGACAGCGCCTACAGCCCGACGCGTAAATTCTGCGACACCATCCTTCCCCGCTATGGCGTGACGACGACATATTATGATCCTACCATCGGTGCCGGCATTGCGTCGCTCATGCAACCCAACACCGTCGCCGTTTTCCTTGAAAGCCCGGGTTCGCTGTCATTCGAGATCCAGGACGTGCCGGCGATCGCGGCCGTCACGCATGCGCGCAATGCCGTGGTGCTGATGGACAATACCTGGGCGACGCCGATCCATTTCCGCGCGCTTGAGAAAGGCGTGGACCTTTCGATTCAGTCCGGCACGAAATATATCAGCGGCCATTCGGACGTGATGCTTGGCGCGGTCGCCTCTAAAAAGTCGACCTGGAAGCATCTCAAGGAAACGGTCTTTGAAATGGGGCTCTGCGTCGGGCCGGACGACATGTTTCTCGCCTTGCGCGGATTGCGCACCATGGGGGTGCGTCTCGCCCAACATTACGCCGCCGGAATGAAAGTCGCGCACTGGCTGGAAACACGCCCGGAAATACTTCGTGTGCTGCATCCGGCAATCGAGAGCCATCCAGGCCATGCCATCTGGAAACGAGATTTTACGGGCGCCTGCGGACTTTTCAGCGTCGTATTCAAGCCGGCTCCCGTCGAGGCGGTGCATGCCTTTCTGAACAAGCTGGCGCTGTTCGGTATCGGTGCCTCATGGGGCGGCTTCGAAAGCCTCGCGATCCCATTCGACTGCGCGCCGATCCGCTCCGCCACGCGATGGGCGCCCGGCGGTCCGACGGTTCGCTTCCACATCGGTCTGGAGGATGTTTGCGATCTCATCGCCGATCTTGAGGAAGGCTTTGCGGCGTTCGCAGCGGCAGTGTCACACTGCGATACCCCGAAGACTTTCAGATTTTTCGGGGAAGATCGCTCGTAAGATCCCAGCTTTCCCATTACAAAAGCGCGCGAGTCGCCGGGACGATACCGGCGACTCGCGGCCAGACGCGGAAGGGAGGAATCGCGCCCGACTATACGTTCAGCGTGGCGACGCAGGTTCGTCGCGATCACCGCCGCGCCAAAACGCGAAGCTGTGGAAACGTGGTCGCTCCCCACGCGAAAGTATCGTAAAGCGCTTCTTCTGGCTGTCGTCCAAGCTTTGGTAAAGCGGCGCCATGGCGTCAGCATAGCGCTTGAGTGCGGTGCTGCTGGCGGCCAGCGCATCGGCATTGCGCTGGGCGCGCTGGACCGGATCGGGCGACTGTTCCGTGCGAAGACCGGCTGCTCGACCGCCACGCGTCGCGGCGAGATCGCGGTAGGCCTGTTCGAATGCGGGCCACGTCTTTTCCTGCTCGGGAGTCAATCGCAATCCGGCGCGCAGCGCGGCAACGCGCGCATCGAGGAATGCGGCACGATCTTCGGCGCTGAACTGCTGGCGCCGCCCAAAGTCTGGGCCGACTGATGGCTGCTGGGCATACGCGGTCGCTCCCGCTATGAGCATCAGTGCGGTTGCGCCGGCCGTGACTATCTTGAGCATTGCGATCTCCCGCAAAAGAATTGATTTCATCAAGAAGACCGCTGTTCGCAAAAGAACACAAGTTACGTTTGAATTACAAATTCATTACATCTACGTAATCATTTCAGGAATACTGATCTTATAAATTCGGATTTTTACTCGGGGCGCGTGAGATCGCGCGTGGCCGGATCGCTCAGTCGATAACCGACGCCAAGCTCCGTCAACAGGATCTTGGGCCGATTTGGATCAACCTCGATTTTTTGCCGCAGCTTGCGCACAAAGATGCGCAAATACTGTGTATTGTTGACGTGCGCCTGCCCCCACACCGATTTCAGCAAGTTCTGGTGAGTAATGACTTTTCCTGGGTGCTGAGCGAGCACTTGGAGCAAGCGATATTCTTTGGGCGTAAGATTTAGGCGTTTGCCGTCCAATTCCACTGTCCGGGCTGCAAAGTCGATGACGAGGCGATCCAATCGCAACGCACTTTCACCGTCTTTGCGTTCGCTTTGACGTCGCAGTACCACCTTTGCCCGCGCCAGCAACTCCGACATAAAAAACGGCTTCACGACATAATCGTCGGCGCCGAGTTCGAGCAACTTGACCTTCTCGGTCTCTCCGGCCCGGACCGAAAGGATAATCACCGGAACTCCGGACCACCCGCGAATCCGTTCCAGCAATTCCGATCCATCGATGTCGGGCAATGTCAGATCGAGAATCACAAGGTCGATCGGATGCAGCGTGATCTCGCGCAGCGCATCGCTCCCGTTCGCCGCCTCGGTCACCCGGTAGCCGCCGAGCTCCATGCCGGCCCGTACAAATTGGCGAATTTGCGCCTCGTCATCGACGATAAGTACGTGTTGATCGCCGTCCGTCATGTCACTCCTTATGGTTCTCCTTCATCGGCAAGGGCAACCGAACTGCAACCGTCATACCCTTGTTCACGCCTTCGCTGGTTGCCTCAATGGTCCCGTTATTGACGGCCACGAAAGCGCTGGCGATCCAGAATCCTAATCCGAGGCCTGAAGTGACCTGAGAGTGACGATTTCCGCGGAAGAACTTCTGCCCCAGCAGAGTGCGGTCATCAGCATCAAGGCCAGCCCCCTGATCGGTGACCGAAATAACAAAATGGCTGGATTCAAGGTGCCCGCGAACGCTGATTGGGGATTCTGCTGGCGAATATTTCGCCGCATTGTCGAGAATCTGTCCCAGCGCACGCTCCATCAATACTGAATCTATGCGCAGCAGAATGAGTTCCTCTGGAAGCGTCACCTCGACCGCACGGCTTGTCAGACGGTTGCGACAACGCTGAAGCGCGGCATTGATGAAGTCGGCAGGTTCGGCCCATTCGAGCTTCGCCTGCAGACCGTTGCTGCTGATACGCGAAGCATCGAGTATATTCTGGATTTCGACGTTGAGCCGTTCCGATTCCTGGTGAACCAGCGCTGCAAGCTTTTTCAGACGGGCATTGCCGGCAATCTCAGGCGCTAACGACAACACCGTCGACGCGCCGAGGATCGAAGACAATGGCGTGCGCAACTCATGCGACACTGAACCGATCAGCGCCTCGCGAAACTGCTCTGTCTCGGCGCGGGTGCGCGCCTCGGAAATCGTGCGGGCAAGTCCCAGCCGTTCGAGCGACAAGCCGGCGTCACCGATCAGGGCAACAACGCGCGCCCGCAATTCGTCGAACACCTCGGAGCGATGACCGAGATCGACGGCAATGACGCCGAAATCCGCGGTATTGGTCGAGACTGGCCGCACCAGCCAGGCGCTGCCACGATGATCGTCGACCACGATGTCCCTCAAGTCGTCGGTTCCGGCGGCCGGCATCCTGCTTACGGCTTCCGTTACCTCCCTGGGAATTTCTACATCGCCAAGGCGCTCCGATTGCGCCTCTAGCGTCCCAAGCGAATCAAACAGCAGAACCTTGCGGCCCACCAACGTTTCCAGGTGCTGCTGCATGGCCTCGAAGATTCCTGCGGGCGACTGCGCGGAAGAAATCCGTTGCGAAAACGTGTAGAGATCGCGGATTTCGTTTTCCCGCTTGAGTGCGCGAGCAGCATCACGACGCGTCTTCGCCGCGAGATAGCCGAGTACCAATGAGACAATGAGAAAAACGATGACGCCAAGGACGCGCGATCGGTCGGCGGCGGTATTCGTATAAAACGGGCTGTAGAAGAAATACGTCAACGTCGCTGCGCCGCCGATGGCCGTTATGGCAGCAGACAGCGTGCCCCATAGGATGGCGGCCACAACGACCGGAAGGAGGAACGTCAGGGCAACCGGCGGCAGCTCCTGGAAATACCGCATCACTAGGAGAAAAGCGTCGGTGGCGACGATGAAAACGAGCGCCATGACGACACCAGTAACGCCGCCGGGAGCCGCTGCCTTGCGGAGCCCGATGCGTCCGAAGTCAAAATATTTCTTGACAAGGGGCGGCGTCAGAAACCCACGCTCCGGCTGCGAACGGGCTCGACCATTGTCCAAAGGCAGCGCTGATCGCTCGATACTCATGGGGATATCAGAACGCATTGCGAACAATAGTCAATTGGGAATTGTCCCGCCCTCCTTGCCGACAGCCGGGATGATTGACGGCGGGATCATGATACCGATACTATCCGACGCTCGCGAAAAACGAAATAGAGATTGCGTAAATAGACAAACACGCCAAACCCCTGGCCAATGATGAAAACAGGATCGCGTATGTAAAGCGCATAGACGAACAACAGCAAACCACCGCCGATCGAGAAGAACCAGAACGCGACGGGGATAACACTGCGGCCGATCCGCTCGGAGGCCACCCACTGGACGATGAAACGCATTGCGAACAGCGACTGTCCGGCATAGCCGAGCAATACCCACCAGTTCACTTCCAGAAAGAAGACATTCTGCAGATAGTTCCCAACCGCTTGCGACAGACTAACCAGCATCGCGAACAACCTCCGAAACGAGCGGCACGTGTTTTCTGCGGCGGATCAGCCACCACACTCCCCCGACATCGAGAATGCCGACCCACAGCCGATCCCACAGACCATAATTCGAGATGCCGCGGAGGCGCGGGCGATCGACCACGTCCACATGGGCAACGCGGTAGCCCTCGCGTCGCACCAACGCCGGCAGGAATCGATGCAAACCGTCGAAATAGGGCAACGCCAGGAATACCTTGCGGCGGAACGCCTTGAGCCCGCATCCGGTATCTCGGCTGCCATCGCGCAAGATGGCCTTGCGTGTCCCATTGGCGATTCGCGATTGGAGCCGCTTGAACCCCGTGGCCCTGCGGCCGACGCGCTGTCCGGCCACAAGCCCTATGGCGGGGTCGCGCTCCAGCGTCGCCACCAGGGCGGGAAGAAAGGCAGGATCGTTTTGGCCATCTCCATCGAGCATCGCTACAATGGTTGCGCGCGCAGCAATGACACCACTGCGTATCGCCGCCGATTGACCGCACGACACCTCGTGCTTGATCTGACGCAGGAAATCGTGCGTTTTCATCAGGGAACTCAACTCGGCCTCGGTGTCGTCGCACGATCCGTCATTGACATAAATGATCTCGATCGGCGCAAACGCCGTCAGCGCCTGGACGATCTCCTCGACCAGCGGCGTGATATTGCCGGCTTCATTGCGCACCGGCACCACGACCGAGATGCGCGGCGTGGCAGCACTAAGCGAAGGTGAGCGGTCCTCAGCCATCAAGAAATTCGCTTCCGCCGTCTGGCATGTTCCGCTATCGCGACGTCCGCTCCCGCCGGCAATGCAAAGAATTGCACGCATCAATCAGCCTTGTCGGCGTATCATCCACAAGCGTTCGCGCGTTTTCATGAGGCCACGAGCGCGCCGGCAACTTGTTTGATTCGCCGTCGCGACGGGCCTGCCATGGTGCGGATGGCACCATCGAGGCCGACGAAAAATCCAAGTCGGCGCACGGCAAACCAATCGCGCACCAACAGGGCGCCAAATGCTCCGAACGCCGCGCCAGCAATGACGTCACTCGGATAGTGCGCGGACACCATCACCCGGCTTACCGCAATGAACAGCGCATAGACCCACAGCACGCGGCGGATGCGAGGAAAGATGACGCCGAATGCAACCAACGCCGCAAATGCCGTTGTGGTATGGCCGGATGGGAAACTTGCATATTCCGGCCGCCAGGAAAACGGCTCGTAGGCGAATGGTCCAACGTCGGACGGCCGCACCCGACCGATCCATCGCTTCGCCACCGCACTTACAAGCCCCGGCAGGCCGACCGCGATAAACACGTAACCGAACCGTATGAATGCCGTGGCGAGCACAGCACGTGACATGTAGTCCAGCGCCGGCGATGCGAAGAAAGCAATCAGAATGATCAATGTGCCAACCGGCACCAGAATCCACCCGCCGCTGCCAAAATCGGTGATTTCATAGGCGAGGTCGACCAGCCAAAGCGGGAGTCCGGCAGCAAATTCCTGCCCGGGGGCGTCGAGAAACAGCATCGAAAACGCCACTGCGCAGATCGCAACTGCACCGTGGATGTTCAGACGCTGCCACACCGGAACGAAGTTCCTCGCAAACCGCCGCGGCCGGCGCAAGGCGGCGCCAAAGCAACCACGAATGTTTTCAACGAACACCATGGCGCGTGCGGCAACGGCACCCAGGTCATGCACGTTGACGCCGCCGGACGTCGTCATTGGCCGCGCTCCGAGCGGTAAGTGGCAATGCTGACTGCCTGGCTGCCGTTGACGTTGAAGCCCTCGATACGCGGTCCCATCGTATAGCGCAGGCCAATGGCATCTGCGCGTTGCACGAAAGCGCGCTCCTGACGGCCCTCGATGAACGCGAACCGACACGGTCCACCGAGCAGAAAATCCGCCGCGCTGGAACCGACACCGAGGTTAGTGTTGGTGCCAGCCAGGAAAACGAGGCTCGGCTCGTGAAAGCCAGCCGTCACTGCGACCGGATCGATGCAATTGGCGCTGTGCATGTAGTTCGCCAGGCCCACGGAAGGAAACAGCCCACGCAAGCTTGGAAAGGTCGCCCCATAGGCAGCGAAAGAGAGCATGAGTGAGGCAGCCATGGCCCGCATAAGCGACATTTCGGCGCCGTCGACCTGATAGAGCAGCCAAGCGAACAACGAAAAGATCACGGTGGCCGCGGCGAACGACCACGTCAGCAGTCCAAGCCGTTGGCCGACGACGATTTGCAGCGCAATCAGAAACAGCGCCACAGCCATCATCATGATGAACCACCAAATCGTTCCGCGCACCAGCCAGAGATGGCGCGAAAGCGAATGGCTGTCGACGACACCCGCAATCAGGATCGCGAGTGCCGGATAGAGCGGCAGAACGTAATGCGGCAACTTGGTCGGCATCAACTCGAACGCGATCCAGGACGGCACGATCCAGGCGAGCAGAAATTTGCAGCCGGGCTCAGTGCGCGCACGCCACACCGCCGGCGCCGCGAGACCGGCCAGCATGGCGCCCGGAAAGAACGTTGCCCAAAATGCCACAAAGTAAAAGCCGGGTGGCATGCCGTGGGTTTCTTGGCCGCTCACCACCTTGGCGAACATGTCCTCGCCAAGCGAGTCGATAAAAAAGCTGCCGCCGCTGCGAATCAGGATGGCGACGAACCATGGCATCACCAGTGCGAGCGCCCAGAGTACACCGATCACCGGCTTTAGTCGCCACAACCATTTTGCCGAACGATCCGCCCCTACAAGCGTAATGATGGCGAATCCCACGAGCATCAGGATTACCGGCCCCTTGACCAGAACTCCGGCCGCGATCGCACTCCAGAAGATCGCGGCGATGGCCAGAGGCGGGATAGCGGTGGCACGATCTCCCTGTTCCACCAGATAGGCGCGTGCCATCGCACCCAATGCCGCGACCGCTGTTAGCAGTAACATCGCATCCGTCTTTGCGAGCCGCGCTTCGACGCCGAGAAGAATTGAAGTCGCCATCATGGCGCCGGCCATCAGCGCACCCCGCCGTGATACGAAGGCGAGTGCAGCCCAATAGGTCAGCAGCACGGCCCCGATGGCGCCGATCAGCGAAGGAATCCGATAAAGCCCGATTAGCGTTCGGGCACGCGGCACGCCCAGGGTCTCCGCGATTTCAACCGTCGCCATCTGCAACCAGTAGATGCCGACAGGCTTCTTGTAGCGCGTCTCGTCTTGAAAGCGTATGTCGACATAGTCGCCGGTCTCGATCATCTGCTTGCTCGCCTGGGCAAACCGCGCCTCGTCGCGATCAACCGGCGGAATTTGGAAAAAGCCCGGCAGGAACGACGCGAGCGATAGGACCGCCAGCACGCCGATCACGCGCAAATGCGAGGCTGTCGCGTGGCCGATCAGGGCCGCGATCCCCCAATTCCTCAATCCCCTTCGTGCCTTCAGCTCGGCGATAACGGCCATACCGCTGTCTCGACGCGCTCCGTGATCTCGCAATTCGTTTGCAGCAGCTAGCGCGGTCCCCATGTCACCTTAGAGCGCAGACGTCACGCAAACAAGCGTCGTGACCACGCAAACGCCCGCTAACTGGTGGAAGGACATGGAAAAATTTTGCGAATGGTGCAAAACCGCAACATCATCGTGGGCGCACGGGCTATTTGCCGCTGACGGCATTTGCCGAGGACGCTTAAGGCGCCCTAACGTGATGATGCAGCTCAGTTTCCACTGAACCTATTCTGCCGAGAACAAACGCTCGAGTTCAGCATCCAGGTCGTCGTCGTCCGGCTCATCGACGTCTTCCGGGTGCTTGTTCAGGTAATCCCTGAAAGCGTCCGCCGCTGCGGGTTTTCGTTCGATCAATCGGCCGGCGCGCCAGCATTCACGTGCTGCGACCCGAATGCTTTCAGATTCCTCCAGAAGCCCAGCTCCCCGTAGCAGACGGCGGATACGGTTGAGAACATGGCCGAGACGGGTTAGCCGCTCGCCGGTTTGCATAAGCGTGATTTCAGCCATGACTTGAACTCCTGCCCCCTTTTTTCGCCAGCAACCTGGGTCATTAAAATGGCGCATGCGAGGCGCGATCGACGACTACGAGATTGTGCCGGACATCTACGTTGCACCACATGCGTGCTGTTTTACTGTAACCGGACTGTCACGCTGTCGGCTGAGCCTCTGGCGTCCATTACCGTGAGCCGGGCGAACCCGGGCCCGTCGGGCGTGAAGAATATAGTGCGCCTGGCACTGGCGCCACCGAGCGGAATGCCATTTACAAGCACGATTAATGGTGCAATGCCGCCCGAGACTTTCAGCGCCAGCGGATCAATACCGCCGCGTTCGCTGGCGACGAGCTCGAGCCGTGCACCATCGGGCGGAAACAGGATGCGCAGCGGCGGCACAGCGCCCTCGCCCGTTGAGCCGATCGAGAAGCCGTCCGGGTGCAACCGCTGCAGCGGTGGCGGCAGCTTGGCATTGCCAGCAATCAAAACACCGTGTGGCGTCGCCGGCAATGGTGCGGGCAGCTTGCCGGAGCGCGCAAAAGCATCAAACAGGATCGGCGCTGCCGCGGCGCGGCCAGTCAACCCTGGCACCGGCGCGCCGTCGGGCCGGCCGACCCACACCCCGATGGTACGCTTGCCATCGAATCCGATCGACCAGGCATCGCGATAACCGTAGCTCGTCCCGGTTTTGAAGGCGATGCGCCCGCCCGGTGCATTTTCGGGCGGCGGTGTGCCGAGCAAAATACTGCCCACATACCAAGCTGCGACTGGTTCCATCAGCCATCGCGCGTCCGCTCCCACATCGTCGCTCGCAAGTGATGTGTCAGCAGGTTGCTCGATCAGCGGCACTACAGTGCCGAGCCGCGCCAGCCCCGCGTAAAGCATCACCAGATCAGCAAGCCGCACTCCGACCCCGCCGAGCCCCATGGCGAGCCCGGGGACCTCGCCCCTCGGCAGCACCAGTGCACCACCGGCCTGGCGCAATCGCGCTGTAAACCGCCCGGCACCGACCCGCTGCAGCACGGCGACCGCCGGCACATTGAGCGACATCTGCAGCGCCTTGCGTACCGATACGGTGCCCTGGAACGTGAGGTCGAAATTTTCCGGCGCGTAGACGCCATAGCGCGCCGGACGATCCTCGATCAGCGTCTCCGGATGGATGATGCCGTCCTCGAATCCGAGCCCGTAGATGAAGGGCTTCAGGGTCGAGCCGGGCGAACGAACGGCCGTGGTCATATCGACCTGCCCCGAGCGCTCTGGGTCGAAATAATCAGCGGAACCCACCCGCGCCAGCGTCTCGCCGGTGGCATGGTCGAGGGCAAGGATCGCGACTGAAATGCCGGGGCCAAGGGTGCGCGCCCGTCCACGCGCCAATTGCTCGAGGCTCGCCTGCCACGGCGCATCGATGGTAAGCCGCACCAGCGATCGCCCCGGCGATGCCGCGACCGCATCGTCGGCAGCGTGCGGCGCGAGAATCGGCATTGGCCTGCGCGCTGCCGCTACCGGCTCGACCTTGGCACGCACAACTTCGGCGGGATCGATGATGCCGGCGGCGGCGACGCGGTCGAGCACGCGGTCTCGTGCTCGCGCGGCTGCCATCGACGAATGATCCGGGCGACGCGCCTCCGGCGATTGCGGCAGCGCGACCAGCAACGCCGCCTCGCCCAGCGTGAGCCGCCTCGGTTCCTTGCCGAAGTAGGCGAGCGATGCGGCGCGAATACCTTCGAGATTGCCGCCATAGGGCGCCAGGTTCAAGTAATACGTGAGCACTTCGTCTTTGGTGAGCTGCCGGTCAATCTTCACCGCGCGAACGATCTGCCGCAACTTGGCGACGAGCGAGCGCTCGGAACGCGGCTCCAACAGTCGAGCCACCTGCATGGTCAGGGTAGACCCACCCGACAGAATGCGGCCATGGGCGAGAATCTGCCCGCCGGCCCTTAGCAAGGCGAGTAGATCGAAGCCGGAATGCTTGTAAAATCGCTTGTCTTCATACGCGATCAGCAGCGCGAGGAAGCGAGGATCGACGTCATCCACCCGCACCGGGAGGCGCCAGCGTCCCTCGCCCGTCGCGTAAGGCCGCAACTGTCGGCCTCCTCGATCGACCACCGTGACCGAGAATTCCAGCCCCTCGCCGAACGGCACCGGACCGAGCGAGGCGATCCAAAGCGCGACCGCACCCACGACAGCGAGTATCGCCGCAGCAAGGCCAGCTGCAATCAGCGGCAGCGCACGCGGCATTCTCTGTTGGCGGTTCATCTGCGGTCACCCACTTCGAGGCATTCGCCGTCAGCGTGCCGCAACAGCGACGGTTCCGGTGCCGGTGCGGCCGTAACGATCGGGGCGATACATGTCCTCCACAAAGGCCTGGGGCAGCACATAGGTGCCGGGCGACACCGCACGCATCACGTAGGCGACACTGAATACTGCGGGAGACTTGCTGTCACGATCGAAGGCCGCGCTGAAATGGTCATCGCGGAATTCCGAATAGACCGGCTCGGCGGCATCCGCGATCCAGCTCAGCGTACCAGCATCGCCCGACGACACCAGTCGCGGATTGTCTATCTCGAATCCCGCCGGCAAGTAGTCGGCGACGACGACGTGCCCATATTGCGGCATCGGCTCGGTAATCTTGAGTACCACCGCGAAGCGCTGGTTCTGCCGCGCCGTCGTAGGGTCGGCCGGCTTGCCGTCAAGCGTGTAGTAGAGGCGCTCGAGCTTGAAGCCATGGTCGGCTGCAGGCTCCGGCGCAACCGGTGCCCCGCTGACAGATACGGCCGCGCTTAGCGGCGCGTCGCCGGTGTTGGTGACTTTAAGCGGGCTCGCCTGCAGTTCTGCGGCCCGCACTATGCGGTAAAGTGGACTCTGGCGAACCTCTCCGCCAACATCGAGGGACACGCGGGCCCGTTTGCCAATGGCGCGGGCGGCCAAGACCATCCAGGCATTCTCCTGGGTCGACGTGTAGAACGCCGCATCTCGTGCAGTTTCGACCTTCTGCACCGCGGTCGCAACGGTAGGCTGCGGTGCATTGCCCTCTGCCGCCAGCATGACGACAGCCGCCGCGTCGCGTAGAGTCGAGCCATAATCCTGGCGTCCAAACTCGAAGCGCGGTGGTGGTACGAGGGAGTCGAGGGCAGCGGTATAGACTCGTTCCGCCCGCACACGATCGCCCAGCAGGCCGAGTGCCGCGGCGATCTGCGCCTTGGCGATCGGGCTAGCGATATCGCCAAGCTTGGTGTCGGCAATATAACGCAGATCGCCGATAGGGGCCACGCCATTACGCGCCAGCACATAGAGCGCATAGGCGAGGTTGCGCCCACCATCTCTGCCGGGTTCCGGCGCACTGGCAACGAAATTGCGGAGCCGGTCGATCGCGAGCTTGAAGCCAGCGTCCGGCACCACAAATCCGCGCTCGCGCGCCCGCGTCAGGAAATCGGCGACGTAGCTGTCGAGCCACACGTCGTCGCCGCCCACCGACCACAGGCCGAAGGAACCATTCGAGCCTTGCCGCGCGAGCAACCGCTCAATCGCGTCGCGAATGCGCTGATCGACCGCGGTATCGAGGGCGAGATGGGCTTCGAGCGCCAGCTCGTTGGCATAAAGCAGCGGTAGCGCCCGGCTGGTGATCTGTTCCGAGCATCCGAATGGATAACGGTCGAGTGCTTTGAGCAACGTTGCGACATCAAGCGCTGTCGACGGCCCGACCGAGAGCGCAACGCTGCCGGTCCCGGCCACCAGGTCGGAGAATAGTTCGTCCGACAGCGTCAGGATCTCGCCAGCCGCGATGGTCCGCACGGTTCGGCGCGTGAGTATTTGAGTTGCCGGCCTGGCGGTGAGCACATAGCTGCGATCGAGTGCGAAATTCGCCGGACC
>Ga0126369_10002441_pt1 | contig 13231 bp, 11 predicted proteins | sample PanSoiMetaPlot_1_FD_109646 | JGI IMG/M metagenome (GOLD analysis project Ga0126369, IMG submission 109646) | Tropical forest soil microbial communities from Panama - MetaG Plot_1 | ecosystem: Environmental > Terrestrial > Soil > Tropical forest > Bulk soil | place: Panama | collected 2016-02-17 | reverse complement strand
TAGATCCCGCGATCGTCCGTGTTGTATATGAACGGGTTCGGCCATCGCTGCGGCGCCAGGGGCAAAGGCTTTCCCGTTTCATCGACCGGAGTTAGCGTAAGACGCTCGTCCATTACGGGCTTTCCGTCGGCGTCGGTTACTCGTCCGGTAATCACACCTCCGCGCACCAGTTTGAAGTCGACACCCTCAACGTTTTCGTCGGCGGACAAATTCAACATGCGTCCCGTGGGGTCCGCGTTTGGCAAAGCCGGCACTACGAAAGTTGGAGCAACCGCCGAGATGCCGAATTGACCCGGCACCAGGCTGCTGAGGCGATATTTGCCGTCCGCATCGGAAACGGTTTGAGCGACGATCGACTGCGGGTAAACAAGAGTGTTTACGGCCACGATGATACCGGGCGCGGGTTTGTCGTCCACGGTCACGCGGCCGGAGACCGAAACAGTCGCGCGCGGCTTTGCCTCAGGAGTTTGCGCCTGACAGAAGACGGGTAACGCCGGCACGATCATCAGCAGCAGCGAAAGATGAATTAGACATTTCATAAGGTGAAGTGACGCGCCGATTTGCCCCGAGCCCCATCGCGTGATTACCCGCCGAAAGCCAGGCGTGAATGAAAACGACTTTTGAGACAAAAGACCCAGGGCCTTCCTCGCGCGGACTGAGATTCAAACGCCGCGGCTCATCTACCGCGGAAATGAAATTGCGAAATTTGCTACCTGCTCGCAGGATTTAAGCGTCACGGCCTTCTTGAGCGCTTCCGCTTCCCGGACAACCTTGGATCGCAGCGCTTCGTCCAGCCGGATCGCTTTAACTGTCCCTAAATCGTTCTCTTCCGCGCGTCGGGCTACAACCCAGTATCGGCCCGGCGCCAGGTTGTCGAAAGTGAAGCTGCCGTCGCCATCGGCGCCTGTTTCGTAAAACCTGTAAAGATTGCCGGCGTTTTCACGATCGGCCGGAGTCAGGTAGATGCGCAGACCGGCCGGCAGCGATTTGCCTTCGCCGGCAGAGACGCGACCGCGCAAGACTGATGCTCCTTCCGCGAGCGTAACCACGAGGCCTTTTACATGCTCGTTGCCTTTGATCGAGATGCCGTCTCGCCCTGTGTTGTTAGGTTTGGTTGGCGACGTGACTGACCGCAGGAACCATCCGGAGGCCGGTGGGCGTGCCTCCAAAATATATGGACCCGGCGGCAGGCTTCTCAGGGTGAAAGATCCCCTGGCGTCGCCGACAGCGAGGTTCGAGTAGTTGACCGCAGAGATGGCGACGGCCGGATTTTTGTCATCGCGTGCCTTCTTCTCAGTTTCGTACCGGCGGGCGAAAACCAGTGTCTCCACGGCGGCCGTGTCTTTACGCTTGGCGCACGAGTCTTTGGGATCGCTTTCGAAAACCAATCGCCCTTCAATCGCTCCCGTCGGCGCCAGGTTCAAGGTTATTCCCGTAACGTCCCCGCCTCGCACCGTCACGCGTTGCGGTGGCGAACGCAATTCGTCACGCGCGGCTAGATATTGGCGCGCCACCAATTCGTATTCGCCATCGGCTAAACCGTAAATCGCGAACACCGACGGGTCGGGAAAGCTACTGCCGCTGGTGACGGGAAGGTGTGTCTGGACGTCGGTGAGCGTGATTGTGGTCGACGAACTAAAAGGTCTTTCGGTTTCAATTACACCGGTGATTTTGCCGCTGATGGCGTGGCCCGTCTCGCCCCGGTATTGAATGTCTGCGGTTATCTCATCGCCTTCTCGCAAAACGATCTCGGCGGCAGTGTCGCGCGTCGCCGAAGGGTAATAAGTTGTCACATCATTGTCGTAAGCGCTGGGCACGATGGTCCCCAGGCGCGGTCTGCTGGTCGACAGAATGTAGCTGCCCGGCGATAGACCATAGATGCGAAACATGCCCCGGTCATCGGTTCGTCGCTCGCGGCCTCCAGCGGGGGGAATCTTCTTGCCGTCGGCATCGCGCACCCGGCTGGCGAGCACCGAGACGCCTACCACCGGCCCGTTCGGCCCGGTGACCCTTCCGGTGATCACTCCTCCCTTGCTCAAAGTGAGAGTGACTGAATCGCCAATTCGATAATAATTTGGTGAGTCGTTGCGGTTTGGCGCCGCCACGGCAATGTAACCCGGTAGCGAGGCGTAGATTGAATACAGCCCGGGCACCAGCCCATCGACTTTGAAATCGCCATCCTTATCGACGGTGGCCTCTTTTGATCGGGTATCCGGAGTGTACGCCGCCACGGTGACACTCGCGCCGGGCAGCGGCTCGCCGGTCGAACTGATCACTCGTCCGGTTATCGCAGATTTTTCAGTCGTACGCGGGTTTCCGCCCGGCTGCTGCGCAAAAGAATTTGACGCCGCGAGAAACGCCGCGACCACACATACAGAAGTCATCACCGCGCGTAGCATCATGGCCCTCCGGGATTGGCAGTCGGTACGATAAAGGTCACTTCAGTATCAGTACCGTCGGTGACCGCGACGGTCTGCCTCGGTGGTGGAATGCCCCGCGCAGGAGGCGGATTCATACTGTTTATCTGAAGTATCAACTCGAACGGGCCGGAAGCCAGATTGCGAATGACAAACTGGCCGCGCGAATCGACCTGCACGACGTTGCCGTCCCGCGCCCCTTCGTGTTTCCAACGAACGAACATGACCCCCTCGGTGATCGGCGTTCCGTTGTCGAGTTTCACATTGCCGCGGATGGTCCCGGTGCCGTAATCGATCACGATGTGCAGTCCCGACATTGATTGCGGCAGGTCGAACTTGTCGGTCATGGGGATGCCATCGTGTTCCACCATTCCGATCATTATGCGGGTGATTCCGGGACGCTGCGTTGTGAGGTAGAGCCCTATGGGCCCCGGCCGCAGGCCATCGATCTGAAAAGTCCCATCGGGCGCGACGACCGCTCTGCCACCGGCCCGCGTCAGGTCGTTGCCGGTGCTGGCGGCCGCCACGATGAGTCCTGGTACTCGTTTTAAGAACTCGGGAGTGGAAAGGCTGGTGGCCGAAACTGATCCGCTCAGGCTCAGGCCCGGCGTCGTCTTCAGTTCTAATCCGGTGACATCTTTATCAACCACCTCGAAGTTGAGCGGATCGCCGTAGTAGTTCCCGCCGTAGCTCTCAGATGAAGCGACGACTACATAATGTCCCGGCGCCAGCCCGCCCCAACTGAATTCTCCGCTTTCATCCGACCGGATGATCAAGCCGGGTGCGGCCGGCTCTTTGTCCTTGGGCACGGAACCGAAGCGAACACCCGCTTTGGCAATGGGCACTCCGGTATCTTTGTCAATCACTCGACCTGAGACGCTGTAAACCGAAGGCCCCGGTTCCAACTTAATATCGATGCCCTTGGCTTCACCGCCCTCACTTAATTCAATCACCGCGGGTTTCGATTGATCGGCTGGGTCCAGGTAGTACGCCTTATTGTAACGGGCGCGACCACGGAACATACCGTCTCGCAACGGGTCGTAACCGACATTGACGCGATAACGGCCCGGAGGCAGACCGAAGATGCGGTAAATGCCTCGGTCGTCGGTCTGGTACAAATTGTCGTAAGGCGAGCCTAACGCGCCGAATCGTGGATTGCCGTTGGCATCCAGCAATTCCAGGCTGACACGCTCTTCGACGGCGGGTTTGCTATCGGCCACGGTCACCCGGCCCGTAATCACGGCGCCGTGGATAAGCTTCAGATCAACATTCCCGACCTCTTCATTGGCGCCCAGGAGAATGCTCTTGATGGCGCCGGAATAGTTGTAGTAGTTGGGATTGGGTGCGAAATCGGTGATCATTCCGGGCGTCATCGTCCAAACCTGATATTCGCCGGCTTTCAGTCCCGTGATGCGATAATTACCTTCGAGATCGGTGACCGATCGGAAGGGCGCGAAGGGGACGTTAATGGTTTGTCCGGCTACCGCGGCGACGGGAATTCCGCCAGCCGGCTTGCCATCGACAGTCACATGGCCGGAGATCGATCCGGTAGGTTTTGGTTCGGTTGTCTGTCCGGCGACGATCGTTGATGTGACCAGCAGAAAAATAGCGAGGTAAGAACTGCGGCAGCGCGACTTGATCTGGCTGGTCATGAGATTCCTCCGTTGTATCCGAGGGTCAGCCGGGTTGCGGGCATAATGTCATCAGTCCTTCACGCAAGGCAAGCAGTTTCGTCCTCGGTTGCCCGGTTTTGAGAAAGGCGAGCGAGGATGCTGGCGCTCCAGTCCAAAAACGGTTCGCCGATTTCAAATTAAAGGCGCGGCCTGTTCGATCATGGTGACCAATTTCGTCTTAAAGTTTTCCCTAGCCCGGGCATTTACGCCTGGGGAAAAACGCGGGTGCCATTAAAGCCACGTTAATGGGGCTTTTGAAAATTACTGCCTTTCGTGTCCCAGGCGTAAACGCCCGAGTTAGAGAAAAGCAATTCAAATCAGGGCGACACCTGTTCGATGATTCGCTAGGCTGAAATGCAGTAAACCTTGTAGAATCAGTCGCACGAAATTTTCTATTGTTATGGCCGTACTGAAAGTTACCGACGCCAGCGGACGCCAGGCACAACATCAACTGAATAATCGAGTCCTGATGATCGGGCGCGCTCCTGATAATCAGATCGTGCTCGACGATCCGCGCGCCTCGCGTCATCACGCCCACATCAAACCCGGCGACGATGGTTCATTCACGCTCATCGATGGCGTGTTCGTGAATGGGCAGATGAAACGCAGCGCGAACAAGGTCTTTGTCAACGGCGAACAGGCCTTCGAACACAAGCTCAAGGACGGCGACCGCGTCACCATCGGCGCCAGCACGATTCGTTTCGAGCAGCCGAAAGAAGAGCGCACCGCCGATCTAAGTTTTGACGACAAGCCGCTGGGCCATACCCAATTGCTGATGTCCGCGAAGGATGTGCTGCAGACGGTGCTGCGCCAGTCCGATCCCGGCATCAGTGGCGGCACGATGGTCCCAAAGGGCGGCGACAAAGTCCTCGAATCGCTGCAGCGCAAGGCCAACATCCTCAGCGAGATTTACGAGATGAGCAAAGCCCTGGGCTCGGGATTCGATCTCGATCGCATCTTCAAGATGGCCACCGACATCATCTTTCGCTCAACCCCGGCGGATCGCGTGGTGGCCCTGCTCACGGAAACCATCGTCACTGACCAAAACGCCGAGAACGCCAAGTTGTTCCCGATTGCCACGCGCGCGCGGGATGGGAAACTCGAGGCCCATGCGCACAAGATGACCATCGGCCGCACCATCACCCGCAAGGTGATGAAGGATCGCGTGGCGCTGCTGTCGCAGGACGTGGCGGCCGACGAGCAATTCGCCGGGGTCGATTCAATTGTCTCGCAGGGGGTGCGCTCGACGATTTGCGCTCCGCTGGTGACCGAATCAGGAGTACACGGCGCCTTATATGCGGATCGTCTCGATCCCTTTTCGGCCTTTAAGCCGGATGATTTGGAATTGATTAGCGCGGTGGCCGCGCAGACTGCCATCGCCGTTGAGAACGTGCGCGCGCACGAGCGCCTGGCCAAAGAAGAGGTCGCGCGCGCCAACTACTCGCGGTTCCTGCCCGAGTACGTGGTAAAGCAGATGCTTGAGCATCCCGACTCGTTCAAGCTCGGCGGCGTGATGCAGACGATCACGATCTTGTTCGCCGACATTCGCGGCTTCACGCGTATCTCAGAGCACGCCTCGCCGGAAAAGATCGTGCAGTTGCTAAATCGGTATTTCTCGGCCATGACGGACATTATCTTTGCGCATGGCGGGACCCTCGATAAGTATCTCGGTGACGGCATGATGGCTTTGTTCGGCGCGCCGACGGTGACCCCCAAGGACGCGGCGAACGCCATGTCGGCCGCCGTGGCCATGCAGCGTCGCATGTTGAGTATCAATGACGAGCTGCGCGCTGAAGGTTATCCGGAGATTGGCATTGGGATCGGTCTGCATACCGGCGAAGCGGTGGTCGGCTATATCGGATCCGAAAGACGATCCGAATACACGGCCATCGGCGACACCGTCAATACCGCATCACGGCTTGAATCAAACGCGAAAGCCGGAGAGATTCTGGTCAGCGAAGCCACCGCCAAGGCTGCGCATTCGCGTTACCCCCTCGCTCCCCGGGAGCCCATCAGCGTGAAGAACCGCGTGCAACCCGTCCCTCTGTTTGAGATTGAATGGCAGCACGCCGTGAGTAACGCATAAGGGCGGCAAAGAGTAAGGGCAAAGAGCGAAGAGCTGTTGCTCATGGTGCGTTGGGAACTTTCGGGTTTCGTTTGTGTCTAACCCTTTGCCCATATGGCCCTTCCGGCAATCTTCAAACGGCAGATCCTGATCGCGCGCGTCTACGGCATTCCGGTCAACATCGACTATCGCTGGTTCATTGTCTTTGCGATGAGTGTCGCGTTGATTGCCGCGAATGTGCGCAAGTATCCGCTGCAACTCAGCAAGCTCACCATTCCTCCCATGGGGGACCTGCTGGCCTGGACCCTCGGCCTGGTTACGACGCTCGGTCTGTTTCTTTCGGTCTTTGGTCACGAGTTGTCGCACGCGCTGATGGGTCGCGCGGAAGGCATTGATATCGAAGAGATAGTCCTGCATCCGTTTGGCGGGCTCGCGCGTCTGCGAACTCAACCGCAAAATCCAAAAGCTGAATTCAGAATTGCGGTCGCCGGACCGGCAGCCAGCTTTATTTTTTCGATTGTCGCGTTTGCGGGGATGGCCCTGACGGCGGCGATTCAGTTTAATTTCGGCATCGCCTTCTTCTTTTTCGTCGGCGCCGGAAATCTGCTGCTGGCGATCTTCAACCTCTTTCCGGGTTACCCGCTCGATGGCGGCCGCGTCCTGCGCGCAATTATCTGGAAGCGCAGCGGAAACATTCGCGACGCGACACGCATTGCCGGTTTTTGCGGCCAGCTGATGTCGCTGGTGCTGATCGCCTTCGGTATTTATATGGCGCTGGCGCCGACGTTTCGCGCTTATTTTATGGGCTTGTGGTCGGTTTTGGTCGGCGTCTTTCTTTTAGGAGCCGCCACCAGCGTAGTGCGCAGCACGCGCGCCTCGGCGACGGTGGCCCAGGCGATGTCACCGCCGGTTCCGGTCGCACCGGATCTCCCGATCTCACAGTTTGTAGATGAAATCCTGCCATTGCATCGGCATGCGACTTTTCCGGTCGCCAAAGATCGGCGGCTGCTGGGGATACTTTCACTCGAGGATCTAAAGAAAGTTCCGCGCGACAAATGGCGTAGTTTGCGCGCGCGCGAAGTGATGCGCACCGTGAATTCGCAACTCTTCGTGCCTGAGAACGCCACGATTGAAAGCGTCAGCGAACTGCTCGAAGCCAACGGTGTCGGGGCGGTCGGGGTGCTAAATCAATCGGGAGAGTTAGTCGGCTTTTTGCGGCGCGGCCGCCTGCGCAAGAAGTAAGAAACTTTGGAGTGCGTTGACTGGTTACCGCTTTGGTTTGACTCTGGCGGGCAAAGCGCCGGCGAGTCGGCCGCAGCCCAAATCGGCCAGACCATTAATTGCCTCACGTCACTTTTTTCGCGATAATTCGGGCGGAGCGTCCGTTAACTAGAGGCCCGGCGCGACCATCTGCAGGGAATCCTTTCCGGCAATTGGTTTTGACAGGACGACTGATGTGAATTCGACATCAGACGCTATTGGACTAGGTTTATGCTGCTGTTGATTCCGTGGAAGCAATATCTGGAACGCCTGGCGGAGCCGCGCTCAATTCTCGACGTGGTCCTGGTCTTCCTGGTCGTGTATGGCGTCCTCAAGCTCCTCCGCGGCACGCGCGCGGCGCCCATGGCGGCCGGTATCGGAGTCTTTGCGTTTCTTTACTGGCTGGCCGTAAATCAGAACCTAACGACCCTGGAATTTGTTTTGCGCGGTGCGCTGCTCTACATCGGTGTGGCCATCATCGTGCTGTTTCAGACGGAGATTCGCCAGGGCCTGATTAGGTTCGGGAATCAGTTCCGCGTACCCTTCACGCGGCGTCAGCGCGGGCAATTTGGGCTCGGTATTTACGATGAGATCGTGCTGGCAGCCACCACTATGGCCTCGACGAAGACCGGCGCCCTGATCGTCATCGAACGCAATGTGGGATTGAAAACAATCGTCGATGCCGGGGTACGGCTGGACGCCCAGCTAAGTTACGATTTGCTGGTTTCGATTTTCAATCCGGCGTCACCACTTCACGATGGCGCTGTAATTGTGCGGGGAGATCGAATTGCTTCGGCGTCGTGCTTCCTGCCATTGTCTTTGAATCCCCTGTCGGCCAAAGACCTCGGCACTCGTCATCGGGCGGCTTTGGGCATCACGGAAGACTCAGACGCAGTCGCCATAGTAGTTTCAGAAGAGACCGGGCTGGTTTCTTTTGTGCGTCGCGGGCGAATCAAGCGCGCTCTGGATCCGCCCCGGCTGCGCGCGGCGATTTATAAAGAGATAGAGCGACAGCCGCCGCCCCGGAGCGGCTTGATCGATCCGCATGCGACTGCATCGACCGAAGCCGAAGGAGTGACGTAACGTTTTCCGGATATGGCCAACCGCACATCAGCTATCTCTGAGCGCCTGGACCGATGGTTCCGACGGATAATCGTCGAGGATTGGAACCTGAAGCTGCTGGCGCTGGCCATCACCCTGGCGCTTTGGTTCTTTGTGTCCGCGCGCCAGTCTGAGCGTGAGGTGTTGGTAGAGCCGCGCGCGGAGGGAAAACCGGCGCCGACATTCGAAGTGAAGGAGATCACGGTCACCCCGAACAAGATTAAGGTGCAGGGACCCGTGGATCGACTTAACGCCTTGGATCGCATAACCTTGCCAGTTTCAGTCGAAGGCCGCCAGGAAAGTTTTGATGCGCGGGGAACGACGCTGCCGATGATTGACTCCAGAATCGAGGCACTCAGCACCGTTAATGTGCACGTTACGATAATCGCCACCGGACAACCAGCCAGCAAGTCACCAAACGTAAATTGACTCAAAACAAACAAACGAAACTATTCGGCACGGACGGCATACGCGCCAGAGCGGGAGCATTTCCCCTCGATGCAGCGACGGTAAGCATTATCGGCGCTTCACTGGCGCAACATTTGGCAGAGCGGACTGAGGGACGAGCGCCGCGAATTGTGATCGGTCGAGACACGCGCGAGTCGGGCCCGACGATCGAATCAGCACTATCGGCGGGCGCGCGCTCGGTGGGCGCCATCGTTCAAACTGCCGGGGTCATCACGACCCCCGGCGTAGCGTATCTCGCGCGCGCCCTCCCGGCCGACGCTGGCGTGGTGATCAGCGCCTCGCATAATCCTTATCACGATAACGGGATAAAGATTTTCGATCCCTCGGGCCGTAAGCTTGATGACGCCACCGAACGAAAAATCGAAGCGGACATCGCCGCGAAGCGATTTAAGGTTACGCTCGGTCAGGGGATCGCAGACGAATCCGGGGCCTGTGGTCTGCGGGACAGGTATCTCTCTTTTTTACAGGAAGAGGTTGCTCGCGGCCTGTCATTGGCCGGGCTGAAAGCCGTAGTCGATTGCGCCAACGGTGCCGCGTCGGCGCTCGCGCCACGGCTGTTTGAGGCCTTGGGCGCCGGCGTCATTGCCATAAATAACCAACCTGATGGACGCAATATCAATCTCGACAGCGGTTCGCTTCACATCGACGGTTTACAGCAGCGGGTGAAATCTGAGCACGCCGATCTCGGCGTAGCCTTCGACGGCGACGCCGATCGCGCCCTGTTCGTCGATGCAAAGGGGAACTACGTCGATGGGGACGCGACTTTGTGGGTGCTGGCGAAATTCAGACAATCTCGCAGGCAGTTGGACGAGAACCTGGTGGTCGCCACGGTCATGACCAACCTTGGTCTGGAGGTGGCCCTGCGCGAACGGGGAATCAGATTGCGCCGTACAGATGTCGGTGACAAGTATGTGCTGGAAGAATTGCTTCGTTCGAAAGCGGCAATCGGGGGTGAACAGTCGGGCCATGTCATCTTTCCCGGGGTTAGTCTGGCTGGCGACGGCATGATTACGGCTCTGAATTTGGTGCGGGTGATGCGAGCCGAAGGCCAATCTCTCGCGGAATTGACTCAAGGTTTTGTGCGCTTTCCTCAAATTCTTGTCAATATTCGCGTTCGCGAAAAGATTCCATTCGAAGATTTGCCCAAGGTTCAGACTAAAGCGCGTGAAATTGAAGCCGCGATGGGTGACCGTGGCCGGCTGCTGCTCCGATACTCTGGGACTGAACCACTCGCTCGGGTCATGGTCGAAGGAGAGGATGGGACACTTGTGAAGAGTGTGGCGGAAGATCTCGCAAGGGTGATCGAAGCCGAGATAGGAGTCGAGGGACGTTAGGTCGAGAGTAATCTATTCACGATCACGCAAATCTTACAGAGGAAGTCGTGAACATTCTTCACCGGTGCAAATTGGACGGTCTGCCGACCTCTGAGACCATTACAATTTACTGGGGTTTTCGGTCGTAAAAATCTTCTATTGCGCGGCACAAACGTTGCGATGTATATTGTGGGGCAAGAGAGACGGTTGGTGGATCCTCCGTCTCAAGTGGTTGCTGGGGTGAGGACAGTAACCACGCAAATGGATGAGCGCTGCGACGCCCACGTTGCAGCGCTCATTCGGTTTTTAGCCATCCGAATATCCATCTCCATTTGACTCTCAGGCCGTCATTAAAGTAGATAGATGCGGTTTTTATGACTGTGTCGCCCTCGAAACTTGCCCAAGCCCTTTGTGTCGCCTGCCTCGGTATCCTGATTTCTATTTCTCTTGGCGGCTGCCGGCGTGATCGCACGCTCAATTCCAACAGTAACAACACCCAAAACTCGTCGCTGGCCGGCGACCCTGAAGAGGCCAGGCGTCAGGCGCAATCCCTCGTGGAAAAGGGCAAGGACCTGTACCGAAACGATCAGGACGAGCAGGCGGCCGAGACCTTCAAACAGGCCATTCAGAGCGATCCGGATAACGCCGAGGCCCATTTGCGGCTGGGTATGAGCTATGCGGCGCTTGATAATAAGGATGAGGCTGATGGTGAGTACAAGAAGGCAATTGACCTCTTTAAGAAGAAGAACACGGGTGACTCCAAAGACGCCAGCTCTTACTTCTACCTGGGCGAAGCCCACAGTTTCCTGCATCAGGACGATGACGCGGTAAGGGCCTATCGGCAGGCTACTAAGCTCAATTCAGATGATGAAGAGGCATGGTACCGGCTCGGGATGGCGCTGACACGGCTCGCCCAATATCCTGAGGCAAGTTCGGCCTTTCAAAAGGCGTTGGACATCGATCCTAATGATTCGCGCGCCAGCGACGGATTGGATAATGCCAAGGAAGGTTCGCAGCGAATCAAGGAAGGCAAGAAGCACGCTGAAGACATGCTGAAAAAGCAGCAGGAAAACGCCAACGCGAACGGGAATCTGAACGCGAACTCCAACTCCAGCGCGAAGCCTTCCCCCAGGCGCTCGCCGCATAAACCGTGATAAGCTGTTCCGGCATTATTGGAGTCTCGTAAGAAATGGCCACGTACACACCGCCACCATACTTTCCACAGAGCTCGCTTTCCCCTCCGGACCAGAATCGCTATCGCAAATTCAAGCTAATTGTCGCCGGAATCGTGCTTTTGCTCCTCTTGATGCTGGGCGGCGCGGTTACCGGAATCGTCTATCTCGTCAGATGGCTGGCCCACTAAAAACGCCGCACTGCCGTTCACCGCTTGACATCATCACCGCCCGTCCGTATAGTTTCCCGTTTCGGACTACGGTCTGAGTCCTCTAAGCGCAACGCTATAGCTGGTTCTGTCGGTGCGGAGGCGTTGCCCGGTGGGTGTGAAAGCATCAACCGTTGATAACTATTGTGGCGTAAGAACTCGCGCGATAGCGTCAGTCGCTGGACGGTCCTACTCGGCCGGCGACGCCACAGAAAAGCTTCGGCTGAATTTCGGGCTAATTGGGAAGCCAAATCCGCGCCCGCCTAAAAGCGAAATCAGAACGTCCCTGTAAACGAATTAATAGCAGGCCAGTTTGTCTGCGCTGACTGCCGGACTCGTTCCGGAAAGAGGCAGGCCACGGCCCTTTTTGCGCTTTACGCGATGGAGTCAGTCCCGGGAGCAGTAGCGACCGGGTTTTTCGAAGAAAGCACGATGCCGACGATAAATCAGCTAGTTCGCAAAGGTCGCCAGCAGGTCAAATACAAGACCGCCAGCCCGGCGCTGCAGAGTTCGCCGCAAAAGCGCGGCGTTTGCACGCGCGTCTATACCCAGACGCCCAAGAAGCCAAACTCGGCGCTTCGTAAAGTCGCGCGCGTTCGTTTGACGAATGGCATTGAGGTCACGACCTATATTCCGGGCGTTGGTCACAACTTGCAGGAGCACTCAATCGTTTTGATTCGCGGCGGCCGCGTCAAGGATTTGCCGGGAGTTCGCTATCACGTGATTCGCGGCACTCTGGATTCGGTGGGCGTGGGTGATCGCAAGAAGAGCCGCTCGAAGTACGGCGCAAAGCGACCGAAGGGAGGCGCGAAGTAATCCATGCCAAGACGTAGAGTTGCCGAGCGCAGGCCAGTGCTGCCCGATCCGGTTTACAACAGTCCGCTGGTGACCAAATTCATCAACGGCATTATGTGGGGCGGCAAGCGGTCCCTGGCGGAAAAGACGTTTTATACCGCGCTGCAGCAGGTGGGTGATAAGGCCGGCGAAGAGCCTTTGAAGGTTTTCAAGCGCGCGATTGATAACGTGCGACCGACGGTCGAAGTGAAGTCACGTCGCGTGGGCGGATCGACTTACCAGGTTCCGGTGGAAGTTCACCAGGAGCGCCGTGGCGCTCTGGCGATTCGCTGGATCGTTACCTACGCCCGTGGGCGCGGCGAGAAGACAATGACCGATCGCCTGGCGGCGGAGTTGCTCGATGCGGCAAACAACCGCGGCAACGCTGTGAAGAAGAAGGAAGACACGCATCGCATGGCGGACGCCAATAAGGCTTTCGCGCATTACAAGTGGTAAACGGTACGCGCGCCTCGGGCGTGCCCACAGCACGCGCTACGCGTGCGTACCAAAAAAGAAATGGCTAAGTACGACCTCAGCAAATTCCGGAATATCGGCATCATGGCGCACATTGATGCCGGTAAGACCACCACCACCGAGCGGGTGCTCTATTACACGGGCGTCTCGCACAAGATCGGCGAAGTGCACGAAGGCACGGCGACGATGGACTGGATGGAGCAGGAGCAGGAGCGCGGCATCACGATTACTTCGGCCGCGACGAC
>Ga0126369_10002438_pt1 | contig 13236 bp, 14 predicted proteins | sample PanSoiMetaPlot_1_FD_109646 | JGI IMG/M metagenome (GOLD analysis project Ga0126369, IMG submission 109646) | Tropical forest soil microbial communities from Panama - MetaG Plot_1 | ecosystem: Environmental > Terrestrial > Soil > Tropical forest > Bulk soil | place: Panama | collected 2016-02-17 | reverse complement strand
TGCGCCAATTGCCATCCTTTCTTCACCGGTAAGTACAAGCTGGTGGACACCGCTGGGCGCGTCGAGCGTTTCCGGAAGAAGTACGAGGGACAACAGGCGCCGGGCTCGAAGCCTTCGGACAAGAAGGCCGCCAAGACGCCAAAGGCCAAGGCGTAAGCATCCCCGAAGTGCTGACGAAACCGTACATCGGGGGGCAAGCGGTCATCGAAGGCGTGATGATGCGTTCGCCCAAAAGCTTCGTGGTGGCGGTTCGTCGTCCCGATAATTCGATCGCGATCCGAGAACAGCAGTGGGTGGCGCTGCTGCCGTTTTTGCCGTTTTTGCGTTGGCCGCTCGTTCGAGGTGCCGTGGTGCTGGTGGAATCCCTCCACAACGGATTCTCGGCACTGAAATTTTCCGCGGACCACGCAGTCACACCTAGGGCCGACGAGCCCTCGCGCGGTTCCGACCTCCCCGTCGGTGCGATGATGGGGATCGTGACTTTGGCGGTGGTGACGCTGTTCATCGCCGTTCCCCACCTGCTCACGTATGGGTTGGGCAAGATTGTCGGCCCGGTTCTAGATACCCAAGGGGTCCTTTTCCACGTAGCGGATGGCCTGGCCCGCCTCGGACTGCTCTTGGGCTACATCGTGTTGATTTCTCGCACCCGCGAGGCCGGTCGCCTGTTCCAGTATCACGGGGCGGAGCACAAGGCGATTTGGACCTACGAAAGTGGTTTGCCCCTCAGCGTCGCGAACGCCAGGCCCTTCACCACGCTGCACCCGCGATGCGGTACCAGTTTTTTGTTCGTGGTGGTGCTGGTTGCGGTGCTGATCCACCTGGCGCTGTTTCCGTTCATTCCCCGGCTGCACCCCAATGGGCTCGTCAACCAGCTGCTCCTGGTGTTGATCAAAATCCCCGTGGCGTTTCCGATTGCCGGCGTGGCGTATGAACTACAGCGGCTTTCGGCCAGCGACCGCTGTCCAAGGGTGATTCAGTGGTTGACCCGCCCCGGGCTGTGGATGCAGCGGATTACCACGCGCGAGCCGAGCGACCAGCAACTCGAGATCGCCCTGGTGGCGCTCGAAAGGGCACTCTCCCGTGAGCAGGGCCGATCGAAGCGACCCGACGGGGTGGCCTACTACGCGGATTACTCGGGCGCACTCGAGGCGGCATAGCGGAAAATTTGCTGCGGTCTGTGTCCGCCCCTACCTTCTGACCCCTCGAAGGTTTGGAGGCCCGAAATTGCTGGGGGTTTCGAAAACAACTTTGGAGCAATCGGCCGGGGCCGGAAAGCTGCGGCCCTTCGCCACTGGGCCACGTTTTCACCTCTACGAGGGAGATTGCGTACGAATTCTTCCGCAGTTGCCCGCCCAAAGTGTGGATCTGATCTTCGCCGATCCCCCCTATTTTCTGTCGAACGGAGGATTTACCTGCCACAGCGGCCGTCGTGCCCCTGTCGACAAGGCGCATTGGGACAAATCGCAAGGCGTAGAAGAGGATCATTCGTTCGTCATCGCCTGGCTGAGCGCATGCCGACGCGTTCTTAAGCCCAGTGGAACCCTCTGGGTTTCGGGCACGCAGCACGTCATCTTCTCAGTCGGCTTCGCGATGCAGTGCCTCGGATTTCGGCTGCTCAACACCGTGACTTGGTACAAGCCCAATGCAAGTCCCAATCTCTCCTGCCGCTACTTCACGCACTCCACGGAAATCCTCATCTGGGCGTCACCTCAGAGCAGGGGCAGGCTCCTCCATCATTTCAACTACGAGGAGATGAAGCGCGAAAACGGCGGCAAACAGATGCGGGATGTCTGGGCCTTACCCCGCATTGGCGAAGGTGAACTTCGCCCAGACGGGCAGGGACGCATTTGGAGTCAGCTTAGCCCGCGTAGGAGCGAGAAGGTTTTTGGCAAGCACCCAACCCAAAAGCCGCTCGCCTTGCTCGAGCGGATCGTCTGCTCGTGCACCAGCGAAAATGCCCTGGTGCTCGACCCGTTCAGCGGCAGTGGCACCACCGGCGTCGCCGCTCTTCGCCTAGGCCGCCGCTACATCGGCATCGACACCGAAGCGGAGTACCTCGCGATCTCCCAGCAGAGGCTGCGCCCGCCCTTTTCCAGCTAGGCGACTTTATTTCTCTTCCGACGCGGCGCGCCGAAGGGCTCTCTGGTCGCGCACGCACAAGGTGCGTCCGACGTTTCCGAGTACGCCATCACGCTTCATCTCGTTGATGAGCGTGGAGACGAAAGAACGAGACGCCCCCACCAAGTCGGCCAGGTCCTGCTGCGTAATTCCGCGCAGGTCGGTCTCGCCGCCGTGGAGGCACCGCTCGCCATGGGCCTCGGACAACGTAAGTAAGGTATCCGCCAATCGAGCTGGGACCTCCTTAAAGGTCAGACCCAGCACTCGCTTGTGCAACGAGCGGACACGATCAGCGAACGCGCGGATGACATCGAGCGCCAGCGCGGGGCGTGCCTCCAGTTGGGTCCGGAAATCGCGACTTTCGATCGACCAGACCTCCGCTTCGCCTGCTGCGAGCGCCAGTTCTTCCACCGTTGCCCCGTCGGGCCGGAACAGTTCGCCAAAGAGGTCTCCCGGGCGGAGCACCGACATCACCGAACGGGAGCCGTTCTTGCCGACTCGCATTAGCCGGACGCGGCCGGTCTTGAGCAGGTAGACGCGGTCCGAGGTGTCGCCGGGCCGGTAAATCACCGCGTTGTGCGGGAAGGTTTCAACCTTGAAATAACCCTTGAAATCGAGGACTTCTGGTGGTGCTCCGAGTTTCGTCGCGGTAACGAGCATACCGGAACTGGTCGCCTGCATCGGAGCAATGGCGTTGGAACCTATTGGTCCAACGGGACGATTGAACGGGTGCATGGGGATCCTCCGCTTTGTAAAGTGCTCAACGGCCGAGCATCCGGCAGGGTCCAAGTTCTATGCCAAACACTTCAGGGGCAGTTTCCGCGAATTGCCCCCAGCACGTTTGGGCAGTTAGCAGGGTTCGCCGAGAATTCGACGATTGAAGCGCCACCCTATGAAAAGTTCTGTGTAGAACGATCTGAAAAATTTCGACGTTTCGTTCACTAGTGGCTCAATGTGTCATCATTGTGACATTGTTTACTAGCTTGCTTTGCCGCGCGACGTTGGTGGGGCGGCCACACCATACCGTTGAAGCTTGCGCTCGAGCGTCGGCCTGCTGATGCCGAGCATCTCGCAGGTCTTCCCTTTGTGTCCGTGAGAAGCCTCGAGCGCGCGCAGGATTAGTATTCGCTCGGCCTGCTCGAGCGTTGGAAAGGACGACTGATCTCGATCCAGGCTGAAGGGCAGCGAGGGGGGCGGCTCCACGCCGGCCCCATCGGCCTCAGGCAAGGCAGGCAAGTTGTCGCTCAGGAGCACTTCCCCGGGGGAAAGCACCACGGCGCGCGTGAGGACGTTCTCTAGCTCTCGAACATTACCGCGCCAGGGGAGGCGGGTGAGGTGTTCTAGGACCTCCGGAGGCACGCGGGTGACCCGCTTGTGAACCTTCTCGTTGATCCGGTCCAGCAGGTGATGCACCAACGCGGGAATGTCCTCTCGCCGTTCGCGAAGGGGCGGGATGTGAAGCGTAATCACCTTGAGCCGCTGGTACAGGTCCTGTCGAAAGCGACCTTGCTCGACTTCGACCGCGAGGTCTCGGTGGGTTGCCGCGACCACGCGGGCGCGCAGCTTGATTTTCTTGATCCCGCCCACGTGCTCGAACTCACGCTCTTGCAAGACGCGCAGCAGCTTGGCTTGCACCGTCAGAGACATGTCGCCGATTTCATCGAGGAAAATGGTCCCGTCCTCGGCGAACTCGAACTTTCCCTGCTTCACCATCGTGGCTCCGGTGAAGGCACCCTTCTCGTGTCCGAACAACTCGCTTTCGAGGAGGGTGTCGACGATCGCGGAGCAATTGATCCCGACGAAAGGCCGGTTCTCGTCGTAGGAGTAGTTGTGAATCACTCGGGCGATCAGCTCTTTTCCGGTGCCCGACTCGCCGGTGATCAGCACGGTCGCCCGCGAGGCGGCAACCATCCCGATCTCCTTGATCAGCTGCTGCATTCCCGGCGTGCTTCCGACGATGTCGCCGAGGCGAAATCCTCCAGCTTCCACCTCGACGGAAGCGGCGCGCCGCGACAGTCGCCGCACTTGCAACGCGCGATTGACCACCAGATCGAGCGCTGCGGGATCCGAGAAGGGCTTGTGAAGGTAGTCAAAGACACCCGATTTCATCGCCCGAATGGTGGTTTCCATGTCGTGGTAGGCGGTGACGATGATGATCGGCGCGTCCCCGCAAATCTCCTTGAGCTGCTTGAGGATCTCGAGGCCGCTTCGATCCGGGAGCATCATGTCCAGGATGACCAGGGAAGGAAACACTTCGGACGCCACATCCAAAGCAGCCGCGGCGCTGGTTGCAGTAGCGACGCTGAAGGAGGGGGCGCCATCCTGCTCGATTTCCTCGAAGTGCATCTTCAAGGATTCGAGTAGCGAGAGGTCGTCATCAACAATCAGCAGCGTTTCCATGGCACCTACCACGGGAAACGTAGCGTATATAACGTTCCGGGCTCGGAGTCGGCCTGGGCCGAGAGTGACCCACCATGGCTTCGCATCACCCGCTCCAGCGCAGCCAAGGATAGACCGGGTCCCCTGGCAACCATGGTGCCAAAGGGCTCGAAAAACGAGGGTCGCTCCTTAGGGTTTATCGAGGATGCAGGATCCCTGACGCTCAAGGTGTTGCCTTCTACGCTTCGAGCGATCTTCAACGTCATCGTCGAACCTTCCTCATAGGCCATCGACACGTTGAGCAACAATTGTGAAAGAACCCGACGCAGGCTGGCGGCGTCCGCCCTGACCCATACCGCTGCCTCGTCGACGACATTCACCTCTATCCGGCGCTCCAGCAGCTCTGGTTCAATCAGCGCGGCCGCCTCTTGAACCAAAAGGCGCAACGGCACCGGATCCAGTGTGGGACTGCCATCTCGCGCATACTCCGACAGCAGCCAAAGCATGCGTTCGATGGTGCGGATCTCCCGGTTCGCAATTGCCAGTCGTCGCTGATCCCTCTCTGAATGCGTCAGGGCTGGGCTGCGAGCCACAGTCTGAACGGCCATCTTCACCGACGAGAGCGGGTTTCTGATTTCGTGGCTCAGGGAGGACGCCAGTTTTGAAATCTGAATCGGCGGGGCGCCGGTCAACAGCTTCCTCAGGTCCATGACCTCAGCCCGGACCTCCCCACCGACCGCCGCCGCGCTGACGCGAAACACAGTTCTTGAAAGACCTGAGCTTGTGGCGATGAATTCAGTAATCACCCCATCCGCTGCGCGAGCCTTGGCGTCCAGATCCTGAGCGACTTCTTCGCTCGTTCCAAGCGCCTGATGCAACGGCAAGCTGATCAGGGCTTTCGCGCCATGGCCCAGGACATCCTCGCACGCGCCCTCGGCAGTGGTAACCCGACGATCCGCCCGCCATGCGATTTTAGCTACTTCGACGAGCGTCAGGTCCATAGTCGTGCACGCCTGATCCAGAACCGTCGAAGGCGAGGCGCGGCGGTTCGCGCCGCAGCCGTGCCTTGCACACTTCTTGCTGTCCACCCAGAAATCACCCTTAGCCTCGGAGCGAGATCAATGGCGCAAGTGAAAGCAAGGCGAAAGGAGCGCGGCCAAGGAATGGTCGAGTATGCAATCATCGTGGCGCTGATCGCGGTCGCGGCCATCGGGGTTGTCACCATCTTTGGAGACAACATTCGTGCCCTGTTCGGCGCCTCGGCGCAGGCGATTGCCGGCAAGACTGAAGTCCAAAATCAAGGAGACAACAGCGATCATTCGAACCTGCGCCGCAAGACCCTCAAGCCCTTCGGCCAAAATGAGTAGCCGCTCGCTCCAGCCATAAACGTCAAAAAGACTATAGTGCGCGGCCATGGAAGGGCGTCTCTTGCTTCGGGATTGCGCCCTGTGCGGGCCGGACGGGGTAATTCGCTCAGGCCTGTCCATCATGGTGGAGGGAAATCGCCTCCGAGGGATTGCGCCTTCGCAACAGCTGCCCACGCTTCCAGGCGATTGGGAGGTGCCCTGTCGCGGTCGCTTGGTCAGCATGGGCCTCATCGACTGCCATGCCCACCTGGTGGGGCGCCAACTCGCACCCCTCCGCCCGTGCCTCGGCGGCGCTGAGGGCGAGAGCCGGCAACGCGCCCTGGAAGCCGCCTTGAATGCCGGCGAAGTGGAAGCGCTGACCGCACTGGCGGTGGCGCAGTCGCTTCGAGCGGGGACTACGTTTCTGGTGGAACACCTCCACTGCCCAAAAGACATCGAGGGAGCGCTGCAACGGCAGGCGAAAGCGATCCGTGCTCTGGGCGCCCGAGCGGTCGTCGCCCACGCAAACAACAGCGACGACGGTAGCGCGGCGGGGCTCCGCCAGGTGGCCGCAAACGCCAAATTCGCCGCCGACAGCAGAGGGGACGAGCTGGTTCGCCCTGGGCTCGGATTTGCGTCGGTGGCGCGGTGCGACGACCCGTTGCTCAGGGAGCTGGCGCGAACCAGCCAAGAGCTGGCAGTCGCCATCCATGGCGATATCGACTCGGGCGTCGCGGCCCGCGAATCTGAGTCTTTCGCCAATGCCGCGCTCGCGCGGCTGCAGAGCCTGGGCCTCTTGGACCGAAACTGCGCTGTCGCGACCGGGTGCCGGGAGGAACTGCTCGCGCTTTTGCCGGTTGAAGCACCGGGACTGCTGCGCGTGATCGTACCGCCGCACCATTGCCCTCCGTGGCGGTTGGAAGACTTCCGAGAACGCATTTCCGCTGCCGCCGTTGCCATTGGGTCGGGTGATCGCCCGCTGAAGGAAGCTTGGCAATGGCTCTCATCCCAAACCGACGGCCGAGAACTGGAGCACGTGGCGGTCGAGACTCCGGCCCGGTTCCGCTCGGAAGTGTTCGGAGTTCCAGCGGGTGACATCCGCGAGGGTGCTTTGGCGGACCTGGTAGTCTGGGAGCACATCCCAGCCCAGGAGAGCGCAATCGGACTCGCTCGATATTTGGTGGAGAAGGGCGCTTGCATTTCGGCAGCCTGGACCATTGTCAACGGGCGGGTGGTGGTGCGCGAAGGTCAGCTTCTGGGGCACGACTACATGAGCCTTGCCCAGGAGGCAGCAACATCTCTTAATCAACTGCGCCGCAGGGCGGGGCTTCCCAGCGATTAGGCGGGGTCAGCGGCGCGATGCCTAGAATCAAGCTGGTTCTCGAATACGATGGAACGGACTACGTAGGCTGGCAGACGCAAGCAAACGGTCAGTCGATCGAAGCCTGCGTTCAAGCGGCGCTCGACAAACTGCTGGGGGAAAAGGTGCAGCTCGAAGCCGCGACCCGAACCGACTCGGGCGTCCACGCGTTGGGGCAGGTGGTCTGCTTTACGACCTGGCGCGAGCTGCCGATGAAGGCCTACTGGATGGGCCTCAGCGACTTGCTCCCGCAAGACATCGCGATCGTCGAAGCCACAGAAGTCGCCGTAGACTTTGATCCCCGTCGCGATTCGAAGGGGAAGCGGTATCGCTACCTAATCAGCAACCGGAAAGTCCGTTCGCCAAGCCGTCGGCGCAGCCATTGGGAAGTCTTTCAACCTTTGGACATCGAGGCGATGCAGAGGGGAGCGGAGTCCCTGGTGGGCGAGCACGACTTTTCGGCCTTTCAGGCGGCGGACTGTCAGGCCAGCCATCCGCGCCGGACGGTTCGTTCGTTGAAGGTGGAGCAGGGCACCGACGGCGAAGTCGCCATTTTCATCGAGGGCACCGCCTTCCTCAAGCACATGGTGAGAAACATCGTGGGTAGCTTGGTGGAGGTGGGCCGGGGTCGGCGGCCTCCCGATTGGATTGGCCAGGTTCTCAAGTCGCGGGATAGAACCCTTGCCGGCCCCACCGCCCCCGCTCACGGGCTTACGCTTTTGCAGGTGACTTACGCTTCCGGGTGAGCACCAGTTCATCCCGACCGGCTTCGACGCTGATGGTGTCGCCGGGAGTGAATTCACCGCTTAGCACTTTGAGGGCCAGTGGATCCTGAAGGTACTTTTGAATCGCGCGCTTGAGAGGCCGCGCGCCGTAAACCGGATCGTAACCCTTTTCCGCCAAGAACTTCCGGGCGGAGGGCTGGAGCTCGAGCTCCAGGCGCTTGTCCGCAAGCAACTTGCGTAACCGATCCAGTTGCAAGTCGACGATCCTGGCGATGTCCTCTCGCTTCAAGGACTCGAAAATCACCACCTCGTCGATCCGATTGAGAAACTCGGGCCGAAATTGGTGGCGAAGCACCTCCATCACTTCTTCCTTGGTTTCATCCTCGAGCTTCTCCCGAGTAGCCATTGCCTCCTGGATCAGGGTTGAACCAATATTCGAGGTCATGATCAGCACCGTGTTCTTGAAGTCCACGGTGCGACCTTGGCTGTCCGTCAGCCGACCGTCGTCGAGGATTTGCAACAAGATATTGAAGACGTCGTTGTGCGCCTTTTCGATTTCGTCGAAGAGAATGACCGAATACGGCCGCCTTCGAACCGCCTCGGTCAACTGGCCTCCTTCTTCGTAGCCCACGTATCCAGGCGGGGCGCCGACGAGCCTCGAGACCGCGTGCCTCTCCATGTACTCGGACATGTCGATCCGGATCAGGGCGCTCTCGTTGTCGAAGAGGAACTCCGCGAGAGCCTTGGCGGTTTCGGTTTTTCCCACGCCGGTGGGGCCCAAGAAGATGAACGAGCCGATCGGCCGATTCGGATCTTGCAGCCCGGATCGCGCGCGGCGGACCGCGTTGGAGACCGCCACGATCGCCTCCCTTTGGCCGATGACCCGGGCACTGAGCCGCTCCTCCATGTGCACCAGCTTTTGCAACTCGCTTTCCAGCAACCTGGAGACCGGAATGTGAGTCCACTTCGCCACCACCTCGGCGATGTCTTCGGCGTCAACCTCCTCCTTGAGGAAGCGCTGCTTCTTTTGAAGCTCGGCCAGCCGCGCGTTCGCCTGGGCAATCTCCTTGTCGAGCGAGGGGATGATGCCGAACTTCAATTCGGCGGCGCGGTTGAGTTCTCCGCTGCGCTCCGCCGCCGCCTGCTCGGTGCGAGCTCTTTCCAATTTTTCCTTGAGGCTGCGCAGTTGGCCGATGGCGTTTTTCTCCGCTTCCCAATGAGCCTTGAGAGCGGTGAATTTCTCGTTCAGCGCCGCCAGCTCTTTCTCGAGAACGCTCAACCTCTCGCGCGAGTAAGGATCCGTTTCCTTGCGCAGGCCCTCCCGCTCGATCTCGAGCTGGACGATTCGCCTGCGCACGTCGTCGACTTCGGTGGGCATCGAGTCGATCTCGATTCGCAGCCGCGAACACGCCTCGTCGACCAGGTCGATCGCCTTGTCCGGGAGGAATCGATCGGAGATGTACCGATGCGACAGCGTCGCGGCGGCAACCAGCGCTGAGTCTTGAATCCGCACCCCGTGGTGGATTTCGTACCTCTCTTTGAGACCCCTGAGGATGCTGATCGTGTCTTCGACCGAGGGCTCTCCCACCATCACTGGCTGGAAGCGCCGCTCGAGCGCAGCGTCCTTCTCGATATGCTTGCGATATTCATCGAGCGTAGTGGCTCCGATGCAGTGCAACTCGCCCCGCGCCAAGGCGGGCTTGAGCATGTTGCCGGCGTCCATGGCTCCCTCGGCTTTGCCCGCGCCGACCAACGTGTGCATCTCATCGATGAACAGGATGATTTCGCCCTGGGCGGCCGCGATCTCCTTCAGTACCGCCTTGAGGCGCTCCTCAAACTCCCCGCGGTATTTCGCGCCCGCCACCATCGCGCCGAGATCGAGGGCGATCAGCCGCTTGTTTTTGAGTCCCTCTGGCACGTCGCCATCGACGATGCGGCGCGCCAGACCTTCGACGATCGCCGTCTTTCCCACCCCCGGATCGCCGATCAACACGGGGTTGTTCTTGGTGCGGCGTGAAAGGACTTGGACGACGCGACGGATTTCCTCGTCCCGTCCGATCACCGGGTCGAGCTTGCCGTCCTTGGCGGCTTGCGTCAGGTCTCTGCCATACTTCTCCAGCGCCCGATAGGTAGCCTCGGCTTCGGGACTGGTAACTCGCCCGCCGCCGCGCACTTCCTTGAGGACCGCCAAAATCCTGTCGTGGGTGACGCCCGAGGACTTGAGGATTTCTCCGATGGCCCCTTTGTCCTTGGACATCGCGAGCAGAATGTGCTCGGAAGAGACGTACTCATCCTTGAGGGCCTTGGCCTCATCCTCGGAGGTGTCGAAGAGCCTCACCAGCCGCTGACTCAGCATGCCCCCCTCGGTTCCTTCGACGCGCGGTAGTTTCGAGAGCGCCTCGTCCACCCGATCGGAAATCAAATTCGGGTCGGCGCCAATCCGCTGCAGAATCGGCTGCGCGATGCCTTCGTCTTGGTCCAAGAGGGCTCGGGCCAGGTGCTCCGGCTCGAAGTGTGGGTTCGCGGCGCGGCGAGCGATGGATTGACCTTCTTGAATCGCCTCCTGGGCTTTTATTGTGTATTTGTCCAGACGCATGGGACCAACCTAAGTCCCTGAAGAGACATGGCAAGCACAAGCCACGGCGGGTACTTGTTCCGACTCGAAAGCCTCACTGTGGCTCGGCTGCTCACACTGGGCAGGGAAGCCCTGCGGCTGGAGGAAGAGTCGTCGGCCGATTGCTCGGTGCGGCTCTTGCTCCTGCACCCGGGAAAACTGGTCGGCGTGTCCTACCGGGCTCCGTTCACTGGCCAGGAAGATCCTGGGAGGTGGTATTTGACCCATCATTCGCTCGCCCGGCTGTTGTCGCGCGAGTTGAGCTCGGCGGTGCACGTGTACGTGCTGGATCCTGACGAGTTGGAGGAAGTGACCAGCTATGCGAAAGGCCGCCGCGTGGGGGGTGAACGACTCGAGTACGCTCACATCGAGCTTTCGGAGGACGAGCTCGAACTGGAAAATGAGAGCTGGCCCCTCGGGCACCTGGCGCGCATCCTCGGCGTCGAAAGGGACCTGCTGGAGAGCATTCCTCGAATGAGGAGCGTGGTGTTGAGCCTCGATGAGGGTGCTTTGGTCACCTCCTCCTGGGAGGTGCTACTTCCGCCTTGCCCGCGCTAGTCCTGTGCCGCAGCGATCCCTTCCTTGACCCGTTGCAGCCGAAAGTAATGAGCCAACAAGGTGAACGCCCCCACGACGAAGCCGGTTTGCAGAACCGAAACCGCGTTGAACAGCATGGTGAGTTGTTTTGCGTCGACCTCGCCACTGATCCCGCTCTCGAGGGTTCCCTCGAGGAGGTGGGGCGCCGCCTCCTTGGCTACCCGATGCATCACCACCGCCCATTGAGCGCCATCGATGGTGCGCAGCACCGCGGCCACCAGCAGCGCGATCCCCAGCAGCCGGCGCATGTTTTCTCTCGAGAGCCCGCGAGGGTAGAGCAGACGCCCGGCCGACACGAAGCTGAAGGCGCAGGCCACGGACAGGGCAGAGAGAATTGCGGCCCGGACCCCGCGAATGGGTTGTAGCGCCCGAACCAGCGCTTTTTCGACTGGCGCGCTGTCTTTAAGGCTCGGAATCCGCAGCAGGTGCCGTTCACCCAACTCCGACAGCTGTCCGAGGTTCAATGCTTCAGTCGCGGAAATGAATCCCACCCCCGCAGAGATGAGCATGCACGCGACCGCGGCATGGCGGATTCGCTTTGGCAGCGAGCGCCGACGCTCCTCCTCGCTCACTGCCGGCTGGCCTCGATGAAGCGAAAGCGCAGGTCGGCAAGGAGGTTCTCGAAGAATCTCTCTTCCTCGGCCGTTAAGTTGCCGCGCGTTTTCTCCCGAAGCAGGCTAAGCAAATCGAGGCTTTGTCGCGCGAGCACCAGGTTTTTTTCTCGCTTGCCTTCTTCTGGATGCGCAGATTCGCCCAAGTGAATCAGGGTGGTTGATGCCAGGCCCAATAGGAAGGTGTTGAAGCCGATGGGTGGCTCAGCGGACGAGGCGTTCGAATCCCCCTTGAGTACAAACGTCGCCCCTCGCTTCTCCTCCGCCATGATGCTACGGCGTGGCCGGGGCTGGTGTGGCCTGCTCGTCGTCAGATTCGTCCATCACGGTCTCCACGGTCGCCGACTTGTCGGCAAGGTCGGGCAGATTCTTCAAGTACCGCTCGTAGTCTTTTTCGTCCAACTGGCGGTTGCGCAGATAGCGCTCGAAGGTTCGACGGTCGACGAATCTCGGATCTGGATTTTCGGGCATTGAAAACGACCTCGCAGGAATTTCTGAACGCAAGAGCCTTATTAGGGCGTACCGATGCTGTCAACGCTCGGTGAAAACGCGGTATGAAACCGCCGTGGCAGATTCAACACCCCGGCTCGGACTCTACGCGATCTGCGATGCCAGCATACGTGCTGACCTGCCGATGCTGGAAAAGTCAGAGCAACTGCTTCGAGGGGGCGTCCGGTGGATGCAACTGAGAATGAAAGAGGTGGAGGCCGTCGAGGCGGTGGTTTTAGGTCGGAAGATAGTCGCGCTCTGCCACCAGCAGGGTTGTCGATGCATCTTCAATGATCGCGTGGACTTCGCCCTGCTTTGCGGCGCGGATGGTGCGCATGTGGGAGAAGAGGATTTACCCATCGCCGAGGCTCGCCAGGTGTTGGGGCCGGGGCGGATTCTCGGAGCCACGGTACGAAATTCGGCAATGGTCGAATTGGCTCGGCGGGGAGGGGCGGATTACGTGGGCCTCGGCCCGGTGTTCCCGACGCGGACAAAACGCGTCGACGCCCCTCCAATCGGCATCGAAGGACTCCGGGCGGTGGTCCGACAGAGCGCGTTGCCGGTGGTTGCCATCTCCGGAATCAGCTTGGCAAACATCGGGCAAGTCGCCGAGGCGGGCGCAAGCGGGGCCGCCGTGGCTTCCGAGCTTTTGAGCGCCGAAGACATCGCCGCACGAGCCAGAGAACTGGCCTCCGAATTTGCCAGAGGCTGTCAATGAGACATCGCGCCGACGGCCATCCACCGAGGCGTCCAAGCATCGGCATAACACCCGATCTGTGCACCTCAGAAACCGACCCTTCGGTAGAGCTCTACCAGCTCAAGGCCTCCTACAGTCAGGCGGTGCTGCGCGCAGGGGGATTGCCGCTCGTGCTCCCAAGTACCGATGACTTGAGCTGCCTCGACAATTACCTGGACCGAATTTCCGGCTTGCTGGTCACCGGGGGCGCCTTCGACATCCCGCCTTCCGTGTACGGCCAAAATCCCCGCGAGGGCATGG
>Ga0126369_10002437_pt1 | contig 13237 bp, 18 predicted proteins | sample PanSoiMetaPlot_1_FD_109646 | JGI IMG/M metagenome (GOLD analysis project Ga0126369, IMG submission 109646) | Tropical forest soil microbial communities from Panama - MetaG Plot_1 | ecosystem: Environmental > Terrestrial > Soil > Tropical forest > Bulk soil | place: Panama | collected 2016-02-17 | reverse complement strand
GGTCGCGATCGCGGCGAGCCGGTTGGCGACGTTGCCCTGGAGCGTGTTCCAGCTCGCGAGCGCGTTCGCGTTGTTCCCGGCCCACTGACTGACGTCGCCGCTCAGGGCGTTGGCGAGGTTCTGTTGCGAGGAGTAGGCGGCGACGTCGTACTGGTTCTGGAGATTCGCCGTCGCGACGTTCGCGGCGCCCGAGCGCGCGACGCCACGGGCGGCCAGCTGATAAGGAACCGAGGCGAGGCCCCTGGTCAACTGTTGCTGTAGCTGCGCCCGGTCGCTCATCTGATTCGCCGCTGCGGCGTCGAGGGTCGCCTGGTCGATATCGCCCGAGAGGTCCTGCCCTGCGACGTTGCCGACGTTCACCTGGCCGGGCGCGCTTCCGGCGCCCCACCCGCCCTGCACCATCGCCGCTCGTACCGCGGCGGTGAGCATGTTGCGGTTCCCGGCGAGCGCGTTCTGATACGCGGCGAGCCCCTGTTGGTAGGTCGGGTCGGCCGTGAGTTCGCCCATGTAGGAGCCGATATCGAGGTTGGCGTTCTGATCGGGTAGCTGGGTCTGCGAAGCATCAGGCAGGCTCGCGCCCGGCAAGCCGCCGTAGCTCGTGGAGGGGGCGACGATCGTCGGCGGCGTGTTCGGCGTCGTCGCGTAGTGGACGATGCTCTGACCGACGCTCGCGTTCGGGTAGTTCCAACCCGAGCCCGTGTACCCGATCGGCGTCCCGGTTGGGACGGTGATGCCCCCGATCTTCTTCGTGCCCGGCGCGAGGGACCCGTAGCCGGGCGTTGACGTGATCGCCACGCGGAACCTCCTACTTGACGATGATGAAGTTGAGGACGATGAAGGCGGGGGCGTCCACGGACTTTCCCGACTCGGGGACCGTGTGCGCGTTCGGCTCGTGGTCGGTCAGGGCGGGAGTGCCGTCGCCGCTTCCACCCGAGGTTGAGAGACTGCCGTCGCCCGAGCCGGGTAGCCGATGAGTGTGCCGCGGAGTACGGCTCGTGGGCCCAAGGCCCTCGTTTGTCCCCAGGCTCGCGACGTCGGCGTTGGGGCCGACGCCGACCGGGACGCGGCCTTGTAGGTCAGGCACCTGGAAGGTGCTGCCGTCCACGGCGCCGTACTTCGTCCCGATCGCCTTGAACAGCCGTGCGTCGGTCGTGCGGTTGTAGCTCGCACCGTTGCAGAGGTAGGAGCCCGTCGGCGCGGCATCGCCGCCGTAGGGGAGGATCAGTCCCGCGGGGAAGATGCCGAGCGTGCCCTGCCCGGCCCCGGTGATCCCGAGCGTCTTCTGCAACCCGAGGATCGCGTTCATCGGCAGGGTCAGGTCGGAGGTCTCCAGGTAGGAGACGAGCCAGGCCTTGAACTCAAGCGGGAACGAGAGCGGATCGGAAAGGAGCCGCTGGAGTAGTTGGTATTCCTGATCGTTCAGGGGGCGGTTATCGACGGGTTCGACACCGCCCGGCCCGCCCATAATGCTACTCATAGCCTGGAGCGCTCAGTCCCTTGCGCTTCGAGGGCGAAGTCATACACCCGTAGGGTCGAGGTAGGGGAAGTCTGCTTGACTTGGAAGGCGAGTCCATAGGGCGCCTGACGCACCGGGAGCCGGAAGCGCGAATACTCCGAGGTCGAGGGCAGGCCGCCGACGGAGTGGTAGCTCGTGTCGGAGGGGTTGCGAATGTAGGCGACGTCGATAACGGAGGCGGCCGGGTCCGAGATGGCGGGCTCGATCGACTGGAGCATCACGGGCGCGATCGGCATTACCGGAGGCTCGCTCGTGAAGAGCGCCTGCTCGACGTCGGCCTGACTCCCCGAGAGCCGGGCGTCGTAGGAGAGGTAGGCGAACCTGATCCGCTTGCGCGACTCGGGCCCCATCCGATACCAGGGTGTTTGAATGTAGGGCAGGACGTTGACGCCGTTGGCATCGACGGCCTGCGAGAGATGGTCGGGGAAGAAGCAGGGTCCGAGCCGGGCGAGTCGTTGCGTCCCTTGCATCGAGGCCCAGATGCGCTCCATCCCGATCGAGCCGCCCGACTCGATCATGCAGATGGAGGCGATGTTCGAGAAGCGGAACCACTGGCGGACGTTGAGATCGCAGATGAGCGTGTCGTTCAGCCCGTCGCTTCGGACGATCGAGATGATGTAGTAGTCGAGGAAGACGGTCGCGGCCAGACTCGTGCGGTTCTGATAGAGCGGGCGCCAGTAGGAGAGAATCGAGCCCTGTTGGGCGAGGTTGCGGACGACGGCGCCGTCAGTGATATGGACGCCGTGCTCGTCGGCGAAGATGACGTTCTCGTTCCAGTAGGCGATCGCGCGCGCGTCCGGGCATCCGACGTGGCGGAAGAGCGGTTCGAGCGTGAGGTCTCCAGGGTCGCCCGAGGCGGTCGAGGGGACCGAGGTTCCGCGCAGACGTTCCACCGAGGCGGCGTGGAAGATGAGTCCGATCGAGCGCAACGCCGCGAGCCCGGTGATCGCGTTGTCGGTCTGTTGCCAGGCGGCGTTTGTGTCCCAGGCGCCCGACGTCTTCGGGCCCGGCGGTCCGAAGTAGATCGTGTCCTCGTGACCGGGCACGTTGCCCGTCATCACGTACCCGCCCCAGACGGTTCCGTACTTCGCGGCGGGCGCGCTCGCGTCGATCGCCGTCGGGCCGCCGCTCGATCCGAGTACCTGGGGAGGAACGCCCCCGGTGCGGTCGAACCACACGGTCGCCTCGAAGACCTGGATCGGGTTCTGGAGCCCACGCGGCATCGCGCCGCGATCGGTGACGGCGTAGGAGTTCTGATCGACCTGGGAGACGCGACCGTCCGCGGTCTGGACGAGCAGTTGCTCGCCCGCGATGAAGTTGGCGAGGATGCCGCTCTCGACGTCACCGCCGAACGGGTTGGAGCCCCATTGCCAGGGCCCGCGCCCGGTCAGCGCCGCATCGACCAGTTGCGGAACGAAGTCGCAGACGTCCCAGAGGTAGCCGCGCGGCATCGAGTCGCGGGCGAAGTCACGCGCGAAGGCACGGGTCCCCTGGAGGAGCGAGGTCGGGGCTCCCACTATCCACCCACGTAGCTCTTATAGGGGGAGTTCCCTTGCAGCCGTACCCGACGCCGGACCGGGATCGACGTGCCGCGCTTGTTGACGAGCGTCCTGATCTGACCGAGCCGACCGCCACGGCCATCGGTGCCTTCGTACAAGGTGCGGTAGCGCTCGCCCTGTTGTGAGCTTTGGTCGTCGCCGTAGTCGGCGCACTTCCAGAGCGCGTAGGTGATGATCGCGTCCTGAAACTCGACGGGAATCGCGCCGTAGACCTCGTCGCCGGGGTCGTCGGCGGGGTCTGACATGGGCACCGGGTGAAGCACCGCCCAGACCTGGACTTGCATCCCATCCTCGTTCGGGGTCGGAACGATCTGGAGCACGTCGGAACGGATTAGGACGAAGGCCGGGTCAATCGGGCTCTCGTTTCGCGCGGCACGGTAGCGGCGGCCGGTCGGGAGCGAGTTGTCGGAGTCCACGATCGAGAGAATCTTGTGATCGAGCGTGTAGGTACCGACGCCGTTCTGGGTCGTTAGCTCGACACAGCGGACGATGCAGCGTGTCCGCGAGAGGAGGTCGATGACGCCCTGGTTCAGCCACATCGCCACCATCAAGGTCTCGTCGTAGGAGTCAAGGTCCTGCAACCCGAGCGCGTTGGTCACGAAGTCACTCATCTGGCCGAAGGTCACTTGTCCTCCTTGATCGCAGGTAGCTCGGCGGTCTTCTCGATTTCAGGCTCGGGCCACTCGTCGCCGGGTTCGCTCTGTTGAGCGCCTCGCTCAATGAAGAAGCCGACGCGCAGATGGTGGTTGTGAAGGTCGCGGGTCATCAAGACGATCCCGAGCAGCACGAGCGCGAAGACGATGACGATGATCGCGACGAGCGCTTCCCAGCCAATCTCGATCGTCGTCGCAGCCATCAGTCCTTGATGCACGTCGCGATCGTCACCTGACCGCCCGGCGCGTTGATGACGAGCACCCCGTTCGAGAAGCCGGTCGGGCACGTCTGCGCCCCTGGCGACCCTGGGACGCCCTGATCGCCCTTCGGTCCCGCCGGGCCTGGCGGCCCTTGCGGGCCGGTCTCCCCCGTGCCGACGTTGACGGTGACGGTGCGGGTAACAGCCGAGCTTCCACCGACGGCCGTCGAGGCGAGATAGCCCGAGCCCGCGGCGAGCACGAGCGCGCCGCCGAGGAAAAGAAACGGTCTAACGAGATTGATGATCCTGGTCACGGCTCCTCTCCACGTCGATCCCCTCGTGAAGTGCGCGGTCGAACTCGGCGACCCGTTTGTCGCAGTCGGCCTCCGCTTTCCTCCGTTGTCTGCGCACGTACCAGGCTGCGCTCAGAACGCTGCCGACCCCGGAGAGAAAGGCGCCGAGCCCGGCCAGTTGGTCAGGAGACAACTCACTCGGGCGGCTCTTCGTGCTTACCGTTGACGGCGACGTGCTGCACCGCGAGCGTACCGAGCACGCCGACGCACGCCGAGGCGATCGAGAACGCGCCCGCCGAGGAGTAGTCGTTCGCCGCCAGCACCGCCCCGACGATCATCCCCGTGATCGCGAGGACGCCGAGCAGAGCGATGAAGACGATCCCGGTGAAGGGGTGATGGTTGGTCATCGTCAGGGCTCAGCGACACGAACGAAGACGGTTGACTGATCCGGCACTCGTCGGGTCCGTCTCATTACCTCGCCTCCATTACTGTTGTCCGATGTAGACGTGTTGCCTTCGCAGGCGGTAAAGGTCGAGCCTGACCCCTGCGCCCAAGCCTCGAAAATACCGACGTGATCGAACACGCCGTCGAAGTTCCAGTCGTAACAAACAAGGTCACCGGGCGTAGGACTCGTGACTACTTGAAGTCCGTTTCGTTTCGCGATCGCGTCATTGACGATGTAGGGCACGTAGGCGTAGCTCTTCCCCTTGGCGAAGCTCGGAGAGTCGCCGACCTGCTCGAAGGCCCAGGTGCAGAACATCGCGCACCACGGCGAGCCGTCCATCCCGTACCAGGCACCGTACTTCGTCCGGTTCGAGTTCGGCGGTGACTCCTTGACCCCGATCTCGCCGATCGCCTTCTTGAGCGCACGCTCGCGCAGGGAGTCCTTCGGCGGCGGTGCGGGCTCCTTCCCTCCGAACTCGTCCCAGGCCTGGACGAGGAGGCTCTGAGCGTAGGCGTCCATCGCGTACTCGCCTGCCTTGCCGGGCCCGTTCGGGATGCCCTCGGGGATGCGAACCGAGCGCAGGAGGTTGAACGTCTTTTCCCCGAGCCAGCCGGTGTCATCGATCTTCGCCTGGCGCTGCACCCCGGCGAGCCCGGTGTCGATCACGTTGCCGCTCTTGCCGTGCGAGAAGTTGTTGGAAAAGGCACGATCGAAGCCGGAGGCCGGGCCCGGCCAGCGGCCAAGCCGCCAGGCAACCCGTTTGTAGGCCACGACGTCGGGCCCGTTGACGGAAGGCTTCTTGCCCTTCGCGGAGGCGTCGGGCGGATAGAGGGGGCGAAGCTATGGGAAGCCTGGGAGGGCAATCATTGGTCCCCCCTTGTACGGACTTTCGTACCAGGCTCCACTCATGTCATCACCCCCTTTCTGCGCCAGTAAGCCCGGCGCTCCCGCCGACGACGGCACTCTCGACACTCCGAATGGAGACCATCCGACCGAACGTAACGGTCGGTGTGGTCGCAACGACGTCTCAGGGCATGATGGTCATGCGCCGAAAGCAGTTCGAGATGCTCGACGTTGACGCACGCCTTGACGCCGCAGACATGGTGGACATGAAAGCCGGGCCCGATTGGTCCATGCGCGGCCTCCCAGACGACACGATGCTCGTAGAGATAGACGCCACGTTTGCCTGATGGAACACGGGCGTAGCCGTTATGGCCGACCCGCGAGCCGATGACGCAATCACTCACGACGAGGAAGAGCTACCGCTCGAACCCTTCGAGCTTTTGCTCGTGACCGCGGTCTCCTCCTCCTTCACCTTCTCCTCGGCGGCCTCGGCCTCTTCCTTCGCCACCTTGTCTTCATTCTCGGCGACGGCCTTGTTCTGCTCCTCGGACGCCTTGACGCGCTCGTCGTACCACTCCTGCTCGGCGTCGGGCACCGTGCCGGTGTCGAGCACGCCGTCATGCGCGGGCGACGGGTACCCGGCCTGAGGGTGACCGACGGGGAGAGACCGCTTCGTCTCCTCATTGACACTGGACATTTGACTCCTCTCGTTAGTGGGGCGTCTTGGTCAGGTTCGCGTCGGAGCGAGCCTTCTTCCAGGTGGAAAACCCAACCGGGTCCTGCGACCAGTGGACGTAGCCGCCCGTGGCGGTCTGAACTCCTCCGGCCTGCGACTCCCACCCCTGCGGGTGCCCGGCCTGATAGGTCAGTTCAGATGCGTCGGTCGGCGACTGCATCCCGTTCGGCGTGGTGATAGGTGGCATTGATCCTCCTTAGGTGCTACCCGCGGGTTCGAGGTCGAAGTTGAGACTCGCGGAAGGGGTGAGCGTGATCGTCTTCTCGGTGATCGAGTCGAGGGGAGTAATGAAGTAGCCGATCCCGCCGCAGAGACGCTCGCCGCAGATGGTCGGCGGCGTGAGCACGTCGGGGGCGGGCCAGCCGCATATCGTCCGCTCGTCCTCGATGCAGGTCAGGCCATGGAGCCAGACGTTGAAGACGAGAAGCCCAGTCTCGGGACTCCCGAACGCCTGCGCCGAGTCGAGCCCCGCAGGCCTGAGCGGTTGCCAGAAGGCGACGTGAACGACGCCGAACGCCTGCGCCGAGGAAACAGCGCCAGGCCTGAGCGTGACCTTGAGCCCGAGCAGGCCGAACGCCTGGGCGCTCGCGATCCCGCCGACCTGAACCACCTGGCGGAACGCGGCCTGGACGATGCCGAAGGCTTGCGCGGAGGGGACACTTCCGACCGAGCGGGTGAAGCCGGTGCGGAAGGTTAGCGTCCCGAACGCCTGCGCCGTGCCGACGCCTAGCACGTTCGCGCGGTAGGCCGCGAGAATCGTGACGGTGCCGAAAGCCTGCGCGCTGCCGACCCCGCCCGCGCCCGCACGGATCGTCGTCTTGATCGTCGGCGTCCCGAACGCCTGCGCGGAGGCGAGCCCGGAAAGCGGCTTGGTTTGCGGAGAACCGCCGAGCTTGGTCGTTGGCGTGCCGAAGGCGGCCCCCGCGACCGCACCGCAAATCACAAGGCCGGTCGTCGCCTGGCCGGTGATGGTGAGCGTCGAGCCACTCGGCCAAACGCTCCCGACCGGGACAACGGTCGCCATGGGCTACCTCCCTAGAGCTTCGCGATCCAGGGGACGGAGTTCTGCCACTGGATCGTGATATCGCCGCCGTTCGGCGTCACGGTGAAGCCGTCGATGTAGAAGAGCAGGTTCGACGTGGCCGGGTTGCCGGTGTCCTTGAAGACGGCGAGGCAGTCGATCGCGGCTCCGGAAGGTACGGCGGTGAAGGTCGCGTCGGCCGCGTCGAAGCAGCCGGGGTCAGCACCTCCACCGCCGTTCGCCACCTTCGTTCCGAGCACGACGTCTGTGACGAGCGCCGCGGGGAGCGAGGAGGCGAACTGATGCGCCTGCGAAACCGCGTACGCCGCCGTCCGCATCAGGCGGCACTTGACCGTCGTCCCCGCCGCCGTGAGGTCGCCAATCGTCCCCTTCCAGGCCTCTTGGAGGAAGAAGTTGTAATGCTGGCTCGCCATCAGAGTCCCACCGTCTGAGGCGTGGCCTTGTCGATGATCGCGGTGGTCTCCTCATGGGTGAGGTCGTGGGAGGTCAGGCCCTCCGCATACCCGAGCACGATGAAGCGATCCGAGGTCTCGTCGTCCAGGTCGTAGTCCTCCCCGGCGACGTATTCATCGACGCTGTTGAGCATCTTTACCCGCACGTTCATCCTCCTTCCGTCGCCGCTCTTCGAGCCCGCCGAGTTCCTCGTCCCAGGAAGGGCGGGTCTCCATCTCGACTTCGCCGCCGAACTCGCGCGCGAAGTAGGCAGCCTGCTCGCACCGCATCGGCGCGCCGCAGACCTGACACCGGACGGGCCACGCGGTCTCGTGGGGCTCTAGGCACTTGACGCACACGTAGCCCGCCCGGATTCGCTCAATGTCCTCGGGGCGAAGGGTCAACTGCGCTTCGCCCTGGACGCGACCGTCGGGAAGCCAGAGGGCTTGGTGGACTTGATCGACGGCGAGCGGAACGACGGGCCGCCGCCAGCGCTCAGCCAACAATCTCCTCCAGCGTCTCGCGCGCGTCCTCGGAGTCGGCGATCAGTTGCTTGAGCGCGCCGACCACTTCGGGCCGATCCTGGTTCTCTGCCTCGTAGGCGAGCACCGACTCGAAGGTGAACCCGTCCTCGATGATCTTCGCGCAGAGGTCGTTCACCGAGCCGTCGAAGGTGTCGTAGGTCGGCCAGGGCGGTGCGAGCCGAGTCTCGGCGACGACGATGATCGAGTTGGGCTCGCGGGCCGCGGTCGCGATCAGGGCCTCTTCGACCGCGCGCCGGTCCTCGTCGCTCCACCCGTTCTGAGCCTGGGCCTGGATCGAGTCGAAGAGGCCGAGCCGATAGTCGGGCTCGACGGGGGTTACCTCGTCCTGCTCCTGGTAGAAGCCGTTGAACGTCCACGACTGCTTGCAGAGGGCGCGCTCTTCGGGCGTCATCAGCCCTTCGCGGAACTCGGCGAGCAGCGGGGTCTGTGTGACCTTGACGACGCCGTTCGCGTAGGCCTCCGCGATCTGTGGCCGGACCTGCTGGGAATAGCGCCCGTAGCGCGAGAGCACTCGCATCGAAACCTCCCTTAGATAGGTCGGGGAGCCGGGCCGACGATCCCGGCTCCCCCGATCGAAGAACCGCTGTGGCCCGGCCTTCGACTTACGTCGGCACCGCCACGTTGTAGAGGTACCCGTGGCAGCGCTGATGCGCGATTTCGTACGACGCTTCGCAGAGGTACTCGGCGTTGTAGGAGTCCTTGCCGCGCGGCTGCTGATCGGTCAGGAGCTTCGTGTCGCGGTCCTGGAGGGGCCGACGCAACACGTAGTCCATGTCCACGAGGAAGGCGTAGCCGCCGTACCCAGCATTGGCAACCGGGAACTCCGACCATTCCTTCTTCACGATGACCGGCAGCCGGTAGCCGAAGGCCCCGGAGACAAACGCCGTGATCTGGACGCCGTAGATCGACTCGCCCGCTGCGGGTTGGTAGTAGGTGCCCATCCCGGAACGAAGCCAGTTCGACATGTTGAGCAGCACGGCCGGGGCGGCGAACAGAACCTTGTTCTGCGAGCCGAAGGCCATCGGCCCAGAGACCCAGTTGTCGAACCCGTTGGGCGTCATCGTCGTTCCGCCCACGTTGTATTTGTAGGTCTGGATGAACTCCACAAGGCCGCCCGAGGTACCTCTCGGCTCGTTCTCCGGGGGCACGGCCGCGGCGAACGACCGCATCCCGAAGAAGCCGATCTGCTCCCACTTACGCTTATGCTCGCGGGCCTTGCGCACCGCTTCCTTCGCGGGCTCGCGACCGCCGTACTTGTTGATCGACGTGTCGGTTGCCGTGAAGCCCCAGGTGGTACGGGTGATCTGGGTGAAGTTGAACCCGAGCACCCGCTGGAGGTAGCGCGGCGCCGGGAAGTCGGAGCCCTGAGGCTGCGCATCCCCGACCACGAGCCACGAGTCAGAGGCGTTGATCGCCGCCGCGGTGATCGAGCCGACGCCCCTGGCGACGGTGATCGTGTCGGTTGCGACCGAGGAGACACGGACTCCTTCCCCGGTGCGCATGTTGCGGAGCAAGTCGTTCGCCTGGACGATGACGCCCTGGCCCGCAGTCAACGGGAAGGACGTGTCGCCGACCAGCTGCGCCGACGTGTTGGTGACGATGCGAGGGAAGTCCTCCTCTTCGAGCCAGTTGACCTTCTCCCGCGTTGCGACGGTACTCGGCGTGCGCGAGGTCATCGTCGTGAACTGAGATTCATCGGGTCGAAGGACCCGAATCTTCTCGTCCATGTCCACGATCTTCTCGCCCTCGGCCGTGGTGGCAGCGCTCGGACCGAGTTGCTCCTCGGTCGAGATGTTGCCCTGGATAACGGTTCCGGCCATGCGGCCTCCCAAGACGAAGTGACGGTGGTCGCTTCGGCCTTGCGGGGTGTCGCCGCCCTACCTGGGCGGGGGCTCGCTATCGGCCTGCTTGTGCTGCGAACTCGGTATCGAGCGCTTCTTGCGTGAGGCCCGGCATCAAGAGTCGATCGCGGGGTGTCTCTGCACGGCTGGGCGAGTTCGCTCCCGACGATACCACGCCCTTGGCGCGCTCGTCGTCTGCTTCCCTGCGCTTGCGTTTCTTCAACTCGCTCTGGGCGCCCTCGATCGTGGCAGTCGAGGCCCGAGCGATTTCGTACAGCCCGATCATCCCGGCCATCGCGTCCTCGGGATCGTTCGAGCGAGACTGTTGCACGAGCGGATGCTCGTCGCCTAGCTGGGCGATGACCTGAGTCATGGTCGCGTAGTAGGGCCGCATCTCGGGCATTGCCTCATCGAGCGCGGCGATGATCTGATCGGTGGAAGCCTGCGGACCCTGCGCGACGGCCTGATACATCTCGGCCTCGCGCCCGTTGACCCAGCCGCCAACCTGCATCGCGTCGTAGGGGTTGGAGACCGCCCACTCGCGGCAGACCGCACGGGCTAGCTCGAACTGGCCCTCGTTCACCGCCTGTTGTACGAAGGCGGCGGGGTTCGGCGACTGCGCGGCGCCCTCCACCCACTCGCGCTGCGCTTCGTTCAGCGGCGCGCCGAGCCCGGCGTTCACGGTCTGGGACTCGATCAGCGCCGCCCGCAGCTGCGCGTTCTCCTCGGTCGCCTTGCTCAGGTCGCGCCCCTGGCGGCCCAGGAGCCGCGAAAGTTCCGCGGCTCCCTTGAGGGCCTTCTCGGGATCGCCGCCGTACTTCGCGAGGAACGCCCGAACTTCGGGGTCGCCCTCGGCGGCTACGTCCTCGTCGGCGGGCTCTGCTTCATCGCCCTCCGCTTCGTCTTCGTCTTCACCCTCGTCCTCGTCCTCCTCTTCGGCGGGCTCGGGCTCTTCGGGTCCGGCCGGAACCTCGTCGCCCTCTTCGGACTCGGGGACTTCGGCAGGCTCGGGCTCGGGAACCTCGGCGGTCGGGGCCGATTCGGCGGCCCACTCTGCCTCATCGAGCAGGTTCTCGATCGGGTCAGGCGACATTCTCCTCCTCCGTGGTCGTTACTCCGTGAAGCCGAAGGAACCGCTCCAGGCGAGCTTCGGCTTGATCGGGCGTGGCGGCGAAGGCACGGACGCCTTCGACGTAGCCCTTGAGATAGGCCTGGTTCTCGACGCTCAGGCCCTCTTGCGAGTGGAGTACCTGGCGCACGACCGCGCGCTCGATCCTCCCCACCCTCTTCTCAATCTCTTCGAGCAGGATCGCCCACGAGTGATGCTCGGTGAGCGCGTTGAGGTTGCCGTGGCGGACGCGGAGGTCGCGGGTCTCGGCCTCGGTGAGACGCCTACGCTGGCGCACCGCCACCACCACCGTTGCTTGTCCCGCCCCTCATCGCCAACATCTGTTGCATCGCGGCCTCGGGCGAGGAGGAGACCGCATTGGACGGAGACGTGGGGCCTGCCGCGAACTGCGGCGCGGTGATCCCGGCACCTGGCGGCGCAGGCGGCGCAGGCATCCCAGGGGGCCCGGCGCCGGGGGGAGACGGCGCTTGGGGGGTTGTCGGTTGACCTGGCGCCGCCGAAGGGGTGCCGGGATGGAGGAAGTAGGTCTCTTTGTCGAGGACGTCGTAGGCGTCGAGCGTCTTCTCCATGAACGCCTTGAGGTTCAGCGGAGCCCCACTTTGAGCGAAGATCGGTGCCGACTGGACGGCGATCTGCATGAGCGACTGCGCCTCTGACCGACGTTCCTGGCGCAGAAGCGAGTCGCTCGTGACGTCGATCATCACGTCGTAGTCGCCCTGAATATCGAGCGGCGAGATTGTCTTGTAGGCCTGGGCGCCGGGGGCGCCGAGCACGCGGATGACTCGATCCTCGCGAAGGTATTGCTGATACAGCTGGAGAAACTGCTTGCCGAGCCCGGCGTAGGCCCAGAGGTAATGCTGCTTGCGGGCCTGGATGATCCGCTGCGCGATCGTAGTGATGATCGAGACGCCGGTCGCCGTGTCCTGATCGATCGGCGAGGAGTTCGCCCCGGCACCGTAGGGGAGGCCGCCCATGATGTTCTGGAGGTCGCCCTTGAGTAGCTCTTCGGCCTGGAGGGTGATCGTGGCGACGGTCGGGTCGATCTTGAGCGTGTCCACCTGGCCGGGGTCCTCCACGAACCACTGAGCGTTCGGGGCCCACTCGAAGGCCTCGGGATCATCGACGTCGGAGCGGATCAGGGTGATGAGGTTGGCGAGCATCCGCACCACGTCGAGCCGTTGGTTCTGGAGCGTCCAGAGCATCTCCTGAATCGCGGCCAGCGCTTCGACCACCGAGAGCCCCGGCACCTGGAAGGAGTCGGGCATCCCGGCGCAGACGACGAACGGGAGCCGTCCGTTCCAGAGCGGGTTACGCCGGTCGGAGAGAAGCGCGGTACGGTTGCCCACGGTGATGACGCGCTCAGGCGTCCAGTATTCGAGAACCTCGATCAGGTTGCGGGTGCGATCGACGTTGCGCAGCGTCATCTCGCGCTTGGTTAGGTCGGCGGTCGTCGCGACCGAAGCCTGGCTCGTGGACGAGGCCGCCGTCTTGAGCATCTCGACGTTCTGATAGACGCCCGCCTTCTGTTGCCGCATGAGCGAGTCGTAGGACTCCCAGGTGCGATGGATCAAGAACTCGGCGTTCTCGACGTTCGAGGCCGACCAGGGCCAGAAGAAGTCGCGGACGTCCACCACCTCGGAGCAGGCGTCGTCCCAGACGAGCGCGTCTTCGACCTGGACGGGCTCGTGGGTCGGGATCGCGGCGACCGCGGAGCCGGTGCCGTCGGTGACCACGAGCGCGCTCGGGGCGAGCTTGGTCACCGTGCGCTTCTCGGTGCGCCAGTAGCTCTTGAGCACGCTGATCCCGGCGATCATGTCTTGCTGCATGAAGTCGCGCTGCTTGGTCGCGAAGCGATCGCGGTCGAGCGCGTAGCGGAGCGTGTCGCCGACCGACTCGACGGCGGTGAGGCGGTCGAGTACCTCCTGAAGGGGCTCGTCGGGCTTCGGCCGCGGCTTCACGTCGAAGCGCGGGTTCGCCTCCAGCATCGTCGCCAGCATCCCCTC
>Ga0126369_10002435_pt1 | contig 13244 bp, 12 predicted proteins | sample PanSoiMetaPlot_1_FD_109646 | JGI IMG/M metagenome (GOLD analysis project Ga0126369, IMG submission 109646) | Tropical forest soil microbial communities from Panama - MetaG Plot_1 | ecosystem: Environmental > Terrestrial > Soil > Tropical forest > Bulk soil | place: Panama | collected 2016-02-17 | reverse complement strand
TGTGGCGTCAGCTCTTTGGGGGGCGCCTGGGGGGCGGTGTCTGAGAATGGCAGATTACGTCAGGGGACCGGCGGCCCCGCGCGGGGCCACCGCCGCAGCAAGGGCCTAGAGTTGACTATGCTCCTGAGGATCAACGACGCCCGTCGTTTCGCCGTCCAGCGCTGGAGAGACTCGGCACTTTCGTCTGCCATGACCCACCTCCCACCGTGATCCCATCACGGCTTGTGGGTGGACTCAATTCGGAGGGGAGCAGTATATCCGACTCGAAATCAGTTCCTGCCCGTAGCTCTCGGTAGCACGTCAGGTCACGCCCGCCGGGTTCTGCTGATAGGTGCAGCTGATGGAATTGCCCGTGCAGAAGTCGCCGTTCTGGGCCTTGATGGTGATGACGTTGGGGCCCGACAGCAAGAACGCGGTGATGTCGACGGCGTGAAGCGAGTTCTGGGCGGCGCCCGCTACCTCCGGAACGGTGGTGCTTCCCAGCGCGGCGACGAAGGTGCCGTTGACCCGTAGTCGCCAACCGCCACCGAGAGGATCGCGGGGGCGGTGGGCAGGATTGTCAGCAGCACCGTGCGCGAGAAGTAGTAGGTCGCCACCGACGCGTGCGGCGTCGCGCCTTTGACCCCCGGCGCCCAGACCCAGTTCGCCTTGCCGCAGATGACCGCCATGCTGGTCTTCGCGGACCAGCCGCCCCAGGTCCCTACAGCGACGAGTCGGGAACGAGCAGGCCAGGGCTGCCGTGACCTAACCGATTCGCTCCCTAGGAGTACTCAAGCTCTAGAAAGAAAAGCGAAGGCTTCGTGTTTCTGCAGACCAGCCAACCGTATACGGTGCGGCACGCACCGTGCCCTCGGGCAACAACCCTAAAGATTCATACATGAGAGCGCTTCGCAATTCGACAGGTAAACCGCCGATGACCACCCCGGACTTCTGGAAGATGTGCCCTCGACTCTCACCGACATGAGAAGAGAGTTGGTTGAACATGCTGTCCTCAATAAGCAGGAGCTCGGGCGCGCCGCTGTGCAGCGACACCGCATGCCCTGCCTCCCACACTGGGTCCGGGGTGTGGAGATTGCCTAGATAGAACTCGCCGGTGGTGGGATCGATCAGGAAGTCAAGTAGGTGACCACCCTCCGCCTGCGTGATCTCCCGGAGAGCGAATTTTCGAAACATCGTGTTATAGACACGAGCTTTCCCTGCCGTTTTGGTCACAGCACGCCCGAGCACCGGGAGGGCTGTCGCGGCCTCCAGCGCCAAGTTCTGGGCCAGCTGCTCGCCCATAATGGCGGCCCCGCCGTACCGCGGATCGATAGGGGCCCTCGGAATATAATCAATGGTGCTCGGAATGTTCGCGTTCTGCAAGCCCGGGGGGAGCTGAGCGCGCATTACCAAGCGCGGCAGCTCAACCAGGCCGTTGTACCCGCCTTTCACGAGCTGCGAGAGATCGCCCATCTCAACGCGGCCCCGACCTTCGGCCGCCTCCAGTGCCGCGGGGTGGGATACGTCTGGGCTGAAGGGACGCTCTCCGGCGATGACCATCTCCGTCAGAGTCTGAACCGGGCCCGAAGGCACCGGGGTCGTTACACGCGGCGTTTGAGGGGGCTGCAGGGATGGGGGGGCCACCACAGGAGGCGCCAGTTGCGGCGGATTCTGGGAAGGCAGTTGCTCCGGCGTAAGGATGGGAGCCTGAGCAGATGCGGACAGCTGCGGCGGCGTGCTGGGCACCTTACTGCTCTCGATCACCACGGTGTTCGGATCGTGAAGGACGTTGGGTCCGCCATCGAACGGAACGTCTATCGTGGAGCCGTCGCTGTATACATATCGGTTTGCAACGAAGTTGCCGTTCTCGTCGTAGATCTCCTGGGCAGCGATGGGCCATCCGCTGCCCGCGGTGCTCGACGCGATCCCAAAAGCCAGCATCGGCGATCCCCCGGACGTCGACAATGAGGTCGGCTGGAGGCCGCTGTACGAATCCACATTATCGCCTCCCACATAGGCATTCGGATTCGCGCCGTCCCCAACCGCGTTCGTATACGGATCGACATCGACCCCGACGAATGGACCAAGCACCGTATCCGACATTGGGGCGTTCGTATACGGATTGACCTCCTGCTGACCCAAGATCCAACCACCTTGGGCTGCACTGTAGGGGTCCGACAGACCGCCCCCAAACGCCGTCAATAACAGCTGGCCTGTCTCCGATCCGATGTACGTCAAGACCCATTCGTCGGCGATTTCCTCCAGTGCAGTTGCCGAGGCGTTCGGAGGACCAAATGCTTCGCCTTCCCCAGTTGGCATTGGCGTGGGAGTGGGCATCGGCGTGGGAGTGGGCGTCGGAGGTGGAGTCGGAGGCGGGGTGGGAGTGGGGCCGGGCATGACGGATCCTCCGCTCTTCTATCTAGGTAATTGAAACCGTCGTGTCGTCGTAGTCGAACTGGTAGTTGAGCGGGAGGATAGGCTTGCCATTGCCGTCGAGGTTATTGCATTTGATTACCACCTCCCAGTGGTCGTCTTCCTGCTGACCCCGGACGGACACGACACTGCCGCTGATAGTCGTTGGCGAGCCGGACGAGTCAAACAGCGCAGTGGTGACCGTCCCACTGGAACCAATTGAGATCGGTCCCCGAAATACGAGAGCTGCCACAAGGTAGACGATGTCACTGTTCTCAACACGAATCACTGGTTCCCCTGGCCTCACCGCATCACCAGGATTTTTGTAAATGCCAGTAACAGTGCCCGAAATAGGGGACATCAGTATCGTGTTGAGATAGGCGATCTGGCTTCTGTAGACATCGCTGTCGATCGAATTCAACTCATTAAGAAATACTTCTTCCAGAAACGGGAGATTTTGCCCTGCCATGAATTGGCCAAATCTCTCATCGATGAGGCTGATCTTGGCTCGATAAAACTGCGCGAAGTTCTCAAAGTATGGAATCCTGTATCCATAGTCCGTATTTACGATCGTTTGGTGCTCCTTCGCGGAACCCTTGCTCGTCGTGCTCTGGAAACTCTTTCCCTCCTCAAAATCCTCCCGAACGACATTGTGGGGACTGCTGAATGTAACGCCGGTACCTGGGTCTGGGGGCGGAAATTTCACTTTGTCGATAGTAAACTGTGCACTCTCTTGGATGCTCTGGTCGGTCGTATCTGAACTGCCTTTACTCCGTAAACTTGATTTAAGGACACTTTGCGTCGTTTTTATAACCTCAGTTCGATCATCGTTAAAATAAGCATCTCTCAACTTTACGAACTGAGTTTGTGCATTCTGGTCGAGGTTATCTAGCCAGTTCGGCTTGGAGCCGGTGACTGACGGCGAATAAAATTCATTCATTTTGGCAATAATGGCCGGTGCGTTGGCATATTTCGCGTAGAAAGCGTTTGCTCGTGTATTCACCGCCTTTCGCAGGGCCGCCTTATTGGGTTCAGCACGCAGTGCGGCTAGGGTGAACGGCTTGACGACGGCCTGAATTTCCAGGAAATCGTACAGCAGGCGTCCGAGATCATTGGGAATTGTTGGCATCGAGCCGAGAATTGCGTAAAAGGAGGCAAAGTCAAAGACGGCCACTGGTGAGCCTAGCTCTACATTGAGTTCTCCAAGGAGGCCACCGACTTCAAAAGAAAGATGCGATGCCTGAAACGGCCTGACGCTCAGGGACACTAGTTTCGCGTCGGCCGCTGATGTGGTCCGAGTCACGGCACCCATTGGTATAGCTCTCATGGTTACTCCTTGATCAGGCAACAAACGTTCGACTCAAAGTCGCAGGTAGCAAAAACACCAGATATCTCCTGCAAGGGTATTGAGAGGCATTCGCCGGGCTGAAGAGTTCCTATGATAGTTTGCGTTCCGTTAGCCACTTGCGTACCAAGGCTGACGACTTCGCCGAAAAGATCGTTACGAATGTGAAGGAGGATGGGTTTGTTGAAGATGATATTCTGCGTTATGCCGGCGGAACCCCAAAGATACGTAGTGCCGCGGACTCTGACTTCATAGCTCGGATGCGGCCAACGATCGTAGTCGGCAGCTAACGATGACGTGCGCATGGCGGTTACTCCAAAACGAAATGATTAGGAAAAAGGAAACTGGTGAACGACACTGTAAGGCTAACGTCCAAGGCGCGCACATGGTGCCACCAGCCCACCGGCACGAAGAGCACCTCCCCAGCCTCCAGAACAACGTCGATTACAGTCGCATTGCGGAAGTTCGGATGGCGGTGGAAATCCGGATTTTCGCAATCGACGTCGCTGAAAACCCCGCTGCTGTTATAGACGTATTGCCATTGTGAAGTTGGTATCATGCGATACCGCTTACGGCCAGCAACTTGAGCAATGAGTATGTTGCTGGTGTCGTGATGCAGTGGTGTGACGGTGCCTGCTGGCCCGAACCAGAGGAAGCACTGGTTACCCGACGGAACTGGATTCAAGTATTCTGGAAATGCCGTGAAATCTTCCAAGAGAGGCTTTGCTTCGGGTCTTTGAAGAAACGCGTTGTTGGCCACCATATAATAGTCGTTGGTGATTTTCCCGCTGTACACCATGTCCACGTAGGCGGCGAACGATAGGTCCGTACGATGCTTCGAGCCGTTTATTTCATATTGCGGATCGGCATCGCGGCTTGTCATCACCTCCACTATCCGATCACCGACCACGTCTTTCAGGTAGTCCGGCGTCCACTTGGTCATCGCCTTCCAGTGGCTCATCAAGCCTTCGATAATGACTGGACGGTTTGCGGCGTAGTACTGGTCTCGAAATTGATTGCGTAACAAATTCCGACGCCGATCGATTACGTTTGCATTGGAATTAAGGCGCGCCAGCTGGCCCAGGATGTTCAACAGGATCGCGCCTTTCTTGAGGCGCTGATGCGCCCGCACTGCGCCGAGCAGGTAGGGATCCGCCGCCGCCTTCTTCATCTCGGCCAGCGCTGTGGCACGGCTATAGCCGTTATTGGTCAAAACCTCTACAATTGCATCATCATTGGCCCTAAAAAGCTTTTGGTGAGCGACCCATTGCTTCCAGGCAGCGTGCACTGTTTCGGGGCGCCGCAGCAAGCCGTTGGGCTCATCCGTGCTGGACGGGCCTTGTCGCAGGTCACCACCTGCTTTGATAGCCTCGTATCGCGTCAGCCAGTCTTCATTCAGCCCGTTAGACTGCGGCTTGAGACGCGGCGGCGGGATCCGGACGGAGGCCGCGTCAGACACTCCAAGCCAGTTCAATACCTTGAAAATGGTGCCGTCGTAGTCGGTCACCATGTCCTCGTAGGCCACCATCAATGGATCGATACCGTTCTCGTCGAAGAACTCCTGCCATTTCGCGTCGTTCTCAACAAGCGCCCGCTCTTGACGTGCGATCGCGTGTGGATCGAACGCTGGGCTGTCGAGGGCGCCTTCTCGCTTCTCCGGTGTGGCGCCATCGATGCTCCACCACTCGTCAGTCTGCGCCGCGATCAAGTATGAGATCGCCTGGCGTGTTTTGTCCCGACGCGTCAACCAAATATATTTGGCTCTAGGAAATAGCTGCGTCATGATTTCAGCGGACGTAAGTCCCTGAAAAGTCGGCACCGACTCCATCCTCCTGGGAAGCTCGGCAAATTCACAATAGTGCAATTTGATGCCGGAAATGCCATTGCTTGAGGTACTTAGCTTTCTTGCAAGTGCTAGGTACGCCTCGTAGCTCAGATCGCTTGTGTTTTTCATGCGCCAGCTAGCACGGTGATTTTGCTCCTCTAACGTGTTGAACCATTCACGCGGCTTCCCGGCAACCGAGGTCGACGCAAGACCCTCGCTGAGTAGCCAGCTGCCCGAGCGAGGATTGGTGCAGATGAGGTACGTAGCCGTCGGTGCCGTCCACCGCACACCTTGCATCTTTGGAGCGCTACGATGTGCCCGACTCAACCTAGCTGAACGCCGTGGAGCGAGATGACGTAAAGCAATGCTTCGAAGGTTCATGAAGCAATCCTAAAGGTTGCGTAGTCGACATCAACAGGATGTGCAGCTGTTCGCCCCCCGAGTCCTGAGTCTCCGCGAACGAGACAGAGAGTGGCGCGCTCCAAGGCGACGATCGCCTGCCTGCCGACGTGTCTGGCCATCGAGCCGACTCGCCGGGCCCTACGCACCCGGCAGAACTCCGAGCTGGCGGAGAAAATTTCCCGTGTCCCAACATGTCCAGCCGTCGACGGACTCTCCGTTTCGGATCTCACCGACCGTACACCGTCGAGTTTTGAGCGTGTCGATTCGTGGTGGGAATGCCTATGAGAGGGCCGCGATGGGCGCCCGTCGCCGTCCATCGCGTGACGACCGTGTCCCCACTGGCGATCATCTGATCGACGCTAAAGTGGCGGTAGGGAAGGTCTCTACGTACATCTGCATGAAGCCTCGAGCAGCCTCTAGCCCACGAATGGGCTGGGGAATGGTGCCTGACTCGATTACGTAGTTCGCATCAAGAAACTTAAGATAGCCGGCTGGATCGTGTGCGTTCCAGGCATCCCAAATCTGGCGACTGATTTGGAGATTCTCGGATTCACTCATTGGAGGCCTCTTCTGCCTTGGCGTTGTCTACTTGCAAGACAAGTTCGAGTTGTTGGTACGGACAAAGTACCGAAGAGGAATCCGCCGCCGGCATAACCGACGAGAAATGCCGAGGCGAGTCCGAGTCCGCCTGGCGGAAACGCCGATGAACTAGCACATCGGACGCTTCCCCAACGATCGGTCGCGGCTGACGGTGAGCACGAGGAGGTGATCACCGGCCGGCGGATCCGAATGATCAGGCGTTCGGCGGAGCTCTTAGTGGCGCAGAGTAGGCGGAAGCAGGAGCCGGCCACGCCACCGTGGCCGGGCACAGCCTCGGCGCTAGGGCGAGACAGAGACCGGCCTCTGGCGCGACGGTGGAATCGGTAGCCTCAAGGGCAGACGTCAAGAGACATACGACATCATCGAAATCGGCTTGATCATAGACGCCGGCGAGCCAGGTTTGATCGGGGGGGCTCGCATGCGCAAGCGTGATGGGAGCGACCATCAGAAGCACCAGCAACATGGCGCTCACGCCATCGGGACGAGGAGCGTGGAGCCGATCGAGAATAATCATTCTCGCCTCGTCGAACGCCGATCAGTTAACTGGTCGAGCAGCAGTCACTATAGGGTTGGAGAAGTCCGCCGTCAAGACGATTCTTGATTGCCTGCGCGGGAGATGCTCTAAGCCTCAATGGGATCCTAGGGGCTTTCCCCAGGGTGTCCTTACTGTGAGCTTCCCCCTTGGGCCGTAGCGCGTTCGCGACCCGTCGGCTTAATGCCCCCATAGGCAGCGTTGCCGGCGAGAAAATAACACGCGTTGATCGCCCCTGCTGACTCGCCGTAAACCTCGTCGAATACCGAGGTCAACCCGACGCGTTCGGTATCGCTTCAGGGACACCCTGGGCACGCGATGCTGTTTGAGAATCCGGTAGATGGTGGGGGCCGAGACGTAGACCTGGTGGTACCGCTCCAGGAAGAAGCGGACCCGGAGAGGACCGTACTGGCGCTCGCGACGGATCTCGAGGATCAGGGCAACGATGTGCGGCGGGGTGGTGAACGGACGGTGGCGAGGGCCACGATGGCCGTCGTGGAGACCCACCAACCCCTCCTGGCGGTAGCGTTCACGCCAGCGGTAGAAGAGCTACATGCTCATAGTGGCGGAGCACGCGGAGCTAGCTTTGCGCCCGGCGCTCTTGCTCCCTTGCCTTCGCCGTGTGTTTCATCATGGTCCTCCTGGACCAGCGCATTGAGAAGGTGCCCTGTTTGTCCAAGAGAAACCTTACTAGCTACATACTAGTGGCAAGCGCTCGCGTCCACTCCGGCTTCAGCCGATGACGACCTCTAGGTCACCATGCGCTGGTGGACTGACCTTCGACTGGGGACGGCGTTTTGGAAGGCTGGGGAGTTCGTACCCGCAGGTCTTCGGGCAAGGCCTAGGACGAAGCAGCAGATCACACGACGTGCGTCTGGCCAACGGCTCTGGTTTAGAAGGTGTGCACGCGAGGATTCGAACTCTGACCCTCGGCTTAGAAGTTGCCTAGCATGCTGGGATCGAGGTGGACCGACTGCTACTGTGTGTGACGTGGCGCGGGCTTGGAGAGCAAGCGTGCGCTACCGACCGGTACGGGTAGCTACCGAGTTGAATCCCGATCCGGCACCGGATCCGGCACTCCACCGGTCCCCAGCGTGGCATGCCTGCGATCCCGCCTACCCCCCAAGGGAGCGAGCACCCCCCATGATCGGGTCCCCTGCTGCGTCGGCCCGGATCGATATCCCAAAATTTTCTCCGGCTCTAGAGTTCGCGGGATGTACGTAGGAGCCGGTTCGTGCGAGGCGCGTGCTTGACCGCGGGCGGCCTACTGCCTGAAAGGTCTATGGCGTCAGGGTTCTGGCGCCAGCTATCGCTTCTCCCGTATCCCGAGATGCTGCCTGAATGCGGCGAGATTCGCGGGATCGGCTGTCCGGTGGATCATTCGATGGCAATTTGCGCAACTCCATGGTGGTGGGCGACTCGCAAGGGCAGCGACCCTTCGTGGCCCACTGCCATCTGGGCCTCGGCAGACTATCTTCACGCATAGGCAAGCGGCAAGCGGCGGACGAGCACCTCGCCATCGCAGCGACGATGTACCGTGAGATGGACATGCGCTTCTGGCTGCGGGAGACAGAGGCGGTGATGCGGGAGTCTTCCTGACATGCAGTGTCCCCGATGCCAACACGAAAACGTGACCGACGCGAGCTTCTGCGCGGAGTGTGCGACACCCCTGGCGCGCATCTGCGAGAAGTGCGGCCGACCGCTGCCGCCGGTGGCCAAGTTCTGTCCCGGGTGCGCCTATCCAACAGGCGTGCCCGCTTCCGCACCCGCACCGCGCACCTTCGCCTCTCCCCAGAGCTACACGCCGAAGCATCTCGCTGAACGCATCCTCCTTTCTCGTGCTGCGCTCGGAGGCGAACGCAAGCAGGTCACGGTCCTCTTCGCCGACCTCAAGGGCTCGATGGAGCTCCTTGCCGATCGCGATCCGGAGGAGGCGCGGAAGATCCTCGACGCGGTCCTCGAGCGCCTGATGGAAGCCGTCCATCACTTCGAGGGCACGGTTAACCAGGTCATGGGCGACGGGATCATGGCGCTCTTCGGAGCTCCGGTTGCTCACGAGGATCACGCTGCGCGCGCCTGCTATGCCGCTCTACGCATGCAGGACTCGGTGAAAAGATACGCAGAGGAGGCGCGCTGTGGCGTCAGCTCTTTGGGGGGCGCCTGGGGGGCGGTGTCTGAGAATGGCAGATTACGTCAGGGGACCGGCGGCCCCCGCGGGGCGCCCGCCGCCGGAGAGGGCTCTAGGGAACTTTACGGCGCATGTTTTAGTAGCGTCGCCTTTCGACGGGGTCTCCGGCTGAAAAGCGTACGATACTGCTGGCGAAAACGTGATCGTGACTGAAACACGGGTTCGAGTCCTCTTAGGACCACTACGTTGCTCATGACTCCGCTCGACTCCTCCACAGCGCTGAGAAGTCCAGTCCGATTCCCATATCCCCAGGTTATTCTCACCTGGATTCCTAGCGAATTCTCAAACGTCGATTTCTAGGAGATCGCGCCGAGCGCGCGTGGAACGGAATAATCGGCGCCCCCCTGTCAGACGAGGGCAACCTCGAAAGTCACGTTGTTCGATTTCCGTTGTTCGATTTCGGTGGTTGCGGGTTCCCACAACCACCGAGACCACATCGTGGGTTGTACTCCTGGGTTCGATCATCACGACACCGGTACCCGGTATCCTGCTCCGTCGTGCCATAGAGCCCCGATAGAAATCCGGTTGTGAATTCCTGACAGGGACACCCACATGTACCCCCCAAACCCTGACAAGCAGATATCCCTGGGGGGATAGGTCCCCGTGGGCGTCCAGCCTGGGTGGATGGTTTTAGGTTTTGGACGCTCGACCACACGCGAAAGGGACGCCGGGTCCGATATAGAGTGACGTGGCGTGATCGCGGGTACGATCAGCACGAGGACGTGATGTCACTATGAACTCCCCAGACAGAAGCCAGCCTCTCGCACCTGAATTGCTGGCCGTGCTCGGGCGGCTGCCCGAGGGCGTAGAGTTCCCCATCATCCTAGGGATTCTGTCCAACGTACCCAGCTTCAGCACGACGCAGCTATGGACGGACCGGGCATCGCACGATCCCCTCGCGATTCGATTCCGGACGGGCACCTACAGGGCCGCCGACAGAGCGCTCCAGAAGGAGGCGAGCGCGGTGGCACGTCTACCCGGCGATCGCCAGGTGGCCGAGCGCGAGCGCGTGGACGCGCTCCGGTCCGCGTGGGTGAGCCACGTCTTAGGCGAGGTGTCGGGCCTCCTACGTCGGGCTGACGCGAAGATCATCGACACCCGACAAGTGGATCCCCAGCGGCTCGGTATCCCCCTCACACCCACGGGCCTCGACGGGCCCGGTGTGGTCATCGACGTCTGGCAGCACACCGGTAAGCTCCCCGGCAAGCTCCCCGTGCTGGTGGAGCGGTGGGCGATCCCGGCTGAGCTGATGCCGTGGCGAACGGGGGATCCTGTGCCGTGGATCAGGCCAGAGACGATCGCGTCCGTCCACCGGGTGATCATCTATACCCACTTCCCAGAAGTGCTCCGCCTCCGGATCGGCCATCGCTGGCGGAGCGAACGGGAACCGGCGGGATGGCCAGTGCTCACCCAGTACGCCATCCCGCACCTCTACGACTACATGCGCCCCTACTACCGCGTACGCCGGTACGGCCGGCGTAGCGACGGTCCGGATGCGGGGCAGTTCCCGGCGGCCCTCCGGCGGGACATCGTCGACCTCGTCAAGCTCCAATGTCCCCACCTGGCTGTCGGGCTCACGGTGAGTCGGGTGACGGCTATCATTCAACGGCATCTCCGCCATGCAGATCCGCATCGGCCGATGGGCTTCGACAAGTTTGGAAAGCGGTTTCCGAATCCGAAGGAGAAGGACAAAGGGAAGAAGAGAGGGAGGGAAAACAGGCCGAGAAGGTAACTTTTGAGTGTGGTCATCCTGGGGGCATCCTCAGGGACCATGAAGGACAACGTTCCGGTCTGGGGAGCCGCCGCGACACCAGGACCTGAGCCGCCGTCTGCGTCCTCTGGGTTGGACACGACGCTTGACGAGCTCCGTCAGATCCTGCAGCTCACGGCCGAGTTGCGCGCGGGCTCACGGTCCACGTCGCCCACCGGAGGGCGTGGGCAGGCCAGGACATCGGCACTGAGGCCCACCGACCCGCCCAGTGATCTTCCATGCCCGCCAGGCATGCCGCGGGCGACCTACCGTCGGCTCCTGAAACGGCACGATCGATCCTCCAGGAAGCTGACTGCCCTTGCATCCCGTCGGTTGCTTCCGCACGTCCGGAAGCGGCTTGACTCTCAATTCCGGAATGCCCTCCGGCGCGTGCGCCGCGCGCTCGGCCTCCCCGAGTGGGAGCCCGGGCGCCGGACCTGGTATTCACTGTCAGCGGCGGCGGGCTATCTCGGGATCTCTCCCCGCACGCTGCTGCGGTGGGACGTGGCCGGCATTATCACGAGTCGCCGGACCGCCGGTGGGCATCGTCGTTTCCACCATCGTGACCTCGTGCGGCTGCGGGCCGCAGGCTGGCCCTAGGGTCTCGCCCCTTGGCGAAGCATGGTCGGGTCGCCGTGAGACCGGCAGGCCCCCGCGGACAGAATGCGCCCTGCCGCTCCCGAGATGACGAGGGGCACGAGAGCAGCGGCCGGAACACGGCCCCGCTTGATTCTGCCGCCAGTCAGCATCGCATGCGCCGGCATGACACCGCGGAGGCGGACCTGCCACTCGCGGCGGCAAGCATGCGGCTCCGGCGGAAGCCGGGGCGTCCCCGCAAGGTTTTGCCCGCGCCCGTTGCGCCAGATGAGATTCACAACGTCGATCGGGGGCGTCACCCTAGAACGAAGGCCGTAGCGTATGAAGCTGTCGACCATCTTCTACCTCGCCTTCTCGACCTCAAGGCTGCGGCCGCATACCTAGGAGTCTCCGCGTGGACAGTCCGCGACCTGGAGGCTAGCGGGACGCTTCGCCGAGTCAGCATTCCCCTCGGTCCTGGGCGAGACTTACGGAAGCTCTTGTTTGACCGACGTGACCTTGATCTGCTTGTAGAAACATGGAAATCTCCCTAGCTACGCGTCGATTCGCCACCCCACTTGGAGGGTAGCGAAGAAAGGAGAAGGTCGATGGGCTCTGTGTATAGACGAAGACGTAGAGATGGAAAGTACGGGTCAGTATTCTGGGTCAAGTACTACATCAATGGTCGACCGGTGAGGGAAACGACGGGAACGAGGAGGGAATCCGATGCGCGCCGGTTTCTCAAGGACCGCGAAGGCCGGGTGGCTGTAGGGCAAGCGGTACTGCCCAGAGCTGATCGTGTACGGTATGAGGAGATTGCGCGAGACCTTCGTGAACACTATCAGACCACCGGTGCTCGCAATCTCAAGGAGGTTGAGACGCGGTTGCAGCATCTCGACCGCTTCTTCAAGAGTCGCAGGGTCGCGGCTCTCTCGCAAGCGGATGCGACTTCGTATGTGCTCAAACGCCAGAGCAATGGTGCCTCAAACGCAACCATCAATCGTGAACTGGCGATCCTGACCAGGATGCTGCGGCTCGCCTATGAAACGAGCAAGCTCATGCGCATCCCTGTGATCCGGAAGCTGAAGGAGAAGGCACCTCGGCAAGGGTTTTTTGAGCGAGAGCAGTTCGAAGCAGTTCGACGGCGCTTGCGGCCCGATCTTCAGGCCGCCGTGGCCATTGCCCATGCATACGGCTGGAGAATGCAGAGCGAGGTGTTGGCGCTGGAGCGTCGTCAAGTGGATCTGGACAGTGGAACGCTACGGCTTGATCCTGGCGCTGCGAAAAATGACGAAGGTCGGGTTGTGTATCTCACGCCCGAGTTGAAAGCGCTCTTGGCAGCACAGCTCGAGCGGGTGGGGGAGCTCTCCAAGCGGACTCGTCAGATTGTCCCGCACCTCTTCCCTCATCTGACTGGTCGCCGTGCGGGGACCCGAAGGGGTGACTTCAGGAAAGCCTGGACCACGGCATGTCAGAAAGCTGGCGTGCCAGGGATGCTGAGGCACGACCTCAGGCGCACGGCGGTCAGGAATATGGTCAACCTGGGTGTGCCTGAGCGGGTAGCCATGAAGGTGACAGGTCACAAGACCCGGTCGGTGTTCGACCGTTACCACATTGTGAGCCCGGGAGACCTTC
>Ga0126369_10002434_pt1 | contig 13245 bp, 11 predicted proteins | sample PanSoiMetaPlot_1_FD_109646 | JGI IMG/M metagenome (GOLD analysis project Ga0126369, IMG submission 109646) | Tropical forest soil microbial communities from Panama - MetaG Plot_1 | ecosystem: Environmental > Terrestrial > Soil > Tropical forest > Bulk soil | place: Panama | collected 2016-02-17 | reverse complement strand
GCCCAACTCTACGGATTTCTTCACGATCTCGCCATCGAACGGAGCCACGAGAGCCGTGTCATGTAGAGCAATTTCGGACTCGCTCGTCAGGGCCCGGGCGGATTTCAACTGCTCCTGGCTTGCATCGTATTGTGCGCGAGCCGAATCGAGCTCGGGCTTTGTAATGCTCTGACTGTCGTACAGACGCTTGGCTCGTTCGAAATCGAGCTGCGCTTTCAATGCGACAGCTTCAGCCGCCCCTGCCTGCGAAGAGGCCTGCCGGACCTTGTCCTGGTATTCAGCAGATCGGATACGAACCAGTACCGTGCCGCGGCTGACTCGATCTCCTTCGGCGACGTCGCGCATCCTGCCGTCCTGTCCACGCACTTGCTTGAGCGAAATGACGTATCCAGGAATCCTGAATCCCAACGGAACCTGCGAGTCGGGCATCACGACCGCCGAGAAACGTGGTCCGTCCGGGCCCGCGCTTCCCCGCTGATCGATTGCTTTAGCCTGGACTCCCTGCGGAGGTTGCTGAATGGGCTTCTTCGAGCTGCAACCCGCCATCGCCAGCGCCAGTAACAAGGTTGTGATTGTTCTTTTCACGTTTATTCATCTCCTATCGCTTTTCTCAACTCTGCCAGCGCGCTCCAATAGGAGGAGAGCGCTTGCTGGTACTGAAACTCTGTTTCGGAAGTTCGAGCCTGCGACTGCAACACATCTCTGATGAGTGCAGCTTTCTCCTTATACTTGTTGCTGGTTACCCGGAATTCCTCACCCGCTGCTTCGTGAGTAATGCGCGTGCTCTTCAACAGCAAAGCAGCCTCTTTCCACTTGCGATATTTCGCTCCAACCTCCACTGCGACTTGCGATTCCGTCTCGTGTAGTCCGTTACGGGCCTGCTCTAATGTCTTTGTCTTCTCGACGACCTGGTTGTGACGGCGGCCCCAATCGAATGGCTCCCAGGTCAAATAGAAACCCGCCGTTGTGACGTTCGCGGGCAGAACCTTAACGTTGTCCAAGCCCTGATAACGCAACGCCAGACTGAGGTCCGGTATGTATTCCGCCTTGGCAAGGCGGCGATCGTAGTTTGCCTGCTTCTCCCGGAGCTGCGCGCTGCGAATCTCAGGCCGGCTATACGCGGCTCGCTCTCGAGCCGCCTCGAGCGTCAAAGTTGATTCATCTTCCTCGGGGAGCGGATTCACGTGAAACGGAGTGTCGACATCTCTTCCCAAGAGTTGGTTTAAGTGTTCGTGTTGTGTTTCTAACCCATTTTCTGCAACCGACAAGTCGTAGTGGGCTTTGGACAATCGTGCATCGACTTCCAACTGATCAGTACGAAGCACCGTCTTTTGCGCTACATACTGCAACGTGACGCGCTGTGCCTCTTCCAACGTCTTTACTGCTTCCCGCGCGGCCTCGACACCAGCCTGCGTTGCCACCATCTCGAAATAGGCGCTTCGTACCTCCGAGGCGATCTTCTGGCGCTCGGCCCTCACGTCTTCTTTCGCAATGTCGCGCCCAAGCTCTGTGGCGTGAATTCCGAGGCCGATCTTGTACTGCTGCAAGAGGGGTTGATCGAACGCGCCAGTGACATAAGTCGTGAAGCGCGCGGGATTTCGGATCTGTGTTTCCTTGCTAGGAATCGGGCCAATGCCCGGATATGTGCCGAACACCCCCTGATCAAAGGTGAAGTCAAAGGAGTGCAGCAGCTCACCGCCGAGCACGGCAAACTGAAATTGCGGTAGCCGTCGGCTTCGCATGGTGTACACGCGGAAATCGAACTTCTCCGCTTCGAGCACAGAATTTTTCACTATCCGGTTGTTCTTCAACGCGAGAGAGACTGCGTCGTCCACCGTAAGCAGTGGAATCTCCGGCGCTTGTTGCGCAAGCGACCGGATCCAGGATGAACAGATAGCGATTGTGATAACCAACAAGAGATGTTTCGATTTCATGATTGTCCTGCCCGTAACCTGGCTGAGACTCGACGCCGATCAGCTTGACCACATCGTTGCTCGCGAACCCAGGGTGCAATTGGTCAGCCATCCAGTCGGCGGTCGCAAGTTGTTGTGCGGAATGCGCGAAGGGCGGCAACTATGTCAGCGGTCACATCTGACCTAAGGGCACTGCCCGCATGTGGGCACGTTCAGCCCCAATTGCTGTGTGTCCGTAACACGGCCTGAATTCCTGTGGCATTTGCCTGAACATCTTCTTTGCGCAAAAAGGCAGTAACTTGGCTGCGAATGGTGCGCAACAAGGCGGGATCACAAGTAGCTTCCGTTTGAAATATTGAGCCTGCGCATCTTGTTCTGGAGAGTCGTACGCTTCAATCCGAGCCGCTCGGCGGCGCCTCCCTTTCCCCCAACTTGTCCCGAACAGGCCCTCAACGCCTCCAGGATGGCGTTGGTTTCGGCCTGCCGAAAACTAGAAGTACAGGTCGTGGCAGCGCCGCTTTCTGAACAGCTGTTGAGCTCCGCGAGCGGCACCTCTAGCTCTTTGTCACGTGTGAGAATCACTGCTCGTTCAATAAAGTTCGCGAGTTCTCGAACGTTTCCTTTCCAGGGATGATGTGTCAGAACGTTCATGACTGGCTGCGGAACTGATTCAATCTGCTTCCCCATCCGCCTGGACAGCTGTGAAACAAGATGATTAACGAGCAGCGGGATATCCTCTCGCCGTTCTCGAAGTGGCGGGATCTCAATCGGGAACACGTTCAGCCGGTAATACAGATCTTCACGGAATTCGCCCTCTCGAATCATCGCTTGAAGATCGCGATGCGTCGCGGCAATCATTCGTACGTTGACTTGGATCGTCCGGGTACTTCCTAAACGCTCGAATTCCTGTTCCTGGACTGCCCGCAGAAGTTTCGGCTGCAGTTCCAGGCTGATATCGCCGATCTCATCCAGAAACAGCGAACCCCGATCCGCTAGCTCAAATCTGCCCCTTCTTTGCACCACAGCGCCTGTGAAGGCACCTTTCTCGTGCCCAAACAGTTCGCTTTCCAGCAGTCCCGAAGGTATCGCGGCGCAATTCATCCGCACGAACGAGCGCTCGTGGCGGGAGCTGAGATTGTGGATGGCTCTGGCGATCAGTTCTTTTCCCGTACCCGTCTCGCCCTGCAGAAGTACGGTCGCATCTGTCTCCGCTACGATCGACACTTGCTCAAGTACCTTCCGAATAGCGACGCTCTTTCCGATGATGCCCTCGAAGCAGCATTCAGAACTATTTTCCGACTCAACCGACAACGCCCGAGGCTCAGGTCCGACGACGTTAGCTGTTCCTTTTTCTGCGGGGTCGTAGAAGCCAGTGAAATCAACGCTCCCATAAGCCATAATCGTCTCCCTTACCGTTCAGAGTTCCGACGCTCCACAGGACTCTGCGCGGTCGCGGCATTGGCACGCTCGCGGGCAGCGGAAGTTCGAGTGTTAATTTCGAAGTTCAGCGCCGCCATGATCAGCACTTCGCTGAATGTGAACGAGCGGCAAGTTTCGGCAGTGATGCAGAACATAGTTATCTGCTCCGATCTGTGCTCGCTTCGCCAATCGGTTCGAGGTTCGGCGCGGGATGGCACGGTTTAATGTCGGGATAGTTTGGGAATATTGCGCGTAGCAGTTTCTCGGAATCTTCACGCCGCATGAACCCGTTTGGGGTGGGAATGAACGTCATATTTACTCTCCCGCTCAACCATGTTCGTTGAACTCGAGAGCCATTTTGCGACTGGGTCCGTTTGCGCACCACCCCACATCGGGAAGAATCGGTGACTGACGATGGTGGCGAGGGACCTTCTTTTGGGGGAGCGATTTAGCCCGATGTGGGTAACTTCAAAGCGAGCTTTGACGAGGAGGGGGCTCGACGCGCTTCCATCCGAAGAGACGCGCATCGATCGACCATAGGCCCGGCCCTAACATGGCGAGAGCGGCGCCGGCACTTCCTAACAGCAGCCAAACTGGTTTGTCTCCGGAGAGTGTAAGCATCTTCCAGACTTCAATCAGTGCGATGAGACTTCCTGCAATGGGTGTCCACAAGCCTAGTATTAGCAGTACTCCCGCTGCGATCAGGAGCACTGTGGCAATTAAGAGGCTTAGGGGCTGAAGATCGCTCGAAAACCTCACAACTGCGCGTACAATCAGCACCCCACCGATCACTACGCGAATGAGAAGCAAGCCCGTGCCAGGCCAACCGCCAGCGAATGTGGAATATAGGCGACGCAAAGATAGGCCTAATAGACGTCACCAGGTTCTCTCATTTCGTTATGCAGTCGAAACCCCCAAAAGAGGGCGCCGTCTTCACTATTTAGGGTGAACGAATTGAGCGTCAGAACCCTAAAACAGGCGGGAAAACTACAGCTCGATGATCCCTCTTTTCAACCCGATCATAGCGGCGTGGGTCCGATCATTGGCACCCAGTTTGGAAAGGATGGATTTCACTCGGCTTTTGACGGTTTCCTCATTAATAGAGAGCTGATCGGCAATTTGCTTGTTTGCATTGCCGGCTGCAATGAGCTTCAAAACAAGAACTTCTGCCGGCGTCAGGGCATCGTCCATCGCATGCTCGGCGATCTGGTAAGACACCTCTGGAGAAAGGGTCTTCCTTCCGGAATGGACGGCGCGGACAGTATCGAGCAATTCCTTGTGCAACGTGTTCTTAAGCAGATAGGCTTGAGCTCCCGCCTTGAGCGCCCTGAGAATCTGGGTATCGCCTGAATAGGTCGTCAGCACAATGATCTTTGCATTAGGAAATTCGTTGCGAATCGCGATGAGGGCGTCAATTCCGTTCATCTCCGGCATTTGCAGGTCCATCAGCGTGATGTCGGGACGTTGCACACGGAATTGCTGGATGGCATCGCGACCATTAGACGCTTGTGCAACCAAAGTCATGTCAGGCTGAATGCCGATCAGACCGGCGATGCCTTCCCGTACGACGGGGTGATCATCAACTGCGAGGATTCGAATTGGTGAGATACTTGCGCTCATGAACCGTGTCCTGCTTCAGGCTTCACTTTCCGGGCAAGTTTGCCCGCCAACCAGGAGCGATTGCGATCGGTAGCGTAGGCGATGTCTGCCGGAACTCTCAGTTCCACCTCAGTTCCTGCATTAATTTCGCTCCAGACCACCAGCTTACCTCCAATCAGTTTGGCGCGTTCCCGAATACCGCGCAACCCATAGTGTCCGTCGCTCCCGCCGGTTGAGAGCAAAGCCTGATCGATCCCTTTACCATCATCTCGCACACGCAAACGGAATTGCTCATCGTCGTAGCGGATTTCGACTTCTATCTGCTTTGCTCGGGCGTGCCGAAAGGCGTTCCGCAGTGATTCCGCGGCAATTTTAAAGATCTCGTCGCGGAGGATGGGCCGGAGATCCCGCGCTGCGCCCTCAACTGCTACGCGGAATACCGGCCGGCAATCCGCTGAGCCATTTTCGAGTTCTTCTCCCAGCGTGCTTATCGCCAGTGCCATGTCATTGCTCTGGACAGTGGAATCGCGCAGTCCCTGCACCTCGTCCCGAGCTTCAGTAATGAAGTTCGCTGTTTGCTCGATCGCGTTATCCAGTTTCTGTTTCGCCTCCAGTGGTCGATCCGGCAATAATTGGGAAACGATCTGGAACCGGAGCAGTACGCCATGGGCGCCTTGAAGCAGAGTGTCGTGAAGTTCCCTTGCAATGCGCGTGCGCTCGCTGACGCGGGCATCCAGCGTCATCTCGAACTGATGATGCAATTGCTGGATACGCCACCGGTAAGCCGCCCAGAGCGATGCCAGAACAATAACCACGCACAGGGTGCGAAACCAGTTCGTTTGGTAGTATGCCGGTGCGATCGAGAACCCCACCGCGTCTCCCTGTTCGTTCCACACGCCACTGTTGTTGCTCGCGATCACGCGAAATCGATATGTACCAGGCCCGAGATTTGAATATTGGACCTTGTGATCATTGACCACTTCTCTCCAATCGTGATCCTGACCCTCGAGCTTGTACTTGAAATGAACCTTCTCCGGGGCCACGAAGGTGAGGGCGTTGTAATCAATCGTGAGATCTCGAATACGAGGCGGCAGACGCAGCTTCGAAGCTACGCTGCCAGGTGAGTTCTGCCATTCAATCTTGTTGTCAGCGACAATCTGCTGGATGTGCACCGGCGGCGGGACCCTGTTAACAGCAAGGTGATGAGGATCGAGAACCGCGATTCCTTCTGCCCCCAGAAACCAGAGTTTGCCATCAGTCGATCTCGCGACCGGAGGATTGAAGTAGGCAGGCGAAACCGCCGAGATCCCAATCCCGTCAGCAGCTTCCAAAACTGTCATTTCAATCCTGCGGTTCGGGTCGGCAATCCAGGAATCGAGTTCCTTCCGAGCAATGTGCACAAGTCCGCAGGCCGTATTCATCCACAACGAACCTTCGTCGTCCTCGATGGACCAGTGGATCACGTCGCACGGCAAACCATTCCTGGTGGTCAGCGTGCCGGCCCGGCCGTCTTTAATGCGGCTCAGGCCGCCTTCCTGCGTGGCAACCCACAGCGCGCCACCGGTGTCCAGTCGAAGGCCACCGACATTGCCCTTTCCTAATCCATTGGAGAAACTGTACGAAGCTCGGACTTTACCATCCTTGAAATACAGCACTCCCCCATCAGTCCAGAATCCCAGCCAAACCCCACCTTGGTCCGGAACTACAACCTTGGCCTGTTGATTGCGTCCCATTGCCGACCAGGGGAACGTTTCGACCACACGCCCGTCCCGGACGTGCGACAGACCCTTGTTCCCGGATAACCAGAGATCGCCTTTCTCATCCCCTGCAATGGAATAAACTTCTTCACTGGGCAGGCCCGGTACACCGAAAAACCTGCCGTCCTCCAGATAAGAGAGCCCATGCCCGCTGAAGGTGGCCCACAGACGTCCGAGATCGTCCTTGAACATAGACTGTACAAAATCGTCGGGCAGCCCATTCGTTTTTCGGAAAATTGTGCTTTGTCCGTTCGTGTACCTCGTCAGACCTTCGCGACTTCCGATCCATACGCTCCGATCCTTATCTGCAACCACGGAGGTAGGATAGTCACTGGACAAGCCTTGCTTCGTGGAAACAGTCGCAACGGGGAGTTCTCGAAAGCGATCGAGTCCGCGCGTGCTTGCGAACCAGACATTGCCTTCACGATCTTCAAAGAGACTACAGGCAATGTTCCCTGAAAGTCCGTCCGACTTCGAATATACGTCTGTCCTGCCGTTGTGGACGTGGATAAGCCCATGTTCCTGGGTTCCAATCCAGAGACCTCCGTCGCGGTCCCGTAGCAGCTTATTGGAATCGATCTCGGGGTCAAGAAGCAGTGCATCATGATTCATCGCACCATGAACAGGAAATGCTTCGATCTTGTCTGCAACAAGTCGCTTGAGTCCTCCCCGACTGATGCCTATCAATAGCCGGCCATCAACCGACCTGACCAGATCGGCAACTCGCTCTCCCGGGATCGGGTAACGCTTTGGAGGACCGGGCTTGATTTTCCAAACTCCAGAGTCAGCGCCAGCCCATACAGTGCCCGAGCCGTCCTCCAGCAAACTCCAAACGAAGGAACCGAAGGCGCCATCTTCTGCGCTGCACTGGACATTGCCGCCTCGTATCGCGCAGAATCGGGCTGGCAAGACTTTACCTTTATACGTACCCGCCCAGACCGTTCCCTCGCGATCCTCGAGCAGTGAAGTCACGAATAAATCGCGAAGTTCCGGGTATTGTGTCAGATTGCGGCCATTCCAACTCACTAGCCCCGCAAACGTGCCAATCCAAAGTGTGCCATCGCGCGTTACCAGGAGAGCGTACGGCTTATCGGGAAGCTGCTGCCCGGCGGGTGGTTGCCACGAAACAGCCCGAAACCCATCGAATCGATACAAGCCGAACTCGCTGCCGAGCCAGAGATACCCATCAGGCGTTTGGGCGATCGCGAAGATCGCGCCGAGGGAGAACCCTTCACGTGCGGTCCATGCAGTGTGACCGTATTGGCTGACATCCAGTGATGGATCTAACGCGAGAGCGGCAGGACACAGCAACACCACTAACGTGCTAATCGCGATGAGCGCTGATGCTGATTTCATGTTCCGAGATCGCGCCAGTTCTGAAAATTGAACGGCCGTGTCCTAGAATTTAGCACCGTAATTGCCCGATTGTCAGCGAGCGGGCCGTGCAGCGGATCCGGCACACCGTTCCGCCGCTCTCGCGGCGAGACATGGCTGCTGCCCGTATTTGGGCACTCCGGACGACCGACTTGGAGCGACCGAATACAAACGGCACTATGGCCTGATTTCTCTTTGGTATCTCCGTTGCAACGTCCATTTCGGATCGCCGAGAGTACCAAATAATGACACTCGCACGCTTGTTCGACAAACTCCGCGGAAACGGTCGCTACGCGACAGCCGACGACATCCGCAACGTCTTCGGCGACTACCACAACGTATTGCACTGGCTGGCGGATTTCCTCTTAGGAGACAGCAACTTTGCCGAGTCGTGCATCGTCGATGCCTGCACAATTGCGCAGACACAAGGTCCCATGTTCCACGAATGGCTTGTATACTGGGCAGCCCGAGCTACCGTTCGCTGCGCATTCCAGACGCAGCAGGCCTCTGTCCTGGAGCTCGCCCGCGAATATGAGCAGGGCGTAGATGTCGAACAGAAGCAAAGCCCGGTTTCAGTGGAGCACTTCCAGCTGCTGATCGAGAATTCCGACCTCATTCAGGCGCGCCTGGACGTACTCTGCCGTTTCGTGCTCGTCTATCGCGGTATCGCAAAGGACTCAACCACCGCCGTCGCTTCGCAACTGGGTATCACGGCGAGCGCCGTGGAGCGAGCCTATGAAAATGCAATAAACGCGCTGGATCTCCTGAGACAAGGTGCCGTTCGGGAACTGATGCTGCCGCACTACGGTCACATCTACCATGAAAGTGCGCTGGCCGCCTCGATTGATTGACATACCCGTTTGACGGTCCTCCACCGGCCCTCCAAATGCCCATCTGCGGGCGTTGAGCCCCAGCGAGGGCTGGCCCCTTCGTGCGTCAGCAAGCTCTCGGACCTTCTCTTCATCCCATGTTTTTGGAAACACACAAATTGGAGCCGGTTACGACGCGGCGTGATTTTGGCAATATGCATGCCCCTTAGAAATGAAATTCCAAATCTGATCCGTGCCAAGAAGAACCAATCAAATGATGAAGACCCGGACTTATTCAGCTTTGATTATGTCGGCAATGCTGCTCATCGGCTTGGCCGGCGCGACCATCATCACCGATTATGACCGTCACGCCGACTTTTCCAATTACAAGACCTATTCCTGGTCGAGTGTCGAGACGGCCAACTCAATGTGGGACCAGCGCGTAAAGGACGCAATTGACGGCCAACTCGCGGCAAAGGGCTTGAAGGAAGTTGAATCCGGCGGAGATCTCGTTGTACATGCTCTGGGAGTCACACGCCTCGGGCAAGATGTCCATGTCAACGGTAGCGCCTGGGGTGGGCCGTGGGGCGCCTGGGGTGGCTGGGGTGGTGGCCCAGCGTTCGGCGACGCAACCGCGACGAAGAGCACATATGCGATTGGAACTCTCATCATTGAAATCTCCGATCCTGCCTCGAAGAGAATGGTGTGGTGGGGTCTTTCAGACCAGAGTCTTCCGACTAACTCCGATAAAGCTGCAAAGAATCTGGACAGGGACGTTGCCAAGATGTTTAAGAAGTTCCCGCCCCCGTCGATTAAGTAACTGGAAGAGAGAACATCGCTTCATCTCTGAACGCGTAGCGGCTGCAGGGTCCCGCATTTACCAGCGCTTCAGGTCGATCGTGGGGGCTAGGGAGGATTCCTATCACAATGGCTGGGGAGAGTGTGAACGATGTCTTGGGAGTATTCCGCCACGACGCCCCGTACCTCTTCTTAGGTGCAGCTTTCGTTGCAGTCGGCATCGTATCGGCAGCATTTGCGGTCCACAACCGTAAGCGCGGATCGCTCCTTATTCACTTCGCATTGTTTGCCGGTTTCTACGGACTCCGCCTCTGGATTCAATCGCCACTTGTTGCGATGACAGTCCAGCGTTCCGCTTTCTACAATCGCGTGAGCGGAGCTATCGGCTGCGCCATTCTGATTCCGGCCTTTCTTTTCCTGCTCTCCCTCGGCCTGCCAAGACGATTCGAGCAGGCTGTTGCCTATGCGATGGTTGCTCTCGGCTGCGTATTGGTTGCCGCCATTCTCCTCCTGGGCGATTCCCCGTTTTTCGACCGAACTTATACCCTGGCGATAATCGCCAGTTCTGGATTTTTTCTGACGCGGTTCATGGTGAGTTGCTCCGAAGAGAGTCGTGGCTCGAAAGCCCGCGACTTTGCAGTCATCCGCTGGGGACTATTGATGTTTCTGGGTTTCGTGATTTCGCAAAACCTGGTGGATCTTTTCGCTCCCGCATTGCCCCTGCTGGAACCATTCGGATTTGCGGCGTTCCTGAGCACTCTGGGCTATGTTGCCACGCGCAGCACGTTGCGGCGGGATGAACAGTTGAAGGAAATCCGGAAGGAATTAGAGGTTGCGCGTCGTATTCAACTTTCCATTCTGCCGGGCGAATTCCCGGCTTCGGCGAACTTCCGTGTCGCGGCCGAGTATGCCCCGATGAGTTCGGTGGCAGGAGATCTCTACGATTACGTCATCGCTGATGACCGCCAGGTCGGGCTGTTGATTGCGGATGTCTCAGGACATGGCGTACCCGCGGCACTGATTGCTTCCATGGTCAAACTCGCCTCATCTTCGCAGCGACAGGTTGCAGCGGACCCCTCCGCGTTCCTGTCCGGCATGAATGCGGCTTTGTTAGGTAACACACAGAACCAGTTTGTCACCGCTGCGTACGTACACCTGAACTCTCGTACGGAAGAACTCCGTTACTCAGCTGCAGGACACCCACCTCTATTGCTGGTGAGGAATGGCGACGTGATACCGATTGAAGAGAATGGCTTGATCCTCGCTGTGTTCGATTCTGCGTCGTACTCAACCGCCGTCCACAAGATCGAACAGGGTGATCGAATCGTGATGTATACGGATGGAGTTGTTGAGGCTTCCAATGCCGCCGGGGATGCCTTCGCGCACGAATCCCTTTGCGATTTGCTGCGGAAAACCAGAGCCCTTTCACCGGCGAGCGCGGCTCGCTCGATTGTCTGTTCTATCAAGGAATGGTCGGGAAAACAGGACGACGATTTAACTGTCCTAATTTGTGACTATATTCCAAATGTGACCGAGCACGTTCGAAATACGATAGAGTCTTCGCCGTATGTGTTAAGCAACGTGTGAGGTTTATGAAGTATGCTCCTGAGATTTTGCATGTGTCACCAGAATCAACGGCAACGATCAGTGCTCTTTGGTTTTTACCACGGCAACGGACTTCGTCAAGGAGTGGAAATGAACAGTTTACGTGTAAGCTGCCAACTCATTCAGGCGGCGAACGGAAGGAAGGGCCTCGACATGCATTGGAACCTGGCACGATTCTAGAACGCGCTTCGTTCCGAAGGTAAGTCAGGCAAGGCCGCGCAAGGACAATATTGAGGCGCTTCGATTTCATCGCGAAGATTGGAAAGGTGGTTCGCCACTCAGAATGTACACATACCGGACTTTGAATCAGGGCCAGTTTCGGTCCGCAATGGATTGCGTGGACGCGTCATGACAGACGTCGAAAAAACCAGGTTCATCGGTTGGTTCTAGGAACGGCAGGAGAAAACCCACCGCTCATAAGGAGCAACGCAATCCCACCAGTGAATTTTCCGCATCAATCAGCACGGCCCCGACTGCTGCAGGCTACCCGAGAGCATCAAGTCTAATGGCAGGACGCATCGTCCTGGAAAGCACCGCTTGCAAACATCTGGCCGAGAAACTGACCGCAATGCGTGATCTTTTGAGCGTCAGGATCATCCTTGAGCCCATTTTCAGACGTGGTCAGATTCACCGCGCTCAAGGAATTCCGAGCTTCAACGAAACTCTCAGCCCAGGACTGCACATTGCTAAGCTCGTTTTTCAGCAACTCGACCGCGCGGAAGTCATCATCACGGGATGCGGCCGCAGTGGCCAATGCCACACTATCGGCGGCCCGACCCTCGTACGCCCGAATCGTGTTGCCGGCCATTGCTTTCCCGACCGGATAGCCGTTTTGGACGATGACCTGCAGCATGCCACCCCACTCCCGGATTGAAGCCATCGCCTCAATGGCAGCTCTTCTGAACCCGGGTGAAAACCCGGACTTTGCAGCGTTTTCGGGCGCTTCTGCTGCTCTCGTCGGATTCAGCGTCAGAATAATCTGGCCTTCATCGAAGTTGAGCGATCCCTTCGTGATTTCCGCCAGGTCCTGTACATCCACGAACGCGTGCCCCTGAGACCGAACTATTTTCGCTCGTCCTGAATAACCCCGGATGGCGAATACTTCCTTGTGGGGCGGCGCTTGGGCCGTTGCCGCCACCACGATCAGGAGTATTGTCACTGCTGACGAAGCACTATGACTCATTCTAGGGAGCATCGATCTTCTCTTGTCCAGGCTACTTCGCCGACTCGGCATATTGCGCTTGCGTGAGTGGAGGAAGAGTCGCCTCCACGTTCATGTCCATCAGCAAGTCGACACGACGCTCCACTTGGAAGAACTTGGTCACTGTAAGCGCCGGAAGCACTTTGTTGAGTTTCTTGAAGTACGTCTTCTTCAAAGCCGTCTGCCGCGAGTCATACTCGAACATCCGCTCCGCCATAGCCTTGGCCTCGGAATCCGTGAGGGTCGGGTACTTGCTCGTGTATTCCTTGATAATGAGCACGCGCCCATCATCCAGTTTGGATCGCTCATATTCATACCGCCGATAGATCGGCCAGAATGCGGCTGCTTCTTGGTCGGTGAAATTCATCGCCGTCGTGATAATTGTCGCTCGGTCGGCCTGCATGCCGGCCCTTGCGACCTCGATCACCGAACTCAAGCTGGGCTCCTGATCCTGTGCGTCGCTGGGAGTAGAAAAGGCAAGCGTAACGATGGCGATTGTAAGCAGTACGAATTGTGCGATTCCTCGCCAGATATTTATGCGGCTGTGAATACGGTTCGAACGCAACCAGGCACTACGATTGAAGGGCTTCATTACTGGAAAATCCTCCTATCAAGAGATGACGACAAAGCTCCCAGAGCTGTTCAGGCAAGTCGAATGCCGAATCGCGACTACTACGAAGTTGCTGTTATTTGGGTTCTCTTCACGAGATCTCATAATTAGGAGTCGCACAGCGAGCCCTCCGGTGGGCGCCAAGACCTAAGCTCGGCTC
>Ga0126369_10002433_pt1 | contig 13246 bp, 11 predicted proteins | sample PanSoiMetaPlot_1_FD_109646 | JGI IMG/M metagenome (GOLD analysis project Ga0126369, IMG submission 109646) | Tropical forest soil microbial communities from Panama - MetaG Plot_1 | ecosystem: Environmental > Terrestrial > Soil > Tropical forest > Bulk soil | place: Panama | collected 2016-02-17 | reverse complement strand
TTGACTGACCACGAGAACATCCCGGCCTCGGCCGGGGCTACCAATGTGAGTTCGCACCAGTACAAAGCGCTCGTGCCCGGCCATGGCGTATCACCGAGGACATCGGTCGCCAGCACTGCACCGGCCTCGTCGCACACTGCGATGCACATGCCCTTGAGATCGCACCCCGCCGCGGATTTCGCCCCCACCTTGATGGCGAACAGCTTCCCTGTCACCACCGGCGACGGGATCGCCCACACGGCAAGGCTGGTCTCGTACGGCCGGGTTCGAATCGGTACCGGCAACAGACTTGCATCATGATGATTGCCACCGCTCTCGTGAGCCGTACAGGACACGCGCCAGATGTGCTCACTAGGCTCTAGCGGCGCCTTGAGCGCGACGTGGCGAGGTGCTGCTGGGTCAGCACCACCAGTAGCCGGCTCAGCTATGCTGATCGTGCCATCCGGTGCTTTCACATTGATCTGAACGCCCGAAAGGTCGCACCCGGCCGGGCAAGACGAAACGATCTTCAGCACGAAATCGGCGCCGACCGCGACCTCCGTCGGCCCGTCCACTGCGATGACGCTTGCATGGGTTGCGGCCCTCGGCGTCATTGGCGCAGTCCGGTCTTGGCACTGCGCGGCATCGTCATGCGGTGCGTTTGGCGGCGATCCGGCCGGCGATCCGGCCGAATACCAGGCACCGTGCAAGACCATGCTGGGCGAATCCACCTTGCGACTCGCCGGCGCAATAGAGGCCCGGGATGACGTCGCCGTGGATGTCAATCACCTCGGTGTTGGTATTGGTGCGCAGCCCCGTGAGCGTGTCGTGCAGGATCGGCGTCGACCACGCCGCGTAGAACGGTGGCGTCTCGATCTTGTACATCGGAGTGGGCTTCTTGAAGTCCTGATCGACACCCGCGGCGACGAACCCGTTGTAGCGGTTCACGGTCTCCTGCAGCACTTGGCTCGAAATTGGCTTCTTCTGATGCGGATTGTTGATCTTGCCGGCGAGTTCGCCAATCGTATCGGCGCTGAAGAAGAAGCCGTCGGGGTCGACATTCGGCGGCTTCGGATTCCACTTCTCACGCGCGGTCGCGTCTGCGTCGAAGATCGCCCAGATTGGACCACCGCCGTTGAGCTTGGACGGATCGCCATTATAAGCCATGGCAGCGGCGAAGAATTTGTAGGACCCGTCGGCCTCGTTCCAGAACCGCCGGCCTGCCTGATTCACGAAGATGACGTCCTGCCAGTCCACGACAGTCAGGCCCGTCGCCTTGGCGAGATGGAACATCGGGCTTTCCGGCTCATAGACCAGCGTGGCGTAGCCCCATCTACAGCCGATGTGGCGCGTCTTGGTGATCGCGGACCCTGCCTCGGCGGTCTGGTTGGCGGTGGCCCACAACGACGCACCGATTTCCATGGCGGCGAGTTCGCCGTCGGCCCCTTGGTGCACATAGGGCATGCACGCCTGCTGGTATTCCTCCGTGAGCCGCGGATCGAATGTGCGACGGAAGTTGACGTTGCCGGTGTGGCCGCCGGTCGCAATGATGACTCCCTTACGAGCCTGTATATTGACGACCGTCCCATTGTGATCAGACGTGATGCCGAGAGCGTTCCCGGACCGCGCTTGCTCGCGAACGATGCTTTTCATCTCGTGCTGCAGCAGGATTTCGGCACCCTTCTGTCGCGCTGCAAGCTCGAGTTGGCGCACGAGGCCCGAACCGGCACGGGCGCGGCCTGGCGCAATGACTTGGCTCGGGATGTGCCACTCCACCGTGATGAAAGTGCGTGGCACCGTCGAAGCCCGTTCGGGGCCGATCGGCCGCTCGGTGAACTTGACGCCATTCTCGACCAGAAAGTTGAAAGTCGCGACGTTCTCGTCGGCGAAGACCCGCACCAGGTCGCGATCGCTATAGCGCGCATCAGCGGTGTCGTGGCGCACCCAGTCGGCGAAAATCTGATCAGCCGAGTCCCTGATACCGGCTTTCTGCTGCAGGGCATGGCCGCCACCGAGATGCACGCGCCCGCCACTCAACATGCCGCGGCCGCCGATATCATAATTCTCGTCGACTACGATCACGGAGGCGCCGAGATCGCGCGCCGTAATGGCGGCCGGCAGTCCAGCGACGCCCGCTCCGATCACGACTATATCGGCGGACCGATCCCAATAGCGCTGCGCGACGCCCTGGGCCTCGGCCGCGCCGGCCCCTGCTAAGACCACGCCTGCCGCACCGGTCGACAGGAAAGCACGGCGGCTGACCTCGGCCGAGGCCGGACCCTCACAATCCGTCGTGCTCTTGACCATGGTTCCCCTCCCGGTCGGTTCAGCGCAGATAATCTTGACTTTGCGTGTGGCGGGGTCAAGACATCCGCTGGCGTTCCTCCGGCAAGGAAATTCCCGATAGAGCCGCGATGCGTGCCACCAGAATCATTGCGGTTGCGATCGTAGTCCTCGCCACATCGGCGGTTTCAAGAAGCTCGGGCGCAGCCGAACACAAATGCGATCCGGCGAGCGATGACGGCTGGAGCGTGGTTGCGGAGCGCGAAACGCTGAGCCAGATCGATGGCGCACCCTACCAATCCGGGACGGACTGGTTCGTCGACCGCGTGACGACAGTGCTGCCATTCTGCCATTATTTCAATTCGATCGGCGTCTACAGCATGCGATCCTACTCGCTCGAACCGGTGATGATCGAGGAGCGGGTCGCAATTTGCCGGCGCACCGCGCCGAACGCTAGCATTGCGGTAGCGCCATATACGGGCCCATGTCCGCCGCGATAGCAGACGACGCCGAAGAGATAACGTTGGGGCCGCACAAGCGGCATCCTCCCGCATCGCCCGCTGTAGGGGCGACCCTTGTGGTCGCCCCATTCGTCGCAACTGGCAACAGGGCGACCACAAGGGTCGCCCCAGGGTCGCCCCTACATCATCCTTCTGTGGCGCCTCGGAAATGAGGCGATGCGCGTCCGATCGATAGCGTTCCTTTCAGATTTGCCCGTCTTGCGAACGCGCTCGCAAAGGTGCAGCCTTCAGCACGCAGTGACAGGGAGGAAATCATGGCGAGCGAAGCCGACGATGCGCCGCGCAATGTATCGCGGCGCGATCTTTTCAGGACGGTGGGCTCCGGTGCGGCGGCCGCCGTCGCGGCAACGCCACTCGCGCAAAGCACCGCGCTGGCGCAGCCTCACCTTGCTGGCGTCGCGCAGCTCGAAGCACTTGAGACGTTGACCGCTGCCGAAGCCGATACTCTGGAGGCGATCTGCGCCCGCCTGATTCCGAGCGATGAGAATGGCCCTGGCGCCGCAGAAGCCCGTGCCGCTCACTACATCGATCGCGCCCTCACGGGTCCGCTGCGCCCCTCACGCGAGGCCTACGCGGCCGGGCTTGCGGCCATCGATGTCTATGCGCAGACCTCAAAAGGCGCGACCTTCGTGAAGCTTTCACCGCGCGATCAGGACGCGGTGCTGACCGAACTGGAAAATGGCGTCGCCACGGGCTTCATGCCCAGTGCTGCAGCGTTCTTCAACCTAGTTCGCACCCATACCATCCAGGGTACGTTTTGCGATCCCTATTACGGCGGCAATGCAAACTTCGTCGGTTGGGATTTGATCGGATATCCGGGTCTGCGCATGGCGGTCAGCTCCGACGAGCAGCGCATGCGGGTGCCAAAAGCGGTACGCAAATCGGCCTACGACGAAGCGATGTTCACCCCGAAAGGCAGCAACCCCAAAGGGGACGATCATGGCCATCGACCTTAAGAAGACCGATGTCGTTATCGTCGGGCTTGGCGCCGTCGGCGGCGTCGCTGCCTTGCCGCTGACATGGGCGGGGCTTGAGGTGATCGGCCTCGAGGCCGGCTCCTGGCTCACGCCGCGGGATTTCGCGCCCGACGAGCTGCGTAACAACTTCCGCGGCTGGCCTCAGGCCGCCCAGAAAGCGAACAGCGAGATTCCGACTCATCGTCCGAACGCATCGGCACCCTATTCGCCACGCTTTCCGATCCATCCGATGATGAACGCCGTTGGCGGCACCTCACTGCATTATTGGGCGCAGAGCTGGCGACTCAACCCGTGGGATTTCCGGGTGGTGAGCGAGACCACGCGGCGCTACGGAGCTTCGCGCACCCCGAAGGGCTCGACGGTTGAAGATTGGCCGTTCGGCCTTGAGGAGCTTGAGCCCTACTACGACAAGGTCGAGCATGAGGTCGGCGTGTCGGGTCAGGCCGGCAACATCAACGGCGTCATCGATCCGCGCGGCAACATCTTCGAAGGCCCGCGCCAGCGCGGCTACCCGATGCCGCCTCTACGCGGCAGCGAATTCACAGAGCGCATGGCGGCGGCGGCGCGCAAGCTCGGTTGGCAGCCGTTCCCGGGCCCCGCCGCGATCAACTCCGTGACTTATGATGATCGTCCCGGCTGTCAGTATCATGGCTTCTGCAATCGCGGCGGCTGTCACGTCAGCGCCAAGAACTCGACCGCGGTGAGCACCATCCCGAAGGCGATGGAGACCAAGCGCCTGCAGGTGGTAACGCAGGCGATCGCCACCAGCGTGACAGTTGACGACAAGGGCGGCCGCATCACCGGCGTCGTCTATGTCAAAGGCGGCCGGGAATACTTTCAGCCGGCCGATGTGGTGCTGGTCGCGAGCTACACCTACGAGAACGTGCGTTTGCTGCTGCTGTCGAAATCGCGAGCCTTCCCTAACGGGCTCGCCAACAATGCCGGCCAGGTCGGCCGCCATTACATTACCCACCACACCGGCAATCCGGTGACGGCGCTGTTCCCGTTCGAGCTCAACAACTGGTACGGTCTGCCGGCCCAGGGCGTCGCGGTTGACAACTGGGCGGACGATAATTTCGACCATTCCGGCCTCGATTTTATCGGCGGCGGCAATCTGTGGGTCTATTCCGACCGCCGGCCGATCGCCGCCGCCAGCATGTCGACCTTCGGCAAGGCGCCGCTGTGGGGCAGTGCGTGGAAATCGTTCATCAAGCAGAACGCCGACCGCTTCAATGTCGCCTATCTGCAGAAAACGACCTTGCCGTACGAGGACAACTATCTTGATCTCGATCCGGTCGCGAAGGATCCGATGGGGCTCCCCGTGATCCGCATCACGGCCGATCATAAGGACAATGAGAAGCGGCTGGGCGCCTTCATCCAGGACAAGATGGCGCAATGGTTCATTGAGGCGGGTGCCATCGCGGTCGAGAAGGGGCCAACCGGCACCATGGGCCCCTCGACCCACGCCTATGGGGGCACCCGCATGGGCGACAACCGCGCCACCAACGTGGTCAATCGCTTCGGCTTCGCCCATGAGGTGCCGAACCTCGGCATTCTCGGCGCTTCCGTGATGGGCACCAGCGGTGCCCATAATCCGACCCTGACCGCGCAGGCGCTGGCATGGCGCACCGCGGAGCATCTGACGGAGAACTGGAGGACGATTGCGGGTAATGGGTAGCCCGGATGAAGCGTAATCCGGGAGCGGCCTGTCCCGGATTACGCGACCGAAGAGGTCGCTCCCTCCGGGCTACATCGACTGACCGCGACACCGGCAGCGTCACCGCCGTAAGTTCCGGAATGTTTTCTTCCACGCAATGGTGTCGATCAGCGATTTCTCGGCGTCGCTGATGCGCACGACGTTGCCGTCCTCCGCCAGGGTGAAGCGCACGACGGTCTTTTCCTCGTCGGTATGATCGAGGAACAGCGTCTTGTAGTCGACGATCTCGACGACCGGATTGAGCTTTTCGACCTTCACCGAGACGGGGACCGGAGTGGTGGCGATGTGGTGGTAAAGGTGGATGTTGACGGTGTATTCGCCCGCCATGACGCCGCGAATACTGACCAGTTCCTCGCGGATCGGGAGCGGTATTTTTCTCGACTCCACATAGGTGAAATCGTTGGTGTCGCCGCGATCGTCGCGCTCGAGCACCATCAGGCCGACATCGCGCTGGTTGTACCAGACGAGCTTGCCGGCCGGGTCCTGCACATAGAGATCGACATCATCCGGATGCTGATCCGGCCAAGTCATGGTGATGATGAACTCGGCCCGCTTGATGACCTTACCGGGATCTGATGCCGGCTTCATCACCAGAAGGGCGATGAAGAACAGGAAGGCAAGAACTTGCAGCGCCTTGAACAATACAACCGTGAAGGGGTCGAAACGATCCTCCCGGTAGTAAAGTGAGCCTTCCATTCCGAGTTTTTCCAAAGTGACCTGGCCGATCGCGAACGTCGCCGCGCCTCATCCTAGCCGCTCCGCAGCCCGCACAGGAACCCCTGGCGGCAGGGCCAGTCCAGTCTGGGGGCAGACGTGCATCGGACGCAAGGCTTTTGGCCGTGCCGGCCGCAACGTAGACGGGTCCGCTGCGGTCAAATGGTTGTGCGGCAACTGTGGGCTTCGATACGGCGGGTGAAAGAAAATGTAGCGGGCTTTATCAATTGATCTTCACCCCGGCGTCCTGCGCGACTTTCGCCCATTTCTCGATCTCGGCCTCGATGAAAGCGCCGAATTCCGAGGCCGTCATCGAGAGTGGTGTCACGCCCTGCTTCGCCCAAGACTCCTTGATCTCGGTCGAGTTGAGGACTTTTCGGATTTCGGCGTTGAGGCGTTCAACGATCGGTTTCGGTGTCCCGGCGGGCGCGACGATGCCCACCCAACCGGATGCCCGGAAGCCCGGAACACCGGCTTCCGAAATGGTCGGCACGTCGGGAAGGATTGGGGAACGTTCTTCCCCGGTCGTGCCGAGCGCGCGCACCAGCCCGGCTTCGACGCTCGGCCCCATGGTGGCGATGGTGTCGAACATCATTTCTATCTGACCGCCGAGGATGTCGTTGCGGGCGCCCGTACTGCCCTTGTAGGGCACGTGCACGATGTCGGTCCCGCTCATTTTCTTGAACAACTCGCCGGTGAGATGATACTGCGAGCCGGTCCCAGATGAGCCGTAATTCATGGTGCCGGGCTTGGCTTTGGCAAGGGCGATGAAATCCTTCAAGGTCTTCACCGGCACCGATTTGTGCACCACCATCACGAGATCACCGGCATAGATCGGCGACACGGGCGCGAAGTCCCGCATCAGCTGAAATGGCTTGTTGACGACCAGCGATTCATTGGTGGCGTGGGTCTGGGAAATAATCAGCAGCGTGTAGCCGTCCGGCACCGCTTTGGCCACCGCGTCGGTGCCGATCATGGTGCTGGCACCCGGCCGATTCTCGAGCACGAAACTCTGCTTGAGGTTGTCGGACAGTTTCTGCGCAAGGACGCGCGAAAAAACATCGGCCGGGCCGCCAGGCCCATAGGGCGCGATGATGTGGACAATCCGCGTCGGGTAGTCTTGCGCTGGCGCCTGCGTTGAAGGTGCGATAAAGAACCCCGTGAGCAAGGCAAGCAGTGCGAAACGCATCGTGACCATCATGGGTGTTCCTCAGGCTTGTCACCGGCCGTGCGGCGCCCAGCTGACTTGGTAAGCGCGGCTGCCCACGGATTATCAATACTATTATAGCATGCGCCGCGAAGAAAAATCAGGCGCGCCACGCGCCCGCTGAAATCGGCGCGGCCCGGCTTTCCGCCGGCAATCGCGGAATGTATCCGGCGGACGGGTCAAAACCGACGAGTCGTCGTTGCAACATGCGGCGACAGTCACATTGCGCGCTATTGATCCGCCAAATGAATGATGGATAAACAGCACCGTCAGTGGGCGTTGGGATGGGGCTGACTAAAATCTTTTCGGATGTGGACTCAAACGTCCCTCTTCCTTTCCTTCTATCCCATCCTTCTTAGGGGAGACCATCATGAAAGATTCTTCACGTTGTTTTGTGCAAACCGCCTGTGCCGTCACGCTGGTGTTGGGCTGCGGGATCGGCACCGCCGCAACGCAGGCCGTCATTGTCGAGCGGGGTGCGATGCCGCCGCCGCGTGTCGAGGTCATTCCGGCGGCGCCGGGCCGAGGCTACAACTGGGTTCCGGGTCATTGGGCGTGGCGTGGTCACGGCTGGGTGTGGATCCCGGGCCATCATATTCGCGACGTCGTTGCGGCCATGCCGGCCGAAGTCGTCGAAGTGGTGCCGGCGCGGCCGGCGGCAGGCTATGTTTGGGTCAAGGGCCACCATGTCTGGGAAGGCGGCCGCTGGAACTGGCATCCGGGCGTCTGGGTGCGCTGATCCGCTGCGGCGACAAGAGGTGGTCATTAACGGGGCGGCCGCGGGCCGCCTCGTGCCGCCGTGCCATCAGGAGAAGCTATAAAGCTTTGCCGGATTATCGACCAGGATTCGGTTGCGCACCGCTTCATCCGGCGCCCATTCCGCAAGCAGATCAAAAAGCACCGCATCGTCAGGCAAGGCCCCCTTGCCCTGCTCGCTGGGGTGCGGCCAGTCGCTGCCCCACACCAGCCGCTCGGGCGCAGCCTTCACATAGGCCTGCGCGACCGCGGTCGAGTCAGCATAGGTCGGCGGGCCGACCTTGGTGTCCGCATAGGCGCCCGAGAGCTTGACCCAGGCCTTGCTCTTCTGCAGCAGGTCAACCACCACCGCGAACGCCGGGTGACCCGTCCCGACAGGCTCCGGCATGTGGGCAAGATGATCGAATACGATCTGGCACGGCAACCGGTTCAGCACGTCCTTGGCGGCGAGCGTCATGTCAGCAGACATATTGAACTGCACATGCCATCCCATCGGCGCAATGCGCTTCGCTATCGGCTCGAGCATATCCATGTTGGTGGCGCCACCCGGGGTCGCGAGATTGAAGCGGACGCCGCGGACGCGCGCCGCGTCGAGCCGCTTGAGTTCGTCATCGGTGACGCTCGCGTTCACGACGGCCACGCCGCGCGCAGTGGGCCCGCATTCGCCCAGCGCTTCGATCAGTCCATCATTGAAGACGCCGTAGGTCGAAGGCTGCACGATCACGTTACGCGAGGTGCCGATGCGCTTCTGCAGCAGTCGATAAGCGACGACCGAGGCATCGCCCGGGCGCAGCGTAGAATTGGGATCGATCTTGAATCGCGCGCTGTAGATGTGGTGATGGCAGTCGGTCGCGTTGGGCGGTGCCTTGGTTTTCGCGGGCGCCGTCCCGCTCGACCACGGCACCTGCTGCGCCTGTGCCTGCGACATTACGGCGTCCGCCGCGGATGCGCCCACCATAGCCAGAACGGTCCGCCGGTTCACATCGCTGGTCGCCATCGCTTCCTCCCGCTGACTTGGGGTTTTCATTATGACCAGCTTTGCGGACGAACCGGTCTGGGTCAATGCCCATTGCGAGCAAAAATCAAACTCATGGCGCCGCTTCCACGAGGCAGCGAAGAGGATGTTCGTGTTTGCGGGCCAGGTCCCGCAATTCCTCCGCCTTCGTGTCCGCGACAGCGAACGGATAGGTCCCGCACTCCGCAATCCCATGATTATGGGTGTGCAGCATGATCTGCGTCGCTGTCTCGCGGTCCTTGTCGAATATCCGTTCCAGCACATGCACAACGAACTCCATCGGGGTGAAGTCGTCATTGAGAAGCAGCACCCTGAACATCGACTGCGAGCCGGTAGCCTCGTGGGATTCCGCGCTTTCGTCTTGTAGCGGCGGCGCACCATCCGATTGCGACGACGTCCTGCGCCTGATGTACATCGTCGCATCGTATCTCGTCATACCCTGTTCCCTTAGAAAATGGGCGGTGGGCTCGGCGAAAATCTGCACTAAGACGTCCGCGCTGGTGACGACGTCGCGTGCAGCGGACGTTGCGTGCGTCATGGCACGTTCGAGGAGTGCTTCGACGTCGGCGCTCAGTTCCGGCAACTCCTCTCCAGCGGCGACGACATTGTCCTTAGGGCCCGGAAGAAACCTCGTAACAGCGTCGCGCAGCTTACCGAGGTCGACGCCGCAGGCGCGCATAACCTCTGCTGCGTCCGGATCACTGATCAGTGCAAGAAGAAGATGCTCAAGTGCCGCGCATTCCTCGCGCCGCTGCCCGGCGCTTGCACGGGCGTGGTTGAGTGTGTGCCAGAGATTCTGGGAGTATATCGGCGTAATGGTCACAGCATTTGCTCCCGCATGGCAGGATCTGCCAAGGCGCAACCGTCTATATGGACGCTATCCAGCGGCTTTCAAACCGGTAAGGAGACGGGCGGACTCAATTCGGCTCGCTGCCTTCTCCGAGGACCTTAAACGACTCTTCAAGCTGCGGACTCATGGGGATGTTGAAGCGTTCGCCATTGGGTAACGGGGATTCGAACCACTTCGCGTAAATCGGACCGATGTCGCGTGCGACCACGAGGTTCCGGACTGCGCGATCGACAGCCGCGCGCAGTTCCGGTTCGTTGCGGCGAAACGCGATACCGTAGGGATCGTAGGAGAGGAACTCGCCGACCACCTTCAACTGGCCTTGGGAGCGATGCTGCGCGATTAGTCCATAGAGCAGGATGTCGTCGGTGGCAAACGCGTCGGCCTGGCCGTCCGCCAATATGCGATAAGATTCCTCGTGATCGGGGCTCTCGATCAGTGTGATTCCCAGTTTGAATTTCTGATCGAGCGCTCTCAGTGCCTGTTCGTTCGTTGTGCCCCGCGTCACCACCACTTTGCGCCCCTTGAGATCGCGAAAATCGCGCCAGGCGGTCGCAACCGGAACCATGACTTTGGTACCGCTGACAAAGATCATGGGCGAGAAATCGACCACCTTCCGCCGCTCCAGATTGTTGGTCGTCGAACCGCATTCTAGATCAATCGCGCCGTCAACGATCGCGGGCAGCCGGCTTTCCGACGTCACCTTCACGAAGTCGACCTTGAGATCGTCGCGGTCAAGCGTGCGGCCGATCTCTTCCACGATGGCGTTGCAGATGTCGATCGAGTAGCCAACCGGCCGACCGGCTCGATCAAGATATGAGAACGGGATTGAAGCGTCGCGATAGCCGAACCGCACCGTTCCGGTTTTCTTGATCTGGGCAAGCGTGCCGGACACGATGCCCGGGTCGCTCGTCTCGACCTGAGCGTGGCTGGACGGGGAGCCGACGAATGCGGTCGCGATGACGAGGGCGATGCGAAACGCCTTTCTTATCCCACCCCCGCTCGCGGGGGCCTTTCCTATCCCTCCCCTGCTTGCGGGGGAGGGATGGGTGGGGGCTATGTCCGGGAGTCCCAAGCGTGGAAAAGACCCCGCCCCTCCCTCCCCGAAGAAGGGGAGTGAGAAGAAGCGCGAAGCCCCTGACACTCGACCGATCATGGCCGCCACCCCTATTCCGCCGGCGCAGCGGCCGGGATCGGGTGCTCAAGCGTCGCGCCCTCTTCGATGCCGGGCTGCTCGGGACGCAGGTTGCCTTCCCACTTGGAGATCACGGCGGCAGCGACGGAATTGCCCACCACGTTGGTAGCGCTGCGTCCCATGTCGAGGAACTGGTCGATGCCCATAATGAGCAGCAGTCCGGCCTCCGGAATGTTGAAGGTCGAAAGCGTGGCCGAGATGACCACCAGTGAGGCGCGCGGAACGCCGGCCATGCCCTTGGAGGTCAGCATGAGGAGGAGCAACATGGTGATCTGCTCGCCCGCACTCAAAGTGATGCCGTAGGCCTGTGCGATGAACAACGTCGCAAAGGTGCAATACATCATCGAGCCATCGAGATTGAACGAATACCCGAGCGGCAGCACGAAACTCGCAATCCGGTTGGGTATGCCGAACTGTTCCAGGCGCTCCAGCGTCTTAGGATAAGCGGCCTCGGAACTCGCGGTCGAGAACGCGAGCAGGATCGGCTCGCGTACCAGCTGGGCGAGGCGAAGCGAGCGTGGACCAACCACAAGGAATCCGGCAGCAAAGATGACCAGCCAGAGGATGACGAGCGACAGGTAGAAGCCGCCCATGAACTTGCCGAAAGTGACCAGGATGCCTAGACCGTTGGTCGTGACAGTCGCCGCGATGGCTGCAAACACGGCGAGCGGCGCTGCCTTCATCACGTAGCCGGTGATTTCCAGCATCATGTGGGAGACCTGCTCGATCAACAGTTCGAGCGGCTTTGCGCGTTCGCCGAGCGATGCAATCGCAACGCCCGAGAAGATGGCAAACACCACGATCTGCAGAATCTCGTTGTTCGCCATCGCCTCGACGATCGACCTCGGCACCAGATGCGTAACGAATTCCTTAAGCGTCAGGCCCGAGGTCTTGAGGTTGGGCGAAGAGCTGGCATCGGGGATCGGCAGGCCAAGATCCACGCCGGGTTGAAGAAAGTTGACCATCATCAGGCCGAGCAGGAGCGAGACGAGCGAGGCCGTGATGAACCATCCCATTGTCTTGAGCCCGACGCGACCAAGGGCCGAACCGGAGCCCATATGCGTAATGCCCACGATCAGTGTCGAAAGCACAAGCGGCGCAATGATCATCTTGATCAGGCGCAGGAACAGATCCGTGACAAGGGAAATGTAGCCCGCGATGCCGGCGGCCGTCTTCGCGTCGGGGAATGCTTCATGGCAGGCGTAACCGACTACGATCCCCAACAACATGCCAACAAGAATGAAAGTCGTGAAATGCCGTGACATTGTGCCTCTCCTGATGACCGGTCTAACAAGGAAAGGCTTTAGTAAAACCTCCCGTGCAAATGCGGCCGGCATCGCAAACGTCAGCTTGATCGGTTTGATATTCGAGGGCAAGGGCGCACACAGGTGCGCAAAATACGACTCCGATCGCGCCCTGCGGGACCGCCCGAATTCCCTGCCGGCAGGGAATTCGGCACGGAAGTTTTTCGGAATCGGCGCCGAATCGACCGTTTCGAAACGAGGTGACGCAGCATTCCCAACGACTTGCGGCAACGCCCGTCGTTGCGGGGAGGCAGGGAATCTCTCGCTGGGCAGCGATTCCCCCTTCTTCCCGCACGGATTTCATCCGGCCGGGCCACGGAAGGCCCCTGTCCGCGAATGCGCCGAAAACGGTCGGCAAGAGCCCGGCTAAACCTTCTTGGGCCTGCGCTTGGCGCTGCGCCCTGGCTTTCCATGGCGGTGCGCGGCGAGATCGTCCCTCGCCTTCTTTATTGTCCCCCGGACCCCCGCCAAGCTGCGACCCGAGGGGAAATTCCCACGCTCCATTGCGGCTTCCATCCGGCGCAGCAAGTCGAAATCATGCTCGTCGCGATAGGGCTTGGTGTCGAGATCGGCCGGCACCTTGGAGAGCCGCTCGTCGCCTGCGCGCTTGACGTTCTTCTGCATGAACCGGTCATAGGCCCGCCACGATACGCCGGCAGAGCGCACCGCCGCCTGCTCGGCGCGGGTCGCGATCTGGTGGGCATGCTGATAATGCAGGCCAAGCTGATCGA
>Ga0126369_10002432_pt1 | contig 13247 bp, 8 predicted proteins | sample PanSoiMetaPlot_1_FD_109646 | JGI IMG/M metagenome (GOLD analysis project Ga0126369, IMG submission 109646) | Tropical forest soil microbial communities from Panama - MetaG Plot_1 | ecosystem: Environmental > Terrestrial > Soil > Tropical forest > Bulk soil | place: Panama | collected 2016-02-17 | reverse complement strand
GGCGGCGAGGCTAAGTCAGCCCGCCGCGACCTGAACACAATGGCCGCTGTCTTGGGTTCGGTGAGAGACCGTTCTTCTTCATCAGACGCATGAGCACGCAGCGATTCTTAAGCCCAACTCGCGCCAGGTGGGGTTTATCAGTTGCAAACGCAGCTTCCCCCTTCGTTGTTAACAACATCATTTCAGCAAATGGGCAACAGGGGATTGTCAAACGAGGCAACTTTTCAAGTAGTCTGTAGTTGCTGAACAACAGCATTCTTGGCAACGGAGGCGACGGGATCCGACTCCAGGGCACGTTGGCACCCGGTACCAATTGCAAATAACTTAATTTGGCAGAGTGTTGGGTTGGGGGCTGTTTACCGTTACAAGCCTCCCGCGATTCAATGACTTGTTTGGAAATGGTAGGAGGATCTATCAGCGGCGCCAAGAGACGTCGAGCACACGCCGCTGGCAGCGCTTACCGCGTGAAAGGCGCCTCACAGCGACCTCGGGAAGGTCAAGACTCGATACTGGGAGCAAATAAGCGTGCGTGAGACGTCTATTTGGTGAGGGTTCAGGCTCCACTCGTCTACGCCGTGGCGTAACTCCGCGCGCTCCTCCATTGAACAGGGACGGCCGAAAAATAGAGAAGCCTATCGGTAGATGCTAAGAATCGGGCTCTGAGAGGGGTAATACATGCGCAATAGCTCGGTCGGCTTCGGGGCCGCGTTGGTCCTCGTAGCAGCAGCGTTCGGTTGTGGTGGCAGCAGTGGAAATTCCTACACCTGTAACTTTGCCGCAGCGGCTGGCTTGTGCTGGGAGTGGACCGCTCCTCAGTCCCTTACCTCGGCGCAACAGAGCCAGCTCCAGACCGCGTGCACCACGAACAATCCCCCGGGCACCTTCTCGACTGGAGCGAATTGCCCGAGCTCGAGCCGCGTCGGGACTTGCTCTGTTAACACCGGCCAAGTACCCGGCGAGAGTTACAAAATCAAATTCTACTCCCCAACCTGGACCGCCGCGACTGGGCAGCAAGCCTGCCCCAGCTCCTTGGGTAGCTGGACCCCGGGGTAGTATCAGAACCCAATCAGGCTTTGGCGGGAGCGGGTCGAATCGTGATGCCGCGCAGGGTGGGGCGCGTCAAGCACAGCAAAGCCACTGCGGACAAGCTGAAACCGGCGCTCACGAACAGCGGGCCTAGCCCCACGTTGTTGAGCAGCACGCCTGCCGCCGAGGCTGCCACCGGCGAGAGGCCCAGAAACGTGAACATCAGCACGCTCATCGTGCGCCCCATGTAAGCCTGTGGCACGCGGCGCTGCACCCAGCTGAAGAGCGCGATCTGTACCATCCCGGCGAGAGTTCCTACCGCGGCCATGACGACCGAGCCCACCAGCGTTGAGTGCACCAGGCTCATTGCGGCGATGCCGACGCCAGCCGCGGCGTCAAAGCACAGCACCGCCAGACCGACGCGCCCCCCGATGCGACGCATCGCGAGCCCTGAGATCACGCTGCCCACCATGATGCCGGCGCCGTTGGCGCTGCGCAGCAACCCCAGGGATTTTGCGCCCAGATCCATGCGCGTGTTCGCCAACACCGGCAGCCCCACCAGCAAAGGACCAGCCACAAAGACAGACACTGCGGCGATGTAGAGGATGAAGGCCCGCAGTTGCACGTCGGACCAGACGAAGCTGATGCCTCTTGCGACGTCGCCCAGCACTCCGCCCTCTAGTTTCGGCGGGTGATAATCCGTGTGAACGCGCACCATCATCAGAGACGCCACCGAAAAGAAGAAGCTGACCGCGTCGATGCTGAACGCCAGGCCCATGCCTCGGGCGTCGGCGAGGTTCTGTGCGGATCGGCCCGACCCTATTGCGATGACGAACCCGGCAATGGCGGGACCTGCAAGCATGGCGAACTGGCGCACGCCCATCAAGCTCGCGTTGGCCTTTGGCAGCTGCTCGGGCTCCAGGAGTTGAGGCAGAATCGCAGTGCTTGCTGGATAGGAGAAGGCGGTGGACAAGCCGATGGCCAAAGCGAGCGCGTACACCTTCCACATCTGGATCGCGTCGGCCAACACCAGACCCGCCAGGATGGCAATGAGCACGGCGTTCACCGCGCGCGAGGTCAACAGCACCTTGCGCGGCGACATGCGATCCACAACCGCACCGCCCACGAGCAGGAAAACAGCGAGCGGCAGAGCCATCAGCGCCAGCACGAAACCCAGCTGCTGCGGATCGCCTGTGAGCTTCAGCACCAGCCAGGGCAGGGCTAACAGCGTGAACTGGTCGCCCAGAATTGAGATCGAGCTGCCGATGAACAACAGGCGGAAGTCGCGGTTGGCGAACAACGAAGGCTTGGCGGCTTTTTCGGCGGCGGGTCCCATGCGCTTCGGCTTTACTACGACTGCTGAGCCCAGCGCTTGCGCAGTGCGACGGCCCGACTAGAGAGTGCAGTCTACCGGTGGGAAGTTTCCGTAAGAAACGCACTGAGGGCCGTCGATTCCCACGCGGCTCCCCGGAAGGAAGATGTTTCCTGAGGCACTGGTCAGCCCGCCGGAGCTGATTTGCACCTGGTCGTCGCCCACAATCCGATTCTGTTCAATGATCGTCTGACCCTCGTTCGAGGACAGGAGCGTGATCAAGCCGTTGGCTCTCAGAACGCCATTCCCGCGAACTTGGGTACGGCCTGCGTCCCCTGTTTGTACGTTGATGGATCCAGCCGCAATCAGAGAGCTTCCCTGCACATTGACGTATCCTCCGCGCAACCCGGGATCGTGAAAACTTGCGGTGATGTTGATGTCGGTGGCGGCAAGCAGAGTCGATGACATCACCACGCTAACGCCCTGCTCGAAATTTCCAGAGGCGCCCACCCTGACATCCTTCGAGCGAGATCGAAGGACGACCAACTCCACGTGCACCACGCCTTGATCGCCCATTCCGGTTTCAAGGTGGACCGAGCCGTCGAAGTCGACCACCGACGACTCGAGACTGAAATGGTGCGCGCGCAAGAGGATGTCAACGGCCGGCTCCTCCTGCTCGCCGACGCTTAAGATGCTGTGATCGACTTGAAGCTCGCCCCCCGGTTGCCCATCGATGACGAAGAAGTCGGTCGCCGACAACTGAACGCCCACCAGGAAGAGGCGGCAATAATCGAGCAGGATGCGGCACGTGCCCGTTTGGGCCGTTCCACCTTCGACGCGTAGATCGGTCTGAAGCGTGAGCACGCCGCCCGCGTCCGCGCAGCGCATGACCAGTTCTTGAACATCGATGGTTTCTTGAGCCCAGACAGCCGGTTCAACGCTCAACATGAGCATTGCCAAGCAGCCTGCTGGAATCCGCATCGGTCCCACCGTCGTCCTCCATCTCCGATGCCCAGTCGGACGACACCCAGGTGCTGGCTTTGTTGCGCTGCTCGGCTGCGGCGCAAGGCAACACCCTGCCGGGAACTCGAACGGTTGAGCTCTGCAAGCCCTGACCCACCCCCGCCGCAATGACAGGCGAATTCAGTGAAGTCGCCGCGCGGCGACTTTTCGTAATTCAACAGTAAATTCATGAGCTTACACGCCAACCTTACCCCTAAAATTGCGCTTGGGAAAAAGGTATCGTTCGTCTACCGGCCGCGCAGCGGGTTCCCACCCAGCCGCGGGAGGCTTGGTCGGTTGTTCAAGCTGGCGCGGTCACTGCGGATTCGATTGACAATGCCATCGCAGCCTTTACGTTAGCGCCCGACCTGGTCGAGTGCTAACGACCGTATCCCATCAAATGCTTTCAGGAGGTTACGAATGGCAGCGAAGGAGATTTTCTTTCATACCACTGCCCGCGACGCGATTTTGCGCGGGGTGCGAATTCTTTCCGACGCCGTGGCCGTGACGTTGGGGCCGCGCGGGCGGAACGTGGTCATCGAGAAGTCGTTCGGTTCACCCACGGTCACCAAGGACGGCGTCACGGTGGCCAAAGAGATCGACCTCGAAAACAAGTTCGAGAACATGGGCGCTCAGATGGTGAAGGAAGTCGCGTCCCAGACCTCGGAGAAGGCGGGAGATGGCACCACCACAGCGACGGTTCTCGCCAGATCCATCTACGAAGAGGGCCTCAAGCTCGTGGCCGCCGGGCACAATCCCATGGAGCTCAAGCGGGGCATCGATCGCGCGGTGGAAGTGGTGGTGGGGGAGCTGAAGAAGGCCTCCAAGCAGACCAAGGACCGCAAAGAGATTGCCCAAGTCGGCACCATCTCCGCGAACGGCGATGAGACCATTGGAAACATCATCGCCGAGGCCATGGAGAAGGTAGGCAAAGAGGGCGTCATCACCGTCGAGGAGGCGAAGGGCCTGGAGACCACGCTCGAAGTGGTCGAGGGCATGCAGTTCGACCGCGGCTACATCTCCCCGTACTTCGTCACCAACCGCGAGCGGATGGAATGCGCGCTCGATGATCCCTACATCCTGATTACCGAAAAGAAGATCACCGCGATGGCCGACCTGGTTCCGATCCTCGAGCAGGTGGCCCGGGGTGGAAAGCCGCTTCTGCTCATCGCTGAGGAAGTCGAGGGCGAGGCATTGGCGACCCTGGTGGTGAACAAGATTCGCGGCGTGCTCAACGTCTGCGCGGTGAAAGCGCCCGGCTTTGGCGATCGCCGCAAGGAAATGCTCAAGGACATCGCCACGCTCACCGGCGGCCAGGTGGTTTCCGAAGAGCTGGGCATCAAATTCGAGAACCTCACCCTCAATGACCTCGGACGCGCCAAGCGACTGGTCGTCGACAAGGACAACACCACGATCATCGACGGCGCCGGGAAGAAGGCCGACATCCAGGGCCGGATCAAGCTGATCCGCAATCAGATTACGGAAACCACCAGCGACTACGACCGCGAGAAGCTGCAAGAGCGGTTGGCGAAGCTGGTCGGCGGAGTCGCGGTGATCAACGTTGGTGCTGCGACCGAAACCGAGATGAAGGAGAAGAAGGCTCGGGTCGAGGACGCGCTCCATGCGACTCGCGCCGCGGTCGAAGAAGGAATCGTCGCCGGTGGCGGCGTGGCCTACCTTCGCTGCCTTCCCGCGCTGGAGAAGCTCAAGACCGAGGGCGAGCAGGACTTCGGCGTGCAGATCGTCCGGCGAGCTCTGGAGGAGCCGATCCGCCGGATCGCGATCAACGCAGGGGCCGAGGGAGCGGTGGTGATCAACAAGGTGAGGGAAGGGAAGGGCGCATTCGGCTACAACGCCCAGACCGAGACCTACGAGGATCTCGAGAAGGCGGGCGTGATTGATCCGACCAAGGTCGAGCGCACCGCGCTGCAGAATGCGGCCTCGGTCGCCTCGTTGCTATTGACCACCGAAGCGATGGTCGCCGAGCGTCCGAAGAAGAAGAGCAGGCCGAGTCCGGGCGGAGGCGCTCCGGATTACGGCGGCGAGGACATGGAGTACTAAGTCGTCCGAGAGCTTCTACGCGAAAAGCGGCTCCGAGGGCTGGAGCCGCTTTTCGTTTGACCGGGCCAACAGCTGGGGGCTCAGCTGCAGCCGCTGGTCGCTCCGCAGTTGGTGCAGCGGTAGCAAGCGCCATTGCGGACCATTATTGCTCCGCAGGTGTGACACGGCGGCGCGTCGGCTTGATTGAGGAAGGTCTGCGCACTGGTCGCAGGCAGCGCCGGTGCATCTTCCTTGCCTCGGGCAGCCTGCGCCGCGATCGACTGGGGCAGTTCCTCCGGAGGCAAAAACTTCAGCGCCAGCCATCGGAAAATGTAGTCGGTGATCGACTTGGCGATCGGGATCTGGGGGTTGCCGGTGAACCCAGAGGGCTCAAAGCGGGTGTGGCTGAACTTGTCGCAGAGGACCTTGAGGGGAACGCCATACTGCAGCGCTAAGGAGATCGCGGTGGCAAAGCTGTCCATCAGCCCACTCACCACCGAGCCTTCCTTAGCCATCACGCAGAACAACTCTCCCGGTTGGCGGTCGCCGTACATCCCCACCGTGATGTAGCCCTCGTGCCCGCCGATCGAGAATTTGTGGGTGATCGCCTGTCGCTCGTCCGGCAACCGCCGGCGCACCGCGTGCGGCTCCACGGTGGCGAGCACCGTCGCTTCGACGCTCGATTCCTTCTTGTCCTCCTTGAGCTTGGTGCTCAGCGGTTGGGAACGTTTGCAGCCGTCGCGGTAAACGGCGATTGCCTTGAGCCCCTGCCTCCACGCTTCGAGGTAGGCCTGCTCGATGTCCTCGACCGTGGCGGAAGAGGGTAGGTTGACGGTCTTGGAGATGGCGCCGGAGAGGAACGGCTGAGTGGCTCCCATCATCTTGATGTGTCCCATCCACTGGATGCTGCGCTCGCCTTTTGCGGGGCGGAAGGCGCAGTCGAACACCGGCAGGTGCTCCTGCTTGAGAGTGGGAGCTCCTTCGATGGTTTCCTGCGCATCAAGATAGTGGACGATCGAATCCACGTCTCCGGGCGCGTAGCCCAACTTGCTTAAAGCGAGGGGCACCGTGTTGTTGACGATCTTCAGCATCCCGCCGCCCACCAGCCGCTTGTACTTAATGAGCGCGATGTCCGGCTCGATGCCGGTGGTGTCGCAATCCATCATGAAGCCGATGGTTCCGGTAGGCGCCAGGACCGTCACCTGGCTGTTGCGGAAGCCATGTTCGGAGCCCTTGGCCAGCGCGTCGTCCCAGACCTCCCGCGAGGCTTCCATTAGACTTCCGCTGACGCCCTCGGCAGGTATTTGGTAGGCGCACTTGCGATGTTTGCGGATCACCCGAAGCATCGATTCCGCGTTCTTCGCGTAACCGGCGAACGGGCCGATTCGCTCGGCGATTCGCGCCGACTGCAGATAAGCCTGGCCGCACATCAGCGAGGTGATCGCCGCCGCGTAATTGCGCCCAGCGTCGGAGTCATAGGGAAGTCCGGACGCCATCAGCAGCGCGCCCAGGTTGGCGTATCCCAATCCCAAGGGGCGAAACACGTGCGAGTTCTCGGTGATCCTCTGCGTCGGGTAGCGAGAGAAACCGACGATGATCTCCTGTCCCAGCAGCACCACGTCCACCGCGTGCTTGAAGGCCTCGACGTCAAACTCGCCGTCGATGGTGCGAAAGTGCATCAGGTTCAAGGACGCGAGATTGCAGGCGGTATCGTCCAGGAACATATACTCGGAACATGGGTTGGACGCGTTGATCCGCCCGGTGGCGCTGCAAGTGTGCCAATCGTTGATGGTGGTGTCGAACTGAAGGCCGGGGTCTCCACAGAGGTGAGCGGCCTCGGCGATTTCGCGCATCAACTCGCGAGCGCGGTAGGTGTCCATCGGCCGGCCGTCCCTGACCGCTTTGGTGATCCAGGGACGATCCTCGATGACCGCCTTCATGAACTCGTCGGTGACGCGCACCGAGTTGTTGGAGTTCTGAAAGAAGATCGAGGCGTAGGCTTCTCCGGTGAAAGAGCCTTCATAGCCGGCGTCGATCAGCGCCCAGGCCTTCTTCTCCTCGGAGGCCTTGCAGCGGATGAAAGCCAGGATGTCCGGATGGTCAGCGTTGAGGATCACCATCTTCGCCGCGCGGCGAGTCTTGCCGCCGCTCTTGATGACTCCGGCGAAGGCATCGAAGCCCTTCATGAAGGAAACCGGTCCCGAGGCCGTTCCCCCTCCAGCCAAAAGCTCGCGCGAAGACCTCACCGTGGAGAGATTGCTGCCGGTTCCCGAGCCGTACTTGAACAGCATTCCTTCGGTTTTGGCGAGCGTGAGGATCGACTCCATCGAGTCCTCGACCGAATTGATGAAGCACGCAGAGCATTGCGGCTGCGGCTCCACACCCACGTTGAACCAGACCGGAGAGTTAAATGACGCCTTCTGTCGAAGCAGAAGGTGGGTGAGCTCGGCATGGAAGGCATCCCGATCGGTATCGGTCGCGAAGTATCCGCCTTCGCTGCCCCAGCGGGTGACGGTGTCCACTACCCTTGCGATCAGCCGCCGGACACTGCTTTCGCGCTCGGGAGTTCCGGGGGTGCCGCGGAAGTACTTCGAAGCAACGACATTGGTGGCGAGCATCGACCAGGACTTGGGGATCTCGATGTCCCGCTGCTCGAAAACGGGTTTGCCGTCTTCGCCGGTGATCGTCGCAGTCCGATGCTCCCAGGCCAACTCGTCGGCGGGGTCGACGCCGGGCGTGGTGAAATAACGTCTTACCGTCACTCCGGCGACTGGGCCTTTTGCCCGACGCATCGCTTTGCGGTCTTTGACGCTCGGCATTTGCTTCGACGGTACGTCTTTCTCCATTTAGCCCTCCTCATTTACTGCGAGTGCGTCTTTGCAAAAAAAGAAGCCTCGCGTTGGCTGAGCCGGTGAGGACCGCCAACGATATCCGCCAGACTGACTCGAGCGACGGCGCCCGTGCGCCAAATGACCACCTCCGCCCCCTCTGCGAAGGAGCCGCCAAGAAAGGCTGCTTACGTCCGTTTTTGGTGACTTTTCGGCAACGCCTTGTAACGAACGCGCCATTGAGGTGTCAAGGTAAATCCACCACATCTAGTGGTCAATTTATTAGTCGCCCCCAATAGTTAGAGCCTCTAATTCCGAGCGGCCGCTCGCTTAAGTTACAGCCCTGCGCGTCGCATTCTTGACACATTCCGCCGAATCCTGTCCAGCCGTTTTTCGCTGCGTGGGGAACAAGTGCACTCGGTCGATCCGGCCTCGAAAACGCGAGCTGTGCCGCGATGGCCGCGGCTTTTTTTCGGCGGATCTCCTTTACTATCAGTCTGTTCCAAAATTTTGCGCGTGGGCGCGGACCTTTGCTGTCGGCAAGGTGGCCCCTCGGAGGCCAACAGTTTTGCGCGGTGAGAAAGATCGGTTTATGGGAAGCCGATGCCGCCTCCCTACGAGCGCCACGTTTTTGTTTGCATCAACCGCCGTGCTCCCGGCGACCCGAAAGGTTGCTGCGCGGACAAGGGCTCCGAGGAGGTCCACTCGATCTTCAAGGCGGAGGTGGCTCGGCGAGGCCTGCGCGGCCGCGTCCGGGTGAATTCCGCGGGGTGTCTCGACGCCTGCGCTCTAGGCGTCTCGGTGGTGATCTATCCCGAGGGTGTGTGGTACGGCGGCGTCAAACCCGAACACGTCAACGAGATCATCGAGCAACACCTGATCGGTGGCCGCCCGGTCGAGCGTCTCTTCATGAGGTTGCGTCCGCCGACGGCTGTGTCCGCGTCAGCGACGTCGACCGAAAAGCCGCAATAGCGCCAAGAACAGGTTGATGAAATCCAGGTAGAGCATCAGCGCCCCGGTGACGCTGAGGCTGGTTGCGCTGCGATACCCCGACGAGGCGTAGAGGCCACGAAGCTTCTGAGTGTCGTAGGCGGTCAAACCGGCGAAGACCACGACGCAGGCGCAGGACCACACGAAGGAGAAGCCCGGGTTGTGCCAAAAGATCTGGATGAATCCAGCGATCACCACGCCGATGAGACCGATGAACAAGAAGGCGCGCCAGGCGCTCAGATCGCGCTTGGTGAACGTCGCGTACGCACTCAAGGCGCCAAACGCCACGGCGGTGAGAAGGAACGACTGACCGATCGAAGCCAGCTGGTAGACCAGGAAAAGCGTAGAAAAGGTCAGCCCGTTGAAAGCCGAGTAGAGCAGAAACAAAGTTGCGGCCAACGCTCCCGTCATTCTCGGGGCGGCCCAGGAGAGAGCCATCACCAAAACCAGCTCTCCGATCAAAAGCGGCCAGATCATCGGGATCACGGCGCGCAAAATGGCGGGGGACGACGCGGTATAGACCGCCACCACCCCGGTAATCCCCAAGCCCAAAAACATCCAGCGGTACACGCGGGCCATGAAGGCGCGGGCTTGGTCCGCCGCTGCGACGCCGGCGCCGCTGGTGCTGGGAAATGCTTGAACGGGGTTGTTCCAATCCATCAAAAAGCTCCTGTTCGTGTGGGACTAAATGTATAGCGCGCAAAAGCCTTTTCTGCTCAGTGGCCTCTCGACGCTCGCTGCAAGGCGCGGCACAGCTCATCGGCAATCGAGCGGTGGATCAGCGGTAACACCCCGCCGCCGCCCACAATGTTGACCACCTCCGATGAGGAACCCCTACAGACGCCACCCCAGCTGGGAAAAGGCTCCACTCCCACGGAGGCATAGGCGGAAAAATCGATGTACCAGTCGGCCGGCTGAAGCCCGTCCGGGGAGCAGACCAGGACGTTGTGCGAGGTGATTGGAATAAATTCCTGGACCACGAAACCGCCGCCCACCCGATCTTCCGCGGCGCGTCGGCACAATTTCGGCCAGTCGAGAGCCTCGCCATACGCCGCCCGCGAGCGCTCTGCGAAACTCGACTCGGACGCGGCCTTGCCGACGAACACCGCCTTGCCGCCGTATTCCCAGGCTCGCTTGAGAACGAAGCGGTTGGGTTGAGAAGCGACGTACTCGATGGGGTCGTCGATGCGCCGGCCCGCCGCGTCGGTGATCGCCCCCGCGCGAAACGCTCGGGTCCAGGGAACGGTGACGCGAACGGCGTCGAGCTCACCTTGGTCGAGCTTCGCCCTGGCCGCCAGGGAGGGATTGACCAGGGCCTCGGAGAGCAGGGCGAAAGTCGTTTTGATCTCGAACTGCGAGGCGGGAGGATTGAACATCGCCGCCCTTGGGCTGGGATATTCGGAGAAGAATTGGGCCAGGAAGGGCGCATCGATTTCGTGCAGCCTTCGCACGAAGAAGTGTCGGTAGACGAGGTCGAACGTTCTTCCTTCCGCTTCCAGCCGTTCGCGACCCCCGAGCTGATCCGGAAAAACCACTTGCGCAGGCGTGCCGAGCTCGCCAAAACGCTTTGCGACGTAGCGCAATTCGCTCAGTTGAGCGTCGTTTCGTCGGCAAAGAACGGCGATTCGGGTCGGCATCGTTCCACGCTCGGCCTGGAACGCAGAGGTAAGGGCTTGGTAGAGCGCGAGCACGTTCGAGCCGTTGCGTTTGCGCCATTGGGAAATCTGAGCTGGGTGGGCACCGGCCATCGTCCCGATCGTCTCGATGAGGCAGTCCGCCGCGATGTCGGAATAGCCCTGCATCGCCGGGATGGTGGCGTTGATCTCCAAAGCTCGCAAAGGTCCGTGAGCGGGATCTCCCTCGGCGAAGAAGTCCACCCGCGTGCACGCCAGGCGCTGGGCGGCAGCGTGGGTTTTCTCGATCACCGCGCGCTCCTTTGGACCCATCGCGCCCAGCACCAGCTCGCGGTAGGCGCTGTTCAAGGCAAAGTGGGCCATCTTGAACGCCGCGAGCGAAAGCTGCCTCGACAGTGAGGCGGCGCGGCGAACCCGTTCGATCTCCACGGCAACGGGCGTGGCGGCCATCGGAATTGGACGGGTGGTGCCGTCCGGCAAAGTCACAGCCAAACCCTGCAAGTAAGCTTGGGCGGCGAGTTTTGGCCCGAACTCCTTTCCGCGTGCCTCAATGGCCTTGATAAGCTCGTGCATCTGGACCCTATCGGTCCCTTAGTAGCAGCGACTGCCATTTGTCGAAAAGGCGCTGGCGTCGTAAGGCGGAGAACATCATGGCGATGGTTACCGGCGGACAACTGGTCGCGCGCATGCTCAAGACAGAGGGCGTTCGACAGATCTTCACGCTCTCAGGGTTGCATGTCGCGCCGATCTACGCGGGCTGCGTCGAGGAGGGCATTCAGGTCGTCGACATGCGTCACGAACAGGCGGCAGCCCACGCGGCGGATGCCTATGCGCGCCTGACGAGAGGTATCGGAGTAGCGGTGGTAACCGCCGGACCGGGAGTGACCGACGCGCTCACGGGCGTCGCCAACGCGAACGCCGCGAACTCGCCGCTCTTGCTGCTCGGAGGAGCCGCTCCGCTCTTCAATCAGAGCCGCGGCAGCCTCCAGGAGATGGAGCAGGTGGACCTATTCCATCGGATCTCCAAGTGGTCGGACCGAGTCCCGACTCCGGAGCTGGTTCCAAGCTATCTCGCCAAGGCCTTTCGCGTGGCTCTTTCGGGCCGGCCCGGACCGGTATTTTTGGAGCTGGCCTGGGATGTCTTGTGCAATGGCGTCGAGGATGACGCCGCAAGACTGCCGACGCATTACCGCACCACCGCGAGGCAAGCCGCGGACCCGCAAAGAATCGAGCAAGCACTGGCGATGCTAAAAAAGGCGGAGCGACCGGCGATCATCGCCGGCTCATCGATCTATTGGGATCAGGCGTGGGATCCGCTTCGGGAGTTTTGCGAAGTCGCTCAGATTCCCGTGTACCTCAACGGGTCCGGACGAGGCTGCCTCGCCCCGGATCATCCGCTCTTTTTTCAGCACACGCGCAAACAGGCCATCTCGACTGCCGACCTGGTTTTTGTGGTGGGGACCCCGTTCGATTTCCGCCTGAACTACGGGTCCGAGCCCACCTTCGGCGCTGCCTCGAAAATCGTCCAGGTGGACATCGACCCTACGGAGATCGGGCGCAACCGCGCGGTGGAGGTGGGAATCATCGCCGACAGCTTCAGCGCACTGCGTGCCTTGCGTGCGGGGGCTGCGAAAACCAGGCGCGACGCGTACCTGTCGGAGCTGCGCGAGCTGGAGCGCACCAAGGCGAAGGAAATGGAGCAATGGACGCGCTCGGACGCCGTCCCAATCCACCACTATCGTTTGGCGAGGGAGATGTCGGAAGTGGCCAACTCCTCCGGATCGGAGCCGATCTTCGTCGCGGACGGCGGAAATTGGGTGGCCATGGCGGCCAAGGTCGTGACTCTCAATCGGCCAGGGAGCTGGCTGGATCCCGGGCCGCTGGGCTGCCTTGGCGTCGGCGCTCCCTTCGCGATTGCGGCCAAATTGGTTTCGCCGAGGCACACTCCGTGGGTAATTCAGGGCGACGGATCGTTCGGCTTCAATGGGATGGATTTCGAGACCGCGCTTCGCTTCAAGCTTCCAATGGTCTGCGTGGTTGGCAACGACGCCGCCTGGGGACAGATCCGGATTCCGCAGGTGGCGATGTTCGGCGAGGAGAAATCGCCAGGAACTCTCTTGGCCCCTACCCGTTACGATCGCCTGGTTGAAGCGCTCGGTGGGCGGGGAGAGCTGGTGGTCGAGCCGAGCCAGATTCGGCCGGCGCTGGAGCGCGCCTTCTCCAGCGGTACCGTGGCCTGCGTCAACGTGATGCTGGACCCGGAGGCACCGGTGAAAGCGGGCGCTATGGGCTACGCGGTCTAGAGGAGGCGCGCATGAACACAGGGCAAAGTAAATTTCGGCTGCAGCGCGGCGCGGCCGGGCTTTTGGTCGTCGACATTCAGGAGCGCCTTTGCCAAGCGATGGATCCGGAACG
>Ga0126369_10002431_pt1 | contig 13247 bp, 14 predicted proteins | sample PanSoiMetaPlot_1_FD_109646 | JGI IMG/M metagenome (GOLD analysis project Ga0126369, IMG submission 109646) | Tropical forest soil microbial communities from Panama - MetaG Plot_1 | ecosystem: Environmental > Terrestrial > Soil > Tropical forest > Bulk soil | place: Panama | collected 2016-02-17 | reverse complement strand
GGGAGCGCCACGCTCGCCGCCAGCACCTCGTTGCCCAGCCGCGCCGGCCAGGCCGGCTCCAGCCGCAGCGCCGTCCGGAGCACGCCCAGCGCTTCGCCCTCGGCCACCTCGAGCGGCGGCCGGCGCTCCGCCGGCGGCTCCGGCGCCGGATAACGGTCGGCCTCGGGCGGCGCGCCGCCGGCCGATACCGTCGCCCGCCCGGTCGCGCACACCTCGCCCTCCGGGTTCCGTGCCTCCAGGTCCAGCGCGTCGGCGTCCCCCGAGGCCGTGACGGTCACCTCTTCGCCGTCGTAGAACGGCTTCACGAAGCGGGCCGACATCGTGCCGCCGGCGCGCCAGGCGGCGCCCCATCGCTGGTCGGGCAGGACCGCCATGTAGCCGTAGACGGCGGCCCCGGGGACCAGTCCACCGCGGAAGCCGAGCCGGCGCGCGAACTCGTCGTCGTGCACTAGGTTCGGGGAGCGCGACTCGTTGACCGCCCGGACGCGGTGGACCAGCGTGGTCACTGCCGGACCGCGCGCAGCAGGCGCGTGGCGGCGAGCTGGTAGGGCAGGGCGGTCCCGAGCAGCGCCGCGATCGGCGGCGCGATCCAGGCCAGGCCCGAGCGGTGCGTGCGCGTCATGACGAAGGCATACACCAAGCAGCCGGCGATGACCAGCGTCTGCCACGCGAGCGCGAAGACCACCCACCGCTTCATCCCGCGCTGGCGGGCCTCGACGCTCGACTCCCGCAGGCCCGCGGCCAGGATCCGGTCGTAGCCCGCGAACTGCACCACGAGGCAGCCGGCGAAGACGACGGCGGCGGCGACCAGGTAGCTCAGGTCAGAGGGAGGCCGCGTGGGTCCGCAAGCAGCGGGTGCAGACGCGAGCCCGCACGAGCTGCTTCCCGATCCGGACCCGCCCGATCTGCAGGTTCGGCAGGAATCGCCGGTTGGTGCGAACCTTCGAGCGGCTCACGTTGTGTCCGTACTGCGGGCTCTTGCCGCAGATCTCGCATCTCTTTGCCATAGATTGCCCTCAGGTGGGGAACGAGGCCGGATTGTACCATAGGCCCTGCTCATGAACCTCAGCGCTGCGGAGAAGGAGTCGATGCACAGCGGAACGCTTCGTTCGGCACGGGAAAAGGGCCGGATCGAGGTCTTTCCGGCGGTCGTCGGCGCCATCGCCGGCCACGCCGCGATCGAATGCTACGGGGTCATGGGAATGGCGGCTCGTGGTCTGCGCGACGGTGTCGCAACGCTGCTGCGCCGGGAGAACCTCCATCGCGGGGTCGAGGTCCGCGACGTCGACGGCCAGCTGGCCATCGACCTGTACGTCGTGGTGCAATACGGTGTTCGAATCACGGAGGTGGCGCACAACCTCAAGAGCGCGGTGCGGTTCGAGGTGGAGCGGTCCACCGACGTGCCGGTCGCAGAGGTGAACGTCTTCGTGCAGGGGGTACACGGAGATAACGGGAAGCTCTAGAGGCGCTGGCTCGGGCAGGGTCGACGGCCAGCTCTTGAAGCAGTCGCTGCTGGGTAGCCTGGCCTGGCTGGGCGCGCACCAGGAGGAGATCAACCGGCTGAACGTCTTCCCGGTGCCCGACGGCGACACCGGGACGAACATGCTGCTCACCCTGCAGTCGGCGGTGGAGGACATCCGCGAGTCGCCGGCCATCGAGGTCAGCAAGATCGCCCGGATCGCGGCGCACGGCAGCCTGATGGGCGCGCGCGGCAACTCGGGCGTGATCCTGTCGCAGATCTTCCGCGGGTTCGCGAGCGCGGTCCAGGACAAGGTGGACCTGAGCCCGACGGAGCTTGCTGCGGCGTTCGAGGAGGCGGCCAACGCGGCCTACCGCGCCGTGAGCAAACCCACCGAGGGGACGATCCTCACGGTGGCCCGTCAGGCCGGCCGCAGCGCGGCGGGGGCGGCGCAGCAGCCGGGCGCCAGCTCGGTGACCGTCATCAAGGCGGCTGCCGCGGGCGCCCGAGCGGCGGTCGAGCGGACGCCGAGCCAGCTCAGGATCCTCCGCGACGCCGGCGTCGTCGACGCGGGCGGCTACGGGCTCCAGATCATGCTCGAGGGCATGCTCCGGTCCGTCGAGGAGGTCGAGGACGAGCTGTCGAAGCAGGGCCCGGCCCGTCCGGCCGCGCAGGCCACGCTCGACCTGCCGGAGGAGGGCTGGGGCTACTGCACGGAGTTCCTGATCGAGGGCGAGGACCTGGACGTCGACGGCATCCGGGACGAGATCGAATCGCTCGGCAACTCGGTGCTCGTGGTCGGCGACGGCGAGCTGGTCAAGGTCCACGTGCACACCGACGACCCGTCACGCGTCATCACGCTGGCGGCGCGGTACGGACGGCTGGACCGGCTGAACGTGGGCGACATGTCGACGCAGCACCGCCGCATCCGCGAGGACGGCGGCGCCGCGGACGCCACCGAGGCTCCCGAGCCGGCGGAACCCGCCTCCCTGCGGCCGAACGGCGTCGGCCTCGTCGCCGTGGTGGCCGGCCCCGGCCTGGTCGAGATCTTCCGCGGGCTGGGCGTCGACGAGATCGTCGAGGGCGGCCAGACCATGAACCCCAGCACGCAGGACATGCTGCTGGCGGCCGACCGCCTGCCCTACGACCGTGTGGTCCTGCTGCCCAACAACAAGAACGTGGTGCTGGCGGCGTCGCAGGTCGACGGCCTGACCGAGAAGTCGATCGAGGTGCTGCCGACGAAGACCATGCCGCAGGGCGTCGCGGCCGTCGTCGCGTTCCACCCCGAGCGGTCGCTTGCCGAGAACGTGACCGCGATGCGGGAGGCCGCCAAGCACGTGCAGACGATCGAGGTGACCCACGCGGTGCGCGACTCGCGGTCGAACGGGCTGACCGTCCGCAAGGGAGACGTGATCGCGCTGATCAACACCCGGCTCGAGCACGCCGGCAAGGAATACGACTCCGTGGTCGGGCAGGCGCTGAGCGGCATCGGCGCCGGCGACTACGACCTCGTGACGATCTACCGCGGCCAACAGGCGACCGACTCGCAGGCCGCGCGCCTGACGGATTCGATTCGCGGGAGCTTCCCGAGCCTCGAGATCGAGGTCCAGTCCGGGGGCCAGGAGCACTACCCCTTCATCCTGTCGGTGGAATAGGAAGTGGCCGGCTTCCGGGTCGTCACCGACTCGACCGCCGACGTGCCGCCCGAGTGGTGCGAGCGCCACGGGATCGAGGTGGTGCCGCTGCGCGTGCTGTTCGGCACGGAGTCTTTCCGGGACCGCGTCGACCTGACCACAGACCAGTTCTTCGACCGCCTGCGCGCGTCCGAGCGGCTGCCCACGACGTCAGCGCCCTCGCCGGGCGACTTCGCCGTGGTGTACGAGCGCCTCAGCCGAGAGTGCGACGGCGTGGTGTCCATCCACATCAGCGGCGACCTCTCCGGAACGGTCGAGGCGGCCCGGGTCGGCGCCGGCTCGGTCGAGGGATTCCCGGTGCACGTGATCGACAGCCGCTGCCTGACGATCTGCCTGGCGTACCTGGCGCTGACCGCGGCGCAGGCGGACACCCTGGAAGCGGCCGTGCGGGAGGTCGAGGAGCGGGTGCCCCGGCAGGGCATCCTGGCGCTGCTCGACACGCTGCGCTACCTGGAGATGGGCGGCCGGATCGGCCGTGCCCAGGCGCTGCTGGGGACAGTGCTGGACCTCAAGCCGATCCTGAGCCTGGCCGACGGCCGGGTGGTGCCGCTCGACCGGGTCCGGACGCGGGCGAAGGCGATCCCGCGCCTGGTCGAGCGCCTGCGGCAGGACCTGCCGGTGGAGCGGCTCGCGGTCATGCACGCGCAGGCGCCCGAGGACGCCGAGCGGATCCGCGCCACCCTCGCCGCCGAGCTGCGGGACGTCGAGGTCGACGTCGGCGAGCTCGGCGCCGTGCTGGGCACCCACGTGGGCCCGGGCGCGGTCGGGATGGCCTACATCAAGCGGTAGGCTCCGGCATGTCGAGCTTCGGGTAGTAGTTCTCCGCCCCGATCGCGCGCACGTCGGACAGCCAGTCGCCCTCGAACACGTCCGTGGGCGCCTGGAAGCGGTTTGCCAGCACCCACGCCTGGCGCTTGTACGTCCAGTTCGCCGGCTGCAGGCGCCTCGCCGCGCGGAAGTGCGGCACGGCCTCCGTCTCGCGACCCTCGCGCCACAGGTGCTGCGCGAGCTCGAAGTGGGCGGCAGCGCGGCTCCGGTCGGCGCCTCGCTCGCCCGAGCGGCTCAGCACCTCGTCTGGCGTGAGCGCGAACGGCGAATCCGGCCCCCGCTCGGCCCAGTCCTGCAGCGCCTCCGTGTACCGCTCGGGCTGGGTGCGGATGCGCCGCGCCTCCTGCAGCACCTCGGCCTGGTACGGGTCCAGGTCCTGCGGCTGCGGCCGCGGCCGGTCGCGGAACGCCGCCCGCCTGGGGAACGCCGGCTCCGCCGGCCGCACGATCACGCCCTGCTCGTCGATCCACACGCCGTTCGGGACGTTGACGACGCCGAACAGCTCGTCGACCGTGTGCGCCCGGTCGATCAGCGACGGGTGCCGTGGCGCCGCCGCCTCGATCCACCGGCCGGCGGTCTCGACCCCTTTCAGGTCGAGCGCGACGGTGACGACCTCCAGCCCCTTCGGGTGGAGCTCCTCACGCAGCTCCTGCCACACGGGCAGGTCGAAGCGGCAGCCTCACCACGAGGCCCACGCCAGCAGCAGGACCTTGCTGCCGCGCAGGGAGGAGAGCGCGAACGGCTCGCCCTTCCAGTCGGGCAGCGTCAGGTCCGGCGCCTCGGCCGTCTGCAGGACGCGGCCCAGCGATTCGGGGCCGAGGCCCCACAGCCCGGCGGCCTCGTCGTGGATCAGCGGCATCCGCAGCCGCTCACTGAGCACCGCGGCGTCCAGCCACTCGCCCGGCGCCTCCGGAAGCGACACGCACAGGTCGCCCCGGCACGCGCCCTCGGGCTCGAAGTGCCAGCCCGTCCGGGCGGTGAAGTCGTCGCGCCGCACCCTCGGCTCGGTCAGGATCATGCGTTGGTCTCCTCCTCCGCTGCGATGGCCTCGTCGATCGCGCGCCGCGCCGGCGCGATGAAGAAGTCGCGCAGGCCGAGCCGCTCGGCCAACTCGACGCCCTGGCGCAGGTGGTCGATGCCCTCCGCCCGGTGCCCGGCGACCAGGTGGGCCTGGCCCAGGGCGATGTGGCCGCCGGGCACCGTGTCGACATCGCAGTCGGATTCCCGGAGCTGGAGCGACCGGGACAGCTCGCCGATCGCGGCGTCCATGTCGCCCGCGTGCCAGCTCACCGCTCCCAGGTGGCGGTGGACCTCCGAGCGGAGGTACGCGTCCCCGGCCGCCTCGGCCAGGGGCTGCGCCTCCCGGAAGCACTGCTCCGCCAGGTCCCACCGTCCGGTGAACAGCTGGTGCGCCACGCCGACGTGGAACAGCGACTCGGCCAGCGCGGCGCCGTCGCCCCCTCCACGCCGCACCTGGAGCGCCCGCTCGAACAGCGCCAGCTCCTCGTCGGAGCCCGCCGGATCGCCCTCGATGCTGCCGTCGGGCAGACGGCGCTCCAGGTTGCGGTAGTGCCGCACCAGGCCGAGCTGGTCGATCGCGCCGGCCAGCGCCGCCTGGTCGCCGGCGGCCTCGGCAAGTCGCCTGGCGTCGAGCAGCGCCGCCTCGGCCCCGTCGAAGTCGCCGGTCCGGCGCCAGGCGGCTTCGAGGAGCTCGCGGCCGTGCTCCAGGGCATCCCACACGAGCACGAAGGTACATCCCCGGCGGACCGCGTTGCTCTTGCGTTCCCTGTTGCGAACGCAGGGATCCGTCTAGATTCTTCGTAGGGGATCAGTGCCGGAAGCGCTCTTTCGTCCCGACTCGCCGACCTGGCGGATCAACCAGGAGCCCGCGTTGCTGCTCGGCGGCGGCCGCGCGCTGCTCATGCAGCTGGCCCACCCCTCCGTCGCCGCCGGTGTCGCCGAGCACAGCGACTTCCGGCGCCGGCCGCTCGACCGGCTCATCCGCACCCTGGAGCTGACGCTGGCGCTCACGTTCGGCACCCGCGCCGAGGCCCTGGCGGCCGCCCACCAGATCAACGTCGTCCACCAGCGCGTCCGCGGCCCCGGCTACCAGGCGACCGATCCACGGCTGCTGCTCTGGGTCCACGCGACGCTGATCGACAGCGCGCTGGTGACGTACGAGGCGTTCGTCGGTCCGGTCTCCGGCAGCGACCGGGAGGGGTACTACCAGGAGGCGAAGCTGATCGGAGGCCTGCTGGGCCTCGCCAACTCCCGGTACCCGGGGACGATGACCGAGTTCGAGGCGTACCTGGCGGGGATGATCGCGGGTCCCGAGCTCCTGGTCGACCGGCGGGCCCGCGACCTCGCGCGTGCCGTGCTGCGGCCCTCCCTCAACCGCGTCCCCCCGCCGCTCTTCCGGCCGCTGGAGGCCATCACCGCCGGCCTCCTGCCCACCAGCCTTCGGCTGGACTACGACCTGCGGTGGGGCCCGCTGGAGCAGTTCGGCTTCGCGGCGGTGCGCTCGGCCCTGCCCCGCGCGCTGCGGGTGCTGCCGCAGCGGTTTCGCCAGGTGCCGCCGGCGCGCACGGCGCGGGCCCGCGCGGTCCAGTAGCCTTGCCGGTCGAAGGGCGCTCGCCAAGCGCCCGCTGACCGGAGGTACGAACAGTGGCAGTGGAGAGCAGCGCTTCTGCGACCTGGAACGGGGACCTCATGGGGGGCAGCGGCAGCGTCCGGGTGGCCAGCGGCGCGTTCGCCGAGCAGGTGCTCACCTGGCGGGCGCGGGCCGAGTCGCGGGAGTCGGGAACCAGCCCGGAGGAGCTCATCGCGGCAGCCCACGCGGGGTGCTTCGCGATGGCGCTGTCCTTCGGGCTGAGCGGCGCGGGGCACCCGCCCGAGCGCCTGGACACCTCGGCCCGAGTCGCGTTCCAGCCTGGTCCCGGCATCACGAGCATCCACCTCACGGTGCGCGGGCGCGTGCCGGGCATCGACGCCGGCGCGTTCCGCGAGGCGGCCGAGCAGGCCAAAGCGAACTGCCCGGTCTCGAAGGCCCTGGCAGGCGTGCCCGAGGTCACGCTGGACGCGACCCTCGAGGGCTAGCGGTCTCACGCCGGCCGATCGACCAATCCCGCGCGGCCGCGCGTTGACAGGATGAGCGAGCGTCCCAGATGGGCGGCGCCGGCAGCGTGCCGGCCGGGGCGCTCCTCACCGAAGCGAACAGCATCCCCCTCTCCTCCCTGACCGGCCCCGGCCCCCGGGGCCGGTCCATTTTCGGCCCACCGAACAATTCGGGCCGCCGGCGCGTCTCCCGAACGTGATGGGGAGAGAAGCAGCGTCGTGATCGCGCCGGCCTGGCGATGGGTCACGGGCGTCGGCGAGCTGACCCTGCTCTTCGGCGCCGCCCTGTGGGGTGCCGTGCGGCGTCCCTTCTACTGGCGGGAGCTGCTGGAGCAGTGCCGGTTCATCCTGACCGCCAACTTCGTGCCCCTCCTCCTGACCGGCACCGGGTTCGGCACCGTCTCCTGGCGCCGGACGAGGGCCTGGTCCAGCGGGTGGACGGCGCCGGGCAGCCGCCGGCCGGGTACCGCGCGTACCCGGCCGGGCTGGCGGTGGTGGCTGAGCGCTCCGGCGGCGCCGACGCGGCGGAGGCGTCGGCGGTCGCGTCGCGCCGGGTCGGACCGGCGATCGTTGCGTCTGCGGCGGCGCTGGCGGCCGGGTTCGCGGCGCTGGCGGTCAGCCCGGTGCCGATGGTGCGCGACTTCGGCCTGTGGTGCGCGGGCGACCTGGCCCCGGCGACGGCGGCGGTGCTGGTGCTGCTGCCGCCGGCGGCGAGGGCGTGGCTGCGCTGAGATCCGTAGACGCTCGACTTCCACCCGTCACACCGGGTCAGCTCGCGTCCGCCGCCGCTGCGGCGGGCGCGAGGCCCGCTTCTCGGCCGGCAGCTCGAGAGAGGGCCGTGACCCCTCTGCTATCGTCTCCGCCGTGACGCAGGCTCCGCCGCCGCAGCAGGGGTTGGTTTCGCCGGACGGCCACTGGCGATGGGACGGAACGCAGTGGGTCCCCAACCAGCCAGCACAGCTCTACCCGTCGCCGCCTCCCGTGACCCGGTCGGCGCCGGCCGACACCGCGCCGGCGCCGCAGCCGGCATGGAGTCCGCCTCCGTCGCCGCTCGCCCCCACGTCGACCGCGCTGGCGGCGCCGGCCGCGCTCGGGCTCGCCTACCAGTTCTCGGGCGACGCCATGTGGTCGATCATCTTCGGCGTCGCCTCGATCGGGGTCCCGCTCTTCACGCCGATCTACTTTCCGATCCTGCCCATCTTCGGCATCTGGCGCGGCGTGCTCGCCGTTCGCCGGCGCCGCGTTCTCGGCGGGGTGATCGGACTCGTCGTGAGCGCGATCGGCTGTCTCTTCAGCCTCCTGTACAGCGGCCTGCTGAATTCGCTGCTTCGCTAGACTCACGAGGGCGTGCAACGAGCACAACTGGAGCGCGCCCTCGAGCTGAAGCGGTCGGGACGTCTCGACGAGGCGGTGATCGCCCTCGAAGCGCTGCTCGCCGAGGAACCCAGGAACGCCCCGGCGCTCGCCCAGCTGGCGCACATCCAGCTCCGCCGGCGCCGGCCGGCCGACGCCCTGACCGAGCTGGACAGGGCGGAGGCCGCGGGCGGCGCGACCGCGTTCACCGCCCGCGTGCGCGGCGACGCCCTGTACCGGCTCGGCCGGCACCGCGACGCGGCCGCCGCCTACGAGGAGGCGGACGCGCTCGGCGACCGAGACGCCTGGCCCGTCGCCCAGCTCGCTCGCTGCCGGCTGCGCGAGAACGACCTCGACGGCGCGCGCGACGCCGCCGCGCGTGCCGTCGAGCGCGAGCCCGAGGCGGCTGCCGGCTGGGTCGTGCAGGGTGAGGTCGCGTTCCGGGCCGGGGAGATCGCGGTCGCGGAGGAGCGCTTCCAGCGAGCCCACGAGCTGGCGCCGGACGACCAGTACGCCTACGCCCGCCTGGTCGAGGCGCGCCTGGTGCAGCTCGAGCCCGAGGAGCGAGGCCGGGAGCTCGAGGTGCTGCTCCGCAGCAGCGGCCGCGAGAACCGCTTCCTGGGCGCGGCCCTGGCCCGGCTCCGACGGGAGCTGGGCGACGACGCCGGCGCCGCGGCGGCCTGGCGGCGCACGCGCCGATCCGGCGACGACCGCTTCGCCCGCGCCCAGGAGGGCTACGCGCTCCGCCGAGCCGGGAAGCTGGACGAGGCGGCCGTCCTCCTTCGCGACGTCCTGCTCGAGGACCCGGCCGACGTGGTCCTCTTCCGGACGTACATCAGCCTCCAGCGCCAGCGCGGCGAGCTCGACGAGCTGCGGCAGACCCTCCAGGACCTGCTGCCCGTGGCCGGGCCGCGCCGGGGCGCGGTCTACGGCGAGCTGCGCAAGCTGCCCGGACCCGATTGATGCCGGCCCGCATCGCGGACCTCGTCGAAGTCACCGCCGCCGAGACGGTCGTGCGCCTGGACGGCGCGCCCGGCCGGCTGGACGAGCTGGTGCTCACCGGCGACGTGTCGCAGAGCCTGAGCGCGGTGCTGGAGGCTGCCCGGGGGCCCAGCGGCGCCGGGTTCCTGCTCGTCGGGCACTACGGTTCGGGCAAGTCGCACTTCCTGGCCGCGCTCGCCGAGCTGCTGGCGAACCCGGCCGCAGCCCGGTGCCGGGGCTGGGACGATCGCGCCCGCGAGCTGGCCCGCTCGGCGCGCCCCTCGCTGCCGGTGGCGGTCCCACTCGTCGACTACCGCGCCGAGGCGAACCTGGAGGACGTGACGTGGCGCCGCGCGTGGGGCGCGCTGCACCGCGAGCCGCCCCCGCCGCTCGGCAGCGACCGCGCCGCGGGTTGGGCCGAGCTGCTCGCGGCTGTCCGCGTCGCGGGCCGGGCCGGCCTCCTGCTGCTGATCGACGAGCTGAGCGAGTTCCTGCGGGCCAAGCGCGGGCCGGGGCTGACCGAGGACCTGCGCTTCCTGCAGTTCCTGGGCGAGTGGGCGAGGCGGGGCCCGGTGCTGGTGGTCGCGGCGCTCCAGGAGAGCCTGGAGGAGGTGGCCAGCGTCAGCGAGCGCGAGCTGGCGCGCATCCGGGACCGCTTCCCGGTGCGGCTCGGCCTGTCGATGCGCCACGTCGAGGACCTGGTCCGCGGCCGGCTGGTGCCGCTGCGGCCCGGCGCCGACGAGGAGCTGGAACGCGTGCACCGCCGGCTGCGCGCCACCCAGCCGGCCTGGAGGGTCGCCCCTGAGCGGTTCCGGGCCTGCTACCCGCTCCACCCCGACACGCTGACGGTGCTGGACGGCCTCCGCTTCCTCCTGTCGCAGCAGCGGGGCGCGGTCGATTTCATCTGCCGGCAGCTTCGAGGCGACCCCGCCGCGGGCATCGCGGCCTGGCAGGAGCGGCCGGCCGCCGACCTGCTGTGCCCGGACCGCGTCTACGACCACTTCGCGGGCCGGCTCCGCGAGCGCGTGGAGACGGCGCGCCTGGCGGAGACCGTCGTGCCCTACTACGAGCGGGCCGCGCCCGCCCTCCTCCAGGATCCGGCGGACGGCGAGCTCGCGCTGCGCGCGGTCAAGCTGCTGACGCTGCTCGCGGCCTCGCCGCTGGAGCGCCGGCGGGACGCGCGGGAGCTGGCGGCGATGCTGCTGGTGCGCATGAGCTCGGTGGACGCCGAGGCCAACGCGGCGTACCTGGAGCGAGCGGTCCTGGAGCCGCTGGCCGGCCACGGGGCGTACGTGGTGGCGCATCCCGCCGGCGCCACGACGGCGTACGAGGTGGAGCTGGAGGCCGATGCCGGGCTCGCGGTGGCGCGGCTGGTCGAGCAGGAGCGCGCTCGCCTCCAGCCCGACGACCGCCGCGTGGTCGAGACGCTGCTGGACCTGGGTGGCTCGCCGGCCCTTTCGGTCTCCCTGCTCGGCCAGGCGGGGCGCGCGCGCCGGCAGGTGATCTGGCAGAACACCCTGCGGCACGTGCTGGTGACCGTGGCCCGCCTGCCCGAGCTGCAGGGGCCGGAGCTCCAGGACCTGGTGGCCGCGGTCGAGCGGACGCGGTGCGACGCGTGCGTGGTCGTCGCGGAGCCGGAGCCCGCGATGGCGGACCTGGCGCACGCGGCGGGCGAGCTGACGGCGGCCTCGTCCCGGCTGGCGTTCTGGGTGCCCGCGCCGCTCGAGGCCGGTGAGCTGGAGTTCGCGGCCGACCTGTTCTGCCGGCAGACGGTGCTCCGGCAGGCCATGGGCGAGGGCCGCGGGCGGCTGCTCGACTTCCTCCGGCGGACCGTGGAGTCGGACGTCGCGCGGGCGCGCGAGGTGGTCCGGCGCTGCTACTTCCAGGGCCGCCTCGTCGCGGCCGAGCCGGGGCCGGGCCTCGACCTGCCGGCCCTCAGCGGACAGCCGTTCGACGGGGTGCTGCGCGGCCTGGTGGCGCCGCTCCTCCACGCCCTGCACCCGCGTCATCGCGACGTCCAGCCGCACGCGGAGCTCGTGAGCGATCGCCACGTGCGCCGCCTGATCTCGTTCGCGCTCGCCGAGCCGCGCATCACCCTCGCCGCGGCCGAGCGGGAGGGCGTGCGGCCCAACATCGACGCGTTCCTGGTGCCGCTGGGAGTGGCCCGCAGGCGCGGCGACGCGTACGTGCTCGCGCCCGACCCGTCGCGCAGTCCCGCGGTCGCCGAGCTGCTGCGCCTGGTCGCCGCCGGACCGCGAGACCGAGCCGACCTGGCGGCCGAGCTGGCCGCGGGCCCGGTGGGCCTCAGCGAGCCCGAGGTGCTGCTGCTCCTCAACGGGGCCGTGCGCGGCGGCATCGTCGAGGCGACCAGGGGCCGCCGTCGCGTGGATGCGCCGTTTCTCTCGCTCACCGAGGTGGAGCGCATCGGACCCGGCGAGCTGCTCCCGGCGGCTCTCCGCGCCCGGCTCGCCGAGCTGGAAGAGGTGGTCGGCCCGGGCCCCTTCGAGCCGTGGGACGCCCGCGTGCAGCAGGCGTGCTGGGACCACACCCGTGCCTGGCTGGAGGCCCGCCGCGACGAGGTGGCGCGGCTGCGGGAGGGCATGGGCCAGCTCGCCGGATCCGCGCTCCACGCCGACGCGCAGCTGGGACGACTGCCCGAGGACCTCGGTCGGGTCGAGCGCCTGCTGGCCGCGATCGACCTCCAGGCGCCGCCGCACCGGGGCCTGTCTTGCCTGGTCGCGGCCGTGGAGCAGCCGCCGGCGCTGCTCGACGCCGGCCTGCGGGTCGCGGCGGCCGCGCGGTTCTGCGCCGCTGAGCTGGGCCCGCTGATGGTGACGGTCGCCTACCTGCGCGATCCGGCCCTGCGCATCCCCGACGGCCCGGCGTACGACGCCGTGCGCGAGGCGAGGGACGAGGCGCTCGCGGCCGCGGCGCGTGCCCTGCCGCTGGCGGCGGAGGAGCGGGCATCCGAGGCGCTGGACGCGGCCGAGCGCGCCCGCCGGTCGTTCGCCGCCACGTACGAGGCGGAGCACGAGCGGTTCGCGGCGGCCTCGGGGCCGGCGGCCGCGGCGCCGGTGATCCGGAGCGTGGAGTACCTGGCGGTGGCGGCGCTGAACGAGGTCGCCGCCGTGGGCGTGTCCGACGACCGGGCCCGGGTCGACCGGGCGCTGGCGGCCGCGACGGCCGAGCGGTGCGTCCGCCGCGTCGAGGCGGAGCTGGCGCTGCGCCCGATCTGCGGCTGCGGGTTCACGCTCGGCACCGAGCCGCCGCGGCTCGACGTGGCCGGCCTGGTGGCCACCGCCGCCAGCGGCGTCGCGCAGCACCTTGCTGAGCTGGGCCGCACGGAGCAGCGCGTGCGGCTCGAGCGCGCCGCCGAGGACCTCGCCTCGCTCGGCCAGACCGAGGTGGCAGACGACCTCTCGGCCCTGCTCCGGATGGCGGCGGCGCCGGAGCGCGCCGATCCGGCCGCGGTCGCGCATCTCGTGGGCGGCCGGGTGCAGAGCGTGCTGCGGCAGGTGCTGCGCGGCGGCCAGCTCGTGGTGCGGCGGGACCTGAGCGCGCTGCGCACCGAACTGGCCGGGCGGCGCTACCCGAGACGACGGCTGCTGGAGCTGCTGCAGGCCTGGGTGGACGGGCCGGACGGCGTCGACGAGCAGGGCGTGCTGGAGGTCGTGGATGGCGACGACGAGTCCGCCGGGCCGCGGGCGGCCGGCGGGTCGGGCGCGACGGCGGCGTTCGTGGGCGCCCGGTTCCCGGCGCTCGCCGAGGTGCTGCCGGACCAGCGGCCGGGCGACGCGTTCTGGCTCGCCGCGTGGTGG
>Ga0126369_10002430_pt1 | contig 13249 bp, 14 predicted proteins | sample PanSoiMetaPlot_1_FD_109646 | JGI IMG/M metagenome (GOLD analysis project Ga0126369, IMG submission 109646) | Tropical forest soil microbial communities from Panama - MetaG Plot_1 | ecosystem: Environmental > Terrestrial > Soil > Tropical forest > Bulk soil | place: Panama | collected 2016-02-17 | reverse complement strand
TCCGGCGTTTTCGTTGTCGAACACGTAGAAAGTCGCCAGGCTGACGTCCGAAATTTCTTCCTCGCCGAGAGTAATTACGGGCGCGATATTCTCTGTCGGCGTACGCGGAGCAAAAACGCCTTGTTCCACTTTAATGCCCGCAAATTGGATGACTTTTGCGTATTTCGCGATTTCGTGCGCCAGTCAAATATAGGCTCGGCAAAATCGGCGGCGCTATTGTTTGTGGGGCGACGCGCGTGAACGATTTTGCCCAGGCTGACCCGCGGTGCCGGCACGATGCCCGCCGTAGTTTGTTCAAAACAGAGATCAGATCACTGCGCGATCAAGCCAAGTGCCATCCTTATCGCCTCGTTGGGGAGTGGCGCGCGGCGGAACGCGTGCGTCGCTGCAAACGTTGCAGTTTAGGTTGACGACGCGGAGGTAGCCGCGGCCGCCAAGCGCCGCAGGGACAACGCCGCGGGGCCGAAGGCTGGAAATCGGCGCAGATCGGCGGCCGAGGCGGGCAGGGGATCGGGGCGCACTTTGAGAATGTGAGCGAAGAGGTCAAGGGAGAGTGCGATGCAAGACTTCATTAAGGATGAACTTGGAGCTCCTAAAATCGTCGATCGGAGCACCTTTCAGACGGAGCTCGACGCATTGCGGATTCGCGAGAAGGCTCACACAAGAGAAGGCGACGCCATTGCCGCAGCCCGCCGGGGGCTCCCCATGGTCGAGGTGAATGCCGCGACGCCGCTCATCGGCGCAAACGGCAGGGTGACACTCTTGGACGTTTTTGACGGGCGCCGGATGCTCGTCGCCTACTATTTCATGTGGCACGCCGGACGCCCGGCGCCGGAGCAATGCGAGGGGTGCACCTTCTATACATCGCAGGTCCGCGAGCTGTCCTTTATGCACTCTCGCGACGTCACCTACGCCACGTTCTGCCAAGGGCCGTACGAAGAGAGCGTCCGGTACCGCAACTTCATGGGTTGGCGGATGCCGTGGTACTCGGCGCTCGGCTCGCTCGACACGCTCCTGGTCGGACGCCGCCCGGGCATGATGCACATCGTTTGCTACCTGCGACAAGGATCGAAAGTCTTCGAAACTTACTGGACGACGCGGCGCGGCGTCGAGGCAATGGACAACAGTTATCGATTGCTCGACTTGACAGTCTACGGCCGGCAGGAGCGGTGGGAGGTGTCGCCGCCTGGCTGGCCGCGGCGGCCGGAAGGCGAGCACAATTACCGCATTGATGGACGCCCCATCCCGCAGTGGCCGCGCCTGAAGGCCGGATATTCGGACGACCTTGGAATGCCCGGGCAGTAAATCGCACGTCCATTTCTTCGCTTTTGCGCCGCCAACAGCGGGGTAGCGCACGGACCGTTCTGTTTGGTCGGTCACTCTAGAACTGAATATGCCCTTGCAGCGAGCGTTACCCTCTCGCTACGCGCCTGGGGATAGCGGGCGGCAGTTGCCGTTTCAGCCGACTCGATGGTGAATCAAACCGGTGAGGCCCGGCGTATCTGCATAGGGCCGAAAATAATGACCAGGCCAGTTGAGATGGTGATGCTGGTAACGATTCTGCTTCGCTTCAGCCGGCGCGCCCGTTCCGATGATTGTTGAGCAAAGGAAAATGCCAACGATAATGATTTTTACTATCGCTTGCACTGTGCGCCCCTTCGAAGGTTTTCACCGCACCCGCGTGTAAACGCTTTATTGTTGCGAAGTTTGCCACCCAAGAGTCTTTATTGTTATCCCGTCCAGATTCAGCGTGAACTTGCGATTCAAGTTTACTCCCTGGATTTCGAGGACTGCGCCTTTGGGATTTTCGAGCCGCGCTGTTTTGGCATGCCCGACTATTGGGGCCTGACCATCGACGCCGCTGTAAGTGCCGACAATGTCGGCTGCGCTGTTCAAATTTGACGCAGTGCCAGTCAGTTCGATTCTTCTGATTCGAAATCCGCTGATCTTGATGCCGCTGATGCTTAGCCCGTACTTCTGGGCTTCGTAGAACAAGTTTCCGCTGCCATATCCGGTCTTGTCGAGAGTAATGTGAATACGGCCATCCTCGGCATAAGCCGGACTCGATGCGCCGATCAGCGAAAGCGCCAGCGCAACGACTGCGGCGTATCTAGCTTTGCCAAGAAATTTGCGCACGCCGGAAGATGGCTTGAACGTATTAATTTTCGGACGGTGCAGATGGCTCGTTGTCAGGCCGGAGGTTCCGGTACTCGAACCGTTGTATCGGTCTGCCATAACTGCTCCTGTTTGGCGATGCGCGGATTCCGCGCCAGAGCGGCTCAGATCAGCCGAAGTTGCGAGGCGATTAAGCTCGAACGCGATGTCGGTCGATCCCGCAACGCTCCAGCACGGGACTGACTGATCCGACATTGCGAGGTTGGCTGAGAACAGCGGCGACCTTTTTTTAATTGCGAACCTGCGCCAAATTAAGACCACTCACGATCCGCTTCTGCGGCGCAGTGTCGCGCAAGGATCCAAACAAACGATAGTCAATCCGATTACTGATTGCGAAACCCCTGGTTTCTGATCGCGCCGAGATGTTCGTTGATGCGAAATACAATGAGCACAAACTCGGCCGCGATGCGCGACGCGATGATGCCCATGCCGGCGCCGAGCACGCTGGCGACGAGAAAGATCAGGCCGACAAATGGATTAAAGGCCATCGTCGTCAGCGAACTGACCACGCCCGCGAATCCGAGCAGGACGGAAATCACAACGGCCAGCCAATAAAACACTTTGATCACAGTGGGCGTGACGAAGCGCTCCCACTGGAACAGATCACCAAGGCCGAACATGAAGCCTCCCGATCGCCCACGCTCCAGGCACGTTCCCCAGTCGGGCTTGCAGACTGCACCGTGATATTGCTGCGGTCAATCGCGGCCGATCGCACCAATAGGGGCCGCGCGTGTTTAATGGTGCGATCAGGCCGCACGCCGCGCGCCATATCTCGCGCCATGTCTTATGCGCCACCCTTTATGAGCCGTGATTTGTTGACGGACCCCGGGTAGGACATTTAGGACCCTGATCATGGTCATGCCGAGGCTTTCTTTGGAGAAATTCGTAAGGCTAACGCCGCGCATGTCGAGCGAGCAACGGCGCACGGCCTCGGTCGCGGGCGTCGCCCATGCACTGCACGACGGCTATACCGACCTCATCTACATCATGCTGCCATTGTGGCAGCCCGAATTCGGCCTGACCTATGCCGCGCTCGGGCTCCTCCGCAGCACGTTCGTCGGCGCCATGGCAGTTCTGCAAATTCCCGCTGGCTACCTGTCCGAGCGATTTGGCGCGCCGCTCGTGCTGGCGCTTGGCACCGCACTTGCCGGTATCGGTTATTGTTTGGCCGGTCTGAGCACCGCCTTCGCGATGCTGCTCGGCGCGCTCCTTGTCAGCGGCATTGGCTCGAGCACGCAGCATCCGATCGCCTCGGCGCTGGTCGCTCGCGCTTTCACCGGAGCGAGCTCGCTCAAGGCGATCGGCGCCTACAATTTCGCCGGCGATCTGGGAAAGATGACGCTGCCAGCTTTGCTTTCGCTGATGCTCTTGGTGACGCCTTGGCGTCCGGCCTTGTTCGTCTTGGGCAGCGTCGGCGTCGCGGTCGGTGCCGTGATCTTGTTCACGGCGCCGCGTCGCGAATCCGCGCCCGCGCCAACAGCCTCGGACTTGCACAGGGCGGAGCTAAGGCGCGAGCGGCAGCCGATGGCCTTCGCATTGCTGGCCGGCATCGGCGTGATCGACAGCGCGACGCGAATGGGTTTTTTGCTGTTCTTGCCGTTCGTGCTCACGCAAAAGGGCGCGACTTTGCAAACCGTCGGCTTGGCGATGACCCTCATTTTCGCCGGCGGAGCCGCTGGCAAGCTGGCCTGCGCCTTTATCGGTGCGCGGATCGGCGCGATCGCAACGGTGTGGCTGACCGAAGCTTTGACGGCGGCGGGTATTCTGGCGCTGTCCCAGCTGCCGCTGCAAGCGGCGCTCCTGGTGCTGCCGCTGATTGGCGTTGCGCTAAACGGCACGTCTTCGGTGCTGTACGGTTCGGTTCCAGATCTGGTCGAGCCGCAGTGGCGCACGCGCGCGCTGAGTATTTTCTACACCGGCACAATCGGCTCAGGCGCGATCGCTCCGGTCTTGTTTGGCCGCCTCGGCGACCTTCTCGGCGTATGGTCCGCTTTGACGCTGATCGCGTTGTTCGTATTGCTGACGCTGCCGATCGCATGGCTGCTGCGACGTCCGCTGGCGCTGACTTAAGGCGCGGGCGTTCACCCCGGATCAAGTTCGAGGCGGCTTTTTCGGGATCATGCTTTTAACGCGTCCAATTTGCGGCGCTGGAACCGCTCAATCGCGAATTTCACCCCGGGCGGCATGAAAAACCGTCAATTGACCCGCGCCGCCAAGGTCTGCCCGCAGGCCAGCCCGCGGAACGAGGAACGCGCCGCGACGCCCCGCGTTAGGTTTATGGCTCGGATTCCAAGCGCGCCGACGAGCGGCAAAGCGGCGGTACATGAACGGCCAAATGAACGGCAAAATGAAAATGGAGTAGGCCAATGAGATTTGATCTTCCTTGTGGCGTGCTTGCACTCGTGATCGGCGCTTCTGCGGCGCAAGCGCAGACGGTGATCACTGGCCCGGTGTGGAGGCAACCGGTCGGGACCGTAGCGGCTCCCGCAGTCGTCGCGCCAGCGCCGATCGTGAGCGCACCGGCTGTCGTGCAGCCGGCCGAAACGATCCAAACTATTCAGACCATACGGACGGTGCGCGCGGTGCCGCCGCCGCCGGTGCGCCGCCAAATCGTGACGACGCGCACGATAACGCGCCGCGTGATCCCGGCGGCGCCGGCTGTGGTTGCTGGAACCGTGGCTGCGGCTCCGGCGCCGCTTTATGACACCGCGGTACCGGCCGCCGTGCCGGCACCAGCCTATGATTATGCGGACAGCGCGGACTACAACGCGTCGATCTATGACGTCGCGCCGGCGCCGATTGTCGCCGCGCCGATGGCAACGGCGCCGGTGATCTATCGTTACGTTTATGAGCCGGATCGCATCCTAGTGATCGATCCCACAACCAATATCGCAGTGCAGGCGATTCCGCGGTAACGCGAGACCGCGCGCTGCCGCGAGGCGGCGCGCGGCTTTCGCAGTAGCGCGTCAAGGCGGGAATGGGAGAGCGGCCATGAGAAAGGGATCGATGAGAAAGGGATCGATGAGAAAGCAGCCCACCACAACAGGCGCGAAAAAACGTAGCGCAATGATCGTCACGCTCGCCCTGTGCGGCGGCTTCGTTGGCGCAATGGACGCAGCCGCGCAAAGCACTCCTCCCGGACCGCCCGGTAACGATACCGGGGTGAGCGGCGCCATCGAGCAGAAGCTCATTCTCACTCCGGCGCAGCGAACCGCAATTTACGACCAGGTGAGCAAAGACAAGAGCAAAGTCGCGCCCAAAAATTTTTCCCCAGTGATTGGCGCTGATGTGCCGCCGATGATCGAACTTTACACGCTGCCGGACGACGCGGTCGCCGGCGTTCCAGCGGCCAAGCTCTACAAGTACACGATGGTGGAAAACAAAGTCGTGCTGGTCGATCCGACCAAAATGCGCATCGTCGACGTCATCGGGCCGCCGCCATCGCATTGATTGCGATTGCGCCCGGTTCAGATCCGAATTTTTTATGAAAACGAGGCCGACGCGCTATGGTGCGTCGGCTTTCTTTCCCGCCTCGATGACGAGCTTTGGCAATGCATCGAGATAGGGTCCCATGAAAAAGGCCTCGCCCGAGCCTTCGCCGTAGTACTGATCGTAGCCGTCGATCATTGCGCGCACCGGCCTGACACAAGACGGCATCGAGGCGACGATCAGGTCGCCGAGCGCAGCCGTGCCGGTCGCGCTGTAGCGAGGATTGGCGAACACCGCATGCGCGATACAATCGGTGGCGGACCGGACCAGCGTTTCCGTCGCCACGTTTTTCTGGCGCGGGGAGAGGTGGTCAAGTCCCATTGGATCATCGAGCGGGCCGGTGGCGACGGCAATAACCATGGCCGTGCCGAATAGCGGTGCGAAAATCATTGGCTGCTTCCCTCGCGCGCAGGCATAGCGGGCCAACCTGCCGCCGGTCAACCCTGATCTCGCGCCGGCATGATTGTGTTTTTTGCACCAAGGTGATGTTATATTCGGCAATCAACGGAATGACGGAGTTTGGCCATGATATTGCCGCCGGCACTGCTTCTTGGCGTCAGCCTTGCCATTCCCGTCGTCGACAAAGTTCCAGCGCTGAACGTGGAACAAGTCTGTGAAGGCATCGCACAACAGGGCGGCGTCTCGTTCCACGATCCGAACATTGCGGTGGAGAAGAAAAATTGCCTCGACAGCGAGCACGCGATTCGCGACGAGATCTCCAAGCAATGGTCGAGTTTTTCGGCGAGCGATAAGACCGCGTGCACGAACGAGGCGACGATGGGTGGCGAGTCGAGCTACACCGAGCTGTTAACCTGTCTGGAAATGGCGCGCGACGTTCGGGCGTTGCACAACGACCAACAAAAGCAGGTGGACACCGGCCCTATTCCGCCGGCCCCGCCCGGTCACGCCCAGCCCAAGCCTTGATCGAGCAAGGTCGCAACCGCGGAATGGCCTGATCGGCGAACCTCAATAGCCGATCAGGATTTCGCTCACCGCCGGTTTGACCGCCCGCATCTCGGGATCTTCCGAGCTGTATTCCTTGTCGGCGGCGAGAGCGGCGACGGTCTCTGCGGGCACTTTCGGATCCGCGCGCAGGTTCACTCCCGATTTGCAGCCGCCGGGCAGGCTGGCTAGTGCGCCGCCGTCCCAATCGCTCACACTGGCGGTGCCGTCTTTGTCGAAGCCCTTGAGCTTGAAGGCCTTGTGATTGAGTTTCTCGAGCTGCGCGAGGTTGAGCCCGAGCCGCAATCCGCCGGGCGCGCTCCAGTCGGACTTGCCGTTGATAACGATCAGATAAGTGTCGCTGCGCGCTGCGGGATTGGCCCACCAGACCTCGAGCCGCCGCTTCGGATCTTTCGGAAACAGCACCGATGCCGGCACCTTCGTGCCTCCGGTGGATTCGACATCGGTGAAGGTGATGTTCTTGGAATCAAAGGTCATCGCCAGCTTGAGATGGCTCGAATCCTTGCCGAAGGTGCCGCTGCACGCCACGGTGTGACCGGCGCCGGCGGGCGCCGGACCCGCATGCCTCACCGCGGCCGGCGCGGACGCGGCGCTTCCCGGGTGCGACACCGCCGCCGGAACCGGCTGCTTCATCTGTGACGGCGCGAGTTGGTCGTCGGTGTCAAGATCAGGATTGACTTGATTGATCTGGCGTTGCGCCGCCGCCGAGACATCCTTGGCAGCCATCGCGAGTGACGCCCCAAAACCCACGGCTAGTGCCATTTTCAGGCAGCCGCCATACCATCCCCCACGCATACTCGCCTCCCGCTCTGGGTGACCCTACAATTTTCAATCTTTAAGGCCCGTACTACAGTCGGCCTCGCCAGCATTGCCCCGGATGTAGAATAGCACGCCGCGGCTGGTTCGGCACGGCCCGGCCTTTGCCACTATCTCACCAGCACCGTCTAGACCAGCCCGCCTGTTTCCTGGCGCAAGATTCTGGCAGAACCGAAGCAAAAATCGGCAGGCTTCTCCCATTCCAAGGGGCACAAATGCGCAAGCATCGCGTGGACGCGGGACCGGATACGGTTCACTGGGGCTTTTTTGACGCAGGGCTGAAGCCGCTGATCACGATCGACCCCGGCGATGAAGTCACAATCTCGACGGTGTCGGGGCCGCCCGAAGCGATGCCGAAAGCTGAAAGCGGGCTAGCCGTCCCGCCGGCCTTGTCGGCCATACACGCGAAAGTGCCGCAGCGGCTTGGGCCGCACATCATGACCGGTCCGATCGCGGTGCGCGGCGCCAAAGCCGGGCAGGTGCTGGAAGTGAGGATTAAATCGATCGCGCTGCACTATGACTGGGGCTACAACGTCATCCGCCCGCTCGCCGGTGCGCTGCCCGACGATTTTGCCTCGACGCGTCTCATTCATATTCCGCTTGATCGCACGCGGATGACCGGCCGGCTGCCGTGGGGCCTCGAACTACAGCTCAAGCCATTCTTCGGCGTCATGGTGACCGCGCCGCCACCCGCCTGGGGACCGGTCGGTTCGCCGCCGCCCCGGCGGAACGGCGGCAATATGGACAACAAGGAGCTCGTCGCCGGCAGCACGCTTTACCTGCCGGTCCTTGTCGACGGCGCACTGTTCTCGGTCGGCGACGGCCACGGCGTGCAAGGCGACGGCGAGGTCTGCGTCACGGCGATCGAGACCGGGCTGATCGGCACCTTCGAATTGCACATCCGTGACGACTTCGCACTGGAATGGCCGATGGTGGAAACGCCGAACGAGCTCATTACCATGGGCTTCGATCCCGATCTCGACGATGCCGCCGTGATCGCGCTGCGCAACATGATCAAGCTTATTTGCTCGCGCGCCGGATTGTCGCGCGAGGATGCCTACACGCTATGCAGCCTGGCCGCCGATCTGCGCGTGACGCAAGTCGTCAACGGCTCAAAAGGCATTCACGCGGTGCTCAACAAAGCGCTCCTCGCGCGCTGAGGAGAGTATATCTCGCGCGTTAGAGCGCGCGCATACATATAGAGACACCAACAACTGAAGAGCAAAAATATTGCCGACAAAATTTCAATTGAACGCGCTTTGCGGCGATACGCCGCCGCCGACAGCTTTGCAATTGCTGTCATCGATTGCTGCGAGGAGAAACTGGTCCGCTTGCAAAGTTCTTCGGCGTCACGCTGACAGTGCGGTCATCAAGTTCGCAAGCCGATTGCGGTGATCAGGCATTGCATCAGCGATGCTTCGTCGAATGGTTTACTGAGAAAGCCAAGCGCTCCGCCCTCGAGCGCACGGTTTCGATATTTTTCATTCGGAAAGGCGGTAATCAAAATGATTGGGATGCAACATCCCTCAGATCGTAGCGCTTCCTGCAACTCAAGGCCGTTTAGTCCGGGCATTTGCAAGTCGGTGATCAGGCACGCCGTTTGTGCGATCGCGCCCGACTCGAGGAAATGCTCTGCGGAGATGAAGGTGCGGGCTTCGTAGCCTAGAGACTCGACAAGCTCCTTTATGCCGTCGCGCGCCAGCGCGTCGTCGTCGACGATCGAGATCAATGGGTGGTCGTCAAACATTGCGGGCTAGCGTACGCGCTTGCTTAAAAAGCTCGTATGCAACTGGCTGCGTTTGCTCTTTCGCGCCGATACATGCTTGGTCTCCGATTGAGCTACCGGACGCCACTTGCAGCCGTAGGGCCAATCGATCATCGGACATTTTGCAGCAAGCGACTGAGCTTTTGACAAACTTCTGATGCTGGTTTCCGTTGAAGAGCGGGCAATCGCAACAGCAGCGGCCGCGGCCGCGGTGATCCCAACCAAAGCAAATATAAACCTGTGCATAACATCCCCGGCTCGTAATGCGCTTTGGCCAAAGCAACGTTCGTCGCGACGCGAATGCCTGCGCCCGATCGAGTCGGTTAGCTCAGAACAGAAATGTGAGGCTGACGACCAGAATGCTTGAGGCTGCAATAATTAGAATTTCAGAGCCGTTAAAGCTTCTAATAACATTCAACATAGGCACCCTCACGGTGCCCGAACACCCTAAATAGAAGCTCTTATTGAGGATGCAGGCATGTGAAATTGATCTGAATCAAAAACCGATTCGGCCGGGCGCAGACGGCAACCCCGCTTGGTCTGCAACCGGACATTTAGCAGATATTGGAACTCTACTTTCGGCATTACAGGCCGGCCGGTCCGCGTTAAGCAGTACCGATCACAAATGCGTAAATTAACCAACGTTCACAATCTGGAGGGTAACGAGCGATGTAAAATCGGGGCCGCTCTCCCCCCACAAGAGAGCGCGGCCCCGACCGAGTCCCCATCCCCCGAACACCCCGACGAGGTTGGGGCCGACATTATCGAAGATGAATTATGGCCCACACTGGGCAGCAAAACGGCATCACGCATTCTTTCTGCAGCCCTGCTTCTCTGAAGGCTTGTTTCTTGTAGTTTTGATGGGCGACCTGCGCGTGACGCAAGGTGTAGACAGCCGCAAAGACGGCCTAAGCGGTGCTTGAGAAGAAGAAATCTCGCGCGCTCTACGTTACCGGCTCATCCTCAAACTTGAAGCCGATTTTTTGTAAGCCCTCGAGCGCGCCTTTGCCGTAATCGTATTCAATTTCCTTGGCGAGGCTTCCCGCATACGAAATCGGATCGCTGCTCGCCGGTTTCCGGCACGATCATGACCAAGAGGCGAGCGGTTTCGCCGGACACGTTACAGAAGCTACGATTCTCGCCGCGCGGCACGGAAATCATGTCGAGCGGCTCGAGCACAAGCTTGTGTTCGCCGCGATCGCCCCAGGCAATCTCGAAACGACCGGAGAGGCAAAGAAAGTTCTCAACCGTATTGAGATGGCGATGAAGTCCGGGCCCGTTGCCCGGCTCGCACTCGGCGATGCTGATGATCAGCCCGCGCGGGCCCTTGACCGGCGCACCGGCGCTGCGCCCCTGGTAATCCGCCGGCGCCATCACGGGATACACGCGCCGCGCTGTTATCTTTTCGACGGCGCCGGCCGGAATGCCATGCGCCTCGAAGTTTTGGCGTTGATAGGTTTGCAATTTGTTGAACCGGGCGACGCGGGCTTCCATCGCCTCGGGAGTGAGCGATTTCGTTCTCATGGCGATTGCTCCATTGGCAAGGTGCACGCTACGGATAATTTCGCGATTATTCGGGTCTGCAAAGGGACGTCACTGAGCTATTGTTATTTGATCATTCGGCTTTGATGTCGGCCGATCTGATCACCTTACCCCATTTCTCGGTTTCATCGGCGATGAGCTTGCCAAAATCGGCCGCCGAACCCGTGAGCAGCATTCCGCCCATATCCGTCAGCCGCGCTTCGATCTTCGGAGCGGCGAGGCCGGCGTTGGTCTCGCGGTTGAGAATTTCAATAATCTCGACCGGCGTGCCGTTCGGAGCGGCGATACCGAACCACGAGCTCGCCTCGTAACCCGGTACGAACTCGCCGACGCTCGGGATGCCCGGCAGCGCATCGGAGCGGCTGAGCGTCGTCACCGCCAGCGGCCGAAGCTTGTCGGCGCGAATGTGTCCGATCGACGCGGTCATGGTCGCAAAGCCGACCTGGACCTGCCCGGCGATGAGATCGGCCATAGCGGGCCCGTCGCCGCGATAGGGCACGTGCTGAAGGTTGATGCCGGTCGCCGTGTTGAACAACTGGCCAGCTAAATGACTCATAGTGCCAATGCCGGCCGAGGCAAAGCTGAGCACGCCCGAATTCGCCTTGGCATAGGCGATCAATTCCGGGACGGTCTTCACCGGCACAGACGGATTGACCTCAAGGACATTGGGCACGCGCACCACGCCGGCGACCGGCGCGGCGTCGCGGACGAAATCGAAGTTGAGATCTTTGTAGAGTGCGGCATTGGCTGCGACCGCCGGCGGCACCATAAGAAGCGTATAGCCGTCGGGTGCTGCCTTAACGACGGTTTCGGCGCCGACATTACCGCCGGCGCCCGGTCGGTTCTCAACAATGAATTGCTGGCCGAGCCGCTCCGACAGCCACTGCCCGATGAGGCGCGCGAGAATGTCGCTTGTGCTCCCGGCGGCGAAGCCGACCACGATGCGCACCGGGTGCGCGGGATAACTGTCCGCCCAAACCGAACGCGAGGCGGCGGTCAGCGCCGCGCCGGCCGCGAGATGCAGGAGGTATCTGCGCGAAACATTCGTCATGCGCCCACTTTCCGGAACTTGTGCAGCGAGCGCAAATTGTCGGGCCGCGGCTGGTCTTTGTAGGTCTGCGGCCAGTTGGTCCACGACACCTCGCCGACATAAAGGTCGCCGCGGCTGTCGACCGCAAGCCCGTGCGGAGCCAAGAACTCGGCTGGGCCGAGACCGGGACCGACGCCGCCCAAACGCGCAATGCGCTTGCCCTTATTGTCGACGATAGTCACGCGCGGGCCGAGATTCGGCACGTTGCGGTTGACTGCCTGGGTCGATCCCAGCTCGCCGATGTAGCAGATCGGGCACTTGCCGGGTGGCATGAACAAGCCGCAGGGGCGGTGCAAGTTATTCCACTGCGTCTCGTATTTGCCGTTGCCGTCGAACACCTGCACCCGATGATTTTCGCGGTCGGCGACATAGACCCAGTCATCGGCGTCGCAGGTAATGTTGTGCGCGATGTTGAACTCGCCGGGGTCGGTGCCGGGCCCGCCCCACGACAAGATCAGTTTGCCGTTCGGCGCATATTTGTGCACGCGCGAATTGCCGTAACCGTCGGACACATAGATGTCGCCTTGCGGCGACATTGCGGTGTGGGTGCAGCGATGGAACGGCTCGCCGCTCATATAGGGCGCCGGTTTGCCGGAAATGCCGAGGGTGAGCAGCACCTTGCCTTGCAGCGTGCACTGGCGCACGGTGTGGTCGCCATCATCGGTCAGCCAGATCGTATCGTCCGGCGCCATGAACACGCCGTGGGCGCGGGGAAACAGGCCTTCGCCGAACGAGCGGAGGAAGTTGCCGTCGCGGTCGAACACGATCATCGGGTGCTCGCCGCGATTGAACACATAGACGTTGTCATTTCTATCGACGCCGACGCCGCCGATTTCCTTGAACGACCAGCTCGGTGGCAGTTTCGCCCAGTTTTCGACCGGTTCGTAGGTGTAGGCGCCACCGCCGACGACAGTCATGCCCGAAACTTTTTTGTCCGCTAACAGCGTGGTCATGAGCGCCTCACCTAGCTGCGCGGCCAAACGCCGGCGTCTGCTAGCTCTTTCATCGCCGCGTCGGTGAATTCCGCTTTTGGTCCGTCGCCGCCAATCACAAACATCAGGATCGCATCTTCGCCGGACGGACCCGGCGTGACGTTTTCGAAGCGACGGATCGCGCCGGGCGGAAACGAGATCACATCGAGCGGACCGAGCTCGATCGATTCGACATCGCCTTTCTCATTCTCCCAGCTGCAGCGCCACCTCCCGGTCATGGGAATGAAGGTCTCGTTGGTGTCGTGGTTATGCATCATCGGGCCTTTTCCGGGCTTGGCGCGGCAATAGCCGAGATTGAAGCCTTCGGAGATCGAGATGGCCGACAAGCGCGAGGCGTCGTCGCCGACCGGCGAGGTCACCGCGCCGCCGGAATCCTCCGGCGGCTGGAACCCGATGACGTTATAAAGCGTGCGCTCG
>Ga0126369_10002429_pt1 | contig 13253 bp, 10 predicted proteins | sample PanSoiMetaPlot_1_FD_109646 | JGI IMG/M metagenome (GOLD analysis project Ga0126369, IMG submission 109646) | Tropical forest soil microbial communities from Panama - MetaG Plot_1 | ecosystem: Environmental > Terrestrial > Soil > Tropical forest > Bulk soil | place: Panama | collected 2016-02-17 | reverse complement strand
TTTGCCGGCCAGTTGTCCCTCATCCAATCGAAGCCGCGTTCAACAATTGTTCTACGCGGTCGTCGCCTCACCCCATCGCCTCCAGCTCGTCGATCATCCCCGCAATGACCGACAGCCCGCCGTCCCAGAATTTGGGGTCCTTGGCGTCGAGCCCGAATGGCTTCAGGAGTTCCGAGTAATGCTTGGTGCCCCCGGCCGACAGCATCGCCAGATACCGCTCGGCAAAGCCCTCGGCGGCATGCTCGTAGACCGCATAGAGCGAGTTCACCAGGCAATCGCCGAACGCATAGGCGTAGACATAGAACGGCGAATGGATGAAGTGCGGGATGTACATCCAGAAATTCTCATAGCCCGGCCTGATGTCGATCGCGGGCCCTAAGCTCTCGTTCTGCACGCCGAGCCAGATCTGGCCGATCCGCTCGGCGGTCAACTCGCCGTTTCTGCGCTCGGTATGGATGGCGCGTTCGAACGAATAGAACGCGATCTGCCGTACCACCGTATTGATCATGTCCTCGACCTTGCCGGCGAGCAGCGCCTGGCGCTGCTTGGCGTTCCTGGTCTGCGCCAGCAACCGGCGGAAGGTCAGCATCTCGCCGAACACGCTTGCGGTCTCGGCCAAGGTCAGCGGCGTCGGCGCCATCAGCGCGCCGTTCTTGGCCGCCAGCACCTGGTGCACGCCATGACCGAGCTCGTGCGCGAGCGTCATCACGTCGCGCGGCTTGCCCTGATAGTTCATCAGCACATAGGGATGCGCCGAGGGCGTCGTGGGATGCGAGAAGGCGCCCGGGGCCTTGCCGGCCCGCACCGGCGCATCGATCCAGCGGTGGGTGAAAAACCGCTCGGCGATATCGGCCATCTCCGCGGAGAAGCCGCGATAGGCGGTCAGCACCATGGTCTTCGCCTCGGGCCAGGCGATGGTGCCGATCGTCGAAAACGGCAGCGGCGCGTTGCGGTCCCAATGCGGCAGCTTCTTCTTTTTGAACCAGCCCGCCTTCAACGCGTAATAGCGATGCGACAGTTTCGGGTAAGCGGCGCGCACCGAGGCGACCAGCGCATCCACCACCTCGCGCTCGACGCGGTTGTTCAGATGGCGCGAATCCGCGACATCCGCAAAGCCGCGCCAACGGTCGGAGATTTCCTTGTCCTTGGCGAGCGTATTGGTGACCAGCGCAAAGGTCCGCTCATGGGCCTTGAAAGCCTTGGCAAGCGCATCCGCCGCGGCCTTGCGCTTCTTGGCATCACGGTCCTGCAGCAGATTGAGCGTCGGCTCGATCGCCAGCTCGCTGGGCCCCACCTTGAAGCGCAGGCCGGAAATGGTCTGGTCGAACAGCCGGTTCCAGGCCGAATAGGCGGTCTGGGATTTTTCGTGGAACAGTTGCTCGACGCGGTCTTCGAGCTGATAGGGCTTGTCCTTGCGCAGATCCTCGATCCAAGGCCGATAATGGCCGAGTTGCGGCGTCTGCATCGCGCGCTCGATCACCGCATCGTCGATACGGTTGAGTTCCAGTGGAAAAAACAACAGATGCGTCGAGGCTGCCGTCAGCCGCTCGGAGACGTCGCCATAGAATTTCGAGATCCCCGGATCGACGCTGTCGCCGGCATGGACCAGACCCGCGAAAGACCCGAGCCGGCCGGCCAGATCATCAATGGCTTCATAGCGCTGTACCGCTTCCGCAAGCCAGTTGCCGCCCTCGTCGCGCGCGGCGTGTTCGGCGAGCTTGCCCCTGTAGTCGGTTTCGAACGCGGCGCAGTCCACGTCCAACTTCGCCAGGTCACGTGCGACCTCCGGCGCATCGATGCCGGCGTAAAGATCACCTAGATTCCATTCCGGCAATTTGCCGGTCTTGTCTGCGGCGCTGCCCCGAGTAGTCTTGTCGAGAGTTTTGCCAGAAGTCTTGTGCGAAGTTTTGCGCAAATTCTTGCGCGAAGTCCTGGCTTTGGCTGCCGTTTTCCCGGCATTCGGCTTGCGGACGGGTGCGGAGCGCGGCGTCATTGTGTTCGAAACCTGTGTTCAAGGCGGAGGGAATAAGGGCGGCCCGGCAAGGTTTAAGAGGGCGTTAATCCGCATCGGCGAGAGTGCCCCGATTCGAGACAAATAGTAGCAGTGCGGGGAGAAAGCCATGGCTGCCATCATTCTGATCGCCGACGACGATCCAATACAGCGCCGTCTGGTCGAGAACATGGTGCAGAAATGCGGCTACGAGACGATTGTCGCGGAGAGCGGCGACGCCGCGATGGCCAAGCTCGCAGGCCCCGACGCGGTCGCAATCGACGCCGTCGTGCTCGACCTCGTGATGCCCGGCCTCGACGGCATGGGGGTCCTCGACAGGATCCGCGAAGCCGGCCTCGCTATTCCCGTGATCGTGCAGACCGCGCATGGCGGTATTGACAACGTCGTTTCGGCGATGCGCGCCGGGGCCCACGATTTCGTGGTCAAGCCGGTCGGCCTGGAGCGGTTGCAGGTTTCACTGCGCAATGCGCTGAACGCCTCCGCTCTCAAAGGCGAATTGCAACGTATCCGGCACAGCCGCGAGGGCCGGCTGACTTTTGCCGATATCATCACGCGCAGCGAGGCGATGGCGGCCGTGCTGCGCACCGCGCAGAAGGCTGCTTCATCCACCATTCCCGTGCTGATCGAGGGGGAGTCCGGCGTCGGCAAGGACCTGTTCGCCCGTGCCATCCATGGCAGCGGCGAGCGGAAGTCCAAGCCGTTTGTAGCGGTCAATTGCGGCGCGATCCCCGACAACCTTGTCGAGTCGATCCTGTTCGGCCACGAGAAGGGGGCCTTCACCGGTGCAACCGAGCGTCACGCGGGCAAATTCGTCGAGGCATCCAGCGGCACGCTGTTTCTGGACGAAGTCAGCGAACTACCCCTGACTGCGCAGGTGAAGCTGTTGCGCGCCCTTCAGGAAGGTACGGTGGAAGCGGTCGGCGGCCGCAAGCCCGTGAGGGTCGATGTCCGCATCATTTCAGCCACCAACCGCAAGCTGCTCGATCGGGTCAAGAGCGGTCATTTCCGCGAGGACCTGTTCTATCGCCTGCACGTGCTGCCACTGACGATCCCACCATTGCGCGTGCGGCGCGAGGATATCCCGCATCTGTTGCGGCATTTCCTTGCCCGCTTCGGCGCGGAGGAAAATCGCACCATCAAGGGCATCAGCGGCGAGGCGATGGCGCATCTTTCGCAACTCGATTGGCCCGGAAACATCCGCCAGCTTGAAAACGCGGTCTATCGCGCCGTGGTCATGAGCGACGGCGACCAGCTCGGACTTGCGGATTTCCCGCTGATTGCGGCGCAATCCACCATCGCGGCGGATCCGCACAGCGAGCCGCTCGTGGTGTCCCCTTCTCTTATTTCGGGTAGCGACATACCCATCGCGCCGCTGCCCAGCAACGGGACGCTGTCGATGCTCAACAGCGCTGGCGAGGTGCGCCCGCTCGAAGAGATGGAGCACGAGATCATCCGCTTTGCGATTTCGCATTATCGCGGACAAATGTCGGAGGTGGCACGCCGGCTGAAAATCGGCCGCTCCACGCTATACCGCAAGCTTGACGAGACATCTGCAAACGACCCAACCACCGATAGCCCCGAGGAGACCGGTTAGAGCCGCGAATCGATTCTCACGGCGGCTCGTTTGATGGCCGCAAAAAGACCGCAAGCCTTGGCTATTTCAGAACAATTGAACCGTTGCCGGCGAGTCACAGACAAACTCGACCCCGCGTGGCAAAAGCGTCAGTCTGTTCCGGAGGGGGTTCATTCGAAGTCAGTTTGTGGTGAGTAGCCCGATCGCGCTGGCTGCGCATATTGGGCCTGTGTATCGTCCGCGTATGAATCGTTGCGTGCAAAACGAGCCACTGCTCAGGCCGAACCGCTGCTCAGGCCGAATTCGGCCAGGCGCTTTTTTGGAATTGGCCCTATGCCGGGCGATTTCACCCAAGGGGGGTGACGATGCGAGACTGCTTGACCAACCGTCGTGGATTTGACCGCGTTCTGATGACCGTCGCGGCGGCTTTCCTCACGGTGTCGACCACTTCGGCGATGGCCCAGGATCCCGCGCGCAGCAGCGCCGCGGAGCTCGCGATCGACGCGGCGATCCCTCGTCCCGAACCCGTCAACCTCCCGCCTCCGACGATCAACGACTTCAAGATGGACACCACAGCCGCGGTGCCGCCATCGGCCAAGTTGGACGTTAAGCCGGACGTTAAGCCCGAAGCAGCGACCGCACCAAACGAGACCAAGCCTGCTGGTACCAAGCCTGCGGATACCGCGACCGCTCCCGCGATCGCGCCGGCACAGTCCACGGCGGCCGCCCCACCGGCGGGCTCAGTCCCAGCCGCCTCGGCCCCACCCGCTCCTGTCACGGCCGACGCTCCACCCAGCTCCACTACGCCAGCCTCTACTTCGCCAGCCTCTACTTCGCCAACCTTGGAGCCCACCAAAGCCGCGAGCAGCGTTCCGCCGGCCGATCAGCCGGTCGCCGATAAGATCAAGGACATGTTCGCCGCCAAGGCGCAGCGCTATTTCGACCGCAGGGGCGAACGCGCGGCCGTCGAGAAGTTCTATGGCGCGCGCGACTACGCGCCGCTGTGGACGCAAGGCGGCGGCCTCACCGACAATGCGCGGGGCGCCCTCGCCCGCCTCAAGGATGCGGCATCCGACGGACTCAATCCCGCCGACTATCCGGTGCCGGATTTCGCCGCCGCGACAAGCCCGGACGCGCTGGCCGATGCCGATCTGAGGCTGACGTCGAGCGTGCTCGACTATGCGCGCCAGGCCCAGAGCGGCCGGATGCACTTCTCGCAAGTGTCGGGCGACATCCAATATCCGGAGCATCCGACTGACCCGACGGAAGTGCTGACCAATGTCACGACCGCCAAGGACGCATCGTTGGCGCTCGACAGCTACAACCCGCCGCAGAAGCTCTACAAGGAGTTGAAGCAGAAGCTCGCCGAGTTGCGCGGCGGGAGCGATGCCGCGATGATCCGGATCGGTGACGGCCCCGTGCTGAGATACGCGCCGGCAACCAGAAAGCAGCAGGCGGTCGAGATGCAGGACCCGCGCGTCCCGCAACTGCGCGCCAAGCTCGGCATCACCGAAAATCCCGACGACAATCGCTACGACGCCAAGGTCGCCGCGGCGGTGCAGCGGTTCCAGGACAGCGTCGATCTCAGGCCCACCGGCGTTCTGGACGAGCGCACCATCAGTGCCCTGAACAGCCCGCGGCGCGACAGGCAGATCGATACGATCATCGTCAACATGGAGCGCTGGCGCTGGCTTCCGCGCGACCTCGGCGCGCCATCGGTCGGTGACGCCTACGTCATTCTCAACGTTCCCGACTATACGCTCAGGGTGATGCAGCACGGCGCCCAGGTCTGGAGCACCCGCGTGGTCACGGGCAAGCCGGGCATTCATGCCACCCCGCTGCTCAGCGAGACGATGAAGTTCATCACGGTCAATCCGACCTGGAACGTGCCGCCGTCGATCATCTACAACGAATATCTGCCGGCTCTGCAGCAGGATCCGACTGTGCTCGAGCGCATGGGCCTGCGGCTGGAACGCGCCCGCGATGGTTCAATCCACATCTCGCAGCCGCCGGGCGAAGCCAACGCGCTCGGCCGCATCCGCTTCAACTTCCCGAACAAATTCCTGGTCTATCAGCACGACACGCCAGACAAGTATCTGTTTGCCAAGGAAGAGCGCGCCTACAGCCATGGCTGCATGCGGGTCCAGAATCCGGATCAATACGCGTCCGTGCTGCTGAATATCACAATGCCGAACGAGCACTACACGCCCGAGAGAATCCGCGGCATGTATGGTTCGAGCGAGATCGACATCAAGTTTCCGACGCCGATCCCGGTCAACATCACCTATCAGACCGCGTTCGTGGACGACGCCGGCAAGTTGCAGCTCCGCAGGGACGTCTACGGGCGCGACGCAACCATGATCGCGCTTCTGAAGAACGGCCGATCCAAGGATCTGGAGAACGTGGTCGCCCATTCGCAGCCGAGCTATTCGCGACCGCCGGGCGGCGTGCCGGTGGGCGTCAATTTCGCCAGCGACAATACTTATTATTCGTCCGGCTTCTCGTCCGGACCCAATTTTTTCGAGCGGCTGTTCGGCGGCCCGCCGGTGCCGCCGGCGCCGATCGGCCGCCGCCCACCGGTCCAGCGGCGGATCTTCACCCGCTAAGCACCGGCCGCACCCTAGCGGACAGATTCTCGTCTAAAAACAACGACTTCGCCAAGCGGCGAAGTCGTTCACGTTTTGCCGCGCCGGCGCGCCTCCGGGAATCTCCTGCCAGCACTTTTTTGCCACACTCAAGAGGTTAGTTCAGCCATCTCGGGGGCGGGAGGGGTAAACACCAATTAACCCTCCCGCATTAACTTAAGGCGTTCATGCCTTTTCGCTGTACGGGGTTCTGGCCGTACGGGGTTCGCGAAGGGACGTGTGATCGCTGTCGACTGGGTGGGCTTCTGCGTGCTGGGTGATTTCGCACGGCAATTCTATTCGCTGTCGATCGGGAGGGCCGGATGCCAGGTCGGCCTGGCATCCGCCTGGCTTCTGCTTTGCGCCGGATCAGTCCATGACGCGAGCGCGCTGAACGAAACCCGCACCCTCTCCTTTCATCATACCCATTCCGGCGAAGATCTCGCTATCACCTTCAAGCGCGAAGGCCGCTACGACGAAGCCGCGCTGAAGCAACTCAATCATTATCTCCGCGACTGGCGCACCCAGGACGAGACGGTGATGGACCGTCACCTGTTCGACATTCTCTGGGAAGTCTATCGCGACGTGGACGGCAAGAAGCCGATCCAGATCGTCTCCTCCTACCGCTCTCCCGCAACCAATGCCATGCTCCGCCGCCGCTCCTCGGGCGTGGCCCGCCACAGCCAGCACATGCTTGGCCATGCGATGGACTTCTACATCCCGGACGTCCCGCTCGAACAGATTCGCTATGCCGGACTTCGGCTGCAGCGTGGCGGCGTCGGATTCTATCCGACCTCGGGATCGCCCTTCGTCCATCTCGACACTGGCGGCATCCGCCACTGGCCGCGGATGACGCATGATCAACTGGCCAAGGTATTTCCTGACGGCCGCACCGTGCACATCCCCTCGGACGGCGCCCCGCTGAAGGGATATGAGCTTGCCCGCGCCGACATCGAAAAGCGTGACACTGCCGATGACTCCGGAAGCTCCGGCAAGTTCAACCTGTTTGCGGCCTTGTTCAAGGGCAAGGCTTCAGACAATAAGGCGTCGGACGACAAGGCGTCGGAAGAGGATGACGAGGCCGACGCAAAGCCGGCCCCGGTCGTCGCGACCGCGACCAAGACGTCCTCAGACAACAAGACTTCGGACAGCAAGTCGTCGTCGGACACCAAGTCCGCCAACAACAAGGCGGCCGACGCTGTAAAGACGGCGCGCATCAGGGCCGCCGCCGCCCTGCAGCTTGCATCCGCCGACGCCCAGATCGCCAAGGCGAAACCGGCTCCCGCTGACGGTGACAAGGCTGACGCCAAGCCGCAGACGGTGGCCGACATCATCAATGCCCGCGGCTTCTGGGGCAGCGACGCGGCACCGAAGCAGGAAACGGCGGACCAGATGGCGGCCGCGATCAATGCGCGGCGCGCTGTGGAAGCCACCGACCCGCAGCAGACAACAGGCAGCGTTCCCGCCGCCTACCAGGCGATGGCCTATGTCCCGCCCTCCTCCCCCTCCGCTTCAGTCGACCGCGACCGGGCCAATGTCGTGGCGGCTAGCGCGCCAATCCCGCGTGGCGCGCGTCCGGCGGCATCGCGCAGCGTCGCCGCCGCCACCGAGATCAATTCAGTCGCCACCAAGGGTGTGCAGGGTGAGGCCGGCTTGATCTCGACCTCGGCGCGGATTTCGGCGGCGAGGGGTGAAGGGACCTGGCTGCGCGTCTTGCTGCTGGCGCCCAGCGCAAGCACGTCGATGTCGGTCACGATGCTGGGCGACGCCGACCTGACCCAGATGCGCATGTTCTTCGTCAAGCCGAAGACGGCGATCGCGATGAGCTTTACCGATGACCCGACGCCCGGCCTCTCCTACGACCAGTTCTCGGGATCGGCCATCACGAGGCTCGACACGACCTCGTTCGTGCAGCGTTCGGCATCGCTGCAATGAGTGCGGCGCCAAAGTCGTTCTGATCTTTTCTCAAGTGAAAATTCACCTTCGTCGAACGAAGGAAATGGCTGCGAGCGCGTGACCTTGGCGCCATGAGTTGAGACAGCGTGCCATCGCGTTACAGCGATGCTTTGAAAGCACGCTCTCGGCGACAAACGCGATCCGCCTTTGCCGCAAGGGAAAAACCGGCGAGGGCTCCCGATCCGCTTTAAGCACCGCCAATGATGGGCGAGTCCCGTTTCGCCGGAACCTGCCAGCGCGGTTGAGACTATAGCGAGAGCGTGATCTTTTCGTAAAACCCGTGCCCGCCCCGCTAACGAAGCGTGGGCGGCTTTACAGAGGATGCTTTAGCGCCTCACAGCATTCCCAGCGCGTGCATATAGGTCTCCAGGATCGTTTCGGCTTCCTGCCGCTCCTGCGGGTCCTGCTTGCGCAATCTGACGATGGTGCGCAGCGCCTTGACGTCGAAGCCGTTGCCCTTGCTCTCGGCATAGACGTCGCGGATATCGTCCGAGATCGCCTTCTTTTCCTCTTCCAGCCGCTCGATGCGCTCGATGATGGATTTGAGCTGGTCTTTTGCGAAACTTGTGCTCGCGGGCGCTTCTTCTTCCTTGACGACGGCGGAGATGGCCATCTCTAACTCCTGAATGGAACCGGTCTTGAGGCTGTCTTGAGGCTTAAGGCACGCCAGCGCCTAAACGCGCGGCATCTCGAAAATGACACTTCAAGTTCGAGCCGGCTGGGTCAAGGCGACATCGCCCTCATCCACAGCGCGCCCACATCTTGTTGCACGAGGCGAAAAATCGTTTGCGCCCCCCGAATCGGATGGTCTCCTCTGTTGCGGTGGGAAGGCAGCGGGATAAATCGTAAAGGTAAACAACTTCACCTCGTTTCGAGCCGTCGCCCGAATTGACGTGAACTCTCTCAAGGGAAGTTGAATGATCGCAGGGAAACGTCAGTGCCCTGACTTTTTCAGCGCATCGAGCTGCTCTGGGCGCGCTATTTCCTGATATTTCGACTTCCAGGCCTCATAGGGCATGCCGTAAATGGCCTCCCGGCTCTCGTCCTTGGTCATTGCCACGCCCTTCGCGTCGGCCGCCTCTTTCAGCCAGTTGGACAGGCAATTGCGACAGAAGCCCGCCAGATTCATCAGGTCGATGTTCTGGACGTCGGTGCGTGATTGCAGGTGCTCGAGCAGGCGCCGGAAGGCGGCGGCTTCGAGTTCCGTTCTGGTCTTGTGGTCGGTCGCCATCGTCGTTTTCTCACCTTTGCAGAGCTTTGCTATTATGTGGATGTTGTCATAGATTTCGCCATATCGCAGCGCAAACAAGGACTTAAAGGGACGGCCGTCAAAATGAGCAGCCTTCTGCAGGAAATGCCCCTTGGTCGTTGACGCCGCCGCCGCGCTACGCGAAATCTTCAATGAATGGATATAGCTTCGCGCAATGATCCCAGAACGCCTGATCCACCCAAAATTCTCGCTGCTGCCCGTCCTGGCGGTTGCCATTCTCTGCCTGTGGAATGGCCCGGCCAAGGCAGATTTCCGTCTCTGCAATAACACGTCGAGCCGGGTCGGTATCGCGCTCGGCTACAAGGATGCGGAGGGCTGGACCACCGAAGGCTGGTGGAACGTCTCCTCGCGGAGCTGTGAGACCCTGCTTAAGGGAACACTGGTCGCCCGCTTCTATTACATTTACGCACTCGATTACGACCGGGGCGGCGAATGGTCAGGACAGGCTTACATGTGCTCGCGCGACAAGGAATTCACCATCAAGGGGACGGAGAATTGCCTGGCGCGCGGCTTCGACCGGACCGGCTTTTTCGAAGTTGATACTGGCGAGCAGCGCGCGTGGACCGTGCAACTGACAGATGCAAACGAACAGCCGGCGCAGCAGCGGGTTCCGGGCATACCGGGGACCGTTGGCCCCGGCAGCAACGTTCCGGGCCTGCCGAATCCGCCGGGCGCGGCGCCTCCTCCGGGTGCGTCTGGCCTGCCGCCAGCGGCGCCCGGACCCAAGCCATGAGGCGTCTGCGCCGAATCAAGATCCTTGCCACCCTCGGCCCGGCATCATCGGACAGTGCGATGATCAGGCGCCTGTTCGAGGCTGGCGCCGATATTTTCCGCATCAATATGAGCCACACGCCGCACGACAAGATGCGCGAGCTGGTGGCGACCATCCGCAATGTCGAATCGAGCTATGGTCGGCCGATCGGCATCCTGGTCGATCTGCAGGGACCAAAGCTCAGGCTCGGATCGTTCACCGGCGGCGCGGTGCAGCTCCATAACGGCCAGGACTTCGTGCTGGATTCCGACAAGGCGCCGGGCGACTCCACGCGCGTGCAGCTTCCGCATCCGGAAATTCTCGCCGCGCTCCGTCCCGGGCATACGCTGCTGCTCGACGACGGCAAGGTCCGGCTGATCGCGGAAGAGACTTCGCCCGAGCGCTGCGTCACCCGTGTCGTGATCGGCGGCAAAATGTCGGATCGCAAGGGCGTCAGCCTGCCCGACACCGACCTGCCGGTCTCCGCGATGACACCAAAGGACCGCGCCGATCTCGAGGCCGCGCTGACGACCGGCATCGACTGGATCGCGCTGTCCTTCGTCCAGCGCGCCGAGGACGTGATCGAGGCCAAGAAGCTGATTCGCGGCCGCGCCGCCGTGATGGCCAAGATCGAGAAGCCGCAGGCGATCGACCGCCTTCCCGACATCATCGAGGCGTCCGACGCCTTGATGGTGGCGCGCGGCGACCTCGGCGTCGAACTGCCGCTGGAGCGCGTGCCGAGCCTGCAGAGGCAGATGACGCGGCTGGCACGGCGCGCCGGCAGGCCCGTCGTGATCGCAACCCAGATGCTGGAATCGATGATCCAGGCCCCGGTGCCGACGCGCGCCGAGGTCTCCGACGTCGCGACCGCCGTCTATGAGGGCGCCGACGCCATCATGCTGTCCGCGGAATCGGCCGCCGGCAAATACCCGGTCGAGGCTGTCTCAACCATGAACCGCATCGGCGAGGAGGTCGAACGCGACCCGACCTACCGCTCGGTCGTGTCGGCGCAGCGGCCGGATCCGGAGGCGACCGCGGGCGACGCGATCGCCGACGCCGCGCGACAGATCGCCGAAACACTCGATCTGCCGACGATCATCTGCTGGACCAGTTCAGGCTCGACCGCGATCCGCGTGGCGCGCGAACGGCCGAAGCCGCCGGTCGTGGCGATCACGCCGAACCTGGCGACCGGGCGCAAGCTGTCCGTGGTCTGGGGTGTGCATTGCGTGGTCGCGGAGGACGCGCGCGATCAGGACGACATGGTCAACCGCGCCGGCTCGATCGCATTTCGAGACGGCTTCGTACGCGCAGGCCAGCGCGTGATCATTGTCGCGGGCGTGCCGCTCGGCACGCCCGGCACGACCAACATGGTCCGCATCGCCTTTGTCGGCCCGTCGGGCGACGCGAATATGTGAGCCGCCTCGCGCCTATGCGCGCGTGAACATCAGGGCGGCTCGCGCGATCATTGCAGCACGGCGTCGAGCGTGATCTTGGTGTTCAGGAGTTTCGAAACCGGGCAGCCGGCTTTGGCCATGCCCGCGAGCTCCTGAAATTTCGCATTATCCGCGCCGGGGATTTTCGCCTGCAAGGCGAGATGGACCGAAGTGATGGCAAAGCCGTCGCCGACTTTTTCGAGCGTGACGTCGGCCTTGGTTTCCATGTGCTCGGCGGTGAGCTTCGCTTCACCGAGAATCAGCGACAGCGCCATGGTGAAACAGGCGGCATGCGCGGCGCCGATCAGCTCTTCCGGGTTTGAACCAGGCTTGCCTTCGAAGCGGCTCGCAAAGCCATAAGGATAATCTTTCAGCGCACCGCTCTTGGTCGAGATCGCGCCCTTGCCCTCCTTGATGCCACCCTGCCATTTCGCCGATCCATGTGTCGTCGTCATGCCGCACTCCCGTTTGGCCGGTTGCCTCTACGACAATGCTAACACGGCAAGATATATTCGGGTCCGCCGCGGGGCCTTACGCGCGTTGATTTGAAGACCGCAAGAATTCCTGCCGAAATTCCTGCCGATGAAGCGCAGGCAAGCTCAGGCTCCGACCAGCGTTTTCGCCGGCAGCACCGCCTGCACAACGAGCCCCCGCGCGCGCGCATCCATCACGCCCACGGCACGCAAGGCAAGCAGGGTGACGGTCTGCACGGCATCGCGCAGCCGCGCCGGGTCATCAAGCGAGTCGGGCGCCAACGGCCCGACCAGGGCCTCATGCAACGCTCCCAGCAGAGCGGTCGCGGCAAGCTGCGTATCCTGCGGCGGCAGATGCCCCGCGCGCACCGCTGCATCGATCCGCGCCGCAATCTCGCCTGCGATTTCGCGCCTGCTCGCAAGCCTCGAGGCCGTCACATCGACATCGACCGGTTCGGCGAGAATGCCCCAGGCGAGCTTGCGCTGGGACAGCACATGCACGGCGACGGTGGAGACCGCCGCCGCCAGCGCCGAGGACGGTCCCGGCGCCGCATCGGCGGCGCGGCGGACCGCGGAGAGTTCATCGCGCGAGACATCGGCGATCAGTTCGGAAATCAAATCGGCCTTGGAAGGAAAGTAGCGATAGACCGTGCCGGCCGCCACACTGGCGCGGACCGCAACCGGCGCGATCTGCACCGCGGCCATGCCCGACTCGGCGGCAGTATCCCGCGCGGCGGCAAGAATGGCGCTACGCCGCGCCGCAAGTCGCTTCACCACTTGATGGGTTCGCCGATAGACCATGGCGCGCTTCCCGTCCCGTTGCGCGGACCGGCCGCACGGCACGATCGAACGCATCTTCACTGTTTTGGAGCCCCTGCAAGAAGTGAACAACTATTCAGAGGAGAAAACAAGATGGCAATGTGACAATTTCGCAAGACCTGACGCGCGAGATTGGCGGTTTCGAGCGAAAGTCTGCCCGCGCTGGATGCCGGAGGGCACCGGTTCGCGTGACGAAAACGCGTCAAAACAAGCGACGCGAACATCCGTTCCGATTCAACCGGAAGGGAGCAAGTTCAACCGGAAGGGAGCAAGAGCAGGATTCGGAAAAGCATGCCCCGCACTTGATGCGGGGTGGAAACCGGTTTTCCGAAAAAATCATGCT
>Ga0126369_10002428_pt1 | contig 13253 bp, 15 predicted proteins | sample PanSoiMetaPlot_1_FD_109646 | JGI IMG/M metagenome (GOLD analysis project Ga0126369, IMG submission 109646) | Tropical forest soil microbial communities from Panama - MetaG Plot_1 | ecosystem: Environmental > Terrestrial > Soil > Tropical forest > Bulk soil | place: Panama | collected 2016-02-17 | reverse complement strand
CGCCACGAGCCAAGCGACAGCGCGGAGACCTCGATTCCTGACGAGCCGAGCAGCCGCGGGCTCAGCAGGTTGCCCGGCACCCGGTCAGCCGACCCTGGTTGCGTGCCCGGCCCAGTACGGCGCCCGCAGCTCGCGCTTGAGCAGCTTGCCGGAGCCCGTCCGGGGCAGCTCGTCGGTGAAGGCCACTGAGCGCGGGCACTTGTAGCCGGCTAGATGCTCGCGCGCGAAGGCCATCACGTCGGCCTCGGACAGCGACGCGCCGGGTGCCAGCACGATCGTGGCGTGCACCGCTTCCCCCCACTCGTCGGACGGGATGCCGAATACGGCCACGTCGAAGATCGCCGGATGCTGCTCGAGTGCCGCCTCAATCTCGGCCGGGTAGATGTTCATCCCGGCCGAGATGATCATGTCGCTCTTGCGGTCGCAGATGTAGTAGTAGCCTTCCTCGTCACGGTAGGCGATGTCGCCTACCGTGTGGAATTCCCCGAGCTTGGCCGCCTCGTAGCTGTCGGGCTGTTTGTAGTACTCGTCGAAGACCATGCCCGACCGCACGTACAGCTCGCCCGCGTGCTCCGGCCCAGTTCCGGTGACCTCCGCGCCGTCCACGTCGATCAGGCGGATCTCGACTCCGGGCGCGGGCTTGCCGCACGATCCGGGCTTGCGCAACTGGTCCTTCGGCTCCAGAACGCAGTCCACGCCGAGCTCGGTGGAGCCGTAGATCTCCCACAGCGAGTCCTCGGGGAAATCGGCCAAGTACATCTGCTTCAGCGCGAAGCTCCACGGCGCGGCGTTCGCGAGCATCCGCTTCATGCAGGAACGGTCGTAGCGCGCCTTCACCTCCGCGGGCAGCGCGCAGACCATCCGGATCGGCGTCGGCGCGGCGAACGTGGAGTTGACCCGGAACTTGTCCACGAGCCGAAGCCAGTCCTCAGGATCGAACTTGCGCTGGACCACGACCGTCTGGCCCAGCGCGAGCGCGGCGATCGTGAACGAACCGGGACCGCTGTGGTACAGCGGCCCCGTGGTGATGTAAATGTCGTCAGGGCGGTAGTCGAGCAGGACGAGCAGCCCCAGGATCGTCGCCTCGTCCCTGGTGCGCCTGACAGCGCCCTTCGGCTTGCCCGTCGTTCCCGACGTGTAGATCATCGATGCCCCGCCCGCGGCTTCCGCCTCCGCCGTGATCACAGGCGCGGCCGGGTCCGCGGCGGTGAGGAAGTCCTCGCCGTGCGTCGCGGCCGGATGAGCACCGCCGTAGGCGAGCACGTGCCGCAGCGAGCCAGGCCGCCCGCCGTCCGGGTAGTCGAACAGGTGCGCGTACTCGGCGTCCACGACGCCGATAGCGGCCTCGCAGTGGCCGATGATGTACTGCGCCTCCGGCGCGGTGAGCCTGTAATTCAGCGGCACAGCGACCGCGCCGATCTTCCTCGTGGCGTTCATGACCGCGATCACCTGCGGCGAGTTCGGCCCGCACCAAACGATCTTCGTGCCTGGCCCGGCGCCCAGCGTGGCGAATGCGTTGGCCAGCCGGTTCGACTCCGCCTCGAGCTGCTGGTAGGACCACCACGTCATCGTCCCGTCGGGGCGGTCCTCGATGACGGCTGGCTTGTCCGGTTGGCTCGCCGCGTAGGCGGTCAGGATGTCGGGCATGTGCCTAGACTGCCTGGCTTGGCGTCACCGCACAATGGACAGGTGATCGACATCGCCCCGGATCGCTTCGAGGACATGGTCGCGACGGCCCTCGATGAGCTGCCGGAAGAACTCGGCCTGATGATGCACAACGTCGCGGTGGTCGTGGAGCACGGCCCGGGTCCCGGCCACCTGCTCGGCCTCTACCAAGGAGTACCGCTGACGAGCCGGACGACCAGCTACGCGGGCGTGCTTCCCGACCGCATCATCATCTATCGCCGGGCGATCTGCGCCATGTGCTGGTCCGAATCCGAGGTTGCCGATCAGGTGCGCAAGACCGTCATCCACGAGGTCGCGCACCATTTCGGGATCACCGACGCCAGGCTCGACGAGCTCGGCTGGTAAAACCCCGCGTGACATGCGCCTGACCTGGGCTGACTCCAGGCTCAGCGCCCTGATCAGGTGACTGATCACCGCCTCGCCGTCGATGGCACCGCAGCTGAACAGGTCGATCGCGACCAAGTTCTGCTCAGGCCAGGTATGCACGCTCAGGTGCGACTCGGCCAGGATCAGCACGAGCGTGATCGCACCGTTAGGGAACACGGCATGCGCGGTATTCAGCACGTGGCCGCTACCAGCCCGGACGGCCGCGAGCGCGGCCTCGGTCAAGCCACCAAGATCGCGAGCCGCCGAGTCCGGGCGGTCGCACCCGTCGACCGCGTAGAGCACCTTCGGCGCGCTGGCCTCTGCCCGCCGCAACTCGGCGTACCTGCTGGCCGGTTCCTCAGCTGGCATGATGTGGCACGATACGCCATGGACATCGACACGGTCATCGCCGAGGTTGCCGCCGCCGTGGGCCTGGCCGAGGGCGAGAGCGGCGTCCGTGACGTGCTGCGCGTCATTGCCCGCGGCGAGCCGGTCGCCACCAGCCAGATCAGCCGACAGACTGAGCTGCCGGTGCCTATCGTGGCCGCGGTGTGCGGCGAGCTGCGCAAACGGGCCGTAGTGGACCGGACCCGGCCCGTCCGCCTCACCCCGCTGGCCAGAGAGCGCCTGAACGCGGACCGCCTCGGGCTGGACGCGGTGTGCGACTGCTGCGGCGGACTCGGCATGCGCGTCCCCGAGCAGCTCGCCGACCTGGCTGCGGAACTCGACGAGGCCGCGGCCGGCGCCCCGCCGGCCCGGCTGGAGCTTGACCAAACTCATTGCACGGTGCGAACGAAGCTGCACCGGCTGCTGCGGCTAAATCAAGCCGGCGCCCTCGGCGGCAAGAACATCGTGCTGCTGGGCGATGACGACCTGATCGCCGTCGCGATCGCCCGCTTTGCCAGGGTGACCGGATCAGCGGCGGCGCTCGGTCGGCTGACCGTGATCGACGCCGACCCCGCGGTGCTCGCCTGGACGGCAGACCGGACGGCCCAGACCGGCGTCACCGTAGAGCTAGTCGAGCATGACCTGCGGCTGCCCCTGCCCGCGGCGCTCAACGGATCCTTCGACGTGGCATGCACCGACCCGCCGTACACGGTGCCGGGCGCCGAGCTCTTCCTGTCCCGGGCCGTCTCGGCGCTCAATCCGCGCCCGGGCAACGACGTGTTCTTCTCGTTCGGCCCCCGGCGCCCGGCCGAGCAGCTGGCGACGCAGCGGCTGATCGCCGCGCTCGGGCTGGTCGTCCGGTCGCTGACGCCGAACTTCAACGAGTACGTGGGCGCGGGCATCCTGGCCGGCACGAGCCACCTGTACCACCTGCGCAGCACGGAGCTGACAGCACCGCTGATCGGCGACGGGTACACCGGGCCCCTGTACACCGCCGACTCCAGGACCGAGCAGAGCCGCCCCTACCGATGCGCGGGCTGCGGCACGGTGCAACTGGTGGGCCGGGCCACCGAACCCGAGCCGCGATGGGCGACGATCGGCGAGCTTCAGGCGGCCGGCTGCCCTCAGTGCGGCGGCACCACCTTCCGGCCGATGCCCAGGCGTCCGCGGTAGGCCGTCTGGTCACATCCGCTGCGGTGTTTGTCTGGCCGCGTCACATACGCGGCAGTGCCAGCCTGGCAAGCTGCTCCTCGGGGCTGAGCTTGCCCGCGGGACCGCAGTAGATCCGCAGGTAAGCGTCGCCCTTGAGCACGCTGATCGAGGCAAAGCCATCGTAGAAGGCCTGGTCGCCGAGCCCGGATAGCGGCCGCCCGTTGCTCCTGCTCCGGTAGTCGTCGAAGTACTTCCTCGCGTTCGGCCCGGTGACGAGCACGACCCGCACCGTATCGCCCTGCGGGACATCGGGGCCGATCGAGGCGAGCGCGCTCGGACCGTAGTAGACGCAGGCCCTGCCGCCCTCGACGTACGCCTTGCCAAGGCGCGGCCCCGTCACCGGCTGGCCGAGCGCCGCGCTGGCTTCCGCCGACGTGATCACGCTGCACGATCCCGTCGCGGCGGCTGGCTTGCCCGATGACCCGCTGGACGTGTGCGCGCTCGCCGGAGTCGTGCCCGTGCCGGTCCCGCTGGTCGTCGAAGGCGACGAGCCGCATGCCGCCAGGGCCGCGACGGCGGCCAGCGCCGCCGCTGTGTTTCCGATTCTCACTGCGGCCATTCTCATTGCGACCTCCCCATCCATTGCCAGGTGATCGTCACCGTGGCATTCCATTCGGACCCGCAATTGCCAGCCCAGTGTGAAGGTACAGACGGCGGGCCATGGTTCGAATCAGGGAAAACCCTCGGCAACCGGGACCGCACGGGCGGCCTCGCGCTGTGTGACAGGATGCTGCGGGTGACCAGGGCATCCAGCTCGGAAGCTGGCCATTACCTCGTCAGGCCAGCCGGCGAGGGCGACCTGGACGCCATCGCCGCGTTCGAGGTGCAGATAGCTCAGGTCTCCTTTGGCGACGAGGCGATAACTGACGCCGCCTTCCACCGCCGCCGGGTCGCCGCGGCGCTGGGTGCCCGCGGCGAGATCACCCTGGTCGCGGCGGTGGTGCGGGACCCAGCCGCACCGCTCGGCTGGGCCTGGATGTCGGCCCGCACGAACTCGCTGACGGGCGCCAGGTACGGGAACTTCCGCTCGCTCGCGGTCACCGAAGGACCCGAGCGCGGCGCAGTCGGCGAGCTGCTGATGACCGCTGTCATGAGCGCGGCCGACGAGGCCGGGTTCGCCTACCTGACCGGCAAGGTGCACGCCAGCAACGTGGGCATGCGGGCGCTGTACCGTGCCTTCGGCTTCACCGCCACGCACCTCACGATGGAACGGCGAATCTCATCGTGATCAAATGCGTGATCTGGGACCTGGACGAGACCCTGCTTGACGGCGTGTACCTGGAGTCACCCGAGCGGCCGCCGCCGGCCAATGAGGCACTGCGCGCCGTGCTCGTTGAGCTCGCCGGGCGCGGCATCCTGCACGCGATCGCGAGCCGGAACCCGCCGACCGCCGCCAGCTACGCCGCGCACGCGACCGGGCTTAGCTTCGCCGCGGTCCGCTGCGGCTGGGAGGCCAAGTCCGCCGCGGTCGCCGCGATCATGAGCGACGTGGGCCTCACGGCCGATGCCGTGGCATTCGTGGACAACGACGCGCTCGAGCGGGCGGAGGTCGCATTCGCCCTTCCTGACGTTCTCGTGCTGGCACCGCACGAGATGACTGACGCTGCGAACTGGCCTGCCTTCAGCCCGCCGGTGCTGACCGACGAGGCGCGCCGCCGGGGTGAGTTCTACGCGAATCGCCGGGCCAGAATGGCCGAGGCGCGGGCGTTCGGCGGCTCACGCGAGGCGTTCCTGCGCCATTGCCAAACCCGCGTCGTCATCGCGCCAGCCGCCCCGGTGGACCTGCCGAGGCTGCACGAGCTGTCTGTCCGGACCCATCAGTTCAACTCCGCCGGCACCCAGCTCACCGAGGCGCAGTTCGCGGCGCTGCTCGACTCTGGCAGCCAGCGCGTCATCTGCGTGCGCCTGTCCGACCGGTTCGGGGACGACGGGCTGGTCGGCGCCTGTGTGATCGACACGGCTGCGGCCCCGGCGGGCCGCTGGGAGGTGCAGCTGCTCATGATGTCCTGCCGGGCGATCGGCCGGGGCGTCATCGACGCCCTGCTGAGCTGGATCTGCCTGGCCGCGCGCGATGCCGGAGCCGACCAGGTCGGCGTGGCGTGCGTGATCAACCCGCGGAACGTCCCCCTGCGCATCGCGCTGACCAGCGCTGGATTCCGCACCGAGACGCGGTCAGCAGCCGCAGGCTCCGCGCCATACGTGCGCCGGCTCGACCCGCCGCTGCCCGAGCTTCCCGACTGGGTGCTGACATGACGAGAGAGCGGGAGGTGCTCGCCGAGCTCCGGCGGATCCTCGCCGACCTCATCGGCAATCCCATGCCACTTGACGCACCGGCCAAGACGCCCCTGCTCCGCGACGGGATCGGCCTTGACTCGCTGGGCGCCACCATCCTCCTGACCAGAATCCAGACCCTTTTCGGCGTCGACGTCGCGAGCGAAGACCTCAACCTTGACGCCCTGGCGAGCATCGGCACGCTCGCGGCGTTCATCGGCGAACGGATCGGGTGACGCACCCGCAGCGGAATGCTCAGCTATCCCTCACCCGCCCGCACCGGGTCCGGTGCAATAACCTGTGATCCCATGACCAGCCCCACGCCCTACGTAATATTCCCGGGCACTGCGCGTGACGCCTTGACGTTCTATGGCGACGTCTTTGGCTGTGGAGTGGAACTGCACACGTTCGCGGAGTTCCACCGGGCCGACGGCCCGGCCGACGCCATTGCCCACGGTTATCTCACCGCGGGACCGGTCGCGCTGTTCGGCGCCGACGTCGCCGGTGACGAGCGACCACTGCGCTCCGAGGGCATGATGCTAGCCCTGCTTGGGACCGCCACTGCATCGACTCTGCGCACCTGGTTCTCCCGGCTGAGCGAAGGCGGCCGGGTCGTGGACGAGTTGCAGGAGCGGCCGTGGGGAGCGTCCGACGGGCAAGTCATTGACCGTTACGGCCTGCATTGGCTCATCGGGTTCGAGGACAAGAGCGACTGACCGGGTCTACTCCTGCTCAGCCGGCCGAGCCCCGTCCTGTGGCTCGGTCGCGGGGGCAATCCGGTTCAGCCAGCAGATCGGGCAGAGCATGTGCGGCTGACCATGCCTGCCCTGCTCATGCTCCCAGGCAAAGTAGGCGGCACCGCCCATCAGAGCCAGCTCGAGTCCGCCGACCGGGAATCCGAACCTTATTATCCGCCGGATCATGTACCGCTCACCTGCCATCTGCCACGAGCGGGCTGCCTCCGCCCTTGCACGGCCGCCTGCTGCGAGCGCTCTCGCGCCGCCGAACCCGGCCTTAACGCGATCAGGCCGCAGGCGCATTCCAGTAAACCGGCACTGACGGCTAGCGTCCACTCACCGTAGGCAAGTGGCCATTCAGCGCGGGCGAGCCGCCTCGGCGACAGGGGTTGACTGGGTATCCGGTTCGCCACGCCGGGTAGTCGTTGCGGGCGGCAGTTGGGTAGTCCTACCGATGCCCACCGAGCGGGTCGTCAGTGATGCTGGCAGGGCGGGCGGACGGCGTCCGCAGTTACCGAAGCGAGGAATGATGTTCGCAGACCTACTGCGCGCCCGGCCCGCTCGAGCGCTGGTCACGGCTGCCACGGCGGCCGCGGCGCTGAGTGCCCCTGCGGCCATGCTCGCCCAGCCAGCCGTTGCCGCACCGGCCACGCATGCGTCCGTCACGTGGACCAGGCTCACGTTGCTGCACGGCTGGAGGAACTCGCCGCACGGCACCGCCAGGGCTGAGGTCGCGCTGGTATCCGGGATCGTGCAGTTCAAGGGTGCGATCTCGACGACCGGCAACAACGCATTTCCGTTTGTGCTGCCGAGCCGATTCCGCCCGGCCACGATCGTTGAGGTCTCCGCCGACTTGTCCGGCGCCGCCAAGGGGGTGCTCGTCTTCTCGGCAAATGGGGAGGTGACCGTGTTCGCGGAGAAGTCGTTCTCCGCCGCCAGGCACCTCACCTCGTTGGATGGCGTGTCGTTCGCCAAGTCCGCCGGCTCGTTCACGGCGCTGACGCTGCAGAACGGCTGGCAGGGCTTCGGGGGCGTTCTCCAGCCCGCGGTACGCGTCATCTCAGGAATCGTCCACTTCGAGGGCGATATGCACGAGACGACCGGCGCGAACCCGATCGCGTTCACGCTGCCGCCTCGGTTCCGCCCGGCCACCAGCGTCTCCGTGAAGGTAGACCTGTGCTACGCCAACAACGGGAGGCTGTGGATCAAGCCCAACGGCGTCGTGGAGGTGCAAGCCGAGGCCAACGCGTTCTCGCTCGCTCAGTGCAATACGCAATTGGACGGGGCGTCATTCGCGAGGTCCAGTACCTATTTCAAGCCGCTGACGCTGCGGAACGGCTGGATGAACGCCCCGTACAGCACGTCGAAGGCCAAGGTCCGGCTCATCTCTGGGATCGTGCACTTCAAGGGCGCGATCTCGACGCACGGCTCGAACCCGGTGCCGTTCACGCTCCCGCGCGGTTTCCGTCCGCCGACTAACGTGTACGTTCCAGTGGACCTGTGCGGCGCCAACGACGGGCAACTGTGGATCCAACGAAACGGCGTGGTGACGGTGCAGGCCGAAGGCGGCGACTCCGCCCATGCCCGGTGCTTCACCTCCCTGGACGGGGTCTACTTCGCCCGCTGACGCGCCAACCGTAGTCAAGTGGTAGGACGGGTCAATGGCAACATTCGTGCTGATCCCCGGCGCGGGCGGGCAGGCAACGTACTGGGCACTGCTGGTGCCGGAACTGCAGCGTCGGGGTCACGAGGCGGTCGCGGTGGACATCGCCGAGGACGACCCGGCGCTGGGCCTACCGGAATACGCCCGGATCGTGGAACTGGCAATCGGGGACCGGCGGCAAGTGATCCTGGTGGCCCAGTCGCTGGCCGGGTTCACCGCTCCGATGGTCGCCACGCCGGTGTCGATGATCGTCTTGCTGAACGCGATGATCCCGGTACCTGGTGAAACGCCTGGCCAGTGGTTTGAGGGAACTGGTGCCGGCCAGGCCCGCCTCGCCGCCGACCAGGCGGCCGGGCGAAGCGGCGAATTCGACGTGGAGACCCACTTCTTGCACGACCTGTCCGCGCAGGCCCGGGCCGTGCTGATGGCCGAGCCGCCGCGCCAGCCCGCCGATACCGCCTTCGGGCAGCCGTGCGCGTTCCGGCGCTGGCCGGACGTCCCGCTCCGGGTACTGATTGGCGCCGGCGACCGGTTCTTCCCCGCCGAATTCCAGCGTCGGCTGGCTGAGGACCGCCTCGGCATCGAGGCCGACGAGATTGACGGCGGGCACCTGGTCGCGCTCGCCAACCCGGCCGGCCTGGCCGACCAGCTCCACGCCTACGCAGCCAAGGCCTGACCGGAACGCTGCAAGCGTGCGTCAGCGCTTGGGCCGGTTCCTCGCTGCGAGGATGATCTGGGTTGCCGTGTAGGAGGTTACGCCGAGCTTGTCCGCTATCTCATCGGGCCGAAGCCCCTGCTCGTTGTACAAGAGCGCTAGCCTTTCCTGCCGTTGTGTCCACGCCCGGCGGGTCCGTGCGGACGCGGGCGCCGGGCGCGGCCCGGGACTTCTACCCGGCCGGACAGGGGACGCGACGGCCCCGGCCGCTGGCGGCCTGGCGGAAGTTCCGAAGGATCCTCGGCGCTGATCATGGTACTTACCGCTGGCCAGATCCTCGCGCGTGCGCTCATCAAGGATCAGCAGCTCATCGGCCGCCTTGTTCATCCCCACGGCCACCATGGTCAGGCCCGTGGCGTTCTTCTCCTGGCACTCGCGGGCCATGCAGTAGTTGTATTTGCGGGCTCGTTCGGGATGCAGCCGAACCCCGCACGTGATGCACTTCGCCATCGTCACACTCTCACCAGCACAAACGCCTCCCCTGACAAACGTCGGAGAAGGGTCGGCTGTTCCCCTGCGGTGATCAGTTTCCGGCCGAAGGCGTGCTGCGTTGTTCGGCGATGGAGTTGCCGCCATCGACGACCACGGTCTGCCCGGTCACATAGGACGCGCCCGGGCTGGCGAGCCAGGCGACGACCGCGGCGACCTCTGCTGGCGATCCGCAGCGGCCCATCGGCGTGGCCAGGCCCTCGTTCTGCTCGTCCTCTGTCAGGGATTCGGTGGCGATCCAGCCGGGGGCCACCGCGTTGACTGTGACGCCGTGCGGCGCGGCATCGAGGGCCATCGCGCGGGTCAGGCCGGTAAGGCCGGCCTTGGCGCTGGCGTAGCCAACGTCGGCGCGGATCGCCATCACGGGCCCGGTCAGGCTGGCCATCATGACGATCCGCCCCCAGCCTCGCTCGATCATCACGGGCATGGCGGCCTTGGACACCAAGAACGCCGTGGTCAGGTTCCGGGCCAGGGAAGCCTGCCAGGTGGGCAAGGTCATCGCGGTGGCCGTGCCGGACTCGAAGACCGGGCTGGCCGCGGAGACCATGCCCGCGTTGTTGACGACGATGTCCAGCCCTCCCCATCGCCGCAGCGTGGCGGCGATGAGGCCGGAGGCGGCCTGCTCACCGGTCAGGTCGGCGACCATCCCGGCAGCATCGAACCCTTCCTCGCGCAACTCCGCGACCCGGGCCTCGACCCGATCGGTCGTAGCGCTGATCATCACCGCGGCACCCAGGCAGGCGAGCAGGCGGGCGCTGGCGAATCCGATGCCACCCGGGCTGCCCGACCCGGTCACTACCGCGACGCGGCCAGACAGGTCGAATGCGGCCGGGATCGGCATTCTCTGATCGTAGTGATCAGCATGCCGCTCCCGAGCCTGCCGTAGCGGCGTCAGTGGCGCCGTCGCGCCACGCTTATTGCGACGAGCGCACGAAAGTTCCAGGATTGGGCGAGGGTCGGGCGGCAGAGGGGGGTACGCGGTATGGCAACGATGCCGGAGACACAATTCACCAAGGCGGGCGAGGTCGATATCGCTTACCAGGTTGTCGGTCCGGTGGCCGAGCTTGACCTGGTGTTCATTCCTGGCTGGATGTCGCATCTCGAGGTCATGTGGGAGCTGCCGGAGTTCGCCCGGTTCCTTGATCGCCTGGCGGCAATGGGCCGGCTGATCCTGTTCGACAAGCGCGGCACCGGGCTCTCGGACCGGGTGGCGGGAGTGCCGACGCTGGAGCAGCGGGCCGACGACATCGCGGCGGTCATGGCCGCCGCCGGATCGGCCCGGGCCGCGATCCTCGCGTGGGGTGAGGGGGCGGCGATCTCGGCGATGTTCGCGGCCACTCACCCCAACCGGGTCAGCGCGCTGGTTCTCGCGTCGTTGCCGGTCAAGGTGATCGATGGGCAATGGCCGACGGTTCCCGATCCTGCCTTGATGCGGGAACTGTCCGCAGCGGTCGAATCGGGCTGGGGGCAGGCCAGCCTGGTCCCGCTGCTGGCACCGTCCCGGGCCGGGGACGAGCGCTTTTTGTCCTGGTACCGGCGGTGGGAGCGGTTGTCATCGACGCCGAGCGCAGCGGCGGCGAACCTGCGCTGGGCGATGGAGTTCGACCTCCGCCCGGTTATGTCGACGATCCAGGCACCGACGCTGATTGTGCATCGCACTGGGAACGCCTTGTTCGACCTGGAGTCGCAGCGGGCGGCAGTCCCGCTGATCCCGGGTGCCCAGTGGGCCGAGCTTCCCGGAGCGGACGACTTGCCTTATGTGGGCGATTCCGGCGCGCTGCTCGATGTGATCCAGGAATTCCTGACCGGCGGGCCAGCGCCCGCGGATTCGGATCGCAGTCTCGCCACGGTGCTGTTCACGGACATTGTCAGCTCCACCGAGAAGGCCGACGCATTGGGTGACCGCCGCTGGCGAGACTTGCTCGATGAGCATCATGCTCGCATCCGGCGGTTGCTGGACCGGTTCGGCGGCAGGGAAGTTGATACCGCAGGGGACGGCTTTTTCGTGACCTTCGACGGACCAACCCGGGCGGTTCGGTGCGCCTGCGCCATCCGGGACGCCGTGCGCGACATCGGTCTCGAGATCCGGGCCGGCCTGCATACCGGCGAGGTGGAGCGCAGGGCCGCAGAGGTGAGCGGCCTGGCTGTTCACGTCGGTGCCCGTGTCGCAGCCCGCGCGCAGGCAAGTGAGGTGCTGGTCACCAGCACGGTTCGGACGCTCGTGCTGGGCTCGGGGATCAGCTTCGTCGACCGTGGCCTGCACCTGCTCAAGGGCATTCCTGATCAGTGGCAGTTGTTCGCGGTCGAATAGCAGTCATGAGGCACCTGACAACACCCGCTGCCAGGTCGATGACATCAGGCCGAGGTGGCGAGGAAGATCCGCCATGTGCCCGGGACACCTTTGAGAGCATGCTCGCCCCGGTCCTCGAACTCGATCCCCGAACCAGCGAGCAGATCCTTCACCGTGGAGGACACGAGCACCTCTCGCGGCCCCGCCAGTGACATGACCCGCGCGCCGATGTGGACAGGAGTGCGCTTGGCCTGGTGATATTTGACAATTGAGAGAGGCGGTATGCGCTGGGAGGGCAAATATGCAAATCGTACGATCTGCGACTTCTCTGTCGTGGATTCCCCTTGACTCGATCCCCGGGCTGCTCAAGATCCCGATGGAGAAGGGTCTCATGCACTACGACCCGCCGCCGCCATTGACGCTCACCGACCTTGACGGCATGCGCCGCCGGGGGGAGTTCCGGTTCGCGAATGTCCTGCGGGCCTGGATCGACGTCGAGGACGGCAAGATCCGCGACGCCCGGCATGCGGGCCGGCTCATCATGGGGCTCACTCCGATCTCAGTCGGCCCAATGCGAGTGCTGTTGCCCACCAAGTCCAACCCGGTAATACAGCACTCGCCGCAGATCACCGAGGACGCCGCGACGTTCGTGCAAACCGCGGGCGGCAGGCCGGCATTTTCATTCCTCAAGCCCTCCAGCCGCTGGCCCTTCCTGGTCACACGGCCGTTCACGGTCTGGACGACCATCGAGCTCACGATCCGCGCAGACGGAAGCTCCAGCCAGCGCCTGGTGGGGTCGAGCCCGTTTCCGCGGCACTGGCTGTACGACGATGACGGCCACCTGGTCGAGAAGGCGGCGCTTACCCGCGCGAGCATGTGGGCCAGCACCGTGTTCGGCACCCACACACCCTGGGGCGGGCACGACCAGATGCCGGTGGTGGCGCCGCCGGAGACAGAACTTGAACGCTCCCTGTCGGAGCGGGTCCTGGCGGACAGGGAGCGCCCCACCGTCCGCAACCTTCGTGCAGGGGAGTTCCTGTTCCGGCAGGCTGAGGAAGGAACCTCGATAGTGGTGATCTTGGACGGCAATTTCGATGTCCGGGTCGATGGAAAGGTGGTGGGGCAGGTCGGTCCCGGCGCGGTCGTTGGCGAGCGCGCCTTGCTCGAAGGCGGCCGACGCACCGCTGACTTGTGCGCCCTGACCGACGCGCGGGTGGCCGAGGCAACGCCCGGAATCCTCGACTTGGAGCAACTCAGCGAGCTGGCTCATGGTCACCACCGCGAGGAAACCCAGTGAACGATCACGAAGGGTGAGCGAGCATGACAGGTGCTCAGGTGGCATCCACGCCATCGGTTGAGAAAGCAGCATCGCGCCTGGCCAGCCTGCGGCAGGCCAGCCTGGCCATCATGATCGTGCTGATCGTCCAGTTCGCCCTG
>Ga0126369_10002426_pt1 | contig 13256 bp, 12 predicted proteins | sample PanSoiMetaPlot_1_FD_109646 | JGI IMG/M metagenome (GOLD analysis project Ga0126369, IMG submission 109646) | Tropical forest soil microbial communities from Panama - MetaG Plot_1 | ecosystem: Environmental > Terrestrial > Soil > Tropical forest > Bulk soil | place: Panama | collected 2016-02-17 | reverse complement strand
TTGTCCAGCACCTCGGCGAGGTTGCCGCCGACATCGCGCTGCACCAGAATCGCCGTGACGAGAATGCGGACGTCGATCAGGTTCACGCGATCGCACATGCCGAGGATCGCATCCTCGAACGGCATGCCGAAACGCTGCTCCTCAAAGACGCGCCGCAGCTCTCCAGAGAGCGGCTCGGGCGTCTCTTCACTCGCCATCTTGAGACCCGCCGAAAGCGGATGCCCGGCGCGCATCGCCCGGCCGATCAGATCGATCGCCTCGGGGAGCTGCTCCTCGAGCGCCGCGAGGCGCCGCTTCACCTTCCGCCGGATATGGAAGTAGGGGAGTGACCCCGCGACCGCCGCCGCCAACAGCACGGCGGGGAGGACGGGGAACACCACCGCCATCACGAGCGCCGCCCCCATGGCGAGGCCGACGGAGATCATGATGAAGCTCTGGGGCGTCCACTGGACCGCGGCCTGTTCGAGCGAGCCCTTGAGGCCGCGGAGCTGCGGGATCCGCTCCGTAATCGCCTTCATCCATTTCGCTTCGGCGTCCTGCACCTCGCGCAACACGGCCGACGGACCGGCGGCGATGGCGGCGCCGAAGTCCCGCAGCTGCCCGACGGCGATGCGCCGCTGCCGCAGCTCGCCGGCCCACTGCACGACGAGCGCTATCGCCACCGTGCCCAGCGAGACTGCGGCGAAGATGAGGATGGCGGGTCCCCAGAGGCCTACCATCGGGGGGGCTCCGCGGCGGCGCGCTCCCCGATGGGGGAGAACAGCGCGTTGGGAAGCTCGATACCCCAGGCGGCGAGGCGCTCCGTAAAGCGGGGGCGAATGCCGGTCGCCTTGAACCGGCCGATCACGCGGCCGTTGGAGTCCACGCCCTGACGTTCATAGACGAAGATGTCCTGCATCGTGATGATATCGCCTTCCATCCCCACGATCTCGGACACCTGCATGAGCTTGCGCGTGCCGTCGGTGAGGCGGCTGATCTGGACGATGACGTTGACCGCCGAGGCGATCTGCTGGCGCATCGCCCGGTCGGGCAGATTGAGGTTCGCCATCGAGATCATCGTCTCGAGGCGGCTCAGCGCATCGCGCGGGGAATTCGAGTGGAGCGTGGTCAAGCTGCCGTCGTGGCCGGTGTTCATGGCCTGCAGCATGTCCACCGCTTCCGCGCCGCGGCACTCGCCCATCACGATGCGGTCGGGCCGCATCCGCAGCGCGTTGATGAGCAGCATGCGCTGCGGCACCGCGCCCTGGCCCTCGATGTTGGCCGGCCGCGTTTCCAGTCGCACCACGTGCGGCTGGCGCAGCTGCAGCTCGGCCGAATCCTCGATCGTCACGATCCGCTCGTCCTCGGGGATGTACGAGGACAGGATGTTGAGCAGCGTCGTCTTTCCCGCGCCGGTCCCGCCGGAGATGAGGATGTTGAGGCGCGCCTTGACGATGCCCTGCAGCACCTGGACCATGGGCGGGGTGATACTCTCCAACCGCACGAGATCCTCGCCCGACAGGGCATCGCGCTTGAATTTCCGGATCGAGAGGTGCGGTCCGTCGATCGCCAGCGGCGGAATGATGGCGTTGACGCGCGAGCCGTCCGGGAGCCGCGCATCGACCATCGGCGAAGAGTCATCGATGCGGCGGCCGACGGCCGACACGATCCGGTCGATCACCTGCAGCAGGTGACGGTCGTCCTGGAAGCGCACATCGGTGTGCATCAGCTTCCCGTGGCGCTCGATGATCACCTGGTCGTGCGTATTGACGAGGATATCGGCCACGTCGGGGTCCTGCATCAGCGTCTCCAGCGGACCGAGCCCGAAGATCTCGTCCACCACCTGGCGCACCAGCTGGTCGCGCTCGCCGAGGTTGAGCGGCAGCTGCTCCTGCGCGACCAGGTCCTGCACGACCTTCGCGATGGCGCTGACTACCTCGTCGCGCTCCAGCTTGTCGAGATTCGACAGGTTGAGGCGCTCGAGGATGCGGCGGTGCACCCGCGTCTTGATCTGTGCGAAGTTGGCTGCGCCCTCGCCGGCCGTGCGGGCCGCCTCGGGACTGATGGGCGTTTCCCACGGCATCGAGCGGCGCTTGCCGTCGTTCCCGTTGCCGGAGGCCGGCGGGGCGGCGAAAGAAGCCGAGCTGCGTCGTCCGTCGCTGGTCATGAGTCCTTCTCATCGGGCCGCCGGCGGAGGCGACCGAGAATTCCCAACAGCCGGGCGCCGCTCGCCCGCCCGGTACCGCCCGCCGCCGAGACACCGGCCAATTCCGCGCCGAGTGCCTGGAGGTCGCGAGCGTACTTCGATTTCCCGCCGTTCCCGGCTACCGGAGCTCCCGAGTTGATGGAACGGCTCACCGTCTCGTAATCGTTGCACAGCGTCCAATCGGCCTTCAGCCCGACCGTCTTGTGTACGTCCTCGAGGGACAGCAGATCGTCGGGGTGATAGCGGTTGATCACCAGCCGCAGCCGCTCCCGGTCCTTGCCGGCCACCCGCTCGAGCAGCGGCAGGCAGCGCTGCAGATTCCGGAGCGACGGGACATCGACGGTCGACACGAGCAGGATGCGGTCCGCCTCTTCGAACGCGGCGACCGAATCGAGCGAAAACGATTTCGGCGTGTCGACTACGATGTAGTCGTACTGGCGCTTGAGGTAATGCAGGATTCCGCGGATCTGGTCGTGGCCCGCCGCGTCCACCGTCTCCGGGTGGAATGGCGCGGACAGGAAATCGACACCGGACTCATGGCGCTCGATGTACGTGGCCAGCAGACCCGCGTCGATGCGGTAGAAGTTCTGTACCAGATCGACCAGGCTGTAGCGCGGCCGCGCGCCAAGCTGGACCGCCACCTCTCCCAGCTCGAGGTCGAGATCCACGAGCAGCGTCTTCTTGCCGGTGAGGCGGTGCAGCACGATGGCGAGGTTGGTCGCGACCGACGTCGTCCCCGCGCCGCCCTTCGGGCTGAACACCGCATACAGCTGGCCGGGATCGCGGCTCGTCGCCGTCCACCCCAGCCGGCGGGCAGCACGCTCCAGCGCGGCTTTCGCCGCGTCGTCGCCCAGGGGCTTGGGGAGATACTCCACGATCCCGGCGCGCATCGCGTCGAGCAGCTCCTGCGACGACAGCGCGGGGCCGGTGGCGATGATGAGGCGCTGCGGACCGCCATCCATGAGGAAGCGCGCCAGCCCGATCGCCGTGGGGACGTCGGCATCGAAATCGAGGAACACGAGCTGGGGATCAACGTGCCGCAGCTGCGTGATCTGCTCTTCGCTGATCTCGCCGAACGGCACGGCGATCTCGACGGAAAACTCGAGCCCGCGACCGTCCAGGGCGAGTAAGCGACGCAACGACTCCCGCACCGCCGCGTCCGTGGAAATCAAAGCACTACGCACGTATCCGTCTCCAGTCCGAGCCTGGTTTACTTGACGAGTTTCAGAGTCTTGACGAGCGAACCCGTCACCGGCCCCTGGTCGGTGCCGGAGACGTAATACAGGAACCGGCCGACCACGGGATCCTTCTGTGTCTTCTGCGACTCGATGAACATGAGCGCGAAGTTGTTGAACTTGATCGTCGTCATCCCCGACCCGGTGATCTGCCCCGGCGCGAACAGCGCGAGCTTGACGACGCGCGGGCTGTTCATCCAGCCGCTGCCGAAGGTGGAGTTTTTCACGCTCTGCGTGGACGCGTCCCAGACGGCGTTGGGATCGTCCTTGATCAGCTCGTCCACGCCCTGGGCCGTGGGCCCGACCATGTTGCCCGTCTTGATGGGATATGGCTTCCCCAGCTCAACGGTCGAGTTGTTACAGCTGCAGATGTCGTTACGGTACGCCGAGGCGCCCCCGCCGGTGCCCCCTTTACAGGGCACTTCGCTTGGATCGGACGGGATCTGCCACGGATAGAAAACGCCCGGGTTTGCGACGTACGGAGAATTCGGATCCTGCGCCTTGATGTTGATCTGGCGTCCGAAATCGTTGGTGGAGCCGGGCGAGCTCGAATTGCGGAACCCGCTCCCGTACCCGGTGGCCGTCGCCCCGTTGGTGCCGTTGAAGGCCTCGTAGCGATCCCCGGGATTGTCGCCGAACGTCCACTGCTCCCCATTGTCCATCACGCGGTCACCGTTCTTGTCGCTGTTCGCGTCGGACCACATGTCGGGGAGTGCGAACGGCTTGAGGCACTTGGCCGCCCCAGCCTGGATTGCCTGCGCAGCCGCGAACGCGGCGATCGGCACCGTGCGAATGCCCAGCACACGCGCGAAATACGTCCGAACGGAGTCGCGATGCACGTACACGCCGACCTTGCCGCTATCCTGCAGCACCGTAATCGCGACGTTGGCGGAGTCGATCGGCCCGTTTTGGAACGTATTGCGCTGGGCGTACTCGAGCGCCCGCTGGTGCGCCGGCGTCACCGCTGCCGCGGCGGAGTTGTCGAGAAACGCGCTCGCGCCCGCCAGCGCCGCGGCGTCCGCCGCGCGCTGCGCGTCGGCGTGGGCGGTGTACATCATCCCCAGATCGATGGCCAGGGCCAGGAACCCGAGGAGCGCGGCCATGGATAGCGCTACCAGGACCAGTGTCGCACCGCGTTCCGACCGCACCGAACGCGAGGTCGCGTGCATCCCATCCATGGCTCCGCCTCCTGACTGCATTAGTGATTACCCGGTTGCATCGAGCTATCCCACGGCCAGGTATTCGCCGGACCGGTGGGGAGCGCCGGCGCCTGATCGGTGGCTTCCACCAGCTTCGGGGTCACCACAACGAGCAGCTCCGTCCGCCGTTGCTGCGCATCCGTCGACCGGAAGAACGTCCCCAGGATGGGGATGTCTCCGAGCAGCGGGATCTTCGTCACGTTCTTGAGCATCGTGTTGTCGAGCAGCCCGGCGATCGCCAGGTGCTGCCCGTCGCGCAGCTCGACGTCCGTTTCCGCGCGGCGCGTCAAGAGGCTGGGGATCTGGAATCCGTTCAGCGTCAGCGCGTTCGCGAAGTCGAGCGACGAGACTTCGGGTGCCACGTGCAGGCGGATGCTGCCGCCTTCGGTGATCGTCGGCGTAAACCGCAGCCGGATGCCGAACTCCTTGAACACGATCGTAATCGCCCCGGACTGCGCGCCGCTCTGCACGCTGGGGTAGGGGAACTCCCCACCCGCGAGGAACGACGCCTCCTGGCCCGGCAGCGTCAGCAGGTTCGGCTCGGCGAGGCTGCGGAAGCTCCCGGTGGAGCGCATGGCGCGGATCGCCGCGGCGAACTGCGCGTTGGCGTCGGCGAGAAACAGCTTCATCAGCCCGTCCGACACGGTCTCGGCCGAGTCCTGCACGACGTGCGCGAAGCGGTCCGGGTTCAGGGTCGACAGGATGCTGGACATTTGCTTCACCGCATCGCGGTTGACCTCGGCGAACTGGACCTGCAGCAGGATCTGCCGCCCGGGCGGCGCCTGGAGCTGATCGACGACGACCGCGCCCGTCGCTTTCGCGATGTCGACCGCCTGGCGGTCGACCGCGGGGCTGTGGACGCGACCGGTCAGCGTGACCGTATTCGAGCTCGCGGCGACGGAGATCGAATCGAGCGGAAAGAGATTGCGCAGATAGCGCTGCAGCGCGGGCGCGTCGGCCGTCACTTCGACCGAATAGACGCGGACCGCACCGGCGTTGTCCCACACGAGAAGGCTCGTCGTGCCGAGCTTCTTGCCCGTCACGAGGACTTCTTTCGGCGATACGACGTTCGCGTCCGCGACCGTGAGCTCGCCGATGGAGAAGCGCGCCACGGGTGCATCGTAGACCAGCAGCGCCGACGCGCCGGCCGACATCGTGACGACCTTTTCCGCTCCCGACACGACGCGTTGACCCGCCGCCTGGTTCACCCCGAGGGTGCCGAGCAGCACGAGCGCCGCCAACGCGATCCAACCGATGTTCCAGTTCCGTTGCACGGGTATGCCTCGCTTAGAACTTGACCAGAGTACGGACACCGCCCTTGTACGCCTCGACGACCGTCCCCACCGCTTCCGGTGTGGGCGCGCGAGGCCGAGCCGCGGCGTCCGCGCTGGCTCGTTGTCCGGGGAGCAGCGTGCGCACGGACGCCCCGGACGTCCGGACATCGGCCAGGTCGAGCGTGTTGCGGAGCGCGAGCTGGATCTTCCCTTCATTCGACGCCAGGACGAGCGTTTCGGCTTCCTTGGGCGACACGAGCAGCGTGATGACGGAGACGGTGATCGGCTTCCCCTGCGCGTCCTGTTGCACCACCTGTCCGGCCGCCAACACCTGCATGTTCTGCAGCACCATCTGGGTGACCGACACCTTCTGGTCGAGCTGCGGTTGCGGCGGCAGCGTCACGACGACGTCCACCCGCGTCCCGGGGAGCACGAAGCCCGCCACGCCGATCACGTCGTCCACGCGCACACTGACGGCCCGCTGACCATCAGGAATCGTGACCGACAGTCCACCGCCGGCGCCGCGCGGGGCGAGACGCGTGTCGAGCAGCATCTCGTTCGCCTTCACCGAGGTGATGAGGCCGCGGCCTACCGCGTCCTGCGGTGAATGCAGGTATCCGGGGGGCACGGCTTCGCCCAGCCAATCGATCATGCGCACGTCCGCGGCGGACAGGATCGCTCCGAGCGGGAGGTCCCGCGCGGCGACCGCCACCTGGACGCGCGGCGCTTCCGCCGCCATGAGGCGGGGAGTGCGGTCGCGCAGATAAGCGAGCGCCAGATAGGCAGCGGCACCGCCGGATACCAGCGCGAGCAGCAGGATGACCCACAGTCGACGTTGCTTCACCACGACCTCCTCGACAACTCGAGTGCCGGAATCATTCGTTGCGCATCACGAACGTGGAGCGCAGCGTGATGGCGGCCTGTGCATTAGTCCAATGCATGAAGGGCCGCAGGAATACGAACGTGTAGGGAACCTGAAGTGCTACGGTGACCGGGGTTCCCGTCCCGGTCCGCCAACCGCTCAGCGAGATCGTGACCGCGTTTGTGTCGATCGCATCACGAGCCAGCGCCCGCCGGACGATCGAGTAAACGGAATCCTGCGTCGTCGTCGGGTCGGCCACCGCCGCGCTGCGCGCCCCCAACCGGGCCGCGTCGGTCTCCGCGTGATAGATGTTCCACGCGCGCCCGAACTCGAACACCGAAATCATGATCGTCAAGAGCAAGAGCGACACGATCGCGAATTCGACCATCGCCTGTCCGCGCGTGTCGCGGCCGAAACGCCGCACTACCGACTGGAACGTGTTCACAGTGTTGCTCCTCCCAGGAACCACCACGTCAACGACCCGACCGCGATCGCCACACCATAAGGAATCGACATTGCGCCAGGCGACTCCAGCGTCGGCGCGGCACGACCGAACAGCGCCAATTGTTTGCCGATGGTCAGCGTGCTGCCCAGCGTGCGGATCAATGCGCGCCGCCGCACCGCCTCCATCAACCCCAGCACACCACCCACAGCTGCGATCACGAGGAGCGCCCCGAAGAGGCGATTGGTCCCCATGAAGGCTGCGACAGCCGCGAGCAGTTTCACGTCTCCGCCTCCCAGAATTCCGAGAACGAACGGCATCAGCCCAACCAGGAGCGCCAGACCGGCGGCCACCAGACCATCAAGCATGGGACCCACGCCAGTCGATAACCGCAGCATCAAGCCCGCGATCAATCCCGCGAGCGTCACGACATTCGGGATCCGGCGCTCGCGGATGTCGAACCAGCACGCGGGCCCGATCACCGCCAGGAGCGCGAGCGTTGCGAAGATCGACATAGGTTCGCGACGAGCACCGGCCGAAAGCTGGGGAGCCGGATTTTGGGTCCGGCTCACCCCCAGCCTCCTACCGCCACTCAGTGAGTGGCGTACGGCGTCGCAGGCGTGTTCTGGAGTGAGTCGGCCGCCGTGTTCAACACATTCCCCGTGCTGTTGCGGAGGAAGAGGAACACCGCGATCAGACCAACAGCCACCAACCCCACGATCAGTGCGTACTCGACCATGCCCTGCCCCGACTGATCGCTCCAGAGACGCTGCCACAGCTGCTTCATCGAATCCTCCCGGGCCCGATGGCCCAACGGTGGTGAGCCCGTGTACCGCCACGAGCACTCGGGATGACGAGCGCCATCCGTGGCGTTGGGTCAACGCAACCGCCGTTCCCACGGCCCGCACCACAACGCTCGGGTGGGCGGCGACTCTGCACTTGAGCACAAACCCCCGCGGTTACGCCTGTCGGGAGGCTGAACTGGGAACCGACTTGATTTGGGGGTTTCTTCGGGACTGTCGTGGCTTTCGTGCTGCAGTCGCTGTATCGATGCTACGGAGGTGATGCGTGGACACCGCGCCAGAAAAAGGTAACGGCGCACCTTTGCAACGATTGTGAAACAAGCTAAGGCGTTGTGGTGATTAGTCTTGCAAATTGCCTTGCGGAAACCCGCGAGCACAGCGAAACCGGCGATTCTGGAAAAACCTCCTGGCGTTACGTATCTCGTGTGCCACACAATACCGACACGACACGACGAATGACCAATTCCGCTCGTCTCTACCTCAGCATAGCGGCCGCGGCCCTCCTGGCCTACCTCGGGGCGCTCGGCCACGGGTTCGCTCTCGACGACGTACCCATCATTGCCACGAACCCGGTCGTGCATCACTGGTCGGGAATCCTCACCGCCTTTCGTGCGCCCTATTGGCCGCCAGCGAGCGGGGCCGCGATGTACCGGCCGCTCGTCCTGGCCTCATTCGCTCTCGATTGGCAAACCGGCCAGCCGATCTGGCTGCACCTGGTCAACGTACTCTGGCACGCAGCGGCCAGTGTCGCCGTCGCGTTGCTCACGAAACGGTGGTCGGGGTCGCACGCCGCGGCGCTGCTGGCCGGAGGGGTGTTCGCGGTGCACCCCGTTCATGTAGAAGCAGTGGCCAATCTCGTCGGTCGCGCCGAATTGATGGCGGCGACGTTCGCAATGGTGTCGGTGTATGTGGCGCTGCAACACGACAGGCTGGAGTGGAGCCTGATCGCATGCGCGCTGGGACTGCTGTGTAAGGAATCCGCTGCGGTCACTCCGGCATTGATCGGCGCGGGATGGCTGATGGGTGTCGGCATACGACCAACTGGACGGCGTGCGAGTGCTTACGTCGCCGGCTGGGCATGCCTCGCGATCGCGTACGGCGTCGTGCGGTGGACGCTGTTGCACCGATACTCCGATCAGGTGCTCGTGGCGCCGGTCTTCGTGGGAGCAGGCTTTCCGGACGCCCGCATGACGGCGATCGCCTCCTTCGCCGACTTCACGCGGCTGCTGCTGTTCCCCGTGACTCTTCGAGCGGACTATTCCCCCGCTGAGCGCACTCTGGTGGCGACACCCGCTGACCCCCGTTTCCTCCTCGGTGTCCTGTGTCTCCTGCTCTGGGGAGGGCTCCTGTTCCTGTCGTGGCGGCGCGGCCGGCGGCTGATCACCTTCGGCCTGTGCTGGATGGCGATCGCCCTCCTCCCGGTCGCCAATCTGCTTTTTGCCACTGGGGTCCTCGTGGCGGAGCGAACGCTCTACCTGCCTTCGGCGGGCTTGGCGATCGCGCTCGGCGATGCGCTCTCGGTACTACGCGGCCGGCGACTCGTTGCGGTCGTGGCAGTGATCCTCATTGCCGGTGGCGTGCGCACCGCGACACGCGTCCCCGTATGGAGAAACTCCCTCACGGTCCTGAAAAGCGTTCAGGAAGACTCGCCACGCTCGTACGTCGGACCGATGTGGACCGCCAGCACCGCGCTCGCGCGGCACCAGGCGGCGGACGCCCTCAACGACTTTCGGATCGCGGCGGGCAGAACGATGGGGGCGCCGAAGCTGCTCACCCTCGGAGCGGATGTGGCGTTTGCGCTGCACCAGCCGCGACTGGCCGACTCCCTGTTAGCAGCCCTCGAGCGGATCTGCGACCGGTGTCCGTTCTATTACGAGTTCGAAGAGCGAGCGGCGCTCGCGCGGGGGGACAGCGCCGTGGCGGACTCGTTCCGCGTCCGAAGGCCCGCGTCGCCGATACGCTAGCCCGCGCGGACCCAGCGGATGATTTCCCGCGCGCTGGGACGCTTCCCCGTCATCAGGATGCCGACCCGGTAGATCCGAGCCGCGACCCAGGTCACGAGCAGGACTGACAGCAGCAAGATCAGGATCGAGGTGGCGAGCTCGGCCGGGGGGATCGGGGCTGCCGACCAGCGAACCGGTGCGGCCACCGGAGACCAGAAGGGGACGAAGGTGAACCACCGCGCCGATATGCTGTTGGGGTCGTTGAGGATCGCGAACACCGACAGGTACGGGACCATCAGCAACAGCGTCACCGGCGTCTGCGCCTGCCGCGCCTCCTGCTCGGTTCCGGAGATGGCACCGACGGCGGCGAAAACCGCCGCGTAGAGGAAATAGCCCAGCAGGAAGTAGACGACGAACACGGCCATGGTCGTGGCGGGCACCTGCGGCAGCACCAATGCCGGCGCCTGAGCACCGGTGTGGTCGACGCCCACCCAGGCCGCGAGGCGCTCCTGCTGTCCGGCGAGGACCTTGACCGAGAGCAGCCACACGGTCAGCTGGACGATGCCGACGGCTCCAGCCCCGAGGACTTTGCCCAGCATGAGTTCAAAGGGCCGCAGCGAGCTGACGAGCACTTCGACGATCCGCGTCGTCTTTTCTTCCAGCACCGAGCTCATCACGTTGACCCCGTACAGCACGATCGCCAGGAACAGGATGATGGCCATGGCGAACGACAGCGTGAACGCCTGCTCTCCGCTTTCCCCGGTCACTTTGGTGCCGCGGATCTTGTGCGTCGCCATCGCAACGGTCAGCTCCGCGTCTCGCACCACCGCCGGATCGATGCCGTGACGCTCCAGCCGGACGGCGAAGACCTGGCGGCCGAGCGTTGAACGTAGCTCTTCCATGTCGGCGAGCGACGAGACGTTCGAGCCGCGGTACTCGACGGACCCATCGTCGAGCGTGCTGTCCGAGACCAGCAGGAAGCCGTCGAGATCCTTCGCGATGACGACGTTCGTCAGAGAATCCACCGCCCGGGGGGAGGTTGGAACTCTGACGAAGTGAAAGCGCTCCAGACTGGCGCTGAGGCCGTCAACCAGGCGGGCGCCGGTTCCGCCCGTCGTTTGATCGATGACGGCCACGCGTCGCTCCACCCCGGAGTGCTCCCCATTGAGGAGCCGCACCAGGATCATCCCGCCGAAGAACAACGGACCCAGCACCGTCCCGATCCAGAACCATTTGGTCCTCACCCGCTCGACGAATTCCCGTCGCACGACCGCCAGGATCTTACGCATGGGTCACCGCGCCTGGCCTGGCGGCATCGGGACCGACGAGGCCGACGAAGATCGTGTGCAGCGAGGGCGCGGCGAGCTCGAAGCGGGACAGCCGCGCCCCCGAGCTCACCAGCGATTTCAGGACATCCTGGGCATCCGCGCCCTGCGCCAGCTCGACTTCCGCGTAGGCCCCGAAGTCCTGCAGCCCTGCGACCAGCCGGCGGTCGGCGAACACCGCGGCGGCGCCTCCCTGACTGCCGTCGAACGCGACGATGAGGTGGCGGCCGCTGTAGGACTCCTTGACCTGGGTCAACGAATCGTCCACGAGCTTCTTCCCCCGCGCGATGATGCAGATATGATCGCACAGCTTCTCGGCGTGCTCCATGATTTGCGTCGAGAACAGGATGGTTTTCCCGCGACGCCGCAGGTCGAGCACCGTCTCGCGCATCACCTCGGCATTGACCGGATCGAGTCCCGAGAACGGCTCATCGAAGATCACGAGGTCCGGATCGTGCAACAGCGACGAGGCGAATTGCACTTTCTGCTGCATGCCCTTGGAGAGCTCCGACACCCTGCGCGACCGCCAATCCGAGAGACCCAGGCGGTCCAGCCATTCGAGCGCGCGGGAGCGCGCGGTGCGTCGATCCATCCCGCGCATTTCAGCCAGAAACAGCAGGACGTCGAGCACCCGCATCTTGGGATACAGGCCCCGTTCCTCGGGGAGGAACCCGATGCGATCCGCATGGTCGCGCGCGGTTCCCGTGCCGTTGAACAACCGCACGCTCCCCTCGTCGGGGATCGTGATGTTCATGATCATGCGGATCGTCGTCGTCTTGCCGGCGCCGTTCGGCCCCAGGAGGCCGAAAATCACGCCGGGCGGGACGTCGAGTGAAAGACCGTCGACGGCGGTATGGCCGGAAAACCGCTTCGTGACGCGGTCGACGACGAGAATGGATGCAGCCATAGACCCCGCAGGAGCAAACGGAACGGACGGCATCGAGTTTCGGCGGGAAAAAACTACTCGGTCGAGACCGGCTCCGCAGCGGATTCGAGCGCGGCGCGCAGGGTGTGCCACGGGAGGCTGGCGCATTTCACCCGCACCGGGAATTGGCGCACCCCGGCGAGCGCCGCGAGCTTGCCGAGTTTCGCGGTATCCACCGTGGTCCCGGGAGCGGATGTCAGCATCGCGTGAACCCGGCGAAACAACTCCTGCGCGTCCGCCGTGGACTTCCCCTGCACGGCGCCGGTCAGGAGCGACGCCGAGGCCTGGGAAATCGCGCACCCCGATCCCTGGAATCCGATATCGGCGATTCGGTCGCCCGCCAGCTCGACCTCGAGGGAGATCTGGTCGCCGCACAGCGGGTTGGCGCCCTCGGCCTGCCGGGTCGGGTGCGCCAGCTTCTTGAAGTTACGGGGAGCGCGATTGTGCTCGACGATGATCTGCTGATAGAGATCGCTGAGGTCCGTCATCCGGCGAACACCTTCGTCACCTTCCGGACGGCGCTCACCAGGGCGTCGACGTCGGCGCGGGTATTGTAGAACGCGAAGGACGCACTAGCGGTCGCGGGAACCGCGAAGAAGTCCATCACCGGCTGCGTACAGTGGTGGCCGGTGCGGATCGCCACGCCTTCCTGATCCACGATCGTGCCCACGTCGTGCGCATGCACCCCGCGCACCGTGAACGACACGACGCTCGCCTTGTGCGCCGCGGTGCCGACGAGCGTCACCTCGGGCAGGGCACCGAGCCGCTCCGTCGCATACGACAGCAGATCGCGCTCGTGCGCCCGGACGGCGTCCCAGTCGAGCCCGCGGACGTAGTCGATCGCGGCGCCGAGGCCGACGGCGCCCGCGATGTTCGGGGTGCCGGCCTCGAACTTCGCCGGCGCCTCTGCATAGGTGGTCTTCGCGAACGTCACCGTCTTGATCATGTCGCCGCCGCCCTGATAGGGAGGCAGCGCGTCGAGCCGCTCGGTCGTGCCGTACAGCACCCCGATGCCCGTCGGTCCGAACATCTTGTGTCCCGACACCGTGTAGAAATCGACGCC
>Ga0126369_10002425_pt1 | contig 13257 bp, 16 predicted proteins | sample PanSoiMetaPlot_1_FD_109646 | JGI IMG/M metagenome (GOLD analysis project Ga0126369, IMG submission 109646) | Tropical forest soil microbial communities from Panama - MetaG Plot_1 | ecosystem: Environmental > Terrestrial > Soil > Tropical forest > Bulk soil | place: Panama | collected 2016-02-17 | reverse complement strand
TGTGATGGATGCTTTCGATGCGATACTCGGCTGAGGCCGCCACCATGCCGCGCGCGGCGAAATATTCGGCAGTGCTTGCGAATTGCTCCGGGCTGCCGGTGGCGCAGTTGCCGCCGATGACGGATGCAGGCGCGGTGCAAAAGGCTGGCGACACGATGACGGGCCGCCTGACACTGCCAGCTGCCGTGCTGCCGATCGCCGCGTTGAGCGCGACTGGAGTCACCACGGTGGACTGGACGCAAGGCGAGGTGCAGCAGGTGACCTTGAACGGCAACGCCCAGCTGTCGGTGATCAACTGGCCGGTGAACGGGCTGGGCAAACTGACCTTGCTGATCAGGAACACGGGCAACTTCAACGTCACTACGTGGCCGCCGAACACGGTCTGGGCTGGCGGCGTGGCCCCGATTATCACGCCGGGAAATAACGCTCGCGACATTTTCGTCTTGATGACGCCCAACGCCGGGGGGCTAATCTACGGCAACACTGTGGGACAAGCTTACCAATAGAAACAACTTATGGCTGTTAATTACGCAAACGCACTGAAAGACACGCGCATGACGGCGGTGCTGAACGCCATCGACGCGCAAGCTGGCAACGGGACCATCGAGATCGGCACGGCTGCAATGGCCACAGTCTTGGTGAGTATCGCCTTGCAGAAACCGAGCTTCACCGAGGCGTCGCAAGCGATCACGATGGCCGGTGCGCCCAAAAGCGGCGTGGCCAGCGCGAGCGGCACGGCAGCGGCGGCTCGCATCAAGGACGGGGGCGGGACAGCGCAGATTACGGGGCTGACGGTGGGCACGTCCGGCTCTGACATCAACCTGAACTCGACCTCGATCACCAATGGCCAGACCGTGACACTCAACTCAGCAGTGATCACGCATGCGCCGTGAATGTGGATTCGCGAAGGCTACTGTTGCCAGTGCGGCGACTGTTGCAAAGGATCGCCGCCTGATTTCGGGCCTGCTATAGCGGGCTACTGTCCAGCTTTCCGATGGGAATCGGAAGGCAAGGGGATCTGTCTGGTGCGCAACACCGGCAATCCTTATTGGCAAATGGCGTGCAAGCTCTGGCCGGAACATCCGAACCAGATCAAGGACAAGCCCCGGTGCACGTATAGCTTCAAGTGGGTGGAAGATGGCGACTAAAACATTCTACGTTTTAGGTACAGCAGCGCCTTCGCCCAACTTTTTCGGGCAACTGCAGGATGGCGGCTCAGCTCCGACCGCCGCCAATGCGACCTATGGCTGGAAGGTTGCAAAGATTTCAACTGGAACGCCGTTCTGGAAGGCGTTTCTAGGGGCGAGCGCTACAGCAACGACCGCGTCAGCCTCTGACCAGATTTCTAGTGCTACCGGGCCGACCAAGGGCACCGGCGCGACCGCGACGACAGCAGGCGATTCCTTCGTGACGGCGTTGCCGTACACCGCCAACATCACTGCCGGGACGTGGACGCTCGCCTTCGGGATGCGGTGCACAACATCGTCCAGCCAAGCCGGGCACATCAACGTGCGGGTGTGGGCCAGCAAGAACGCGGACGGCAGCAGCGCGCGCGAGCTGACCAGCGGCTCGCAGGTCTGCTCCACGATCACGCTGTCCTCGACCACCGCCACCTTCAACTCCACTGTCTCGTGGTCCGCGCCAGCCATCACGCTCAACAACGAGTATTTGTTCTTTCAGGTGGAATGGGTGGAGACGGTCGCCAGCGGCAGCAACAACGGCGACGTGGTGTTCTACATTAGCGCCTGTTCGATCGTCACCGGTACGTGGACCGACTTCATTGCCGGTACGCTGGCATCGACAGAGGGCGGCGACACGTCAGCGATCGCCGGGCTGGCCAGCGCCTTTGGCACGCTGGCCGCGACCGAGGGCGGCGACACGGCGGCAAGTTCTGGATCTGTATCAACTGGCGGATCTATTACTCTTGGCGACCCGGCACAAGGACCGAGTAGCGGTGGGTTCTCTGGGATAACAGCCGTCAAGGCGACCCTCTCGCAATCCGGCACGCTTCAATCGATCAGTATCTGGCTCGCTTCAGGCACGGGGACGGGAGTTAATTATTTGCTAGGAATCTATGACGCCACTGCGTCAGGCGGACTTGCGGGAAATCTGATCGCCACGACAGCCGTACAGCAATCAGTTGCCGGTCTTGTCACGATACCGACGACCACTAATCCGGTCCTCGCGCCCGGCGATTACTGGATTGCGATCCAGAACGACGCCGGTGGTCTATCAGCGTGCTACCTTAACCCAGCCCCCGGCGGCAACGTTGGTGAATGGTACAATCCACAAGGCTGGACAGGCGCGCTTGCGAACCCATTCCCGAGTGCAAGCGCAAGCACTGGTCCGTATCAATTCTCGCTGTATGCCACGCTGGGCGGCGGCACTGCCGTTACCGGGACTATGTCGGCGACGGAGGGCACAGTGTTCAATACCGCCTACACGCCGGTGGGCGCGAGCAATGGGCCAATGCAGCCTATTTATGCTCAGGAATTGACCTTAAGCCAGCAGGCCCTGATCACCTCGATCAGCTTCTACGGCTCGCTTTCGAGCGGGGCCAATCCGGTGCATTTTCTGGCGGGACTTTATACTAACAGCCCCGGCAGCCCCGATATTCCTTTGTCGTTGTTGGTGCAAAGCGCGGTCACTGCCGTGACGCTAGGGGCAGACACTGCGCATGCAGCTTGGTTCACGATCCCTTTTCCCCCAACCTTATTAGCTCCCGGCACCTATTGGATCGCCCACGAGATCAATACCGGTGAGGGCATGGTGGCCGGGTTCTACGATTCAGGGATCAGTGGCGGAAACCTTTATTACGCCAGTTTAAGTTGGACGGGCTCGATGCCAACCACTTTCCCGGCTGGCGGCACCACTCTGACAGGTTACGGGTTCAGCTTTTACGCGAGCGGTGCAAACGCTGGGGATGGGTGCGCTGGGTCAGGCACTGTCAGTTCAGGGGTTAGCGGATCACTGGCGGCGACCGAGGCTGGCGATACGGCGGCTGTCAGCGGTGTGGTTAAGTGGGTGGCGACGCTCGCGGTGACCGAGGCTGGTGACGTATCAGCCATCACCGGGACGGTGGATTGGAAGGGTACGCTGGCGGTCACGGAGATAGGCGACACTGCCAGCAGCACCGGCGTGGTGGATTGGAAGGGCACGCTGGCCGCGACCGAGTCCGGTGATACGGCAGCGAGTGCGGGCGGCATCTATGGCACGGGCACTTTGGCGAGCACCGAGGCCAACGATACGGCGAGTATCAGCGGCACGATAGCAACGCCAGCTGTCACAGGCACCTTGTCGGCGACTGAGGCGGGCGACACGGCGGCGAGCCCCGGCGTGGTTGACTGGAAAGGCACGCTGGCCGCGACCGATGCGGGCGACAGCGCAGCGATCTCAGGCGGCATCTACGCGACCGGCACACTGGCCGCCACGGAAGCGCAGGACACGATGTCCGCTGCCGGGGCGGGCTTGGCCATCTCTGGCGCGCTGAGCGTGACCGAGACCGGTGACGCGGCGGCCATCGCCGGGCTGGCTGGGGTGCTTGGCCCGCTCGCTGTGACCGATGGTAGTGATACCGCCAGCTGCACCGGGACAGTCAGATGGATAGCCACGCTCGCCGCGACCGAGGCCAGCGACGCGGCAGTGATGACCGGCCTTGCCAGCGCCTTTGGCACGCTGTCGGTGACCGAGTCACCGGACGCTAGCAGCAGCACCGGCAGCGTGTACTGGCAGGCGGCCTTGACGGCGACCGAAGCTGGAGACACGGCGGCAGTGCTGGCATTCGCCAACGCCTTTGGTACGTTGTCGGCAACCGAAGCACCGGACACCATGTCAGCCGGTGGGGCAGGCTTGGCTATCTCAGGTCCGCTGATCGCGACCGAGACGGGCGACGCCGCCGCTGCGGATGGTGTGGTGAGGCGCAGAGGCGCGGCGGCGCTACTGGTGGGAGTGTAAAATCTTGAATTCGAGATCTAACAAAAAAGGATAGTATGGCAACAGATGAAGAAGCAGTTGTAGAGACGGAAGACACGGCGGAAGAGACCGAGATGACGCCGGAACAACAGCTGGTGGCCGACGAAACGGCGGCGCTGACCCAGCTGACATCATGCAGCGAACCGCTGCGGCATTCGGTGAGTCCGGCAGTATCGGATTTCACCGGGATCAGCGACAACACGGCGCTGCTGGCCTCGCTGACCCGGTGGCACGCGCAAGGACAGGTCAACGGCTTGATTCGCAACGACGCTGGCGGCGGCGTGCCGACCGCGTGGAGGCTGACGCACATGGGCGAGGCGGTCTACGTCAAGAACCAAGGGGTGACCAAGAACGCGCCGACAATCACCAGCCTGAGCCCGTCGAGCACCTCGATCGCGGCGGCAGCTGGGAAGCCGGTGAGCATCACGATCAACGGCACCAACGTCCGGGGCAGGCAGGTGGCGCAGGTGGCCGGGGTGGCGCAGTCCACGACCTACGTGAGCAAGACCCAGATGATCATGAAGTATTCGTTGCCAGCCTCGCCGAGCACCGTACAGGTGACCATCTATGACGGCGAGACCGGCCAGACCACTGCTAATTCGGCGCTGACCGTGACAGCCTAACAGGAGGAAATTATGCCATACGAAAAAACAGCAGAACGCGACTTGGCAGCCGACCAAGCACTGGTCATGCAGGATCTGCTGACCGGCAAAGCGCTGCGCCATTCAATCGACCCGCCGGTGAGCGATTTCACCGCTGCGGCTGGCGTACCGGCGGACGAGGTGCTTTCGATCCTGAACAACTGGCACAACCAAGGGCTGGTCTTCAACAAGATCGCCAACGACGACTTCGAGCAGGACGGGGTGCCGACCATGTGGCGGCTGAACTATAACGGCTATCACACGGTCAAGGATCTCGCGACGCCGCCGACGCTGACGGCAATCAATCCGAACACCGGGGTGAAGAACACGACGGTGACCATAACAGCAACCGGGACCGGATTCGATGACACCTGCAACATCTCGATGCCAGACGCCAACGTGCTCTCGAACGCCTACGTGAGCGACACCGAGCTGACCGCCGAGGTCGAGCTGCCGCTGCCGCCGCCGGGGCCGATCAATGTCACCGTGGTGAACAGGACGTGGGGCACCGAGACCGATCCGCTGCCGTTCACCGTGACGCCAACCTAAAAGGAGCAATATGGCAGTACTAACAACCAAGAAGCGCAAGGCGTTGCCGAAATCGACCTTCGCCTTACCGGGCCGACGCTACCCGATCCCTGATATTAGTCATGGGCGGAACGCGCTGGCGCGAGTCAGTCAACACGGCACGCCGAGCGAGAAGATTCAGGTGCGCCGAAAAGTAAAGCGAAAGTTTCCGTCGATTGCCGTGGCCGGTAAGAAGAAGAAATAATGTGGACGAATTAGCTTGAAATAGTGTAAAGGAAAATTGCCATGTCAGATGCCAATCTTGCGGTTTTAGCCCAAATCGCCGAGCAATCGTGGAGCGTGCTGCCGCCATCCCCGAAGTTTCGGAAGTCACGGTTCATCAAGGACACGCTCAATTTCGGAAAGGAAACGGTGGTCAGTGCCGAGCTGCGCGACGACCGGCAGATCCCCGACATTTTGCTGGTTGGCTTTTCGAGCTTGGGCGGCTACGAGTTCGAGCTGTCAACCCAAGAGTTCGATCTCTTGATTCAGAACGCGCTCTTCTGTACGCCGACCGTGCTGAACCTGATCAGCATGAACGTGACCTGCACCGCATCCGCGCGCACGATCGTGGCGGCGGCTGGCGGATTCAATAACGTGCTGGCGGGCCAGCGGCTGATGTTCACCGGGACAACCAGCGGGCTATTGGACGGCGTAGTGGTCTTCGTTCAGTCGATCTCGACGGATAAATCCGCCTTGACGGTGGATGCGGTCCCAGACTATACCGGCCCGGCAGCATTCAATGCCAAGACCTACCGCAACGGTGTGGTGCGCAACTCGATGGCGCTGGAAAAGAATCTGACGCCGACTTCGTTCCAGCTGTATTCGGGCTGCATGAACAACACCTTCAAGCTGACCTTGGAAGCCAAGAAGATCGCCACCGGCACGTGCGACTTTATCGGCAAGGGAGCGAAGCCGAGCAGCACCAGCGCCAGCTCTGGCGGCTACAATCCGCAGACGACCAACCCGGTGCTGAACTGTTCGAACAACATCGGCAAGATCAGCCAAGGCGGTGCTCCGGTGAACACCGGGATCAAGATGATGACGATCGAGCTGAACAACAACTTGCGCCCGCTGGCCGCGATCGGGCAGGCGGACTTGTATGGTGTAGGTTTGGGCCGGTGCGAGGTGAAGGGTAGCATGCAGATGTACTTCAACGATAACGCCATCCTGTCCATGTTCATCAGCCACACCAAGTCGAGTTTCGGCTGTGTATTGACGGACGGGGCTGGGGGCGCAATATCGATCGACATCCCGAGCTTGCAATACGACACCGGCAAGACCGACGTGGCCGGGATCAACACCGACGTGATGATCGACACCACGTACTCAGCGTTCAGGGATAAGACGCTGGGCTACGAGATCCAGATCTGCGAAATGCTAGCACCGGCAATCCAGCCAACGATCGTCAGCCTGACCCCGAGCGCGGCGTCGATTGCAGCAAGCCCGACCGTAGCAGTCAAGGTGACAGGCACGAACTTCGAGCCGTCGCATCTGGTCTTGGTCAATGGCTTCCAGATCCCGGCGACCTACGTGAGCGCAATCGAGATCGATGCGGTCTACACGCTGCCAGCGACAACCGGGGTGGTGAATTTCCAAGTGCAAGACCCCAACAGCGGGCTGATCAGTGCTCTGACGCCGTTCACGGTGAACGCCTAAACTTATGGACACGACCCAGAATGTTGAACAGGGCATGGACCCCATGCCCAACGCCAGCAAAGGCGTGCCGGTGCCCGCCTACAACGAGCCGACTGGCGGCCCGAACAGCGACCAGCGGCAGGAACAGCACCGGCGGCGGCAGGCGTTCATTGCCAAGAAGCGGGCGGGTGCGGACGGGCCGAGCCCGTGCGTGCCCAGAAGTGGGCCGCCGGACGAATCTTGAATTCGAGATCGCGAACGTTATGCGAGGTGTTTATGGAGGACGACAGCAAAAGACTTGATGAAATCCTGACGATCCTCAAAAGGATCGAAGAGCGCCAGATCAAGACCACGGCGATGGTGAGCGAGGTCAAAGAACACGAAGCGCCGATCGTGGGAAGCTTTGCGAGCAGCGAGCTGGGAGACGAAAAACATGGCTGACGGTGAAGATGCGGTGACGCAGGCGCGGACCAGTGACCTGACGAATCCTGATTACGCGGCGACCAAGGAAGCCGACCCGTCAACGGCGGCCTGCGCGCGGATGAGTTCAGCGATCGACGAGTACGTAACCGGCGACCTGAAGAGCGGCGCGGCCCGGCTGCGGGCCATCTATAATGGCGACCCTGCGCCAGAGCCGGTGCGCAAACCGCGCAACGACTTCGAGGGCGCGACGTGATTCTGTTGATCCAGTGGCTGGTGCTGGTGGTGGTGGTGTGTCTGCTGTACTGGGTGGTGAGTCAATTCGCCCCGGCCCCGATAATGAAGATCGTGCTGGTGGTCTGCGTGGTGGTGGTGGTCCTGAGCCTGATCTGGTTGCTGCTGGCGTTCTTCCATGTCACGGTGCCGATGCATTAAGTATGAACAAACTATTGGCAGCTGTTAGCTTGGTTCCACTGTCGGTCCTGTCAGCTTTCGGGCATGACACGGGCTATCCTCACATGCACTTCTTTTCCGACCCGGACAATCCTGCCGGATTCGAGACGCTGGCCTTGATGTTGGCCGTGTGCGCCGCTGGGATCGGTCTGGGGGTGTTTCTGTACCGACGAAAATGCAAGCGGACAGACTCAGCGAGCACGAAGAAAAGAGACGGCTGAAGCGGATCTACCGGCTGATCGACGCGATCGGCCCGATGGAATGTATCCCCGGCTGCCACGACTGCTGCGGGCCGGTGTACTTCACCCGGCTGGAACTGCAGCGCGCGCCACTGTTGGAACTGAACATCAAGGCGCTGGAACAGCTGATAGAGGCGAACACCGGGATCGACTGGCACTTCAACTGCGCGACCTGCATCTACGTGACGCCGGAAGGCAAATGCGGGATCTACGACAAGCGACCGTTCGTGTGCCGGATCTTCGCCATGACCGAGGAACCGATGCTCAAGTGCCCGCACGGGCGCGCGCCAAAGAACCCGCTGCCGCTCAAGGAGACGCACGCGCTGATGGCCGAGTACAAATGGATCAGGGAACAGAACGCGGCTGATGGCTACTAGGGCGCGCATCGGCAGGCCGAAACGGGCACGGGCAGCGGCGCGGGTAACGACCGCGCACCGGGCTGGGCGGCCACGCGGCCCCAAGCGGGTGACCACGGCGCACCGCGAGCTTGCCAAACCGCACGCGCCGCGCCATGCTCCGGGGCAAGAAAAAGTATGAACCTATACGAGCTGAAAACGGATGCGGACAAGGATGTCAAAGGCGTCTGGATCGAGTACCCGGACCACAGTGACAACGGCAGCCAGCAACCGGCAGAGTTTCTGATTGCCAGCAGCAGCAACCCGGTCTACCGCCGGGCGCTCAATGCCGAGATCAAGAAGCGGTTTCATCGCAAATGGATGGAAGACATCGAAGGCCGGGACGAGGCCGAGATACAGGCGATGGCCAAAGGCGTGTTGCTGAGCTGGCGGGGTGCGGTCTATCTGGAGCGGGCCGGGGAAGTGACGGCGTACAGCAAAGAGGCAGCGATCAAGGCGCTGCGGATTCCGCCGTTCAAGGCGTGGGTGGAAGCCGAGGCTAACAATCTGGAGAACTTCCAAGCACAGGAGAAAGCTGCGGACATCGCGGCATTAAAAAGCGGCGCTGCGGTGGGAGGTACAGTACAGCCACCTCGATGACTTTCTGGGCGATCTGGCCGAGACCGAGCCGCATCTGGTCTCGCCTGACTATTACAAGCGCCCAGAGCTGGAGGTCTGGCAGCGAGACCTGCTAGACGCCTTCTACACGCTCGCCAGAGCCCGCCAGAGCGGTTTGGACGTGAACCCCATCTCATTGGTCGAGATGGAGGCGATGACGCGCCTGAATCAATCTGTGACGTTTTACGAGCCGCTGGATCTGATCGACATCTGGCAGGCGCTCGATCAGGAAATGCGCAGCTACTGGCAGGGCAAACGCAAGGAACGCGAGGAACGCGACCAGCAGCGCAAGAAGGCTCAGGCGGCGTCGCCATAGACTTTTGCTGGAATTTTGCCCCGCCACTGATTACGCTCGCGGCTTATGGCGGCTGATCTTTCCCTCAAGGTTGACGTTGACGGCTCGCAGGCCAAGACAGAGGCGCAGAACGTTGGCAAGGCGCTGACCGACATGGGCGAAAAGGGTGACGCCGGGGCCAAGAAGGTTAGCGAGGGCATGAAGAAAATGGGGCACGACGTGGAGACTGCCACCAAAGCGGTGGAAGGACATGGCAGCCGCGCATCCCGGCAATTCATCAACGCCACGCGGGCGGCGGAAGATTATTCCAAGGTGTTGGGGCTGCCGATGATGATGGGCGGGCTGGGGCGTTTGATTCGCGGCACCGAGGATCTGGGGCTGGCGATGGCCCGAGGCGGGGTGGGGATGGCGGGCTTTACCTTCGCGATGGTGGCCTTTAACGCGGCGACCCAAGCTGTGATGGCCCCGATTAACGCGCTGATGAATGCGCTGAAAGAAGGATTCGGCGAGGCGCTGGGGCAGGAGAAGCTCGACATCCAGCTCAAGAATATGCTGGGCTCAGCTAAGGCGGCAGGTGACGAGCTAAAGCAGATCAAGGACTTCGTCACCGGAGGGCAAGGTGGTTTCCTGTCGTTCGACGATGCGCAGAAAGGCGTGGAACGCCTGCAGAGTTTGAGTGGCGGCCTGATCACAACCTCGCAGGCGTTAAGGATCTTGGCGGGCGCGCAGGCAGTAAGCGGGCAGAGCGCGGCGCAACTGGGGCAGGAGATCGGCAAAGTGACCAACTACATCCTGAGCGGTACGCCGATGCGCTACCAGATGTTGGAAGGTCTGGTCAATCTGCACCTTATCAGCTCGCAGGACGCGGTGGCGATCGAGAACATGAGCAAGAAGCACGCCGACGCCACGGCGATTATGGGCCGATTCACTCAGGCGCTGCACGAGAACGACGCGGCGGCCAAGGAAGCCAGCGAAAGTTTCGGCGGCCTAATGAACCAGCTGGAGCAGATTATTCACGTGGATATTCTTGAACCGCTGGGCGCGGCGCTGATAGCGGCATTTAAGGAACCGCTGAAGACGCTGGACGAATTCTTTACCGGGCACCAGCCCCAGATTCAAGAGATGGCCATGCAGTTGCGGATCAACCTGATGACCGCAATCGACTACGTCAAGGAGCACGGAATTGAGAAATCGTTCTATGACGGACTGGACGCGTTCGTGGCGTACTTCGAAGCGAACGTGACGCCGAAACTCCAAGCTCTTTTGAAGCACATGTGGGACGGCACCATGTCTGATCTGCAAGAGTATTGGGACCACTTTGTGGCGGTCAACAAGGCTCGCTGGCAAAGCTTCATCGAGACCATGAGCAAGCCGCCGACCACGGTGGCCCCGCTACCGGGCACGCCCAAGGAAGCACTGGGACTGGGTGGCCAGCCGGATACCCGTGCGGAAGAGGAACAGCGCAAGATTCAGCAGGATCTGATCGATGCGCAGAAAGCCGGGGAGGACGCGACCAAGAACCAGACTAGTACGACCAAAACGCAGACCAGTGCGAGCGATGCGCTGAAGAACGCGAACAACGCCTTGAAGGCGTCTGTGGACCTCTTGAATACGACGATGCAGAACATGCCCAACATGCTGTTGCAGGGAGGGGTGGGTGGTTTCGGACCAGCTGGGGCGGCAGCCAAGTTCGCGCCACCGGTGCCGGGCGCGACGCCCGGTGTGCGGGCGATGCAATACGGGCCGGTGGTGGGCGAGTACACGGGGGCGACGCTGATAGGCCCGTTTGGCAACGTGCTGAAGTCCAACGACATCGCGGTCTCAGTGTCCTTGATGCAGCAATTCGGGCTGAAGCTGGGCGACTACGTCAACATCATCGACCAGACCGGCAAGGTGCTGTACGCGCACATGCACATCATGGACACCAGCTGGAAGACGGTGGCCGGGCGCAAGGTGGACACTGGCGGATTTGAGACCCGGACAGGTAAAGAGCTGGGCTACGCGTCGCTGATCAAGGAACAGAGCGGCTCAATGCTGATGACCGACTGGGGCAAGCTGTACATGAACGAGTGGAACAAGGCGCAGAAAGAGCAAGCTGACCAGACTGCGGGCAAAGGCAAGCTGACCGGGGTGCCTAAAGTGGAAGGCAAAGACAAGGCCACCAAGGATCTGAGCGAGGAGAAATCGCTGACCGACCAGCTGAACGAGGCCGAGAAGAAATTCGGCACACAGATTGAGATCGTCGAGCAGAAGCGCCATGCGCACATGATCACCGACGCGCAGGCGTATCAAGAGGAGTTGAACCTGTACAAGCAGGAACAATCTGCTTTAGAAAACGTCCGCGCGAAGCTGGAAGCGGCGTATCAGGCGGCGCAGAAAGCGCACGACACCAAGCTGGCCGAGCAGTACAAGATGAAGCTGGACGAGATCGACCTGAAGCTTCTCAAGATCACGGCGGACCTGCAGAAGGTTGGGGCGGCCAATTCGTTCTGGGGGCAGGCAGCCGAGGAAGCCACCAAGAAATCAGAGCAACTGGCGTTTACCGGCAAGTCGCTGATCGACAATTTTGACACTGCATTCCAATCGATCAGCGGCGGGTTCATGTCGATTATTGACGGCAGCCAGAAAGCCAGTGACGCCTTCAAACAGATGGCCAAGGAGATCATCGACCAGCTCTGGAAGATCGGCATGCAGCTCATTGAAAGCCAGCTCATGAAGTGGCTAGGGTCGCTGGGGCAAACTGCGGTGGGCACGGTGGGCGGCCCGTCCTTGGAAGGATTCGGCATCATCACCGCGTCCGCACAGACCGGCGGCATGGTCACCGGGCCGGGCGGGATCGATCGAGTGCCGACCATGCTGACATCGGGCGAGTACGTGCTGCACAAAGGTGCCGTGGACAAGTACGGCATCGCGATGATCGACGCCATGAACAAAGGCACATGGGGTTTTGCCAAGTACGCGGGCGGCGGCAGTGTGGGCGGCTACAGTCCGCAGAACATCCCGCCCAGCCAGTCAATCAGCGGCGCGGGCGGCGTGCAGAACGTGACCGTGGCGACGACGATCAACATGGGCGGCAGCCAGACCACGCCAGCGGATGTCGGGCGCGGCGGCGGCTCTGGCTTATCCAAGGAGCAGATCGCCCAGTTCCAGACGGTGATCAACAACGTGGTGCGCGAAGAGATCGTGCGCCAGAAACGACCCGGCGGCATCCTGAACCGCAACACCTCATAGGCTTATGGCTATCACACCGACTTGGCCCGCCACGATCCCGATTAGCTACGAGACCCAGAAGAAGGCGACCCCGAGGATCATGATCGCCAAATTCGGCGACGGCTACGAGCAGCGCACGCCTGAATGGATCAACTATCTGCCGCGTCAGGTGACGGTCAAAGTGGATCAGACGCGCGACGTGATTTACACGCTGGAACAGTTTCTGATCTCGACGATGGGCTGCCAAGCGTTCTGGTTCACGCCGTATCAGGACGCAGCTGGCACGTTCGTGGCTGACCAAGGCTGGACCGTGACGGAGAAAGGTTTTGATTACGCGATTCTGGAAGTGACAATCAGGGAGGTGTTCGAGTTGTACTAATGGTCCGAGGCAAACTACTACTAGAAGCTGTCAAGCTGAACCCGACAGCAGTGATCGACCTGTTCCAGCTCGATCTCAGACCGGTGGGCGCGGTGCTGGTGGAAGGCTGGGACGGCGTGCTGTACTTCCACTCTGGCAACCAGATCAACCGCACCGACATCGTTTTCGGTGGCCGCCAGTACGCGCAATGGCCAGCCGAGACCCGGAACTTCGAGTGGAACATGACGACCACCCAGCCGCGACCGCAGATCAGTTTTTCGAACATCTTGGGGCCATTCACACAGATGAACTTGGAGTACGGCGGGCTGGTCAACGCCAAGCTGACCCGGATTCGGACCTTCGCCAAGTTCTTGGACGGGATGCCCGAGGCCGACGCATCCGCCTATTTCCCGCCTGAGACGTGGGTGATCAACCGCAAGGTGCAGGAAGA
>Ga0126369_10002423_pt1 | contig 13259 bp, 10 predicted proteins | sample PanSoiMetaPlot_1_FD_109646 | JGI IMG/M metagenome (GOLD analysis project Ga0126369, IMG submission 109646) | Tropical forest soil microbial communities from Panama - MetaG Plot_1 | ecosystem: Environmental > Terrestrial > Soil > Tropical forest > Bulk soil | place: Panama | collected 2016-02-17 | reverse complement strand
CACTACCCGCGCAAGGGGCTTCTCGCCCCGGGCTCCGACGCCGACCTGCTGATCTGGGACCCGGCCGCCGAGACCATCATCGAGCCGGACACCTTCGACGATGGCACGGGTGACAGCGTCTACCTGGGCGAGCGGCTGCGCGGCCGGGTACGCGACGTCCTGCTCGGCGGCAGGCCGCTGGTCCGGCACGGCCGCTTCGTGGCGGCCGAGCCCGCCGGGGCCTACCTGGGCGGGCACGGCTGACCCGACGGGATCGAGTGGCCACACGCCGGGTGGTGGGGCGGAGTGGCCTTGCCACTAGTACGTTGGCTGATATATTGGTCGGCGTACTAGGAGGGGCGATGGCAGGTCGCGAACGGGACGACACCGGTGGCCAGGACGTGCTGCGCCGGGCCGGCGACGCGTCGGTCCTGATCCTCACCAGCCTGGCCGACGGCGCCAAGCACGGTTACGCGCTGATCCAGGACATCAAGGGGTTCGCGGGTCTGCAACTGGGGCCCGGGACCCTCTACGGCGCGCTCGACCGGCTTGAGCGCATGGGCCTGATCGAGGCCCTGCCCGCCGAGGACCGGCGCCAGCCCTACCGCATCACCGCGGCGGGGGTGGTGGCACTGCGCACCCATCTCGACTCGATCGAGCGGGTCAGCAGCGTCGGGCGGCTGCGGCTTGGCCTGGGAGGGATCTGATGCCGGGCTCGCGGTCCATGCGCATGGTGGAGTCCGCGCTGCGCTGCTACCCGCGGCGGTGGCGCAGCCGCCATGGCGACGAAGCGGCCGAGATCGCCTGCTTGCTCATCAAGGACGGGACACCCGCGCGTTCGGTCGCGTGGAGCTACCTGATGGGCGCGGCCCGCACGCGGCTGGTGACCGGGCCACGGCGGCGCCTCGGTGCGGCAGCGGCTGCGCTGCTGCTGGCGGCGGGCTCCCTCGGTGTCCCGCTGGCGCTGCTGTCCTCGCCGGCCCCGGCCAATGCGGCGAGTGTGGCGCACTCACGCACCGCGCATCCGCGGCCCGCCGGTCTACGCTCAGCCGAGTTGCGGCATGGGGGAGCGCGCGGCGCACCGGGCCGCTGTGACCGGCATGACCACTGCTGACGTCGGCGGCGCCCCCGGTGACCTGGGCGGGGCGGCCGGGCGCGCGGCCGGCGGCCCGCTTGCCGCGCGCAAGGCGCCGCCGTCGCGGCGCCGCGCCCTCGCCGGATGGGCCATCTGCCTGGCGCTGGCGGTGCTGCTGGCGTTCGGCATCCGGACGTTCGTGTTCCAGGCCTTCTCGATCCCCAGCACCTCCATGGTGCCGACGCTTAATGTCGGTGACCGGATCCTGGTGCTGAAAGCGTTTTTCGACTGGCACCGGCTGCGCGAGGGCGACATCGTCGTATTCACCCACCCGCCGCGCGACCACTGTCGCGGTCCGGCCGGGACCGACCTTGTCAAGCGCGTCATCGCGCTGCCGGGCCAGACCCTCTACTCGGCAGGCGGCACCCTCTACGTCGGCGGCGGGCGGCTCCGCGAGCCGTACCTGCCGCCACATGACCCGCTCGGGCCGCCGATACCGGGTGCCACCAGGCAAGACCCATTTCACGTCCCGCGCGGGGAGCTCTACGTGATGGGTGACAACCGGGCGATCTCCTGCGACAGCCGTTTCTGGGGCCCGATCAAGGGCTCAACCATCATCGGCCGGGTCGTCGTGCTCTTGTGGCACGGCGACCACCCCGACTTCCGCTTCTTCTGAAGAGCACCCCGGCGCTCTGGCGCCCACAAGCCGGCGGGTGCCTTTCGACCGGCTAGTGGCGGTCTACGTGAACCTGTCGGGGCGCTGCCGGTTCCGCTGTCCCGCGCGTCGGCAGCCTGACCGCCTCGCTTCCGTATTGCCCCGTTGAAGAGCCCTCTTCGGTCTCGTGAACGTCTCCGCGTATACCCCGTGTCTCAGCCGCTCGTTCCTGAGGCACGCCACTGGCCGGGCCGCTGACCTGCAACGATCTGGGCCGCACCCGGCGCAGGGCTCGGGCAGCGGTTGCGGACCGCTCCCTTTCGCGCATCAGCCCTGCTCCAGCACTGGGGCTGACCTGGGATTATCCAGTGACAGGTCCAGGGTTCGAACCTGGGTAGGCTAAGCCGACGGTTTTGCAGGGAGCCTGCCGCGCAGCGATGGATGGCTGTTCACCTGCGGGAACGTCGCTTCTTGGGTGGCTGACTAGCCGCTCAACCACTCCTCAACCGCGAGCCTCCACAACTCGTCGGCTACAACCGGACGTCACCGAGCTGACCGTCACGGATTGCTCCTCGCTGCCCGCAGCGTAGCTCATTAACGCTACATCGCGGTACAATCTCGTACGAGGGAGGTTGCTTATGGCTGCAAGCACATCGTTTCGCATTAGCGACGCCACCAAAGCCCGGCTGGCATCCCGGGCCGCACGCGAAGGCATGACCGCCACCGCTTTGCTTGGCCAGCTCATCGTCGAGGGCATAGACCAGCTCGACTATCCGGGGATCAGCTTCCGCGGCCCAGCACACGACCGGCGTGCCGCACTCGCCGCTGGCCCTGACGTCTGGGAGGTCGTGGCGCGCCTTCAGGAACTTGACGGCAGCGAGGAACAGCGGATCACCCTGCTGAGCGCCGAGTCAGATCTGCATCCACGGCTCATCCGCATCGCTCTTGATTACGCCGCCGATCATGCAGACGAAGTACGCGTACGGATCGACCGCAACCGGGCAATGGCAGAGCGAAGCCGCCTCACCTTGGAGCAGCGTGAGGCGTTGCTGGCGTGACCGGCTTTCTGATCGATGAGATGTTCCCCGTAACTGCCGCTGCGCTTCTGCGCGAGACCTATGGCCATGACGCGGTTCACGTAACCGAGATTGGTCTCCGAGCAGCCGAAGACGCACACGTAGCCGCGGCCGCCCGGCGGGCGGGCCGGGCGGTTGTGACCGAGAACGTCGTGGACTTCGCCGCCGAACGCGACCTCGTGCTCGTATTCGTGCTCAAGAAGAACCTGCCCGGAGGAGGTGGACAAGCAGCCGCACTCGCCAAGATTCTCGACCGCTGGGCGCAGGAGCATCCCGACCCTTACCTCGGTCCTCACTGGCCATCGACGTAGCCCCAGAAAAGCAAGACCATTCTGCATAGCTATTCATCCTCAGAGCTCGCTGGCTATCCTCAGGCCGATGGCCAGACGCAGTGAGAGTCTTCGAGGCACTTATTGGTTCAGGCGAGCTGCAACGGCGAGTACTGGCATTTACCCATCGTTCCCCTTTGTTACATGTGACTACTGGATGCCTGGCCCGGACGTAGCAAAAGACACCAGTCACGGGGCCGGAGGGACTCGTTCGCCGGCCTTGCTCAGGTCGGCGAGTAGCAACGGGATCAGCCGCTCCTCCATCACGGCCTGCCCCGTCTCCGCCATCCGGGCGGCAAGCTCCGGGTCCCACGGGCTCGGCGCAGACGGCCCCCGTAGCCGCTCGGTGTCTCCGGCTGCGAGCGCATCCTCGTAGTCCGGCCAGTCCATCCGCCAGGGCCGCGCACCATACCGGGTAATCCCGGCGTCAACCATGCGCAGGCCCGTCCAATCGAAATCGCCGCGCCAGCCGATGGCCGCTCCAGCACGGGCGCATGCGCCGAGCAGCCGATGGCAGGCGGCGCTGGGTATCCCCTCGGTGCAGACCAGCGCGACCGGCCGTGTGCCGCGGCGCGGCAACACGCCTGCCGCGGCCGCGGCGCGGAGGACCGAGGGGTTCTCGCATACGAAGACCGCGTCTGCCTGCGGCGTCACCGGCATCGTCGCAAGCTGGTGGAGCGTGACCCGGAACGGGATCCCGGCCTCCGCGGCTTCGGCAAGCCATCGGCCCAGCGGGCTGGCCGGGGCCGCAGCCAGCCCAAGGACCAGCGCCTGGCTGGCCAGGTCGTCAGGGATCACCCCGGCGGCCTCCCACAGCGCGCGCTGCATCTCCCGCCGGGTCAGAGCAGAGTTCGCTACGCCATCTCGCAGCGCCAGCGCCCGCAGCACCAGCCGGGCGAGCGGAGTGCCGGATAGGGCCTTGGTGTCGCCGGTGGCCTGCTCGGCAAGCACCGGCAGCGGCAGCTCATCAGCGGGGAGCTGATCCAGCACCGCGACCACCTGGGCGGCCAGGCGACCGCCGCCGGAACGGGCCAGCCGGGTTAGGGTGCCGTCGGCTTCCAGGGCAGCCACCCACCGTTCATGCCAGGAGGTGCCCACATGCCGACCACTCGCGATCACCGAACGCACCGCTTCGCGCGCGGCCCGCTCTGCTGCCGCAGCCTCTGGGCGCGAGACCACCGGCCCGGCGAGCGCCTCCACCGCGGAGTACAGATCCGGGGCGATCCCGGCGCCGCGCAGCGCCGCCGAAAGCTGCCCTGGCCAGACCCGCAGCGAGTGGCCGTGCCGGGTTGGCGGCCGACCGAGCAGGCGCCCCAGCGCGAGACGTTCCGCCTCGGTTGCGGCGTCCAGGATGAGTGGGGCATCGAGTCGGCGGCCCAGTTCCAATCGCCTGGCAAGCCGCGCGACCAGCCGTGCTAGCGCCGGGTCGCCGAGCGTGCGGCGTAGCCGGGCAGAATCTGCACAAGGGGCCTGGCCCGCACCCGGGGTTGGTGTCACCATGGTCCGTCGTCGGGGGCGCGGCCGCTGACAGCGTGCTCGGCCCGCTCGGCCCGCTGGCCGTCCCACTCCCATGAGGTGACATGCACGGCGTCGATGCCGTCCCGGCGGACCAGATGGTGGGTTGCGATTCCGGGAACGGTCGAGTAGAAGCCCCACTCCCGCTCCGAGGTCATCACGACGTCGAGGTCGAAGGTGGCGAGCAGACCCAGGTACTGGCCGCGCGCCTGGTCGTCTACCCCGGCGAAGGCCTCGTCGAGCATGATGAGCCTCGGCGCGTCCCGGTGAGCCGACCGGTAATGCGCAGAGGCTGCGGCAAACAGTGGCACCGAGACCGTCAGCACACGTTCCCCACCGGATGCCGGGCCCGCTGCCGGGCGCCACCGGTCGTCCTGGTGCCGTTCGATGACAAACCGGTGCCAGGATCGGTAGTCCAGCGCGCGGCTTAGCAGCTCGGCCCAGGTGGCCTGCTCATCCTCGGCCCTGGCCGTCTCGATCTGGCGTGCCAGGAAGTCACCGACGGCTTCACGGTCCGCCGGTGACCACAGGTCGGAGTCTTGGCGGAGCAGCCGGGTCCGCGTCTGCGCCAGTCCGGCCGGGCCGTCCGGCCGGGTCTCCCAGCGCAGCCGCAGCCGCATGCCGGTCGAGGTGGGCCGTTCCCGCAGTTCCGCGTTCATCTGGGCGACCTGTGCCTCGGCCTCGCAGATCAGCCGCTGCAGGTGGCTGGCCACGTCGTTGATCAGGTGGTTTTCGATGACCTGCCGCTGACGTGCGGTCAGCATCCGCTCCCGGTAACCGATCTCCTCGTCCAGCACGGCAGTCAGCTCACCGGGGCTGCGGGCGCTGCCCTGGAACATGATGGTAACCACGAACCAGTCATCGAGGCCCGCGATCGCTTGGTGCCCGTACCTGGTGAGCGCCTCGGCCAGTTCGCGGTAGCGGCCGGTGATCTCGTCCTGGATCCGCCGCCATGTGTCATCGCCGGAGTCGACCTCGCCGAACTGCTGCTCAACCCGCCGGGCCAGCCGGATCGCCGGGTCAGCGGCCCATGCCGCCGACGGGTCGGGGATCTCGGTGGCTCCGGCGCTGGCGAGTAGGCCGGTCGCCGCGAACCGGCGCAGGCCGGTGATCGCCTGCTCGCGATGCTGCTGCGCCTGGGCCAGGTTTCCAGCCAGCAGCTTCTCCTGGCCCTGCGCCTCGGCACGCTGCTCGGCGGCATGGCGGCACTGGCCGTCCAGGGCCTTGGTGCATGCAGTGAGTTCGGCGATCCGGGCACGCACCGTGGCGAGCCGTTCCTTGAGTTCCTCGACCGAGGCGCCGATCGCATCGCTCAGCGTCTCCAGCCGCTGCTGTTCTTGCGCGGCGCGAAGGGCCGCCTGCTGGGCCGCGTCGCGGAGCCGGGACAGCTCCCCTTGGGCGCGAGTCAGTTCGCCTGCCCATGTGCCGAGGTCGGCGAGGCCGACGGCGTGCAGCCTGAGCGCCGCGACCAGTTCGGTGGCCGCCTGCCGGTAGCTGCCGATCTCCTGGGCCATCTGCCGCAGGGCTGGGAGCCCGGTGGGGCAGCCGGTGTCTGCGGCGGCGGCGTCCCGGACGCCGCGCGCCTGCACCATGTCCTGCTCCGCCCACTCCAGGTCGGTCGCGGCATTCTCGGCCTTTTCGCGCGCCTGCTCGGCCACCCCGGCCGCGGCGGTGACCACGGCCTGCCCTTCCCGCAACGCAGTGTCGGACGGCGCGTCGGCCACAAGGTCGTTAAGTGCTCCCTGCTGGGCGGCGAGTGCCGCGGCGGCCGACTCGGCTGCGGCCACCCGCTGCGCAGCGGTCGCGATGAGCCTGGCCAGCTCGGCGAGGCGTCGGCGCCGGGCGTCCTCCCGCGCCGCGTGCCCGATGAAGCAAGCCCGGTCCTTGGACCATTGGCCGTACAGCGGCCCTAGCCGCCACCGTCCGGAGCAACTCATATACGGCCCATCGGCGGTCTCGGTGCGGGACACGCCGACGAGCACCCCCCGAACCAGGTCCGCGGTCAGCGTCCTAGCCTGCGGATCTGCGGCGTCGATGACCGGCAGCAGCACCCCGGCGAGGCTATCGGCGGTTGCCGCCCCAGCGACCACGATCACATCGTGGGTGCCCGCCTCCAGCAGTTCGCCGCCCGGCGTTATCCAGGCATCCAGTAGGCCTGAGGCCTCCAGCGCTGCTTCTAGCCCGGCGCACTCCGCCTCGGCCAGCCCCGGGGCAAAATCGGTAACCTGCCAGAGCGCCGCGCCAGCACGGTCATCCCGGGCCACAGAATCGCGGGTATATGGCACCGGAGGCCGGGCGATCTCGCCGGACTCCAGCCGGTCTCGCTCCGCCTCCAGCTCACCGAGTTCTGCCCGTGCCTGCGCAAGCGCGCCCTCCGCTCGGGCGGCCGCGTCGGCGAGGGAGCGATGCGCCGCGGCGGCTGCCTCTCGGAGCGCGCGCTCGGCGGGGTGGGGGCCTGCCAGGGTTTCCGCCCAGCCCGTGAGACCGATCTCATCCGGGTCAGGCAGCCTGAACCCGGGCAAAGCGAGCCGGTCCGCGCGCCCTGCCTGGGCACGCCACCCGGAAATATGCTCGGCGGCCACCATCTCCCGCTGCCGCGCCGCGCTGGCCAGCACCTCCGCGGCGGCATCCGCTTCGGACTCCCGTTCCGAGAGCCGCTTCCGCGCCTGCTTGACGTCCTCTTCTGCGGTGACCAGCACCTCGGCCAACCCGGTCACGTGGGCGACCGCCGCGGCGCGCCGGTCCGCCGCCTCCGCCATTGCCCGGCGCGCAGCCTCGGTGTCCCGTTCCGTCCAGGGGCCGTCCGGAAGCGCCAGCCCGGAAAGCGCCAGTTCGGCATCGATGCCAACTTGTCCGGCGCAGGCCCACAGGGCTGCCAGCGCCGCGGTCACGCCATCCCGGGTGGCGTCGGCCGCAGTGACCGCCGCGGCCTGCTGCTCCTCACGGTGTGTGGTCACTGTCTGCTGGCGCGTGACGTCTGCGTCCGCCTGGGCCTGCGCCCGGGCCGCATCCTCGGCATAGCGCTGCGCATCGTCCAGGTTCTTCAGCCGCGGGTCGCCGGCCAGTTCCTCCCGGGCAGCCTCCTGCCCGGCGAGTTCGGCCGAAGCGGCCTCAAGGTCGGCCCGGGAGTCCTGTTCGCGGCGCGAGGCATCGGCGATCTGCTGCCGCACCGCGGCCAGATCCCGCTGCAACTGCTCGTAGTTCGCGTGGGCGTGGCGAAGCTGCCCGGCTTGGCGGCGCGCGGCCACCGCAGCGTACCGCTGGTATCGGTCGCGGAACCGGCGCACGTGCCGGTGCGTTTCCCGCAGCGCCGCCAACTCGTCACGCTGCTGCTCCAGGTCGTGAAAGGCGGCCGCGATGTCCGAAATCACGGCTTGGTCGAGTGGGGCCAGCGCCTCGCCGAGCGCCCGGGACAGCCGCCCCTCGTCCGGCCGCTTGGAAAGCTGTGGCTGGCGCAGTTGGATGAGCAGGCTGATCAGCGCGTCATAGCGTTCGGCGCCGAGATGGAACAGGTGCTCGTCCAGGATCCGGCGGTATTGCTCGGCCCGTTGGGTTACCTGGCCGCTGGAACCGATGGCCTCGGCAAGCCGGTCCCGGGTCAGAGCGGTGCCGCTGCGGCCGATGAGGAACAGGTCCTGCCCCAGGCGCTGCGAGGTTATGAAGAACCAGCGGTCGGCGATGCCCCGGCCCTGCACCGCGCGCAACCCGCAGCCTGCGGTCAGGTATAGGCGCTCCCCATCTTCGGCCACCCGGCCGAACTCCAGCCAGGTGTATCCCAGCCGCTCGTCGTACTTCCCGCCGAGCAGAAGGTTCCATTCCATCTTTTTCTCGCGGTCCCCGTCCGGCTCAACTCGGCTAGGAGACAGATCCCCGTCCAGGAGGAACGGAAGCGTCAGCGCCAGCACCTTCGACTTCCCGGTGCCGTTGTTCCCACGCAGCAACAGCCGGCCTTCGCGGAACCAGAATTCCTGGCAGTCGTAGTGGAAGATGTCCACCAGCCCGGTGCGCAGCGGCTGCCACCGCGTGGTGCCAGGCACTGGCAACCCGGGAGCTGGTGGCGCGACCGGCCGCCTGCCGTCGGCATGCGAGTCGGCCGCTGGCCATAGCCCAGCAGTCACTGTTCCGCCTCCATCGTCCCGGGCCCACCGGGAGCCAGCGCCTCGGCGCAGCCGAACCGGGCCAGTGCGGGCAGAGGCGCCACCCCGTCCGCGCCCTCGCTAACGAGACCCAGCGCGGCAAGCCTCCGGACGGCTTGCACCGTCAGGCCGCGCTCGGCCCCCGCCACTGTTGCGTCCTTGCGCCAGTGGCTGCGGTGCTCGGCTGCTACGGCGGCCATCTGCCGGATGAGGATGTTCAGCGATACCGCTCTACGGTCACCCCGGCGCAGCCGTTCGGCAAGAAACTCAGCGAGCAGCAACGTGGCATGGCCGTCGGTACCTTCTTCCGGCATGCCAAGGTCGGTAGCTTCCCCGGTGGGGTCGACTAGGGCGATCCCTTCGGCGCGGGTCTCTGCGATGAGCCCGGTCGCCTCAGTCAGGCGCTTTAGCAACGGGCCGCGCTGGCTGTCCAGGTACCCGCGTTCCTCCTCGCTGAGGTCGGCGTAGTAAAGCACCGGGTCGTCGAGGAGCCGCCGGGCGAGATGATGCCGGATGGCGCGGTTCCGGCCGTCCTCGGTGTCTGGGGCCACCTCTGCGGTGATGACCTCAAGCCGCGCCGCCAGCGTAGCCGCCGTGACGGTGGAAGGCCCGCGGCGGGCGGTGAGCAGCACCGAGAGCACCGCGCGGTCCACGTCGTACAGCGCGTCCCCAGTGTCGTTGACGAACGCCTGCTCGTCCCCGGCCACCCGGGACAGCACGCCGGTCTCCAGCAGCAGCCGGGCCACCGCAGCCACGTCCGCACGCTCCTCACGGGTTTGCAGCGTGAACGTGATCCCCGCTGCGGCCAGGTCATCGTCGCGCGCGAACCCGAGGATCCGGTCCACCAGCCAGCCCAGCGTCACCTGGCTTTCCGCGCGCTCCAAGGAGGCGAGCGCCAAACACGCCAGTACATAACGGCGGCGGCTGAATGGCTGTTTGCCGAGCACCGCACCGCGGCTCCCGTCACGCTGGTCCGCCGGAATCTTGCGCAGCCGAGCCACGCTGTGGTCGGCTTGAACCGTCCAGCCGGTCTCCCGGGCGAACCACTCGCTGAGCCACCCGGCGTGCCGACGAACCTCGGTGAATGCCTGGCGGTCCTTCTCCTTGGCGGTAAGCAGCGGGCGGCGGAGCAGGGTACGCACCGCGCGGCGGCGCTGCTCAGCCTGCTGCGCCTCCAGCACATCGGTGAGCGCTCCGGTCATGCCACCTCCTGTTCCGCCCTCGCTGGCGCGACGCTGGCCACGCCGGACGGTGTGCAGTCAGTGATCGTGAGCTCGTGATCCGGGCCGCGCATGATACCGTCCGGGGTCACAATCTCTGCGATCCCAGCCTCTGGAAGCGGCCGGAGAATGATCTCCATCGTGCCGTCGGTGGTCCGGGTCCGGATGGCGCCGTCCTGGCCAGGCGGGCCCGCTGCCAACGCGTCCCCCAGCAGTCGCAGGAAGATTGCGAACTCCGCGCTGTCAAGCTTCCCAAACGCGGACAGCCGGCCCGGCTGGCCGGTGGCGAGGCGGGCCCGGGCCAACTCCGCCTCCTCACGTTCCGCGGCTACCTGGCGAGCCAGGTAGTCCCGCTCTGCCGAGCGGTCGCGGACCCGTTTCTGAGCGCCACGGTGCTGATAGCGGCCGGTGGCCCGGAGCCTCGGGGCCGATCTCGGTTCGCGGCGCCTCGAGCCAGCTCGTATCGGCGGGGACCTCCAGCGGCTTGGCGGTCGGTTCGACCGTCATGTGCCGCGATGGTGCTAGCCCGAACGCCGCTCGCCAGAGTCGGTGCGCCTCGGCTTCGCTGGCGGTCTCGGCAAACCACCCGGCAAGGATGCGGAAGTCGGCGCTGCGGTCGCTGCGCCCGGTCCGCCGTTCCTGCAGCACACTGATCGTGGCGAGGAGGTCCGGTATTGCCTGCCGGGTGCGATCGCGCAGCAACTCTGCCTGGCTGGGGTGCTGCCGGTCGATGCTGATGAACCAGGACGCCAGCCCTGACCAGCGAGCCTTCCACTGCGCCAGCTTGTGCTCGATGGCCACCTGGCGCTCTGCGGCTGCCGCGCCGGAACCGCCGGCCGCCTCGCCGGGAGCCACGTCGGCGGCTTCCCGTTCCGCCGCCAGCAACAGCAGTTGCTGAACCCGGTCCTGCATGGCACCGAGTTTGCGCAGCAGGCCCTCAATGTCGTACGCCTTGACCACCAGTTCGGAAACGAACCGCTCCAAGTAGCTAATCAGCCGGTCTTTGTAGGCGAAAAACGCTTCCTCATCGATCTCGGTCAGATCGATCGTGCGTTGCAGGCTCCCCATGAACGCGCTCGCATTGGCTGCCAGACTGTCCAGTCGGCCGATCAGCTCCAACAGGATGTTGTGCGCCACAGCAGGATCGGGATCCTCGCTCAGACCGGCCAGCCCGCGCAGCCGTACACGGATGTCCTCAAGTGCGATGGCCTGCAGTTCCCCGCGCCGGCCGAGCTCGGCCTCATACAGCGTCAGAGCCCTTTCTGCGGCCTCGCCCTCCCGGCGGAGCTGGTACAGATAACGGGCCCGGTAGAAATCCTCAACTGTGGTGACCCGGCTCGTGTCCGGATCGGCGCGCAGGTTTCCCCATATCTGAAGGCTGCGGAGAGCTTCGTTGACCTGCTCCGTTGTGACCGGATCAGCGAGCGAATCGGCACGAAGCGCCTCGATAACGTCGTCGGGCCGAAGGTGCACAACGAACCGCTGCTTAGCGGCGGTGAAGACCCCCATCACTCGCCTGTACAGCGGGGCGAGCTGGGTATCGAGATGGGCGAACGGGCGCGGCCCGGAAACGGTCCCGGCCGGGCGTTCGGCCGCCGAGCCTGCGCTGGATTCCATGACAGTAGGCCAGTATTGCGGAGGGCTCCGACAACCTGCAGCCAAGACGCGCGGGCAGCGGCTGTATGCCTGCATGTACTTTGCTGCGTTCCGGCCCGGCGAGGTGGTCGGGCTGCGCCGCCAAGACTGCCATCTGCCAGCGGCCGGGTGGGGGAGCCTCACCCTGGACAAGTCCCGGCCCGAGGTCAACCGCCGCTGGACCGACACCGGCTCAGCGCATGGTGAGCGCGGGCTCAAGCACGGGGCGCCGACGAGTCCCGCCGCGTGCCCATCCCACCTGAACTGGTCGCCATCCTGCGCCCCGACATCGCCACACTCGGTGTCGCGCCAGACGGCCGGGTGTTCGGCAGAGACCGGGGCCAGCCCGTCGCCTCTACCGCCATCAGCGATTTTTGGGCCATGGAGCTCAACCACTGCTCAACCACAGACGAAAGAGTCGCGGTAGCAGCTACGCACGCGCTCTCTATGCCTACAGGATGCTGACCTGCCCATTTCCGGGCGGGCATGGGAGTGTCGCGCCTAGCCGACGGTCACACAGACCTCCGGCCATAACGCCATGACCTGCGCGAACTTCGGCCGGGGCCGCCATGGGGGCACGTATTCGGCATGATCTTCGCTTGGTGGCCCTGAAACGATGACTCGAGGGCGATGACTGCCTTCGTGGTTCGCTTGCTTCCGCCCGGATGGCAGCTTGGCGAAGGCCTTCGCGGTCGACAGCGTTGCAGTGACTATCTGCTGTAGAGGCTCGCTCTGATCCTCAGGACCCACGGGGTTGGAGAGGTTCCGAGGCTCTGGACGGCGAGTTGACCCCGCTAGGGCGCTGCTTTACTGTGTTAGGTATCTAACACACCGGAAGGGCTGAGACGGTGATCCGGTTCCGGGTGGACACGCGGTCGGTGGTACCTCCATACCTGCAGATCGTGCAGCAGGTGCGCCAGGCGCTGCGGATGGGCGTGCTCGACGTGGGCGACCAGCTCCCGTCGGTCCGTGAAGTGGTCACCGCCACCGCCATCAACCCGAACACGGTGCTCAAGGCCTACCGCGACCTGGAACGCGAGGGCCTGGTGGCCGCCGCGGCGGGCCGCGGCACCTTCGTGACCAAACGACCGGACGGCCCGCCGCCCGGCACCCACGCGCGGCTCGGCCGCGGTCTGGCCCGCTGGGTGCGTGAGGCGCGTGCGGCGGGACTTGACGACGAATCCATCGAATCGCTGCTGCGCGTTACGCTGCGCGCGGCGGACGAGGAGGTGAGTGCGTGACCGCCATCGAAACCCGCGGGCTGACCAAGCGATACCGCCGGGTCACCGCGTTGTCCGATTGCTCGATCACCGTCCCCGAGGGACGGATATCCGCCCTCGTCGGGCCGAACGGGGCGGGCAAGACCACCCTGCTCCGCCTGCTGTCCGGGCTGGCGAGCCCGACCAGCGGCGAGGCCGCCATCCTCGGTGGCGCGCCGCGCCAGGACCCGGCGTTCCTGGCCGAGATCGGGTTCCTCGCCCAGGAGATCCCGCTGTACCGGCGGCTGACCGCCGAGGATCACATCGGTATCGGCGAGCACATGAACCCGCGGTGGGACGCCGAGTCGGTCAGGGACCGGCTGCGCGGGCTGAGCATCCCGCTGGACGCGGCCGTGGGCACGCTGTCCGGGGGCCAGCGT
>Ga0126369_10002422_pt1 | contig 13265 bp, 14 predicted proteins | sample PanSoiMetaPlot_1_FD_109646 | JGI IMG/M metagenome (GOLD analysis project Ga0126369, IMG submission 109646) | Tropical forest soil microbial communities from Panama - MetaG Plot_1 | ecosystem: Environmental > Terrestrial > Soil > Tropical forest > Bulk soil | place: Panama | collected 2016-02-17 | reverse complement strand
GATGAAAGGACAGGAAAAATGACGATGGCATCCACGCTGGGCGTTGCCCTCGCAGCTGTTCTGGTCGCTACCAGCCCCGCTGTTGAAACTGGGTCTGCGGCGATTGGCACGGTGAAGAACATCGTACTCGTGCACGGCGCCAACACCGATGGTTCGGGATGGCGCGGCGTTTACGACATCCTCACAAAAGACGGATACCGCGTGAGCGTCGTCCAGCAGCCTCTCACGGGCCTCGCCGATGACGTCGCGGCAACGAGGCGCGTCATCGATCAGCAAGATGGACCGGTCATACTCGTCGGTCACAGCTATGGCGGCACCGTCATCACGGTTGCCGGCGCCGATCCGAAGGTGCGGGCGCTGGTCTACGTTGCGGCGCTGCAGCCCGACGTCGGTGAAACGACCAACCAACTCGCCGCGTCGATACCGGGGGACATTCCGAGCAGCGACCTGAAGCCGACCAAGGACGGCTTCATCTTCATCGATCCCTCGAAATTCGCGGCCGACGTTGCGACCGACCTGCCCGCGGCGCAGGCGGCATACATGGCGAACTCGCAAATGCCGGTGGCGGCAGCCGCATTCGACGCGCCAGTGACGGTCGCCGCGTGGCACGACAAGCCGAGCTACGGGATCGTCGCCACGGCAGATCGCGCGCTCAATCCCAAGCTTGCGCGCTGGATGTACAGACGCTCAGGAGCGAAGATCACCGAGATCAAAGCCAACCACTTGGTCTACATCGCCCAGCCCGGAGCCGTCGCCAGCGTCATCGAAACGGCGGCCCGTTCCATCAACGAGAATACAACGAAGGCTCGATGAAGGGCCTTCGCTTCGCACCGCCTTCTCGACGCCACTGCTTCCTGGATCGGCTCCGCAACACACACCCTTTGGAGGGGACGACTTATGATGCGACTCTATCTCTTCCCCCCGTCGTCACGCGTGCTCGGCATCGTTGCACTCAAGAACCATCTTGCGCTCGATTGCGAGCTCAACCCGATTGATCTTGGCCGTGGCGACCAGCTCGCTCCCGAGTATCTCGCCCTCAATCCCAACCGGAAGATGCCGACTCTCGAGGACGGCGAATTCGTGCTCTGGGAGTCGAACGCCATCCTGTTCTACATGGCGGCGAAGCGCCCCGAGAGCGGGCTCTGGCCTTCGGATCTGCGCGGCCAGGCTGATGTGTTGCGTTGGCTCGCTTGGGAGAGCGCGCATTGGGATGCCGAATCGTGTGGCATGGTCGCATTCGAGAAGTCGTCGAAGGCGGTGCTCGGCCTTGGCGCACCGGATCCGGCCTTCATCGCCAGAGGCGAGCAGAACTTCGTCCGCTTCGCCGCGGTGCTCGACGACCGGCTGAAAGGCAGGGCTTGGCTGACCGGCGAGCGACTCACCGTCGCCGATTTCTCCATCGGGGGCCTGGTGCCGACCGCTGAGCGCTTGGGGTTACCCCTCGCACGCTTCTCCGAAATCGGTCGCTGGTACGAAGGCTTGGCAGCGCTGCCCGCATGGCGGGATGCCATCGCTGCCAAGGATGCGGCCACGGTCGCCTGGTTCGCGAAGCGAGGTGGGTAACGCCTACTAGCTTCTGCTCGCCTCGGAAATCTCGAGCGCGCGCTTGAAGAATGAGTGCGGATCAAATCGCGCGCAGGTGTCGTCGCAGACGAGCGGCTCGATGGCGGCGGCTTCGACCAAGTCTTCGCTGATGTAGTCCATTCCCGGAGTGTCGGTCTTCACCGACCAGGCGCGGTACTCTGGTTCGTCCGTCAATCGCACCAACGCCTCGAGGCGAAAGCTTATTCCGGTGAGGAGGTCGCTGGCATTTCTAGCTTTGACGCCGAACTCTTGCAGCAGGCGAATGATGCAGTTTGCGCGGCCCTCCATTGTCTGGCGGCTCTCTTGCGGCAGATCGGAAATTGCCCGGACGGCTGCCTTGAAAAGGTCAAGCGGGATCGGCCTGTTGCGGACGCGGTCGAGGAAGCTGGACATCAGACCATAATGCGAGTTCGGCTTCCGACATCAAGCCTCTTGCGTCACGCCCTGCCGGCGTACCGCGAACCGGCGCGCTGATTGCGCTTCAACAACCGCGCATCTCTGGCGCCTCGATGCTATGGTCGCGCCGGCGCGGCAGCTGAGCTCCTGTTGTCAGGTTCTCCGGCCGATCTTTACGTCCAGACCGGCACGGAGGGAATGCGCGACCGTGCAGCGGGCCTTGGCGCGTTCAATGAGCGGACCGGCATCGCCGCCCCCTGCCAACTCGCACACAACGGACATTTCGGCTCTCTTTGCGACAACGGGATCACCTTCAAGGTCAATCGTCACCGTCACACGCAGGTCCGACACCTCCACGCCCATTTCATGCGCTGTGTATTGCACGTCGTTGCAGAAACAACCGCCCAGAGCGAGCGCGAGCAGCTGACCGCCGTTAAAGCCTAGACCCATGCCGCCCGCTTTGCCCTCGGGTCGATCCGCAACGACAGTGTGGGACCCCGCACGTCCCACGGCAGCGGCTGTTCCTTCGAGCCTTTGATATTCGATGGTTATGGATGTCACGGTGGAAGACTCCTCAGGTCAAGTCCCATGTGTGGCGTGGCGCTGATGACAATGCTGCGCTTCTCAATGAGCCGCGTGCGCACCCGCTTGGGCGGCGCGCGCGCTCGCGAAATCATGCAAGGCTTCGGGCCGAAGATGCGTATAGAGGCATCGTATCGGAGCGAAAAGCAGCGTATTTTCGGATACGAAAAAGCGTGATGGCGTTGGTCCAAGACTTTGAAAAATGGCGAATTAATGCAGCAAAATCAAGCGCATAAATTTTGTATTGCACCCATGATGGAATGGACCGACAGGCACTGCCGGTTCTTCCATCGTCTGCTGACGCGGCGCGCGCGGCTCTACACCGAGATGATCACCACCGGCGCGGTGCTGCACGGCAACCGGGCGCGGCTGCTCGGCTATGATCCGGCCGAGCACCCGCTCGCGGTGCAGCTCGGCGGCTCCGATCCGCGCGCTCTCGCCGAATGCGCCGGGATCTGCGCGGACCTCGGCTACGACGAGATCAACCTCAATGTCGGCTGCCCCTCCGATCGTGTGCAGGACGGACGTTTCGGCGCCTGCCTGATGGCCGATCCGCAGCTCGTCGGCGATTGCGTTGCGGCCATGAAGGCCGTTGCTGGAATTCCGGTGACGGTCAAATGCCGGTTGGGGATCGACGATCAGGATCCCGAGCGAGCCCTTGACGATCTGACGAGCATTGTCGTGGCCGCCGGCGTCGACGGCTTGATCGTGCACGCGCGAAAGGCCTGGCTCGACGGCTTGTCGCCGAAGGAGAACCGCGACATTCCCCCGCTCGATTACGATCGCGTCTATCGCCTGAAGCGCGCGAATCCGCAGCTCGCGATCGCGATCAACGGCGGCATCGCCAGCGTCGAGCAGGCCGCGGATCATCTGCGCCGCGTCGACGGCGTGATGATGGGCCGCGCGGCCTATCAGGAACCGTGGCGGCTGCTCGCGGTCGATCCCGTGTTGTTCGGCGAGCCCGCGTCCTTGCCCTCGCCGAAGGCGGCGGCGGAAGCCTTCATTCCCTATATCGAGCGCGAGGTTGCCCGCGGCACGCGCCTGCACGCGATCGTGCGCCACGTTCTCGGCCTTTTCCACGCCGTGCCAGGCGCGCGCGCCTTCCGCCGCCATCTCGCCACGCATGCCGTCAAGCCGGGCGCCGGCATCGATGTTTTTCGCGATGCGTTGGCGCTCGTCGAAGATCGCGCGGCTCATCCGATGCAAACCGCTGCGGCGTGAGCGGCGTAGGGTGGGCAAAGGCGGCCACTTGACCGTTAAGTTTGCACGCGATCCGCCGTACCCACGGCCTTTAGGCGTCCGCGAATCGAGGATCGCGTGGGCACGGCGGATCCAACGGCGTCGATCTCATTGAGAGTCGGGGCCGCCTTTGCCCACCCTACGAGAGTCGGGGCCGCCTTTGATCACGGATAGCCGCGCATCACCAGCCTTTCGCCGCGCACTTCCCAGCCTTGCAGACGGTTGAGGAAGCTCATGCCGAGCAGGCTCGTCTTGAGTTGACCGGGTTGCGCGATCAGCGCCGGGATCGCACGCTCGGCAATGCCGCCGATCACCACACGTTCGAGCGTGACCGGGGCCGCAAGCGCGCGGCCATTCGCGGTCTCGACGGTGGCGGTGTATTTCACCATCTGGATCGGCAGACCCGCAGCCCTCGCTGCCTCGTTCGTCAGCACCACGGTGCTGGCGCCGGTGTCGAGGATCATGGACACGTGGGCGCCGTTCACCTGTGCCGTGATCGGGAAGTCGCCGGAGTGGCCGCGCGCAAACTCCACCGTGTGCCCCCGGGTCGCCGCGTGCCCCGGCGCGAGCTCGGCGAGCACTCGGTCCGACACATCGCGCAGCTCGAAGCGATAGGTGTAGGCGAGCACGAGGACGAGCGCGACAACGACCCACAACAGCGCGCTTTCCACCGCTTCCGAGAACCTGTCGCGGAACATGGTCATCACTGCGCCGGCGAGCACGACCAGCATTGCGATCTTCACGGTGAGCGAGGCGAAGTCCCAGGTGGTCAAATCGCCGACGGTGCCCTGATCATGCCGGACGGCGAGGACGAGAAGGGCAAGCGCAAGGCCGAGCAACAGCACCCAAAGCAGCCGAGGCACGGCTTTCCTCCCTCAGGCTGCGCCGGTCGCGCGGGCGCGTGCAGAGAGCAGCGTCTCAAGGCGCACGGCCGCCTCCTTCATCAGGCCGGTTCGCTCCGATGCGGTCAGTCCGCCCCAGCGCTCGATTTCGGCCAGCGTGCGCCCACATCCCAAGCACAGCTGGGATGCCGGGTCCAGGGTACAGATTTTCCTACAAGGCGATTCGACCGGCGGCATCACGTCCCTCACAGGCGGCGAACATAAGCAGCTGCGCGCGGAACGCAATCGCCCCTTCGCCACTCATCAGGACGTTATGCGCGGATTTTAAACAGATATTTGCGCCGCAACTTGGTCGATTCCGATGCGGGAGCAGAAGAGGCAGTGGCGCTGGTCTGCGGCTGCAGCGATGGAGCCGATATGGCGAACGGCTCCAACACCGACATGACACGCTCGGAGGGGAACGTCACGATCACCTCGGTACCGACCCGCAGTTTCGAATGGATCGTGAACGTGCCTCCATGCAGATCAATGAGATTCTTGACGATCGGCAAGCCGAGGCCGGCCCCCTGTTCGGCCGATTTGATGGCATTGGATCCCTGCCCGAAGGAGTCGAGGACGATCGGGATTTCCTCCTCGGGAATCCCCGGGCCGTTGTCCCTGACGCTGATGTACTGCCCTCCCGCCGCCGTCCAGCCGACCTTGAGCCAGATCTCGCCACCCTGCGGCGTGAACTTGATGGCATTGGAGAGGAGATTGAGGCAGATCTGACGCACGGCGCGCTCGTCCGCCCATAGTCGCGGCATGTCCGGCTCGAACAGTTCGTGAATGGTCAGGCCGCGCGTCTTGGCGCGGAGTTTCAGAAGATAGTGGCACTCCTCTACGACCGGGACCAGCCAGATCGCCTCCTCGTTGAGCTCATAACGACCGGCTTCGATGCGCGAGAGGTCGAGAATCTCGTTGATGAGACCGAGCAAATGCACGCCGGAATGATGAATGTCGGTGGCGTAATCCTTGTAGGCAGATACGCGGTGCGGGCCGAAGATCTCGTTCATCATCACTTCGGAAAATCCGAGAATGGCGTTCAAGGGCGTGCGCAGCTCGTGACTCATCTGCGCGAGGAATGAAGACTTTGCGATGTTCGCGGCTTCCGCCCGCCGCCGCGCCTCGTCGGATTTCGCCTTGGCCTGCTCGAGCTCGCCGATCAGCGCGTCCTTCTCCGCCCGTGCTTCGAGGGTGGCGAGGGCGGAGGTGTAGAGGCGATAGGCAAGCAAGGCGAAATAGCACTGGGCAGTGACCGCCATCGCCGCGAGAATGTAACCATGAACGTCGCGCTTCAACACGAAGTTCAGCGCGACAGCGATCGTGACCGGGGAGGTCGCGGCGAGTACGGCGGTCGGCAAGCTCGACGCCAGCATGCTGGAGACGGCAACCACCAACAGCATCACGAACAGACTGAAGGTGCCGGAGCTTTCCTGGACGCCGGTCGATTGGATCAGATTGAACATCCAGGCGAGACCAAAAAACAGATCAAGCACCGTGAAGCGCATACGCCATTTGCGCACGTCCACGGTGCGCGAAGGCTCGGCGAGGAACTGCCGGCATTTGATGATGATAATGGCGTGGATCACGAGCACCGCGCCGGCCCACGTGCCGGCGGTCAGTGCGCCCGTCCACACGCTGGAGAGCGCGCCGATCGAACCCACCAGCATCAGGATGACGAGCGAGCCCGACAGCCGGTTCTGCGCGAACTGCCGAAGCAATTCGTAGTCGAAGGCCGGCGTCTCCGAGCGTGACGTCAGCCGATCGCGTGCCTCGCGCACGTTGAAACGGCGACGTTCGACGGCGTCATCGGCGGGCGATGAGGGCTCGCGCGGCTCGCTCGTCGGACTGGGCATGCAAGGTATGCGACGGTTCCGTGATCACGAATTTGAAACCGAAAATGCGCTCAAATTCTTAAGAGTGACCTTAAGAAAAAGGTAAAACCTTCGATTAAGCATGGCAGGCTTGGCAAGGCCTCGCAGACTTGGTGGAGGGCGCTAAGCCCTTTAGTTGGCTTGCATTTCGGAGATTGTGATGAAGCTTTATGACGGCGCGCGGGCGCCCAACCCGCGGCGGGTGCGGATCTTTCTGGCGGAGAAGGGCATTAACATTCCAAGGGAACAGGTTGACCTCGGCACGATGCAGCAAAAGTCCGCCGCCTACACCGCGATCAATCGCTTGCAGCGTGTGCCCGCCCTGGTGCTCGACGACGGCACGGTCCTGACGGAATCGATCGCCATCTGCCGCTATTTCGAAGCATTGCAACCGGAGCCGCCGTTGTTTGGCCGGACGGGCGTCGAGGCTGCGGTCATCGAGATGTGGAACCGGCGGGTCGAGCTGCATTTGTACCTTCCCGTCTCCCACGTCTTTCGCCACTTGCACCCCGCGATGAAGGAGCTCGAAGCGCCGCAGATTGGCGCATGGGGCGAGGCTAACAAGCCGCGCGTGCTGGAGTTTCTCGCGCTTCTGAACGATCACCTGGCGGACCACGCCTTCATTGCGGGGAACGCCTATTCTGTCGCGGATATTTCCGGCCTGGTCGCTGTTGATTTCATGAAGCCGGCGAAGCTTGCGGTGCCCGACCAACTCACGCATGTGCGCCGCTGGCATGCCGAGGTCTCCGCTCGGCCCAGTGCCGCGGCGTGAAACGAGCTGTGGAGAAGTGTGCCCCGAATTCGCTCAAGTGCAGGGATAGTTCACGCACATGATGGAAATGCACAATCGCAGACGGGGAAGGCTCCCACTTTGGTGGGCGGCCGTCGTCTGCGTGGTCTTGATTGCGTGGGTCGGCCCGTCGCACGCGGCCTCGCAACCCACCGAGCCGCGGATCGCATTGGTCGTCGGCAATGGTGGTGCGGTCAGAGCGCCGCTGCCGACTGCCGTGAATGACGCGGGGCTCGTCGCCGAAGCGCTGCGCACCATCGGGTTCGATGTCGTCGAAGGCGCTGATCTCAATCAGACCGATTTTGCGCGCAGCTTTCGGCAGTTTCTGGCCAAGGTGGACAGCGCCGGAGCAAACGCGATCGCAGTCGTCTATTTCTCCGGCTACGGCTTCGAGTTCAACGCGGACAACTACCTCGTCATGGCGGATGCACGGCTCGAGCGCGATGGCGACATCCCGCTCGATACCGTCCGCATGTCTGATCTCTTGCGCGCCGTTGCGGCAAGTCCCGCGCGCGCCAAGATCGTCATCAGCGACGCCTCTCGCCGTCTTCCGTTCGCCATTCAGGGCGTGCAGCTTGCGACCGGGCTGGGCGCGGTTGAGGCACCGCGGCGCACGCTGGTCGCATATTCGAGCGCACCGGGAATGGTGGCCGGCGACAGTGCGGGCCCGTACGGCGTGTTCGCCTTGGCGGTGGCGGAAATGCTGCGCAGCCCGGGTCTCGAACTCACCGACCTGTTTGCGCGCATTCGCGCGCGCACGCATCAAGTGACGCAAGGCCGGGAGACGCCGTGGAACGTGTCGGCTGTGGGCTCGCCGGTCGTGCTGGTGCCGCCCGACACGAGCGGTGCGTCGAGCCCTGCGATGCGCCTGGCCACGCTTGCGCCACGCGCAGTCGGCGAGCGGAGCGCGGATGACGCTTACGTGCATGCGATCATGGACGATACGCTCTCCGGCTACGCCGAGTTCTTGGCGGCCTATCCGCGGCACGCCGGCGCAACACGTGCGCGATCGTTGATGCGCGCGCGGCGTGAAGCGCTCGTGTGGCAACATGCGGTCAAACTGAATTCGGCGGCGTCGATATGGACCTATCTGCACCGCTATCCCGAGGGCATGTATGCAGGCGACGCCCAGCGGCGGTTGCTGCGATTGGCCGCGGCGCCCACGCCACCGTCCGATTTTACGCCGATCGAATTCCCCGACATTCCGCTGCCGCCGGCGGATGAGCCGAAGCGAATTGCCGACGCTGACCTGAAGGGTTCACCGCCGTCGATGCTGAGCGATGCCCAGCCCGCTTACCTCGCAGAGCTGGCGCCGCCGTCGCCGCGGATCGGAGCGCGGGTGCTGCCAGTGCCGCTGCTGCCGGCGATGGCGCGGCTGACCGGCGGCATGCGTCACCCGGTGGCGTCTTTCACCGGATTGCCCGGCGTCGCTGGGCCGGTCGCAACCAACGGAACGCAGTCCGGTCATTCGTCAGGCGGCATGCAGCTCGCGAGCGCGCCGGCGCAAGCTTCGGCGAGTCCGATTGCTGCGGGTTCGATCCCGCTGCCGCCGCCGGCGCCGCGTCGGGCGGTGCATGCGGAGAGATCCCGCCATCTCGCGAACGACAATTGCAAGTCGAGCCGCGGCAAAGACGATTGTGAGTGACGCGCGCGCGGCCAGGGCGCGTGCGCTAAAGCAGATCCTGTTGGATTATCACCGGACCGTCGAGTTTGCGTAAAGGCGCGCTCGGAGCGCTGTTTTAAGCGTTCCCCCTTTGCGGGGGATTCCCACTGTCTATGCACATCCATGCCACTCTATCGCGAAAATGCGCCGCTATCGCCTGCCGACACCGCAGGCCGAGGACGCTGCGTCGCGAGCCGACGACGTTCGCCTCGAGTGCATCGTCGGCAGCTTGAAGAGGCACGGCAGGAGCGCCTCGCGGAGCACCTCGACGAGCATGAGCGCCTCCGGGAGCGCCTGCTCGGACGCGCGTGAAATGCGAAGCCCCGGCCGTTGTCAGACAAGACGGCCGGGGCTTGCTTTGTTGCCTCGGGCGCGGCTGTACGCTCGAATTGTTGTCGCTCCGTTAATAGGAAAGGACGAATTGAGACGACTACGAGACGGCTCGGCATGCTCTAGTGCGACCAGCCCGACTGCGCGAGGTGTCCGAGCTTCTCAGGATTGCGCACGGAATAGAGCGCCGCGATCCGGCCATCGTCGATCGCCAGCGCGAGTGTTTCGACCGCGCCCTCCGCGTCGACAATGACGAATCCAGGCAGTCCGTTGATCAATGTGCGATGAAGGGATTGCGGGACGTAAAGGCGCTGCTTCTGCGTGAGGCCCTCGAAGAAACGGATGATCCTGTCCTTGCCGCGGATCGGGTTGAGCGCGGCGAGGCGTTTTCCACCGCCATCGGAATAGAGGACGGCATCGTCTGCCAGCATGCGGCCGAGCGCCACGATGTCTCCGCTCATCACCGCTTGATGAAATGCCTCCGCCAACTGGGCGGCATCCGCGGTCGAGGCCTTGAACCGTGGCCGTCCTTCATGCACATGGGCCCGCGCCCGCGCGGCGAGCTGACGGCACGCCGCCGCATCGCGATCGAGCACGGACGCGACTGCGTCGAAGCTCATGTCGAACACGTCGTGCAGAATGAACGCGGCGCGCTCGAGCGGGGACAGGCGCTCGAGGGTCAGCATCAGCGCCACCGAGACGTCGTCCGCGAGCTCGCTCGCGCTGTCCGGCGACACCGCCGAGGCATCGATGATCGGCTCGGGCAGCCATTGTCCCACGTATTGCTCGCGCCGCACGCGCGCGGATTTCAGCTGGTCGAGACAGAGCCGCGCCACGGTGCTGGAAAGATAGGCCCGCGGGTCGGCGACCGCGCTGCGATCGGCGCCGTGCCAGCGCAGATAGGCGTCCTGTACGATGTCCTCCGCTTCGGCGAGCGAACCCAGCATGCGATAGGCGAGGCCGGTCAGCCGCCGTCGGTGCGGCTCGAACGCGCGCGCGGCCTCGTCGTCGCGCGCAGTCATGCGGCCTGCCTGAGGGCGGCGACCGGCTTGCCGTCGACGGTGATGCGGCGACACGCCTGCCCATGGCCGAGCGCGTATTTGACGGTCGGATAGATGCGCGACGCCGTGATCGCGAAGGCAAGCGACACCAGCGCCCGCTCGCCCCAGCGCTGCACGATCTGCGCACGCAGCTCGTCCGCGCTCGGGTCGTGCGCCAGCACCGCCTTGGTGAAGCGGTACGCGAGCACGACGTCGTCGGGCATGGCGTGCACGTCACCGGCAATGATCGCCCTCAGAACGTCGGGCGCAACACCCTCACGCTCCGCCATGGTGACGCCGAGCTGCGTGCAGGGACCGCAATCCTCCGCCAGCACCGCCGTGATCCCGGCGGCGAACCAGGCGACGCGCGGGACGTCCTTGCAATATTTCCCCAAGCTCGTGGCCTTGCCGAATTTCATGAAGGCGGCGCGGTCCGCGGCGAGAATGTCGCGGACATAGCTCGCATCGTAGCCATAGTTTCGTTCGAAGGCGGCGAGCTGCCGCTTGATCAACCAGGTCAGCATCGTGGTTCTCCGTTTGCCTAGAGGTGGGAAGAGGGCAAGCCACAGCGCAAGGGCGGCCGGCGCAAAGATCGTGAAGAGCTCGACCAACGCTTGACCGGCATGTCCGCGGCCGGCGGCGTCGTCGGCGATGTGGACGAGCGCGTGCAGCGTCAGAAATGCCGCACCGACCGATGCGGCCGCGGGCGTCCCCAGCTCGAACGCGAGGCCGCCGAGGGCGATACCGGTGACGAGATAGGCGGAGCCGATGTCGCGGACGAAATGCGGGTTGAGCGGACCGGTCGCGGGCACGCCTGGAATCAGGGCGTACCACAGGCCCGGATCAACCAGCATCCATAGTCCGTTGGCGGCGAGCGCCAATCCGAGCAGCAGCGCGAGCGCCTTGCGCATGGCCGTCTCCTGTCTCTGAACGTAAGACGAGGTGACCGGCCAGAACGTGACATCCAACCGATAAGCCGCTGATCCACAATAAAGATCGGGCTCGATAGGTCTTGCCATTTCACCAGGCGTCCAGCATCGTCGCGGCGCGCCAGCCATAGATCAAAACAAGGCGTGCCCTCGTTGGTGTGGGGAAACCATTGGAACCGTCGGCCTCGATCGAGATCGCAAAGCACACGTTGCTCTCTTGTGGGCTGATACTCGCCATCGGCACCATCACCGGCTTCCTGGCCCAGAAGATCAAAGTACCTGACGTCGCCGCGTTCCTTCTTGTCGGCATGGCGATCGGCCCGCAGGCGCTGGGATGGGTCGACATCAAGTCGGATTCGGCGCTCTATCAGATCATTCTTCTGTTCGGGGCGAGCTACATCCTCTTCGACGGTGGGGCGTCGCTGCGTTTCAACGTCCTGAAGCAGGTCTGGATTACGATCGTCATTATCGCGACCGTCGGCGTCGTCATCACGGCCGCGGTCACCGGCATCGCCGCCTACTTCGTGCTCGGCGTCCCCTTGATCGTTGCGCTGCTGTTGGGGGCGACGCTCGCCTCCACCGATCCGGCGACCCTTGTTCCCATATTCCGCCAGGTTCGCGTTCGTGACCGAATCGCCCAGACAGTGATGAGCGAGTCGGCGTTCAACGACGCGATGGGGGCAATCGTCACACTCGCGGTGCTCGCCGTGGCCAGGGGGACCGGCGAGTTCTCGTTTGAGTCATCGCTTATCGATCTGCTCAAACAGTCGGTGGTCGGCATCGTTGCCGGGGCCGTGCTCGGTTACGTGGCCGCGTTTGTCATCGCGCACGAACGAATGGCCTTCCTCGCTGAGTACGCGCCGGTGGTGACGCTGGTCGCAGTGGTCGGCGCCTATTTTTCCGCGGACAATTTGCAGGCCAGCGGGTTCATGGCGGTTTTCGTGTTCGGCATCATGCTGGGTAACAAGGAAAGCTTCGGGTTCAAAATGGAAGCGGGGGAGGCGCAAAAGCTCGACGAATTCGTCACGACCACGGCCTTCATCATGCGTCTGTTCATCTTTCTGCTTCTCGGTTCCCAGGTCGATTTTGCTCTCATGAATCGGTACTTGGTGGGCGGAATTGTCGTGGTCGCGATCTTCATGCTGGTGGCGCGACCAGTGACCGTTTTTCTGTGCGCGTTGCCCGACAGGCGCGCACGCTGGAGCCGCAACGAGATGCTGTTCATGTGCTGGACGCGAGAGACTGGTGTCATTCCAGCAGCGCTCGCCGGCTTGCTGGTCGGCATGAAGGCGCCCGGAGCGCAAATGATCATGTCGGTGACCTTCATCGCCATTCTGATGACGATCTTGATCCAGGTTCCGACCACCAAATGGCTCGGACGCAAGCTCGGGCTGTTGGAAGAAGGAAGCTAATCGCGCGTGAGGGCGATGAGTCTCATCGCTCCAGCCGCGCAATCAAGCTCGACGTATCCCAACGGCTGCCGCCCATCTTCTGAATCTCGGCATAGAATTGGTCGATGATTTGCGTGACCGGTAGTTGCGCGCCGTTGCGTTTGGCTTCCGCCATGCAGATTGCGAGGTCCTTGCGCATCCAGTCGACGGCGAAGCCGAAGTCGAACTTGCCAGCCAACATGGTCTTGTAGCGGTTCTCCATTTGCCAGGACTGAGCGGCGCCTTTGGAGATCGTGGCGATCAGCTTGTCGACGTCGAGGCCCGAGCGCTTGGCAAAATGCAGGCCCTCGGCGAGACCCTGCACCAACCCGGCGATGCAGATCTGGTTCACCATCTTGGCCAGCTGTCCCGAGCCGACCGATCCCATCAAATTGCAGGCGCGCGCGTAGGCCGTGATGATCTTCTCAGCCCGCCCGAACGGCTCGCCGTCGCCGCCGCACATGACGGTGAGCACGCCGTTCTCGGCGCCGGCCTGTCCGCCGGAGACCGGCGCGTCGATGAAGTCG
>Ga0126369_10002420_pt1 | contig 13266 bp, 9 predicted proteins | sample PanSoiMetaPlot_1_FD_109646 | JGI IMG/M metagenome (GOLD analysis project Ga0126369, IMG submission 109646) | Tropical forest soil microbial communities from Panama - MetaG Plot_1 | ecosystem: Environmental > Terrestrial > Soil > Tropical forest > Bulk soil | place: Panama | collected 2016-02-17 | reverse complement strand
TCAGCTTCTATCCTGGAAAGAATCTAGGAGCCTGCGGAGAAGCCGGAGCCACAACAACGAATGATGCCGCGATGGCTGCCCGTATGAAGATGATTCGCGATCACGGCCAGGCCAAAAAGTATTACCACGACATCGAAGGGTACAACGGTCGTCTGGATTCGATCCAAGCCGGCTGGCTGTCTGTGAAGCTGAAGCGCCTTGCGAAATGGAATGAATCGCGGCGCTCGCTTGCACACAAATATCACCAGCTCTTCGCGGATGCAAGGGACGGTGTCTCGCTTCCTGTCGAAGCATCCTGGACAAAGGGCGTTTATCACCTTTACGTTGTACGCGTACAGGACCGCGAAGCGCTGCAAGGCGCGCTGGCAGAAGCGGGTATTGGCACGGGCATTCACTACCCAATTCCTCTGCACCTTCAAAAGGCCTACGCCTCGCTGAATTACAAAGCGGGCGATTTCCCCGTTACCGAACGGGTTGCAGCGGAGATTGTTTCTCTCCCCATGTTTCCCCAAATGACCGAGGAAATGCAGCTGGCAGTTGTTTCCAAAACTAAAGACTTTGTTGGTGCGAAGCTAACACTTTCGCGCTGAACTTCAACGAGTTAGTCCCAATGCCACGGGCGGCGGTCCGCCGCCCATTTTTTGCAACTACACATAACTATGCCTCGACTCGACAGGCTTGCGACGCTCTATTTGGGCTCTCCCCTCGTTCACCTATTTGGTCCGAGGCAAGCGAGTCGTGTCCCCATTTTGATGTATCACAGCATTTCCCATAATCTGTTAGGACGATCCCATCCTTTCTACCAGATCAACACAAAACCGGAAGCTTTTTCCGAACAGATGCGCTGGCTACGGAATAATGGCTATCGCTCCATGGGCCTTCATGATGCCTGGGCCGCTCTTGCATCCGGCACAGATCTTCAGAAAACCATTGTTTTGACGTTTGATGACGGCTACCGCGATTTTTTCACCGAAGGGTTTCCAATTTTGAAGCAATGCGGATTTTCGGCGACGATTTTTCTTGCTACTGATCGGATACAAACGAACCCCGCTCGTTATGAAGGGGTTGATTATCTTACTTGGCGAGACGTCCGCGAATTGCATTCGGAAGGGATTCAATTTGGTTCACACACCGTGACTCATCCGGATCTACGTTCCCTGGTTCCAGAGCAAATCGAATACGAACTGGCCTATTCAAAGGAAGTTATCGAACAGAATCTGGGAGAAGCGGTTGATCTATTCTCGTATCCATTCTCATTTCCTGAAGAGGACAAGGACTTCACAAGATTCCTAGGGGACACGCTCGAGAACTTGGGCTTCGAAAACGGGGTGTGTAACATGATTGGAAGAGCGCGGCGGCAGAGTAATCCCTATTTTCTGCCGCGAATGCCAATCAATTCTTGGGACACGACTGATCTTCTAGAGGCCAAATTGTTGGGGGGATACGATTGGATGCATGTCCCTCAATGGCTGCACAAATTGGTGAATCACAATATTACGCTAATGCAAACAACAGATAAGCAGCCCACCTATAGGTAAGATCAACCCGACTTTCAAAAAGGGAACGCAGGCCCTGGAAGTGGCATAGCAATCTAGGTAAGTCTTTTTCTTTGAAGTTTGAAGCTATATGCTTCGCTTGGCTGAACGGCCGCATTAGGCTAGAGCTCTTTCTGTTAAGCTTTTTATTATCAATGGTTTTCAGGAAAATATAGCTTCAGGCTGGCCGGAGAATCCGGTTCGCTGTGGCAAAGAGATTGCCTCAGTGTTATTTGGGAGCCGAAGCAAATATTTAACTTAAAGGCAGTCATTCGTAAGGGTTTATGCTTGGAATGCGGCAAAGTGGCAGTGATGGCGGTAGCTTGTTCACAGAAGCCCAGCCCCCGATAGCTTTTTCCGATGTTGAAAGAATCCTTAATCAGGCGACAACTCGGGAATCATAAGACTTATTCACCAAAGTAGGCGCAGAAGATTGGAGATTTACTGTGTCAAGCGTTGAAACGTGGGCCGATACTAAAGCTCGCAAGCCGCAACCACGGGTTGAAGCGGATCGCGTTGTAACAGAAGGGCGTACTATTTGGATAGATCTGGACAACTCACCCCACGTTCCGTTTTTCCGTCCCATTATTCAACAATTAGAGAATCGCGGGAATCGAGTACTTCTGACAGCGCGAGATTGCTTCCAGGTTTGTGGACTTGCTGAGCAGATGCAACTTGAATGCAAGCCCGTTGGCCGGCACTACGGGAAGAATCGGCTCATGAAGTTGATTGGGCTTGGGATTCGAACGCTGCAACTCTTGCCCATAGCAATGCGAGCGAAGCCCGTGCTAGCTGTTTCTCACGGTTCGCGCAGCCAATTGGTAGCAGCCAAGTTGCTTGGTATACCTACCTTGCAAATCGCAGATTACGAATTTGCAAAAATCTGGGCAGTGGTTCGTCCGAGTTGGGCCATGACTCCAACAATGATTCCGAACGATGCCTTGAAACTTCGTGGTGACCGAATCCTGAAATACCCAGGCATTAAGGAGGATGTATATGTGGCCTCCTTTGCTCCGCAAGACGGAATTCGAAAAGAACTCGGTATTGCTGAAAATGAAATTCTAGTTACGATCCGTCCGCCGGCAAGTGAAGCGCACTATCACAGTCCGAACAGCGACAAACTGTTCGAAGCTACGATCAATCATCTTGCTCCAATGCCGAACCTACGTATGGTGATTTTGCCGCGCACTACCAAACAAGGGACCGAAATCTCAGCCGCCTGGCCCGCACTTTGTTCCAGCGGAAAGCTGTTAATTCCGGAACGAGTAGTGGATGGTCTGAACTTGATTTGGCATTCAGATTTAGTGATTAGCGGTGGTGGCACAATGAACCGCGAGGCTGCTGCGCTCGGCGTTCCTGTGTATAGCATTTTTCGCGGAACGATTGGCGCTGTTGATCAATACCTGGCCGGAAACGGGCGCCTGGTCCTGTTAGAGACCCCGGCCGATCTTTCATCAAAGCTGTTGGTCCAGCTGAGAAATCGTGATGCATACCGAAATGCGTCTGGGCAGACGACGCTAGAAACCGTAACGAATCACATCATTCGTTTGGCAGAAATTGAATCGCAAAATAAAGCTGCTTAGATCTATCGGAGCTAAACGCGCGGCAAGACAGCGCCGCATTTTTCGCTTTCTCTAACCATGCATATCCTACACGTAGTCGGAGCACGTCCCAATTTCATGAAGGCTGCGCCAGTTTATGCGGCCTTGGCGACTCACAGTGGTATCCGCCAAACCTTAGTGCACAGCGGACAACACTATGACGTCAACATGTCCGACGTATTCTTTGAGCAGCTCGGATTGCCTGCGCCAGACATCAACTTGCATGTGGGTTCGGGGAGCCATGCGCAGCAGACGGCACAAATCATCAGTAAGTTCGAAACAGTAATTTTGGAGCAAAAACCGGACTATGTATTAGTTTATGGCGACGTCAACTCTACCGTAGCGGCCGCTGTAGTTTGCGCGAAGCTGCTAGTGCCGGTCGCTCACGTTGAAGCTGGATTGCGCTCTTTTGATCGCGCTATGCCGGAGGAGATAAATCGGCTTTTGACCGATCAGATTTCTGACCTTCTATTTACGCCTTCTGCTGACGGTAATGAGAATCTCGCGCGTGAGGGCGTTGCTCCAGAAAGAGTCCACCTAGTAGGCAATGTGATGATCGATACTCTGGTGCGTATGCTGCCGCAAACTACTAGTCGGATTCCTGCGGATCTTCCATCACGATATGTACTGGTGACTCTGCATCGTCCGTCGAATGTGGATGATGCGGAATGGCTCGGCAACATGCTGCGCCAACTCTCTGAAATTTCGGCAGAACTCCCGGTATTGTTCCCTGTGCATCCTCGCACCCGCGAGCGACTGCGAGAAGTGGGAGTGAATGGCCACAACAAGAACTTAAATCTCATGGCCCCGCTTCCTTATTTGGATTTTCTCGCTCTTCAGACACGTGCGGCTGCAGTGATTACCGACTCAGGAGGCATTCAGGAAGAAACGACCTATCTTGGTATTCCTTGCCTGACAGTGAGGGAAAACACGGAGCGCCCAGTTACAGCCACTGTTGGTACTAATATTTTGGTGGGGCGTAGCATTCAGCGGGTGCGCGACGAAGTACAGAAAATCCTAAGCGGCGAGACAAAAAAGGGTTCTATCCCACCACTGTGGGACGGCCATGCCTCTGAGAGAATCGCTTCAATTCTTGCCCGGTCCTGACTCGTAGACCACTTTACATGACGGAATTCAAAACAAATGAAAGGTGTACAGCGGCAATGGAGAAGTTGCTGCTTTACTGTCAATCCAATAATTGGGCGGGTTACGACCCTTATGATGCCCTAAACAGCAAATTGTTTGCGGCCGTACCGCTTCTCGATCGTAGAATTCCCCGACTCGTTCTAACGCAAGCGCTAAAAAGGTTTCCGATAAATATTCGTCCAATTTTGGCGATTCCGAAAAAGCAGAATCCCAAAGGATTGGCCCTGTTTCTTTCCACCACGATTAAGCTCGACAAAATGGGAGCGGGAAATCGTCGAGAGCTTACTGACTTCTTAATTCAACGCATTAGAGAGATGCGCTCTCCGGGTGTCGCTTATTGGTGCTGGGGTTATAGCTTTCCCTGGCAAACGCGCACGATTGTCGTTCCTTCGGGCACGCCAAATTTGGTGTGCACGATCTTTGTTGCAAACGCGCTCTTCGATGCCTATGACCACAATCGTGACTCAAATTGTTTGAACATGGCTCTGAGTGCAGCAGAATACATTCACAACGAACTTTTTTGGAACGAAGGCGCTACGGCCAGCTTTAGCTATCCTCTTCCTTCCGTACGTAGCGAAGTGCATAATGCCAATTTTCTCGCCGCTGCTCTTTTGGGACGCGCATTCAACCATACTGGCGATAAGAAATTCCTTGGCCATGCTTTTGAGGTTGCCCGTTGTTCAGCGGCGAAGCAGCGCGCGGACGGTTCTTGGTACTACGGCGAAGCAGCCTCGCAGCGATGGATCGATAACTTTCACACCGGTTACAACCTCTGCGCGCTGCGCGAATTCGCAAGATTCGCATCTACAACCGAGTTTGATCCGACTATTCAACGCGGCTTCGAATTCTATCGGGATCATTTCTTTTGCGCGGATGGTTCAGTCCGTTACTTTCACGATCGAACCTATCCCATCGATATTCATTGCGTGGCGCAAAGCATCATTACCTTGCTGGCTTTCAAAGATACGGATTCCCGTAATCTGCCGCTCGCGCAAGAAGTTTTGAGTTGGGCATTGAATCATATGTGCGACAACCAGGGCTTTTTCTATTATCAAATTCACAAGCTGTATTCGAATCGCATTTCATACATGAGATGGTCGCAAGCTTGGATGCTGTTTGCCATGGCCGGCTTGCAAGAAGCACTTGGCGGCGAAAATGCAGCCGAGAAAGCTACGCCGTTAGCAGAACTTGCCCAATGATAGAGTGCATTTTCACACTGGACTATGAGATCTACGGGAACGGCCTAGGTTCCTTGAAGGATCTTGTACTTGAACCCACACGACAACTTGCAGATGTGTTTCATGAATTTAGCGCGCCGTTCGTCGTATTCACTGAAGCAGTGGAGTTCGCAAAAATGGAGGAAGCTCAGTCCGATCCAGATACAGCTCAGGTACGGGCGCAGCTTCGTGAACTGCGTGCGGCGGGCCATGAGATCGCGCTTCACCTGCATCCATGGTGGTCCAATGCGCGGTATGAAGGTGGTCGTTGGCACTTGGATTGGAGCGAGCGAAGCATCGGCACGTTGAGGCCGGAGAGGGTAGAGGCAATTGTCTCCGCCGCGATCAATTATTTGCGCGAAGGTCTGGCGGACCCGAATTTTACGCCCGTTTCCTTTCGCAGCGGCCTCTGGGCGATGCAACCGACGCCCGTGATAGCGAAAGTGTTGGCGAAAAACGGTGTTCGTGTTGATTCCTCCGTTTTCAAAGGAGGTCGGGTTCGAGGTTTGGGACTCGATTACAGACCCAGCGCGGCGAATGGCTGTTTTTGGCGCTTCGATAGCGATGTGAATATCCCAAATCATTCAGGCATACTCTACGAAGTCCCAATACACACGCAAATGGTGCCATTTTGGCAAATGCTTGGCCGAAAGCGCCTGAAGCTTCAAAGTAAAACGCGGAACGCAAGTCAGGGGTCTCCTTTGCCACGCGATTTGCGAGACTATGCCCGTTTCCGCTACCCGCAGAAATTTGATTTCTGTCGTTTGAGCTTTGAAGAAATGCGGGATTCCGTGGAGAAAGCCATCAAGCTGCAAGAGAAACAACCGAACGAGCGCAATTTCTTGGTCGCAATAGGACACTCCAAGGATTTTGTTGATTCAGAATCCGTTCGACGCCTCCTTGGCTTCCTGAAGAATCGATCCGTTTCTGTCACTACTTTTTCACGCCTGCTTAGCGAACACTTATCTCCATTGACGTGACCCAGATATGTCATCTTCACTTATGAATTCCGTCGCAACTCCCGTCGAGCAAACTTGCGTGCTCAGAGCGGAACCCATCGAAATGAAATGGGGTCCGAATATGTCCGTTTTTGCCAAACCGGAACATCTGCATGCCGTTGGTGATGCGTGTGGTTGGCTAGGCGGCCTGGATGAATCAGGAACGCTTCGCTGCATTTTGCCCTATACGATTGTGCGGAAAGCTGGACTGCGCATGGTGCGGTTCCGGGTTGAAACCATTGCGGCTGGTGCCGATTTCGACATACAAGCGGAAAAATTTTTCTTGAACAGCGCAGTCGAATATTTCCGAAATATCGGCGCAGATGTGATTATTCCGGCGACTAACAACGCGCTGTTTCGCGCTTATCCGGACGGCGCTCATGCGGCCCCTTACGGAAGTTACGTAATTGATCTTCAGCAGCCCGAAGAAACTCTTTGGCGAAATGTGTCAAAGACCACCCGCAGCAATATTAAGGCTGCCCAGAAAGATGGCGTGACAATTCGAGAAGGTATTGAGTTTGTTGATCCAGCTTACGATTTGATTCGGGATACGTTTCGACGTTCAAAACTCTCTTTCATGGATCGTAGTTCATTTCAGAAGTATGTCTCGTCTCTCGGTGAAAACGGGAAGCTCCTCGTTACGGAATATCAGGGCGTCCCGCAGAGCTACTCTTTGTTTGCTTTCAGTGTTCCGTGCGCCTACTGGGTATATGGTGGCAATATTTTGGGGCAGCACCAAGGCGCAATGAAGTTGCTCCAATGGGAAGCGATCCTCCTCTTCAAGAGACTTGGCGTGCGCAAATATGATTTCTATGGAGCCAGAATTAATCCGCCAAAGGGGTCCAAACAAGAAGGCATCAATCAGATGAAGAAGCACCTTGGTGGCACGCTCGCGCAAGGGTATATGTGGAAATACTCGCTTCGTCCGTGGCGCTCATGGGTTTACTCGACGAGCGTGCGCTTGCTCAGAGGCGGCGATATTGTGGACCAGGAAGGGCTGAGACTGAAAAATTACATCATCGAAGCGACAAATGGGGACACCAAGCCGACGAGCGCGCTTTAAACGCCTTCTATGAACAGTCTCGTTCCAACCGAATATTGGGACTACGGTTTTGCGGACGCCATCCGTGGAATGCGCACCGCGCTCAATCCGCAGCCTTCAAATGGAAATACACGTATCCCCATCCCCGAGTTGGGGAATTGTATTCCTGTGCGATCAGCCCGAGCTGCCTTGGTCGTGGCTCTAAAGACGCTTTCTCTTCCGGACGGCGCACTCGTTGCTGTACCGCTATATTGTTGTCCTGTCGTTTTAAGCGCGATCAAAATGGCCGGTTATCGGGCACGCTTTGTTGATGTAGATCCGAGCACATTCTGTATGTCCGCAACGGATCTTGCCGCCAAAAGCGCAAATATAGATGCCGTCATTGTTGTTCATATGTTTGGGAACGTGTGCGACATGCCTGCACTTCGTCAGGCTCGACCAGGTAAACCATTCATCGAAGATTGCGCACAAGGTTTGGGCTCTCGCATTGGCGGGCAGCCTGCCGGTTCTCTTGGCGAAATCGCGGTGTTTAGCTTTCGTTCGGGCAAATACATCTCGGCTGGCGAAGGAGGGGCGATATATTGCAAGGAGGCAGCGCTCGAAGTTCGGACTACAAGGCTTATCAATGAATTGGCAACCTCAAGCCGCACGAACGATTTGGTTCACGTTTTGAAGACATACCTTAAGTCTGCGTTGCGCAGAAAGCCGCTTTGGGGCCTGGTTGGAAGTCGATTGTGGTCAGCATACAGCGAGAAGGTTGCGTTTACAGCCCAAGCGCCCATTGTGATGGGCCGGATCTTTCCTACAGACTATGCGACTGCCATGCGACGTCTCTCGATGTTGGGCTCATTTATTGAAAAACAACGATCCAACGCCGACCATTATTCGAGAAATCTGGATGTACAGCCGGACATGATCTGCCGGGAAACACAAGGAAATTTCTTTAACCGTCTGCAATATTCTCTTTTGCTCTCGACTCCCGAACAATGCGCAGAATTGGCTGTTCGCCTGGAAAAAGAGAAGATTAGTACGGCTAGGCCGTACAAAGATATCGTTTCAATTGCAACAGAGCATTATGGCTACTCGGGGGATTGTCCCCAGTCTGAATATGTTGCGAAAAGGATCTTGGTAATTCCCTGCAACTATGACCTTACCCCGGCTGAGCTTGATAAGATCACTAACTCTGTGAACCGCGCGTGGCGCGAAATGAATAGCCGCGGTCATGGTGTTCTGTCCAACGCTGTACGTGACGCGGTTTCCACGAATCCTCAAAACACTCGAAAAGCAAGCGGGATAGTTTAATTCATGAAACAAGTTATTCAGAATTTCAAAACTGGTGAACTCTCCGTGGCTGACGTTCCTGCGCCAGCTCTCGCAAAAGGGTTTGTATTGGTGGCCAATCACTATTCCCTGATCAGCGCAGGCACGGAGAGATCGACAGTCACGACTGCGCAAGCATCATTCTTGGGCAAGGCCCGTCAGCGTCCAGATCTCGTGAAGCAGGTCCTGGAAAGCATTCGCAAGGATGGATTCGCTGAAACGCTCAAGCGCGTAAAAACCAAGCTTGAAACCCTTAAGGAACTGGGCTACAGCTCTGCAGGAGTGGTTCTTGCCTCTCTCGACACGCAAGGGCGTTTTCAACCGGGTGATCGCGTGGCTTGTGGAGGTGGGGGCTATGCTTCCCACGCCGGCGTGATCGTCGTCCCGCAGAACCTGGTAGTCAAAGTACCGGATGAAGTGGCTTTGGACGCGGCGGCTTTTGCAACGCTTGGGGCAATTGCCATGCAAGGCGTCCGGCAGGCTAACCCGCGGTTAGGGGAATCCGCATGCGTGATTGGCCTCGGACTTCTTGGCCAAATAACAGCGCAAATTCTCCGAGCGAACGGGTGCCAAGTGTTCGGCGTGGATACCTCGACAGCGATGGTTGAACTCGCTGAAAAGCATGGTTGCCATGTAGCGCGCACACGCTCCGATGCCGGTCTGGAGTCCGCCCTTACTGCCTTTCACGGCGGACATGGTTTCGACTCGGTGATTATCACGGCTGCTGCGCAATCCAACGATCCCGTAGAGCTGGCCACTTCCATCTTGCGGCAAAAAGGCGTCATCGTGATTGTGGGCGCAGTGCCCATGAATATTCCTAGAGAGCCGCATTTTTATAAGAAAGAGCTTGAGCTGAAGATCTCCTGTTCATACGGCCCGGGTCGTTATGACCTTTCTTACGAAGAACAGGGTCACGATTATCCCTATGGATATGTCCGGTGGACGGAAAACCGCAATATGGAGGCCTTCGTAAAGCTGCTCGAAAACCGCAGCGTAGATGTTCGGCCTCTAATCACGCATACATTTGAAATAGACGATGCTGAGAAGGCTTACGACATCGTGACAGGGAAGATCTCCGAACGCCACCTGGGCATTGTTCTGAAATATTCTGAAGCCCCTTCGAAGGTGGCTACAGAACCGGCAAAGCCAACGGCCCAGCTTTCTTCGGACAAGCCAAAAATCGCGTTCATCGGCGCCGGAAGCTTTGCGCAGAAATTCCTGATTCCATTTGCCAAACAGGGAGGTGAACTGCGTTCCGTTGTAACGACGCGGGGAGTGACTGCGAAGAGTGTGGGCGATAAGTTTGGGTTTCATTCGTGCGCAACTAGCGTGGATCAAATGCTCGCCGATAAGACGATCAACACCGTCTTTATCGCCACTCGTCACGATACCCACGCATCGTTTGCGGCTGCCGCGCTTCAAACAGGCAAGAATGTGTTTGTCGAAAAGCCGCTCGCACTCCATCGAGACGAACTCATAAACGTGCTGGAAATTGCTGGGCAAAGCAACGGCCGTCTTATGGTTGGTTATAACCGTCGTTTTTCCCCCCTTGCGAGGCGGGCTAGAGAGGTTTTCCAGAACATCGCAGGACCTCTGATGATAAATTACCGCGTCAACGCAGGATTCTTGCCGAAGGATCACTGGACGCAAACAGAGCAGGGGGGTGGGCGCATCCTGGGAGAGGTTTGCCATTTCGTGGACCTAATGCAGTTTCTCGTTGATTCGGAACCGGTGCATGCCTACGCGATGTCCGTGGCGGCTAACAACGCCCAAATGCCTGATCAAGATAATCTTTCCGTTTCTTTGCGGTTTCATAATGGATCCGTAGGCCAGATCACCTATATGGCTTGTGGCGACAAATTGCTCAGCAAGGAACGTATCGAAATTTTTGGTGGCGGACAGAGCTTTGTCATCGATGATTTCAAATTTGGCGAACACTACGCTGGCGGTTCACGCTACGCGCTCAAAATAGCAGGAAAAGGGCATAGCGAAGAAGTCGAAGCGTTTTTGACTTCTATTCGTAAGGGAAATCCGTCGCCGATTCCATACGACTCGCTCGCCCTCACTAGCCTGACAACGTTTGCCATCCTTGATTCATTGCGCACCGGATTACCACAACCGATTTCCAAAGACTCAATCGAGGCTTCTCTTTGAAATGAGTCTCCCGAGCGCCGGCACGGCAGAAGGCTCGGGGTCATCTGATGCGGATACTGAACATCACAAACCAGATTCCGTATCCGGCGATGTCTGGCGCGCCGCTGCGCACGTACAACGTCCTTCGTGGGCTTTCGAAAGACAATGAGGTGTATTTGGTGGCCTTTGCCACCACGGAAGAACGCCAAGAAGGGGTAGCGCATCTGCTTGAATTCTGTCGGGAAGTTGTGACCGCCAACCCCATAAGCCTAAAAGAGTCAAAGTCTTTAGGAAAGGCTCTCAAATCCCTTTTGAGAGGAGAGCCATTAGAACTCAGGCTAGCCTTTTCTGACGAGCTAGCCCAAAAGATTCAACTGCTCACGGACAGAGTAGATTTCGATATTGTCCAGATTGAGCATGGTCGCATGGGACTCTACTTGGAGGCATTGCCGGAACCCCTAAGGAAGCGCACGGTATGGGTTTTGCATGACATTGACTTCGATAAGTTCAAGCGAATTGCGCGTATCGAACGCGGAAAATCCACAAAGATGCGCGCATGGATCCACGCAGTGATGATGAGAATGTGGCAACCGAAATTTGCCGCGCTCTTTGGACGCTGTGTCACTATGTCTGAGGCTGACAGGCAGCGGCTACTGGCAGTTAATGGCGCCCTGCGTGTTGGCGTGTCACCGAATGGCGTGGACACAAATCAGAATTATCGGCTGCCTGATGATGGTGACGCTGGCGAACTGCTTTTCATCGGCAACATGAGTTATCAGCCGAACGTCGATGCTGTTGCTTATTTTTGCGGCGAAGTGCTGCCACTTATTCGTGCGAAATTCAGTATGGCGAAATTGCGAATTGTGGGAATAAACCCTGCAGAATCTGTAAAAAAGCTTGAAGGCAATGGGATTTTCGTTACAGGAGCCGTGCCAGATGTACTTCCTTATTATAGGAAGTCAAAAGTTTGTGTTGCCCCGCTGCGAGCTGGAAGTGGAACCCGCCTAAAAATTCTGGAGGCCATGGCACTTGGTAGACCGGTGGTGTCTACTTCAATTGGTTGTGAGGGTTTGGATGTCGTTAACGGAGAGCATATTTTGATCGCCGACGACCCCGAACTTTTTGCAAGCCATGTTTTAAGGCTTTTGACCGATAAAGAGCTGAGGACCACCATGGCTACAAAGGCTCGCGAATTTGTGGTCAGCACTTACGACTGGAATGTAATTGTCAACAAGTTAAAGGAAGATTTTGCGGAAACCACGAGAAATGGAGCGCTGGCGCCTCTGTAAGTTTTCTAAGTGTTCTCAGAAGTGCTTGGAAAGTTATGGTTCCTATAATCGCTTTAATCGGGTGCACGATATTTGTGCTTCTCCTCCTGAGGCTCGAGCACAAGGCATCTAAAGAGAATTCCTTTGTTTTGTGGATTCCGGTCGTTTGGATGTTGATTATCGCTAGCCGTCCCCTGAATACCTGGTTCCTTGTTCATGGGGACTTTAGTCCAAATAACGAGGCTGGCAGCGACATCGACCGATATACTCTGACAGTTTTAGGTCTTGTAGCCGGAATTGTTCTTCTTCAACGCCGTGCAGATTGGACAAGCAAGTTACGTCAGCACAAATGGCTATTGTTGCTGTTCGGATACATGTTCGTCAGCACCTTTTGGTCTGACATCACGCTCATCGCACTCAAACGGTGGGTACGCGAAATTATTTTTCTTGTTATGGCCCTTGTCATCTTAACGGATGGGAATCCACTCCGGGCCCTGGGGAGCGTTCTGCGGCGAACAGCGTATTTGCTGATTCCGTTTTCTATATTACTGATCAGATTTTATCCGGCCTGGGGACGTCAATATGGTCGGTTTAACGGTGTCGAGATTTGGACTGGAGTCACGGGCCAGAAGAATCATTTGGGGCGATTATGCATGATTGCAATTTTCTTTCTCCTCTGGTCCCTTTATCGATATTGGCGCACAGATTCGCGCTTGCGCGCAGATAGTCGTCAAGCATGGGCCGATATTTGCATTATCGCTATGGGCCTATATTTGTTGAAGGGTTCGGATTCTTCCACATCGCTTGCCACTCTGTTTGTGGGCATAGCGATTTTCCTAGGATTACTTTCATTTCGCGCTTTGAAACTCGGAGTCCCTCACATTGCTCTCTTGATTCCAACGATCTCCTTTATCATTCTGGGAACAATTACGCCTTTTCTTGGAGGTTCAACCGTCGCGGCTTTCACGCCAGCGCTGGGACGTGACTCGACCCTTACAGGACGCAC
>Ga0126369_10002419_pt1 | contig 13268 bp, 12 predicted proteins | sample PanSoiMetaPlot_1_FD_109646 | JGI IMG/M metagenome (GOLD analysis project Ga0126369, IMG submission 109646) | Tropical forest soil microbial communities from Panama - MetaG Plot_1 | ecosystem: Environmental > Terrestrial > Soil > Tropical forest > Bulk soil | place: Panama | collected 2016-02-17 | reverse complement strand
TGACCGGGCTGCGGTGAGGCATCGCAGGCACGGGCCGAATCGCCGGAGTCTTCGCCCGAGGCCTCGCGCGTTCCCGCACGGGCCGGCTAGTCGCGGTCGGCCGCCGCGCGCGGGCCCGCTCCGACGCGTTCGGCGACCGGTTCCGGGTCGCGACCCGGCACGGGAGCTACGAGGCGCTGTTCGCGGACGATCAGGTCGACGCCGTGTACATCGCCACTCCGCACCCCACGCACGCAGAGCTCGCGATCGCGGCTGCGGCGGCCGGCCGGCACGTCCTCTGCGAGAAGCCGCTCGCGCTGAACCACGCGCAGGCGATGGCGGTCGTCGAGGCGGCGGCAGAGCACGACGTCTTCCTGATGGAGGCGTTCATGTACCGCCTCCATCCGCAGACCGCGAAGCTGCTCGAGCTCGTGCGCTCCGGCGAGATCGGCGAGCTGCGCGCGATCCGGGCCACGTTCTGCTTCGCCGCCCATCCCGACCCGGCGAGCCGGCTCTTCGACCGCGAGCTGGGTGGAGGCGGCATCCTGGACGTCGGCGGCTACTGCACGTCCATGGCGCGCCTGATCGCGGGCGCCGAGCCGGTCGAGGTGAAGGCCCTCGCCCGGATCGGCGAGACGCGGGTTGACGAATCCTCCGCCGCAGTGCTCCGGTTCCGCGGCGGCGTGGTCGCGGAGCTCCTCTGCGGCATCCGGGCGCGAGCGGACAACTCGGTGTCGGTCTTCGGCAGCGACGGCTGGATCGCGGTGCCGGAGCCCTGGCTGCCCGGGCCGGAGACGCGCATCCGGCTCGCCGGCGCCGGTCGCGAGGGCCGCGAGGTGGTGGTCCGGTCGGGCGACGACCTGTACGGCGCCGAGGCGGACGCGGTCGCCGCCCACCTGGACGACCGGCAGGCGCCCGCGATGCGCTGGGAGGACAGCCTCGGCAACATGCGGGCGCTCGATCGCTGGCGGCGGGAGATCGGCCTGGTCTACGACGTCGAGACGCCGGCGGGCCGCGGCCAGCACCTCCCGGTGCACGGGCGGCCCCTGGCCCGCCGCGACCCGGCGCCGATGCGCTACGGGCGCATCGCGGGTCTCGACAAGCCCGTCTCGCGCCTGGTCATGGGGGTCGACAACCAGCGCGCCTGGCCCCATCTGGCCGTCATGCTCGACGACTTCTTCGAGCGCGGCGGCAACACCTTCGACACCGCGTACACGTACAGCGACGGCCGGTGCGAGGAGCTGCTGGGGGCCTGGATCGCCGGCCGCGGCATCCGCGACCAGGTGGTGGTCCTCGACAAGGGCGGCCACACGCCGCACTGCGACCCGGACAGTGTCAGCCGTCAGCTGGCCGTGAGCCTGGAGCGGCTGCGCACCGACCACGTCGACGTCTACATGCTCCACCGGGACAATCCGGCGATCCCCGTGGGCGAGTTCGTGGACGTGCTGAACGAGCACCGGGCGGCCGGCAGGGTCACCGTCTTCGGCGTCTCCAACTGGAGTCTGGAGCGCGTCCAGGAGTTCGACGGGTGGGCCGCGGCACACGGCCGAATGGGGCTGGCGGCGATCAGCAACAATTTCAGCCTGGCCCGCATGGTCGAGCCGGTGTGGGCGGGGTGCGTCTCGGCCGCCGAGCCGATGTGGCGCGCCTGGCTGACCGAGCGCCAGATGCCCGTGATGCCCTGGTCGAGTCAGGCCCGCGGCTTCTTCGTGGAGGGCCGGGCCGAGGACGAAGAGCTGGTCCGCTGCTGGTACGCGGACGACAACTTCCGCCGGCGCGACCGGGCGCGCCTGCTGGCCGCTGACCGGGGGGTGCTGCCGATCCAGGTCGCGCTCGCCTACGTCCTGGGTCAGCCGTTCCCCACGTTCCCGCTGATCGGGCCTCGCCTGCTCTCCGAGACCCGGACGTCCATCTCGGCGCTGACCGTGGAGCTGTCGCCGGACGAGCTGCGCTGGCTGAACCTCGAGGACGACGCCGAGACCTATTGACAAGATATATCCTCTAGATATATCTTCTTGAGCTATGGAGCTCAGCAACACGGCCTACGTCATCCTCGGCGCCCTGCACGAGCGCCCGCGCTCGGGCTACGACATCAAGGCGTTCGCCGACGGATCGACCAGGCACTTCTGGGCGGTCAGCTACGGGCAGCTGTATCCCGAGCTCAAGCGACTGCTCGTCGCCGGCCTGATCGAGGCCGAGGACCAGCCCACCGGTTCCCGGCAGAGGACGCTCTACCGGCTGACGCGGCGTGGCGAGGAGGCGCTGGCGGACTGGGTCTCGGATGCCGGCCTCCGACCCTGCGAGATCCGCGACGAGATGCTGGTACGGCTGTTCTTCTCCGACGCCGTCGAGCGGGAGAAGCGCGTCGAACTGGCCCGCAACATGGCCGCCCGCCACCGGGCCAGTGCGACCGCCCTTCGCAGCAAGCGCGAGGTGCTGCCCGAGAAGCGCGACCACCCCCTGCACACGGAGGTGCTGGGGTTCGGCATCGACCTGCACGACTTCATGACCGACTGGTACGAGCGCCTCGCGGCGCGCCTGGAGGAACGCTGATGGACACTCGGAACCGCTGGCTGGTCCTGCTGGTGACCTGCCTCGGAGCCTTCATGATCATGCTCGACACCACGATCGTCTACGTGGCGACGCCGAGCATCATGGCCGGCCTCGACGCTTCGCTGGACCAGGCGCTGTGGGTCTTCAACGGCTACCTGCTCGCCTACGCCGTCCTGCTGATCACGGCGGGCCGCCTGGCGGACCTGTGGGGGCCGCGCAACCTGTTCGTCGCCGGCCTGGCCGTGTTCACCGTGGCCTCGGCGCTCTGCGGCCTGTCGCAGGACTCGACCCAGCTCATCGCGGCGCGCGTCCTACAAGGCATCGGCGGCGCTCTGCTGATGCCGCAGTCACTGACGCTGCTGACCGCGCTGTTCCCGCCCGAGCGGCGCGGCGCCGCGTTCGGCGTCAACGGCGCGATCGTCGGGATCTCCACCGTCGCCGGCCCGACGCTGGGCGGACTCATCGTGACGTACGCCGACTGGCGCTGGATCTTCTTCCTGAACGTGCCCGTCGGCGCTCTGGCCATCGCAGCCAGCCTGCTGCTGATCCCGGACCTGCGCCCGGGCGTTCGCCACCGCATGGACGTGGTCGGCGTCGGCCTGGCGAGCGCGGCGCTGCTCCTGCTCGTGTTCGGCCTGATCGAGGGCCAGCGCTACGACTGGTCGCCGGCGATCTGGTCCACGCTGGGCGCCGGCGCGCTCGCGCTCGCGGTCTTCCTGCTGTGGGAGGCGCGCCAGGCCGAGCCGCTGATCCCCCTCCAGCTGTTCCGGGACCGCAACTTCTCGCTCATGAACTGGACCGGCGCGGCGATGCAGTTCGGGATGCAGGGGATCTTCCTGCCGATCACGATCTACACGCAGTCCGTGCTCGGCATGAGCCCGCTGCAGTCCGGCCTCACGATCGCGCCGATGTCGCTGGTCGCCGGCGTGGTCGCGCCCTTCGCGGGCAGACTCGCCGACCGGTTGGGCGGCAAGTACCTGCTGATGGCCGGGCTGGCCCTCTTCGGCGGCGGCGCCGCGTGGCTGGCACTCACCCGCACCACCTCGTCGACCTCGCTCAGCTTCACGCTGCCGCTGGTGGTCACGGGCATCGGGCTCGGCCTGGTCTTCGCTCCGATGATGAGCCTGGCCATGCGCCGGATCACGCCCCGGGAGGCGGGCGCCGCCTCGTCGGTGCTGAACACCACGCGGCAGCTCGGCAGCGTGCTCGGAGGCGCGGTGACCGGTGCGGTGCTGCAGAGCCAGCTCTCGGTCGCGTTGAACCAGCGGGCGGTGACGGCCTCCGCGCAGCTTCCGGCGCCCGCGCGCCCCGGCTTCGTGGACGGCTTCGCTCGGGCGGCGCAGGCGGGATTCCAGGTCGGCCGCGGCCAGGACGGCGGCGCGCAGCTGCCCGCCGGCATCACCGAGCAGCTCCGGGCGCAGCTGCTCACGCTCGCGCACGACGTGTTCGTCAACGGCTACGTGGCGGCGCTCCGGCCCACGGTGCTGGTGGCCGTCGCGGTGCTGGCGCTGGCGTCGGTGAGCTGCATGCTGGTCACCAGCCGCCGCGCGCGCGGGGCCGAGGCGCTGGCGGAGGCCGCATAGGATCTGCGTGATGAGCTTCGACGCGGACATCGCACTGCGGGCGTCCGGGCCCCGCACCTTCGATCTCGACGTGCCGGCGCACTGGGGGATCGGCAGGGGCGCGACCAATGGCGGCTATGTCGCGGCGGTGATCACGCGGGCCCTGGAGGAGGCGGTTGCCGACGCCGATCGCCTCCCTCGCTCGCTCACCATCCACTACCTGGCCGCCTGCGGGCCGGGACCGGCGCGAATCGCCACGACCGTCGAACGAGGCGGCGGTTCGCTGACCACCCTGTCGGCTCGAATGACGGAGGGCGACGCGACCGTGGCGCTGGCGCTGGCGACGTTCGGGCTGACCCGGCCGGGGCTGGACTTCCAGCATGCGCCCATGCCGGAGGCGCCGCCGCCGGACGAGCTGCCCGACTGGCGCCTGGAAGCCGGCATGCCGACGTTCCCCGTCAACTGGGAGTACCGGTGGTGCTTCGGTCCCCCGTACACGCGGGCCGAGCGAGCGGTGACCGGCGGGTGGATCCGGCCCCGCGAACCGAGGATCGTGGACGCGCCGCTCGTCGCCGCGATGGCGGACGGCTGGATCCCGCCGGTGCTCCTGCTGCTCGACCACCCGCGTGGCATCGTGCCGACCATCGACCTGACGATCCACTTTCGGTCCGAGCTGCCCCCGGCCGACATGGCCCCCGGGGACTACTCTTTCGCCCTCTTCTCGTCGCGCGTCGGGGCCGAGGGGTACTGGGAGAGCGACGGCGTCATCTGGTCGCGCGACGGCCGCGTCCTGGCCCAGGCGAGGCAGCTCGCCGTGTTTCGTCTGCGAGCGGAGAGCGAGAAGCGCGCGGGCGACGCCCGGTAACGGGCGCGATCTGACGCGAGGCCGGACGACCGACGGATTGCCGACGCGGGCGACCCGCCCGAGTGTCGCGTATTCGCGACCGACTCTCCGCCGTCTTGCGTGCAGATGAACGGCCATTTGCAAAACCGTCGGGTGCCGTTCGGGGCAAGGCGAGTATTGTGGCTAGCTCAGGCACTATGCGAGCGACGAAGTTCGATCCTGAGCGCCAGAACAACTCCCAGAATGCCCGGCCGAACGGCCAGGCGGACCCCAGCGAATCCGACCAGCCCGACGCCGTTCAGCCCCCGCGCGTCGACCCGCCGCCGTCTCTGGAGCGCCGCTATCGTTCCGCCGGGCCCGCGCCCGCGGCGCCGGCGCCGCGGCCGGAGGCTCTGAGGCGGGAACCACCCCGGGCCGATCCGCCGAGGCGGCCGGAGGTCGTCCGCCCGGAGTTCATGCGGCCGGAGCCGCCGCGGACCGAGTTCATGCGGCCGGAGCCGGCGCGGCCCGAGTTCATGCGGCCGGAGCCGGCGCGCCCGGAGTTCATGCGGCCGGAGCCGGCACGGCCCGAGTTCATGAGGCCCGAGCCCGTGCGGCCCGACCTCACGCGCCCGGAACCGCCGCGCGCGGTCCCGCAGTACCGGTCGACCGCGCCAACCGCGCCGCCGTCGTGGTACCGGCCCGAGCCGGATCCGCCAGCCGCCCGGTCCCTGACCGAGCCGGTCTACCGGTCCACCGCACCGCCCGACGCGCCGCGCTTCGTCCACCCACCCCAGGAGCGGCGGCCGCCGGATCCGGCGCCTCGCCACGTCCAGCTGCCATCGCAGCGGTTCGCGGGCCCGGTCGAGGCGGCACCCGCCCCGCGCGCGCCGGCGACCGGCCGCCTGGCGGCACTGCCGGCGCTGCCGGCGCTGCCGGCGCCGGGCTTCGCGCGCGGTCTGCCCGCGCCCGCTCTACCGGCGCCCCCGACGCTCCTGGCGACTCCCGCGCCGCTGCCGGTGCCCCCGGCACCGCTGCCCGCGCCCGGTCTCGCCCGGCAAGCGCGGTTCGGGCCCGGTCTTCCCGCCCCGGCGGCGGCGCCGGCTCCACGGCTCGTCTCACCCGTCGCCACCGCGCCGGTCGCCGCCCCAGAGATTCGGCCGGCCCGGCCGCGTCCGATCGGGCCGCTCGAGATCGACCGCGTGCGGTACGAGGACCTCCCCGCGATCCTCGACCTGGTGAACGCGGACCTGCTGCCTGGCCAGCCGACCTGCGGCCGCCACGCCCTGGACATGGCCATGCGCGGCGAGTCCCTGGTCGATGCCACCTGGTGGAGTGAGCTGTCGAACGTGCGGGTGGCCGTCGCAAGGCGCGGAGGCTCGGTGGTCGGCGCGGCGTCCTACGCGTCCGCGGTGCCCGACCGGAGCGGCTGGCTGCTCTGGCTGCACGCGCGCGAAGAGCGCCGGGTCGTCGAGGCGCTGATCGACCACGCGCTGGCCGAGCTGACCGGCAGCTCCCATCTGTACGCCTTCTGGATCGCCACGGCGCTCACCCTCGGCGTGAAGGCCCTTCCGGTCGAGCAGCAGCCGGTCACGCACGAGCTGCTGACGTCCCGCGGTCTGATGGGCCGCGACTCGTGGCGCTACCTGGTGCTTCCGATGGAGCGGTTCGCGCTCGACGACCGCGCCGAGGACGTCGCGGCAGTGCGGGCCATTTCCGGTGCCGGCGAGATCCCGGCGTGGCAGCTCGTGATCGGGGACAACGAGCGGCCGGCGGCCTCCGCCGAGATCGCGCTGGCCGGCGAGGGCTGTGGGCTGCTCCGCTGGATCGACGTGGAGCCGGCGCATCGGGGCCGCGGCGTCGGCCGGCGGCTGCTCCGACAGGCCGTGCGCCTGCTCGCCCTGCGCGGCGCCCAGACCGTGGCCGCGTTCGTCGACCACGCCGACCCGCGCGAGCGCGATCCGAGCGTGATTCTCCGGCTGCTCGGATCGACCGGATTCCACGAGGTCGACCGCCTGTGGTCGTACGAGTCTCCGCGCAAGCGCAGATGACCGTACAGCGCTAGGCGCCGCAACTTCCAGCGCTCCTGGCGCATTGCATGGGCGTGGGCAGCGCGTGCGACCGCGAACTGGTGGCCGCCGCGCGGCTGCGGGACGCGAATGCCTTCGAGACGCTCCTGCGGCCGCTCATCGAGCCCGGCTACCGGCTGGCGTACAGCATGCTGCAGCGCCGCGAGGAGGCCGAGGACGCCGTGCAGGAGGCCGCACTGAACGCGTGGCGCAGCATCCACCGCCTGAGCGAGGGCACCGAGAGCCTGCGGCCGTGGTTCCTGGCCATCGTGGTCAACCAGTGCCGGATGGCCCGGCGGTCCCGCTGGTGGTCCGTGGTCCGGCAGGCCGAGCTGGGCGACCGGCTCGAGCACGTCGAGGAGCGATGGGTCGGCCGGATGGACGTCGTCCGCGCGATGGGCACGCTCAGCCCGAGCGACCGCGCGGCGCTGTGGCTGCGCTTCGGCGAGGATCTCGCCATCGACCAGGTCGCCCAGGTGCTGGGCATCTCTCCGAGCGCCGCGAAGGCGCGTGTGTATCGTGCCGCGGGCCGCCTCCGGCCGGCAATGCGGCTGGGCGAGGCGCAGTCTTGAGCATGGATCGGGAGCGACAGGAGGCCATGATGCGGGAGGTGCTGCATTTCGCGATCGAGCCGCCGGCCCCGGGCCTGGTCGATCGGGTGCTGGCCGCCGTGGCCGAGCGGCCGCTCGCCCGACGGCAGTCGCGCACCCACTGGGCCCTCGGTCTCGCTGCGACGGCGCTCGCGGCCGCGCTCGTCGTCACGCTGGTGTACGGCGCCAGGACCGCTCGGCAGCAGGCCCTGCCCGGGTCGCACGGAACGCCCCCGGAGTCCGCCGCCGGCGTCGTGCCGATCAGCGGCACGGCGGTCCGCCCGTTCTTCACGTCCGCCACCGGCGGGTGGCTGGCCCAGGAGTCCGGCGGCCGGACCACGCTGTACCGGTCGTCGGACGGCGGCGCGACGTGGAGCGCTCGGCTCACGTACGCCGGCGGCCTGCCAAGCCAGGTGCTCGTCGACGCGAACGGCACCGGCATCGCGGTCGGGGGACAGCCGACCGGGGCGGCGGCCGACCTGGTGCTGTTCCGCACGCAGGACGGCGGCACGTCCTGGAAGCGGGTGGACGCGCCGCTGACCGCACCGGCGTGGGGCATCCCGTTCTTCATCGACGCGAGCCGCGGCTGGGTGCTGGTCAGCCTGGGGCCCGACAGCGCGGAGATCGTCTCGACCCGCGACGGCGGCGCGACGTGGTCCGCCGGGCCGGCGTTCAACGACCGCGCCAACTTCCCCGGCCTTTCGAGCGTTCGCCTGCGGATCGTGTGGACGGCGGACGGGCACGGCATCGCCGTCCTCCCGGCCGGTTCGGGGAGCGCGGCGGTCCACGTCGTCATCACGGATGACGGCGGCGCAACGTGGCGGGCGTCGTTTCCGCCGGCGCCGAGGGGCGAGGTGGTCGACGCCGGGAACGCGATGCTCGACGCGTCGCTGCTGCCCGACGGCCGGGGAGCGCTGTTCCTGCAGGCGGTCGACCCCGGTGGGAGCGGCGCGCCCGCCCTCTTCGCCTATTCGACCGGCGACGCGGGACGCACCTGGAGCCAGCCGGTGCGACTGGACGGACGGGCGCCCGTCCGGCAGTCGCGCGCCGTCTTCGCGATGGACGAGACCCGCTGGTGGGCGTCGTCGGGGTCCGGCGATGACCTGCTGGTCACGGTGGACGGCGGGCGCACGGTGCGCCGGCACGCGGGCGTGCTGCCGGCCGGCTACGTCTTCGGCTCGCTCGGTTTCTGGTCGAGCACCGACGGGTGGGCCGTGGCGACCTCCGGCGGCCGCGCCGCGGTGTTCCTGACCAGCGACGGCGGCGCGAGCTGGCGGCCGCTCGTTCCGCCGGCTTGACCCGGCCACCACCCGCGGCGCCCACCGCGGCGGTGACCGCCGCGCTGGCGCTGCTGCCGGAGGCGCCCGGCGTGTACCGCATGCGCGACACCCGCGGGCGTGTCGTCTACACCGGGCGCAGCGGCGACCTGCGTGCCAGGGTGCGCTCGTACTGGCGCGACCTGGGCGACCGGCCCCACCTGGCCAGGATGCTTCGCCGCGTGGCCTGGGTCGAGCCGACCGTGTGCGAGTCGGAGCACGAGGCCGCGCTCTTCGAGCGGCGCCTGCTGATGCGCCGGAGGCCGCCGTACAACCGCACGACGGGCGTCGAGCAGCTGGTCCACCTGCGGCTCGCGAGCGACGCCCGGACGCCGTCGCTGGACCCGCTCGTCCTGGAGTCGGGCGACGAGCCGGACGGTGAGCTCTTCGGTCCCTACCTGGGCTGGGAGCCGACCCGGCTGGCGGCAGCCGCGCTCAACCGGCTCTACCCGATCCGGTACACCGCCGAGGATCTCGATCCGAGCCGGCGCGAGCTCGCGCGCAGTCGGGGCGTCGGGCCGCGCGACCGGCGCACGCTCGCGAGCCGCATCCGCGGCGTGCTCGAGCGCCGGCCCGGAGGGCCGACGGGCGCGCTCTCGCGCCTGACCGGGCTGCGAGACCGGGCCGCGGAGGACCTCCAGTTCGAGGCGGCCGCCGAACTGCAGCGCCAGATCGATGCGCTGGGCTGGATCGGGCAGGCGCGGGCCCGGCCGGTCCCTGCGGGTGACGTGGACGTGTGGGCGGCGGCCGGGACCACCGCGGTGCTCCTGCGAATCCGGTCCGGCGGCGTAGACGAATGCCTGGTCTGCGGCGCCGACGGCATGCGGGCCGGCGACCGCCGCCTGCTGACGCGCGGCAGCGAGCGACCGGGCGATGCGAACGACGCGGCCTGGCTGGCGATGGCCGAGGTGAACGCCGCCCTGGCGGCCCGCCTGATCGCGGCCGGCGCCCGGCCGTTCAGTCGCCCTGCGTAGCCTCGGGGCGGGCGCGCGCCGGGTCCTTCGTGTAGTCGGCGAGGCCGATGACGTTGCCCCAGGGGTCCGCGACCTCGACCGTCCAGCCGGTCGCCATCTCGAACGGATCGGAGAGCGGCTCGACCCCGCGCCGCCGCAGCTCGGCGGCCGCCGACTTGGCGTCGCGGACCTCGAGCCAGACGCGCGGCGTCTCCCGCTCCTGCTGCGGATGCACCGCCGCGGCGCGGATGAGCAGCCCCGGCTCCTCAGGACCGAGGCGGAAGCACGCGACGCCGAGGCTGGGGATCTGGAACTTGACCGGCAGACCGAGCGTCCCCTCGTAGAAGTCGAGGGCCACGTCGAAGTCGCCGACCGCGACCAGGACGTTGTCCACGCCGAGGACGTCGAGTGCGCCGGGTCGGGCGTCGGCGTCGGTCGTCACTGCGCCCACTCCTTCAATCCGAAGAGTTGTACCGACTCGTGGAGCGCCGCCGCCACCAGCCGCTCCAGGCGGACGTCGCAGGCCGAGCCGTCAGCCCTCGGGCAGGAGCGCAATGAGGTTGCGGAGCTGCGACAGGTGCGCCAGCTCGTGCTGGGCCACCTGGGCGCAGACGTCGAGGAGGGTCAGCTCGCCCTGCTGTGGGTCCAGCACCACCCGCTGCCAGTCCGCCGCCACCAGGCCCTTGAGCAGGTCGACCGTCCGGCGGCGCACCCGGCCGAACCCCTCCAGCAGCTCGGAGAGCGGCGGCCCCAGGTCCGGCGCGTGTGTGGGGTCGATGGAGGCCCGCACCGGGAGCTCGCGCTGGTCGTCCAGGTACGCCCGCCGCAGCAGGCCGTCGACCGCGGCTCCGGCGTCGCTGAGGTGGCCGATCACCTCCTTGAGCGTCGGGAAGGCGGGGGCGTGGCGGTATGCCAGCCTGGGCTCGTCCAGTCCGGACACGAGATCGCCGACCCGCTCCGGCACGATGCCCAGGAGCATCAGCACCTCGTCGCGGTCCATGGGGTCAGTCGCTGCCACGACCCGCAAGGGTAGCTTCCTCGGGGCCTGCCTATACTCGGGCCATGGCCCAGACGACCTGCGACCGGTGCCAGGCGCCGCTGGTCGAGGATGCCGCCTACTGCGACAACTGCGGCGAGCGGACGCGAAAGGCCCGCCGCATGATCCGGCTCGCCGTGCGGGTCGAGCTGCTGTTCATCGCGCTGATCATCCTGCTGGTCGGCGCCTTCGCGGCGATCTACTACTTCCAGCAGTAGCGATCACTGCCCGGCCGCCCGCTCAGCGGCGGTAGAGTGCCCGGCCATCCAGCTCGTCCTTGTTGAGCCGCTTGTTCAGGTGCAGGCCCTCGAGGAGGAACTCGACCACCGCGGCCTTGACCTCCGAGCGGTCCGGGAGCTGCAGCCGCCGGAGCGCAGCGGCCAGCTCGGGCGCGTCGCCCAGTGAGCGCATGTACGTTGCGGCGGGCATCGCCTCGCCGACCTCGACGATCTCCCCGTCCTCGAACCGGTTGACCAGGTTCTCGAACTGCCCGGCCGCGAAGTAGCGGCTGAACACCGAGCTGATCGCGGCCCGCTGGATGCGGTCCAGGACCTGCTCCTCCTTGCCCTCGTCGAGCGCCTCGATCTCGACGCGGCCGCTGGTGGAGGCAGCGATGAAGCGGAGGTCGGCGATGCGCGGTACGGCGACCGTCTCGCCCAGTCGAACCGCCCGCCGCACGGCGTTGGCGACGAGGTTTTCGTAGTTGCCGATGGACATGCGCACCGAGACGCCCGACGCCTGCGAGATGTGCGGGCTGCGCCGGGCCAGATGGGTCATCTCGGCCACGATCTCCTTCATGAAGTCGGGCACGACGACGTCGATGTCCTCCGGCAGCGGGCTCCGCTCGGCCTCCATGATCGCGATCTCCTCGCTGGGCGCCAGCGGGTAGTGCGTGCGGACCTGGGAGCCGAAGCGGTCCTTGAGCGGCGTGATGATGCGCCCGCGCGAGGTGTAGTCCTCGGGATTGGCGCTGGCGACGACCATCAGGTCGAGCGGCATCCGGATCCGGTAGCCGCGGATCTGGACGTCCTTCTCCTCCATGATGTTGAGCATTCCGACCTGGATTCGTTCGGCCAGGTCGGGCAGTTCGTTGATGCCGAAGATGCCGCGGTTGGTGCGCGGGATCAGGCCGTAGTGGATCGTCAGCTCGTCTGCCAGATAGCGGCCTTCCGCGACCTTGATGGGGTCGACCTCGCCGATCAGGTCGGCGATGGAGATGTCCGGCGTGGCCAGCTTCTCGCCGTAGCGCCGGTCGCGCGGCAGCCAGTCGATGGGCGTCTGCTCGCCGCGCTCGGCGATCAGGTCCCGGCACGGCTTGCACGTCGGCGCGAACGGGTGATCGTTGATCTCGCAGCCCGCCACGACCGGCACCTCCGGGTCGAGCAGGCCGATGAGTGACCGCATGATCCGGCTCTTGGCCTGTCCGCGCTCGCCGAGGAGGATCAGGTCGTGGCCAGAGATGATGGCGTTGGAGATCTGTGGAATGACGGTCTCGTCATATCCGACGATCCCCGGAAAGAGCTCCTGCCCCGAGCGCAGGCACGCGAGCAAGTTGCGTCGCAGTTCGCGCTTGACGGTCTCGCGCACGTGCCCGCTAGCTCGCAGGTCAGCGATCGTTGCCGGCTTGGAGGCGCTCACCCACCCCACTATAGACTGGACTGGCCGTGTCCTCTCAACTGTCGGTCGCTGGCCGGTACCAGCGGGCTCGCGAATCCGGAAACCCGCTCGTGGGGGGTCACCGCGGCAATCCCGCCGAGCATCCCGAGAACACGCTGACCTCGTTCCGGTCGGCCATCGAGCTCGGGGTCGACATGATCGAGTGCGACGTTCACCTGTCCTCGGACGGCGAGCTGGTGGTCATCCACGACCACGCCCTGGACCGCACCACCGATGGGACGGGCCTGGTCGTCCAGCGGTCGCTGGCCGACCTGCGGCGGCTGGACGCGGGCGGCGGCGAGCGCATTCCCGTGCTGGCCGAGGTCTGCGAGCTCGCGAGGGACCGCGTCGGCCTGGCGGTCGAGCTCAAGCAGATCCCCATCCCGTACCCGGGGCTGGAGGAGAAGCTCGTCGCGTGCCTGGCCGCGGTGGGCATGCTCGACCAGACCGCGGTGCTGAGCTTCGACCACCGCTCGGTGCGGCGGGTCAGGCAGCTGGAGCCCCGGCTGGCCGGGGGCGTGCTCGAAGGCGCCCGGCCGATCGACCCCGCCGGGCTCATGCGCAGCGCGGACGCGGGCATCTACTCGCCGCACTACGGCGCGATGGATCGTGCGCTGGTCGACGAGATCCACGCCGCCGGCGGCGTCGTGGGCGTGTGGACGGTGGACGACGACACCGCGGTCGCGTGGTGCCGGGCGTGCGGGCCGGACTCGGTGTTCACGAACCGGCCC